>TARA_R110002033_G_scaffold171085_3_pt1 | contig 167695 bp, 164 predicted proteins | sample TARA_R110002033 | Tara Oceans TARA_R110002033 (sample SAMEA4397051) | marine metagenome | biome: Polar Biome; feature: [SRF] surface water layer (ENVO:00010504); material: water (ENVO:00002006), including particulate matter (ENVO:01000060) such as... | depth 5 m | reverse complement strand
GCGTATAATACAGCCTAGAAGTTTTAGCGCAAGCTCTTTTTAAAATTTCTTTTAATTAATTTAAATTAAACTCAACAAGCCACAGATAAACAAAAAGACACCGGAGTGTCTTTTTGTTTATCTCAATTACTTAGGCATCGCCCATCAACAGCTACAACACAAACAAGTGATGCTTTTTCTTACCTAATTTAACGAGGAAGTACTTCCCGAAATAGCCATTTGCAGCAGTGAAGATATCAGCAGCTGTCATATTGTCACTCAACCCCTTAGCCACGCCATTTACAAAAACAGAATCTCGCTGAAGAGCATCCTTGACCTGCTTGCCACTAGCAGCCAATCCGGCATCCGCCATTAGACTAGTAAGGGGCGTTTCAACAAGATCAATACCCGCCAAAGAACTGCTCGGCAAACCATCAAGCTGAATTTGCTCAAGATCTTGCTCACTTAATTGATCAGATTCACCACTAAACAAAGCATTAGTAATACGCTCCGCTGCTTGCAGACCTTCTTCACCATGAACAAGTTTAGTCGCTTCTCGTGCAAGAATAGCTTGCGCCTGAGGCTTGCCACCACTTTCTTTATCTGCATTTTCAATTGCATCAATCTCAGCAAGATCTAAGAAAGTAAAGAATTTCAAAAATTTATAAACATCGGCATCGGCAGTATTCATCCAAAATTGATAAAAAGCGTACTGACTTGTCTTGGAAGAATCCAACCAAACCGCACCAGATTCCGTTTTACCAAATTTGGTTCCATCAGATTTTGTAACCAAAGGAACAGTTAAACCAAATGTTTGAGATTGATTTTGACGACGAGATAGATCGATACCACCTACTATATTCCCCCACTGATCACTGCCACCTATTTGAAGGGTACAATCATAGGCTCTATTCAATTCAGCAAAATCCATTCCTTGCAACAATGCATAAGAAAATTCAGTAAAAGAAATACCAGCGCCTTCTCTGTTAAGGCGCTGCTGAACAGATTCTTTATTGATCATTGCATTAACAGAAAAGTGCTTACCGATATCCCTCAAGAAATCCAGCACACTCATTTCGCCAGCCCAATCGAGGTTATTAACAACTCGAGCAGGATTAGACACATCATCAAATTTTACAAATTGACTTACTTGGCCACGAATTTTTTCTGCCCAACTTGCAACCACATCGGATGTATTCAATTGACGTTCAGCCGCTTTAAAGCTTGGATCTCCTATAAGGCCTGTCGCACCACCAACCAAAGCAATTGGGTTATGCCCAGCATCTTGAAAACGTTTTAGCACAAGAAGAGGAACAAGATGCCCCAAATGCAGACTATCTGCGGTTGGATCAAAACCACAATAAAGAGTACGACTTCCACCATCAAGATGTTTTTTTAGCTCATCTTCTGCCGTCATTTGGGCGATAAGTCCACGAGCTTGCAAGTCATTCAAAAGGTCTTTACTGCTTACAGTCATTATTTTGATCCATATCCTAGTTAGTTTATCGTACTTAAGCATTCAATTATAAAAGTAATGTTGGTAGGATTATAAGGCTTTTATTAAAGATTTTTAGGTACGCATTTTGATCAAGCTATTACCAACAAAGCATTTACTCCTAATTTCAGGGATAAGCGCACTCCTCGCCATAGTACTTATAGCACTCCCTGACGAGGAAACCATCGATAACAATCTAATTTCCCTCGAAGCAAACTTTGAGGTGATAGATCAGTCTCAGCTTATGCTGCAGGACTTGCAAAAACTCACGCCCAAAAGCAGCACAATCCCTTTAACAACCTTTTCGCCCAACAATACAAACTCTACCTACGATATTCCTGCACCTGACGCCTTGGTAAAAAAGAGCAGCCCAGCAACATTTAAAGAACAATCTGTTGAAGTAAAATCTGGCGACTCCCTATCAAAACTATTAGCTAACGAAGGTATATCAGCACAAGACATTTACAAAGTATCTCTGGCTGACAAAAAACAAAAAACCTTGCTGCAAATGAGGCCAGGACAAACAATCAACTTCACGACTAATGAAACATCTGGAGAACTCACTCAGTTAACACTTATCCTTAACCGCTTAGATAGCGTAACCTTTGAGCGAAATGATGATAAATTCAATAGAACAGAAGCCTCCAGAACACCAGAAATTGTCCAAGCCTACAAAGAGGCAGAAATCAATAACTCATTATTTGTTGACGGACTAAGATCAGGAATCGATCAACCCTTATTAATTGAGTTAGCAAATATTTTTGGCTGGGATATAGACTTTGCCTTGGACATTCGAAAAGGTGACAGTTTAAGCATGTTATATGAAGAAAAGTATCTTGATGGTGAAAAAATCGGACATGGAAACATCATAGCTGCTCAGTTTATCAACAATGGCCGAACCTATCAGGCAATTCGCTACCAAACAGAAAAAGGAGCAAATTATTATACCCCTGATGGATTGGCAATGCGCAAAGCCTTTATACGAACACCTGTTGATTTCACAAGGATTTCATCAAAATTCAATCCAAACAGATTACACCCTATTTTCAAAACCAGTCGTCCGCACAGAGGTGTTGATTATGCAGCCGCAAGCGGAACTCCAGTAAAAGCGGCTGGAGATGGCAAAATATCCTTTGCGGGAAAACAAAACGGTTATGGCAATGTTGTGATTATCGATCACGGTAAAGGTTACCAAACCCTTTACGCTCATTTGAAAGGCTTTTCAAAGGGGACAAAACGTGGCGCCAGAGTTCAGCAGGGCAATATAATTGCCTACGTAGGACAAACAGGCTGGGCGACAGGCCCACACCTTCACTATGAGTTCAGAATAAACGGAACCCATAAAAACCCAGTAACTGTTAAATTACCAAATGACGATCCAATGCCTAAAAACGATTTGAAAAACTATCTACCTTATGCAAAGCAGGTAGTCGCTACATTATCGAATTCACATTCACCATCGTTTGCGCAAAAACTCGCCTCTTTAAAAGAATAACACCACCACTTTATAATTTCACATAGAGCCAGCGTGACTTACACACTGGCTATTTAACCTACTACATTTATCCCACACACGAAACCAGCCTCGAATTGCCACCTCCCCCACTCTACAGCAGAAGAAGACACCTTACTTATCACCGATTATAAGACAAAGTAAGCACCCACAAAAAAGCCCATCTACAAACACTAGACAGGCCCTTCTACTACGATTAACTTTAACTAAGCGACACCTACACTATAAAGCCTTAGCTTTATATACAATACCTGGGTGACACTGAACAATCTCAAAATAATCAGATAGACCACTCAGTGCTTCAGATCCACCAAGAAATAAATAACCTCCAGGCTTTAAAGAGGCATGCATTCTTTTCAAAATATCCAATTTAAGATCAACGGTAAAATAAATCAGCACATTACGACAGAAGATCACATCAAATTTACCTAGCATCGAAAATGATTCAATAAGATTCAAGTACTTAAATTCAACACGCGCACTCAAGTGCGGCTTAATTTTCCAAGTCAAATCATTCACTTTATCAAAGTACCGACGCTGTAAATCCGCACCAAGTCCACGAGCAATAGCCAAGCTGTCATATTCACCCTGCTTAGCATGCTGCAAAATATTAGTACAAATATCTGTCGCTACTATTTTTTCACCCGCTTTCAAAACGCCAGGTCGAGACGCTTTAAACTCCTCTATAACCATACTTATAGAGTAAGGTTCTTGACCGGTAGAAGATGCAGCTGACCAGATTCTTAGAGGTGCCACTGTCATTTCAGGCAGCACTTTGTCTTTTAAAATCGTAAACGGGTGCGTATCCCTAAACCAAAGAGTTTCATTTGTCGTCATTGCATTAATGACTTCTTCTTTTAGTTTAGATCCCCCCAACCTCTCCAAAGCATCTACTAACTGCTCAATTTTAGAAAAACCTTCTCTCTCTAAAATTTTTCCCAAGCGACTGGCGACCAAATATTGCTTATTATCACTCAGCGAGATCCCACACACTTTCTGCAAGTAATCTCTAAACCTTATATAACCATTAGGTGTAATTGCATTTGTACTACTGAGCATTAAAACTCCATAAGTGACAGGTTCAATAAATAAAGCCCCATTAAAGGGCCTAAACATTACTCTGATTGCACCTGCACTGTCTCTATAGCCAATCGAGCCAATTCATCTGGTTGGAACTTCGCCAAAAAGCCATCAGCTCCTACTTTTTTAACCATTGCTTCATTAAACACACCACTCAAAGAGGTATGAAGAAGAATAAATAGATCTTGCAACCGACTATCATTACGAATCGCAGTTGTTAACGTATAACCATCCATCTCAGGCATCTCTATGTCAGATATAACCATAGAAAACTCCTTAGTTACATCCTTACCTTCTGCAACCATATTTTGAAGATAAGTAAGCGCTTCACGACCATCACATAAAACTGTCGTAGCAAAACCAACCTGTTCCATACAACGTTTAATCTGCTTACGAGCAACAGAAGAATCATCCACGATAAGAATATGATGCTTTTGTGCATTCTCTGTCACACCAGCATTCACAATACCTTCTGAGATATCCTGACGAGTAGGAGCAACTTCAGAAAGAATCTGCTCAACATCAATAATCTCCACCATTTCTTTGTCAACCTGACAAACGGCTGTCAGGTAATTATCATTCGACAATCCTTTTGGTGGTGGCTGAATATCACTCCAATTCATGTTTACAATGCGCTCTACACCGCGCACTAAAAAACCCTGAATTCGACGATTATATTCAGTAATAATCACAAAACATTGACTAATATTTTCGATTGGGCTCGCACCTGTAGCCAGTCCTAAATCTAAAATAGGAATAGTACCGCCACGAATATGAGCAACACCTCTAACCACAGGAGAACTATGAGGCATAGTGGTTAATTTAGGACACTGCAGCACTTCTTTCACTTTAAAAACGTTGATGCCATAAATTTGCTTACCATTTAAGCGAAACAACAGCAATTCAAGTCGATTTTCCCCTACGAGCTGTGTACGTTGGTTAACAGTATCCAGAACTCCAGCCATAAACGCCTCCAAAATGTGTAAACATTATACTGAGGTATCACCTCAAAATTGTTAAAATGTATCATCCAATGATAAAGTGAATTCAAATAATTTACTAACTATCTTATTTATAACGTAATAATAAACAAAGAGAACAAATCATGCGAATCATAAGGCTAAGCATAGCCTTCATTTGTTTCCAAACTGGTTTTACATTTGCCATAACGACTGAAGAACAAATTAACCACTACATAAATCAAGTAGAGATTCCTCGGTTATCAGAAATATACCCTGATGCAGCCATAAGCATCACATTAAACAATCTTGCCGCACTCAACTACTTGCCTGATTGTGAAAACGAATCAATTCAGATCAACAATCAAAGACCAGACGCTACCAAACGCACAAACTATGAAGTCAGCTGTGACTCACCAACTTGGAAGTCCTATGTACCAGTAACTCAGTCCATAATGATTCCAGCAATAAAAACCATCACCCCAATCAACCGAGGCCAAGCCATCAGCAAATCAAACACCGATGTGGGAGAAGTGGACATTTCCAGCCTAAGAGGACATGTTTACACTAAAAAAAACCCACCTTATGGCCTAATTGCTTCACGCAACTTGCGCATAAACACAGTCATCACTGACGATCTAACCAATCAGCCAATCTTAGTTAAAAAAGGCGACTCAGTACTAATAACAGCAAGCAGTGGTACCATTATAGTCCGAATGAACGGTGTTGCTTTAGAAAATGGTGTCAAAGGCCAACAAATTCGAGTCAAAAACACAAGTTCTGAACGAATTATATACGCCAAAGTTGTAACTGACAGTGAGGTTCTTGTAAACTATTGAGTACAGACTGATCGGCAATGAATAAATACTCTTTTCTGGGGCTTTTTATTAAAGTTCTTATAGACCCAGCCGACAACATAGACAGGCAAATCATTAAAGGGCGGAAAACCCAATGGCAATACATTTTACAGGTCTATCAAACCAGAGCACGATCAACAAAAGTGAACGATCGCAAAAAGATGATGCGACAAATAGCGCAACGGACAAACAAAGCTCAGTTCAAAGCGGTGGCACATTGGCAGAAGACACCGTGAAATTAAGCGGCACTGCACAAACTCTTCAAAGTCAGCAGTCTAAAATTAGCAGCTTACCTGATGTTGATATGGATAAAGTGGAACAAATTAAAAACGCTATTGCAGCAGGCGAGTACAAAATAGATACCCAGAAGCTAGCAAATAATATGGCTTCTATGGATTCGCTATTCTAGACTGTAACTCCTATACAGTTTGTAAACGGTTTGTCTTATGATTCCTATCGCACCTATATTTATCAGAAGCAAAGAGATATTAGAAAAACTCTCTTCGCTTCTTGATGAAGAGCGTTTAGCTTATGGGGAACTGAACAGCGAAGTAATCATTAGCCTATCCGAGCAAAAACAAACCCTTCTTGATGAAATGAATCAGCTTAATGAGAAAAGAGTCAACATTCTCATTAAATTTGATATTGTCGACCGAAAAAAACCTACTGAAGTAGAATTCAAAAACTGGTTAAGCCTACAAGACAGCTCAATGGACAACGTTCGCCTATTGATGCAAGAGTGCGAAACATTACTCAAAAAATGTAAAACACAAAACAACACTAACGCTCGAATCCTTAACACCTTACAAAAGCGTAACAAGCATCTTTTCGAATTACTCCAAGGCCATAGCAGCAAAAACAAAGTCTATACAGCCAGAGGCTCTACACGCCCAATAAGCAGTAAACATACATTAGGCCGAGCTTAAAAAACCATAAGAATCAACATCATACTTAGTTGTCATTTGTATTTCGGTCGTAATTAATGTATAAATCTCAACTTGCAGCACGTCCTCATAGGTAAACAGGATATACCGGCCGCCTCCTAAGCAGCTATTCCAGGTTCGAGTCCTGGTGGGGACACCAACACATTAAGCACTGCAAAAAACTAAAAAAAAGAGCCTCTTAGCTCTTTTTTTAAATACTTTTATAAAGCAATACCTTATTCCGCCTCAATCACCTCAAAGCTATGAACAATTTTCACACCACCTCTCTCTAACATTAGAGAAGCAGAGCAATACTCTTCTGCAGACAATTTAACTGCTCGAGCAACAACACTTTCCTTCAAGTTACGACCAGTAACGACAAAGTGCACTCGAATTTCAGTAAACACCGCAGGGATAGTATCAGCTCGATCAGCATCAATTTGAGCAACACAATAAACCACATCTTGACGAGATTTCTTTAAAATCCCAACCACATCATAAGAAGTACAACCACCCAAGCCTGCAAGCAAAAGCTCCATAGGTCTTGGGCCAGCCACTTGATTACCATCGATTTCCACTTTAAAACCAGAACCGGTTTCAGCGGTAAAATGCACATCTTCTTGCCAACTAACATTTGTCTTCATCATTCAACCTTACTTGATTCTGTCATGACTGAAACTATCATCATTAGGACTGGAACAACTCAGCCAATTTTTCACCTGGGTCATCGGCGCGCATAAAAGCCTCGCCAACCAAAAACGCATGAATACCTTTTTGCCTCATCAAGGCCACATCATCACGAGTATGAATCCCGCTTTCTGTAACAATCAAGCGGTCGGAAGGCACACTGTCCATCAATTCAAACGTATGATCTAAACTAAGTTCAAAGGTATGAAGATTTCGGTTATTGATACCAAGCAATTCAGTCTGAGTATATTCCAAAGCCAATTCTAACTCTGGGCGATTATGCACTTCTACTAACACATCCATACCAAGGTCACGAGCCATTTGATCTAGCTCTCGCAATTTATCACCACTTAGGCACGCAGCAATCAATAAAATACAGTCTGCACCAATCGCCCTAGCTTCTAGCACCTGATACTCATCGACAATGAAATCCTTGCGAATAACAGGTAACTTACATGCTGCACGAGCCTCAACTAGATAATCTTCATGACCTTTAAAGAAATCACTGTCTGTTAGAACAGACAAACAAGCCGCACCTGATCTTTCGTAGGATCTAGCAATGTCAGTTGGGATAAAAGGGTCACGCAATACACCTTTACTAGGGGAAGCTTGCTTAATTTCAGCAATAACACCAGATTTACCGATAGCTATTTGATGTCTTAATGCATGAGCAAAACCACGAGGGGCGTTATGAACATTAGCTACAGACGCTGCAACCTCTAAATTTCCATACGGTGTATGAGATTTACGTTCGGTAATTTCTTCATACTTTCGCGCTACAATCTTCTTTAAAATTGTCGGTGTTTCTATTTGCATTAGGTTACTGCTCCTATAATTACAGTGAGTCAGGACTCATAAAACAACGCGTGAAACTAGCTAATTCAGACATCTTGACTTTGGCTGTACCACCGCCAATCACATCTTCCGCAATATTCACACCTTCTGCTAAAGTATCAGCAATACCTGAAACATAAATCGCTGCGCCAGCATTTAAAGCAACAATATCCCTAGCAGGGTTTATTTTCCCCTTACCATCCAGTGCCATTTTTACTAAAGCAAGGCTTTCGGATGCATCAGCAGCTTGAATCGCATCAATAGATTGCAATGGAATGCCAAAATCTTCTGGTGAAATTTTATACTCTAAAATTTCACCATTTTTTAACTCCGCCACATAAGTTGGCGCAGCAATACTAATCTCATCTAAGCCATCTTCAGAGTGAACAACCATAACATGTTCACTACCAAGAGCTTTCAATACTTCAGCAATAGGACGAACCCACTTCTGATGAAAAACACCCATGACCTGACATTTTGCATTAGCAGGGTTAGTCAATGGACCAAGCAAATTAAAAATGGTTCGAGTTGCCATTTCCTTACGAGGACCAACCGCATATTTCATAGCTGAATGATGATTAGGCGCAAACATAAAACCTAAACCTATCTCTTCAACACATCGGCAAACCTGCACAGCATCAAGACCAAGGTAAATACCCGCTTGCTCCAGCACATCTGCACTACCGGATTTCGAAGACACGGAACGCCCGCCGTGTTTAGCAACCTTACCACCCGCTGAAGCAACAACAAACGCAGACGCTGTAGATACGTTAAACAAGTTGCCACCATCACCGCCAGTGCCGCATGTATCAACCACATGCTCAAGATCCAAATGCACCTTGCTCGATAACTTTCGCATCACCTGCGCCGCGGCGGTAATTTCTTCGACCGTCTCACCTTTCATTCTTAGGCCAATTAAAAATCCGCCTATCTGTGCTGGCGTGGCTTTTCCCGTCATGATGTCATGCATCACTATTTGCATCTCGTCGCCGCTCAAATCTTGGCGTTCAACAACAGCAGCAATCGCCTTTTGAATATCCACCAGCCTCTCCTATCGTATTAAAACTATCGTGTTAAGAAATTGGCCAATAAAGCATGACCTGCTTCAGTCAGAATCGACTCAGGATGAAATTGCACCCCTTCAACGGCAAGTGTTTTATGTCGAATTCCCATAATTTCCTCTCTATCACCCTCTGCATTTTGACTCCAAGCGGTTACTTCTAGGCAATCAGGCAATGAGTCTGCTGAAACGACCAAGGAATGATAGCGTGTTGCAGTCTGTGGGTTTGGCAAGCCAGAAAACACAGAGGTATTTTGGTGATAAATTAACGAGGTTTTACCATGCATGACATTTTTAGCACGAATTACCTCTCCACCAAAGACCTGGCCAATACTTTGATGACCTAAGCAAATACCCAATATTGGAATTTTCCCTGCAAATGTCGTGATTGCAGCCAGAGAAACCCCCGCTTCATTCGGTGTGCAAGGCCCCGGTGAAATCACTAAATGCGATGGAGCAAGGCGCTCAATATCTTTAATGCTAATCTCATCGTTACGATACACCTGTACATCCATCCCTAACTCACGAAAATATTGCACAAGGTTGTAAGTAAAAGAGTCGTAGTTATCAATCATCAATAACATAAAGAAGGGGCGCGCCTATAAAACAATATTGATCTACTAATGTTAGAATCCGCAGAAACTGACACAAAAAACGAAATGCATTAACGAATAATAAAAACATGCATTTTAAAGTGCGCTAAATTCTACACTGTCAGGAACACTCTGTCTCGCCAGACCTTACACTTCATAAGATCCTAACAGTTCAAATAGCATACACTAATCACTAATCTCCCCATTAAATGACACCATAATTTACCATTTTTATTTCAGCGTTTTGGAAGGTTTTAAATAATACCGTGTAAAAACAAAGCCTTGTTTGATATACAAGCGGTTATACCGCACACTAGAAAGCATGTTATCTTTACCGTCATTATTCAGTGTTTTAAGGATGCCCTGTGCATAGCCAAGTCGCCGCCCTCATCGAAACCCTCATACATGACGAGCACTCTCCAGAGTCCATTAACAAGGCCATTTCAGAGTTAACACCGGACGATGTGGCATTAGCGCTTGAATCCATTCCGCTTACCCAACGCCGGCAAGCATGGGCAAATATCAAACAGGCCAACCGACTTGATATTTTGGTTGAAATGCGTGGAGAGTCTCGACAGCTACTATTAAGAGAGCTAGATGACTCAGAAATAGAAGCTTTATTCACTGATGTCGATGCCGAAGACCTACTCGAAATAACGGACTCGCTACCAGACCGCCTTGTAGACATCGCCTTAAAGCAGATGGACAACAAACAACGCGAATATTACCAGCAAGGTATTGTTTACAACGATGATGTTGTTGGCCGTTGGATTGACCACGAATTATTAATCGCCTCTCAATCCATCCGCGCCTCTGAAGCTCTTAGACTGCTAAAAAAGAACACGCCAGATTACACAGATATGGTGTATTTGGTGAACAGAACTGGCCGTTGGGTTGGTTGCGTGAAGTTTGACCGTCTATTCAAGGCTCAAGGCCACGAACCAATTTCAAGTTTGATAGATGAGGATTGCTCCTTTATCCAGGCCGATACAGAACTAACAAAAGCTGCAGAGCAACTCGAACGATCGTCGCTATCAGCACTACCTGTGGTGGATGACAATCAAATTCTATTAGGTCGTTTCCACGCAGGACTTGCCATGGAAACATGGCGCTTAGAGCACGAAGCTCAGCAAATGTCGACAGCAGGCCTAAATGAAGAATCTGATTTATTTGCACCAGTAAAACGCAGTGCAGCAACTCGTGGTATTTGGCTTGGCATAAATTTACTGACGGCATTTTTAGCCTCAGCGTTTATCGGGCTATTTGAAGCTACACTTCAACAGGTCGTTGCATTAGCGGTATTAATGCCAGTTGTTGCCTCCATGGGTGGTATCGCAGGCAGTCAAACATTGACGTTAATTGTCCGAGGCTTAGCCCTGGGACAAATAACTCGCAGCAACTTAAAATCTTTATTATCAAAAGAATTAAAAGTAGGCGGATTAAACGGCATATTATGGGCCATTGTAATTGGTGTAGTGACTTTATGGTGGTTCGAAAGCCCAATGCTTGGCATGGTGATCGGCTTAGCTATTATCGTCAACATTATAATGGCTGCCCTGTCTGGCGTTCTAATACCAGTATTACTAGATAAATTACGTATTGATCCAGCGCTCTCTGGATCAGTCATTTTAACCACTGTGACAGATATAGCTGGTTTTGTTGCCTTCTTGGGATTGGGCACTTTATTACTTCTTTAAGTAACACAACTAGCATAACCTCTAATCAGAGCCATTCACGAACAAGACAAAGGTATAGAGAAGCATAATGAACTGGGAAACAATGCAAGTATATTTAGGCTTGGGCGACACTAAAATGCACTGGGTTGTCCGAGTATTTTTAGTTGTACTTGGTACACTAATTGTTAATTTTATTGCCACCCGCATTTTAATGCGTATAGACAAACAACTCGAAAAAACCAAAACACCTTGGGACAATGTCTTAATTCATGCAGCACAAAAACCTGTTGGAGTCTTTGTATGGTTGGCTGGTTTGAGCATTGCCGCTGAAATTTCCGGCACAGAAGTTGACCCTAATTTTTCATCACTTATCCATGCAATTCGTGAAGTCGGCGTTATCGTTATACTGACTTGGTTCGTATTGCGCTGTATATCTGAAAGCGAAAGAACGCTTACCAACTCAAGCAAAATAACCACTAACGTTGACTACACAACGGCCAGCGCAATCAGTAAATTATTACGTGCATCCGTTATCATCACCTCAGTTTTAGTTATCTTGCAAACACTAGGTTATAGCATTTCCGGCGTATTGGCATTTGGTGGTATAGGTGGTATTGCCGTAGGCTTCGCAGCTAAAGATTTACTCGCCAACTTCTTCGGTGGTTTGATGGTATATTTAGATCGACCATTTGCTATTGGCGACTGGATTCGCTCACCAGATCAAAACATTGAGGGGACAGTAGAGCATATTGGCTGGCGACAAACACGCATTCGCACTTTCGAAAAACGCCCCCTGTATGTTCCTAATTCCACCTTCTCATTGATTTCGGTTGAAAACCCATCCCGTATGACCCATCGACGTATTAATGAAACCATTGGAGTACGTTATCGCGACTTCAGTCTTCTACCAACCATTTTGGCGGACATAAAAGACATGGTTGCCAACCATGAAGACCTCGATACAAATGAAACTTACATGGTGAATTTCAATCAGTTCGGCCCATCGTCTCTAGATTTTTTTATTTATGCTTATACAAAAACCGTGGACTGGCGAACCTACCATAACGTCAAACAAGACGTGCTGTTCAAAGCTATGCAAATTATTGAATCACATGATGCAGAAGTTGCCTTCCCAACCCATACAGTTCACATGGCTGACGATAGCCAAATGACACTATTATCGGAACAGGTGAACTCATCGGAGCAACCTGTAAAAGAGCAGCTTCAGAAAGAGCAGCTTCAGAAAGAGCAGCTTCAGAAAGAGCCATCGCAGAAGGACAAGAGCTAAAGTAATATATTCAATTTTTAAAAACTTAATGTGTCGTCCTAAAATAGGTTGACAGTTTTTAGGCCAGCTCCTGTAGCTGGCCTTTCTCTTTTCGCACTTGATTTGGTGTTTTCATCTTGAGGCTCAAGTGCGGCCTTAAATGATTATAAGTGTTTACAGATTCATCAATTAAAACAGCTAGATCCTCGAAGGTCTTGCAATCATATATCAGAAACTCTTGTTTCAAAATTCCGTTCACTCTCTCTGCTAGAGCATTCTGGTAACAATCATACCCATCCGTCATTGATGGCCTTATCCCTGCCTTCGATAATTCAGATTGATAGGTTTCAGAGCAATACTGAAGTCCTCTATCCGAATGATGAATCGCACCTCTATAAAAATCGTTTCCTTTCACTGCCATTTTTAAGGCCTGAACGACCTGAACAGCTTTCATATCTCGACTCAGGTGGTGCCCAACAATTTCTCTTGAGTAAGCGTCAGTCACTAATGATAAGTAATGGACACCTTCAGTAGATTCCACATAAGTAATATCACTTACAAGCACTTCTCCAGGTCGTGTTATTTTTTTGTCTTTAAGTAAGTTAGGGTGCTTTCTCATCCAGTGCTTACTAAACGTCGTTTTAGTAAAGCTCTTTTTTGGTTTTACTAATAGTCCTTCCTTTCGTAAGTAGTTAAATAGCCCATCTCGGCCTAATTTAATACCCGCTTCTAATAAATCACTTTTGATTAACCGATACAGCTTTTTCGTGCCCAATCTAGGCATGAACTGACGCCAATAAAGCACTTTCTCTTTAACGGGAGCCAGCTCTTCTCGTCGAGCTTCCCATCGTGCAACAGATTGATAGACTGCTTGTCTCGATATGCCAAACACTCTACAAGCACCTGCTAGCGAGACTTGCTGTCTTTCTTTGGCTTGCCAGATGTACCGGATAAATACTTTTTTCGCAGGCCAGCTCCATATTCTTTGTCCATTATATCAACCATGCCGTTTAGGACTTGGTTTTTAAGCTTTTCATCTGCTAGCTCACGCTCGAGGCGTTTGATCTTTTCTGCTGGAGTTTCTTTTGAATTAGGCATAAGAGGATGTAAAAATGGTTTAGACCAATCTAATTTACCATGCTTTCTTAGCCAAACAAGAACGGTGGATCTACCTTGAATGCCGAAGTGAACTTGAGCCTGTTTGTAGGTCATTTCGCCTTTTTCTACACGATCAACTACCCCTAACTTAAAAGACATTGAATAGTCACGCTGTGTGCGCTTAATACTCTTGATACCTGATGTCGTCATAAAGAAGTCCTCTTTATGTCAACGTATTTTAGGATGGGACATAATAACAAAAAAGGCCAAACTAGAAATAGCCTGGCCTTTTTACACCTCTCACGCCATAAATAAAATCAGACAAGCAACTCAGCTAAATCATCAATTATCGCATCAGCGCCCAGCCCTTTAAGATCAACACCTTGATTGTAACCATAAGTCACCAAGGCACATTTGAAACCAGCGTTATTTGCAGCTTTAAAATCAGTAATTGAATCACCGATCATCAGACAATTTTCAGGCAAGGCTTCAATTGACTCACTGCAATGCAACAAAGGCATAGCAGATGGCTTCTTCTCTTCTAACGTATCACCACCCAGCAACCAACCAAACTGCTCAGTCAGCTCAAAATGATCTAACATAGGTTTCACAAACACACTTGGCTTATTGGTAATCAACGCAACAGGAACACCGTTATGCTTAAAGGCTTTCAGTAAGGCTTTCACATTTGGATAAAGCATCGTGCCGTCGGTCAAATGCGCATGATAGTGCGTCAGAAAAATGCGATATGCTTCTTCCTGTTTAGCAGAATCAATATCTGCCCACGCAAGTGCCTGCTCGATCAATTTAGCCGAACCAAAGCCAACCCAACTACGAACACGCTCTTCACCGGCAAGCGGCGCCCCGAGCTCAGCTAAGAAAGCATCTACCGCTCCAGCAATATCAGGCACACTGTCAACTAAGGTTCCATCCAGATCCAAGCAAACCAGTTCTGGCCAACCATCAAACCACTTTGAAAAATAACTAGGCGTTTTCATTAACGTACACTCGCTAATTCTTTGCGCATCGTATCAATGACAGCTTTGTAGTTATCTTTGCCAAAAATAGCAGAACCAGCTACAAAAGTATCTGCGCCTGCGCGTGCGATTTCAGCAATATTTTTTTCACTCACACCGCCATCGACTTCAAGACGAATGTCATAACCGCTGGCATCAATCAATGCACGAGCTTCGCGTAATTTATCCAGAGTACCAGGTATAAAAGATTGCCCACCAAACCCAGGGTTAACTGACATCAACAACACCATGTCGATCTTATCCATCACATATTTTAAATGCTCGAGAGAGGTTGCTGGATTGAATACCAAACCAGCCTTACAACCGCCGTCTCGAATCATTTGCAAAGAACGATCAATGTGTTCACTGGCTTCTGGGTGAAAAGTAATAATAGAAGCACCCGCTTCAATAAAGTCTCCAATCATGCGATCAACAGGCTTCACCATCAGATGTACATCAATATCCGCTGTCACGCCATGTTTGCGCAATGCTTTACAGACCATAGGTCCAATCGTTAAATTAGGAACATAATGATTATCCATCACATCAAAGTGTATGATGTCGGCTCCGGCCTCCAAGACATTGTCGACCTCTTCACCTAATCGAGCAAAATCGGCAGAAAGGATCGAAGGGGCAATGATAAAATCATTCATATCTGACTCCAGCAGTGACACAATAAAGGTCTCATAGTGAAAATTTAGACCGTATTTTAACAAGGCCTTTAAAAGAAGTATTGAAAACAATGAAGAAATTTACTGCACTGCACCACGCTATCATTGCACTTCTTTCCTTGAGCACAAATACCGCTCTTTTCGCGGAAGAATCACAAGCAGCCCCCGGCAGTACAACTACTCCACAGCAAAATACACCGGCGCAAACAACACCAACACAAAACACTAAAGAATACATTATTCCCAAGCCACAGGTTTCTCGGATTGATGCACTGAAAACTTCGTTAACAATAAGACGTTTAGATCACCAAATTCAAACCTTAGAAGCGAATGCAGAGCCTTTCCTTGCCCTTTATAGACCATCTCTCACCAGCTCAACTCAAGGCTGTGTAATAATGCTGCATTCAGACAACGAACACCCTGATTGGCCAGATGCCATCGCACCATTACGCGATGCCATGCCGGAGCACAGCTGGTGTACTTTATCCCTTGAAGTCCCAGACATTATTAAACGTGCCGAGCCTGTTAAAATAACCGCAGCGACAGCAGAAAACACATCATCACCTAAAGAACTTCCTAACCAAACTCTGGTTTTCGCTCGCATACAGGCAACTATCGATTACGCCAAAGCACAAGGAGTAGAACAATTCACTTTTCTTGGCTACGGTACTGGCGCCAGCTACGCCTTAGCATTCCTAGCCGCCAACAAAGACGCAGGCAAAGCATTAACGCTTATCGATATAGAATCCCCTCCGAATCTATCAGACTACGAAGTGGCACAACAAATTCGTCAAATCGCGCAGCCTATCTTAGATTACTATGTCGACAAGACTGGGAACGACCAATTTTCGGTATGGCGCAAACAAGCAGCCAACCAAAGAACAGATAAAATTGGCGATTTGGTCCAAGTAAACGCCTTGCCAGATAGAGTTACAGGAAAGAACAGCAAACAATTATTGATTCAACGAGTTCGTGGCTTTTTAAAGCAAAACACCAGTCAAATAAACCAACTAAAATCATTACCTAGTGCAAAAAAAGGGCTTTTCTATGAAAGCCCTATAAACAATTAAATAGTCAAGTGAACACCTACTTACGAGCGTTCTTAACCATTTCATAAGCAGATTGAATTTCTTGCGTGCGCTCTTTTGCCAACTCAATCATTTCATCTGGCAACCCCTTTGAGCTCAATTTATCTGGATGATTTTTACTCATCAATCGACGATAGGCCTTCTTAATATCAGCATCGCTCATTTCTGGCGTCACACCTAACGCTTCATATGCTGCCTTTAATAAATCTTTTGATCCCACATTACTAGAAGAATAGTTAGAAGAAGACTGGTAGCCCTGTCTAAAGTGCGCTTGCTGCTTAACTTGGATATGCAAAGCCTCAAATTCAGCAACAGACACCCCTAGATACGCACAAACCTGAGACACAAATGACTTTTCTTCGACACTAAAATGACCATCCGCATAAGCAGACACCAACAACACTTCCAATAAAGTGCGTGTCAAATCACCAGGACCAACGGTCTGCTTAAAAGTATTAAGGACAGCAGCAAGGTCAAAATTTTCAGATTTACCCTCGTTAAACAACTGCTTCGCTTGCTCTTGAGCAGCAGGTGATAAACGCAGGCGCTGCATAACAGATTGCGCCAATTGAATCTCTGCTTCAGATACCTGACCATCTGATTTGGCCAAACGCCCCATTAAAAGAAATAATGTGCGAAAAAAAGTTTCTTGTTGAAGGCGCATATCCGCACGACCACGAATTCCACTGAAAGCGCCGCCAGTCTGCGCTCTATCAACGACTCCGCCGACGATAAAGCCCAGTAAAGCGCCTAAAAAACCAGCCAAAATATAGCCTAAAATCGCGCAAACAACTTTCCACATAAAGATATTTCTCCAGAATCGGTAGCCCCTATGGGCCTGCTTAGATTATCATTTGTCTTATTACGTGGAACCGCTTATGGGCAGTATCCGATTTAGGACAATAATTATTGGTGGCAAGTATACCCTGCATGGTTAAGCATTTACGCACCTACGCCTTATTTTTTCAAAGTCTTTTCATATTGCCTCTTGCACAAGCGCAAGTTGATCAATGGGACTGGACTCCCAAAGAATCCCTGACGACTGAGCAGCGAGCGCAGCTAAGTCGATATTGTCAGGGTTCATACATTAGCAACTGGAAAGCGACAGATACGAAGGGAACAAATCTCGCTGCTGACCTCATCGTTCGTGACGAGAATGGTGTAATTCATCTTCAAGGAGAGGCGGAGATCATTCAGCCTCAATCTACCTTGTCTGCAGATGACATTGAAGGTATTCCAGACGATTATTATCTCGCTACAGGAAACGTCACATTACGCAGCGAAAATCAGCTAATCCGCAGTTCAACTGGTTACATAGCAAACAGCGGTGATGCACCAACGGTTTTCAAAGATGCAAAATTCCTTAGCCATCAATCAGGTGCTCGCGGCGAAGCCAAATCACTATCACGCAACCAAGATGGTGTGGTTTTTATCGAGGAAGGCTTTTTCACGACCTGCGAACCAAATGAAGAAAGCTGGAAATTATATGGTAGCTCAATAAAACTAGACCCCAAAAATGGATTTGGTACAGCAAAGCATGTACAGATTCGTATTGCAGGCCTAACTGTATTCTATTTTCCTTGGCTACGATTTCCAATAGACGACTCTCGTCAAACTGGCCTTTTATTCCCTAGTTTTAGCTACTCGGGATCAGATGGAGTTAGTTTTTCAGCACCATTTTACTGGAACATTGCGCCAAACTACGACGCAACAATTACACCGCAGTTTATCCAAAAGAAAGGTCAAGGGGTTGACTTAGAATTCCGACATTTAAGCCCTTATGGCGAAACAGTTTACGAACAATCTACTTTTTCTGATAATGATGAAGGCGAGCAGACGCTATTAAAATTAAAATCCACGCAGAAGTTTAATCAATACTTTAGCGCTGGTTTTTTATTAGAAGACAACCCAACAAAAGATAAATATCCTGAAGCAAACAGCACGTCAATTGGTGAAAAAGACCACTACGAACGCAGCGCGTATTTTGCCTTTAACAATGGTAATTTTCTTAACAAGCTGACCTACTTGACCTATCAAACACCTAATGACAAAAATGATGAGCCATTTGAATGGTTACCTCGTATAGACAGCTCTTATCGTATAGCAACATCATTTTTAGATTATAAAATTGACGTTCAATATACAGATTTTTATGATCCAGCCGAAGACAATTTCGACGGACAGCGAACAGCATTCAATCAAAACGTAAAATTTGACCTAGGTAACGATTGGGGAAATTTCACGCCAGGATTTCTAACTCAATATAGAGATTATGACCTTCACAGCTATACAACAGACTCAGATAGCAGCACATCTGTAGGACATCTCACTAGCTATGTTGACTCATCACTACTATTTGAGCGAAATTTCTTGAATAATCAGACGGTATGGCGACAAACGATTGAACCCCGTTTAAATTATTTGTATTCACCATTCGAGTCTCAAAACCAAATTCCTGATTTTGATGCTAGCGAACCAACGATGACTTACTCTCAGGCCTTTAGTCATACACGCTTTAACGGTAATGATCGTATTGGTGACACGGAACAAGTAACTCTTGGTTTAGAAAGTCGTCTATATGATGAAAATAATAATGAAAAATGGGCCTTCAAAGCTGGCCAGATCTTCTATTTAGAGGACCGTTATGTTGGTATTGACGGAAGAACCGATAAGAATACAGCCATTGATAACTCAAAACGCAGTGATCTACTGACGTCCGCCAACTATAACGGTAACCGATATAGTCTAACGGGTAATTTGAATTACAACCTAGACGATAGCGAGGTAAACTTAGCTCAACTTGTCGCTTCTTTAGAGCCTGTTGACGATATAAAAATAAACCTAAGCTATTTGTACTCGATCAATAACACAGACCCAGATGACGATGCTAAACAAGCCAGCATAGGAACTATTTTTCCGATCAATCAAAACTGGTCCATGTTCACACAATATACCTATGATTTCTTAAGAGAGGATGGCACTAAAGAAATTGCAGGGTTAGGCTATGAAAACTGCTGTATCAAGGTTTCGATGAGCTATCAACATTGGCTCAATGATGACAATGAGTTTGATAGAGGCGTCTTTTTACAATTTATTTTACGTAGTTTAAGCAGTGCTGGCCGCGCTAACAACAAAGCCAACAATATTGCTGACAGCTATTGGAACCAAGGAAAAGTTGGATATTAATCATGAAGTTATTTTCTTTTTTCTCTTTAATTCTATTTGCATTAGTACCTCTGCAAACACTGCACGCTGCACCAACAAAAATTGATGGAATTTCAGCGATCGTTGATTCTAGTCCTATTTTAGAAAGTGACATTGTAAGCCGCTTTCAAATCGTTAAGGACCGTGTTCCAGGCGGAGTCATGACCGACAACATTCATCGTCAAATTCAAAACCAAATGATAGATGAAGCATTACAAGTCAATTATGCCCGCAAAGTCGGCATGCGAGCGTCTAGTTCAGAAGTAGACAATGCTATCCTTGGCGTGGCGAAAAACATGAATCTAGACTTACAGGGTTTAAAAAATGTTCTCGCTAGCAAGGGCATTAATTATGAGCGTTATCGCGAGCAAATCGAGCAAGAAATTCTCATTAATAACATAAAGCGAGAAATCGTTAAAAAACGCATTGCCATTTCAGACCAAGAAATTGATGATTACCTCAGTTCAGACACCAGTATCACCAAAGAAAAAGATCAAGTACACCTGCGACATATAATAATTAGAGCAAGTAGCCCAGAAGAAGCTGCTGCAAAAATTAAAACTATTGCAGGAAAAATACACTCAGAGAATGACTTCGTGCAACAAGCGATAGAAAACTCAGACGGTCAATTTGCCATTGAAGGCGGGGACCTGGGCTGGCGTCCATTAAATCAACTACCGCCACTATTTGTACGGGCATTAGAAAGCGAAAAAGGCCCGCTTATCGGTCCATTGCAAAGCAATGCCGGCTTCCATTTATTGTGGATGATTGAGAAACGCTCTCCAGATGTAACACTACAACAGCAAACTAAAACTCGACATATCCTAGTTCGGGCCAATGAAATTCGAAATATGGAGCAAACTAAAGTTCTTGCGGATGAACTTTATAAAAAATTAGAAAATGGTGCAGACTTCGCACAATTAGCTAAAGAGTACAGTGAAGACCAAGGCTCAACTTTACAAGGCGGCGATTTAGGCTGGGTCACACTAGGAGCCATGGTTCCTGAGTTTGAAGATGTGATGAAGAAAACTAACATTGGCGACATTAGTAAGCCGTTCCGTACACAATTTGGTTGGCACATTCTTCAAGTTGAAGGCCGTCGCGAAGCAGACATCAGCGATAAAGTGAAACGCAGCAATGCTGAACGCGCTTTAACCGCACAAAAGCAAGACATTGTTCTTGGCAACTGGCTCGACGAATTACGTGCTGACGCCTTCATTGATATTAAAAACTAAGAGAAAATAATGGCACATAATCAGGTAGAATCACTTCCCATTATTGCCATTACCTCTGGCGAACCCGCAGGTATCGGTCCAGATATTATTTTAAGCGCATTAAGCGAGCAGACATTTCCTGCTCGCTTAATTATCCTAGCTGATCCTGAGCTACTTCAAGACAGAGCGCAGACTCTAGGTCTAACAGTAAATATTCAAACACTAAATAGTGCACAAGATGTCACTGCACATCAGCAAGGTTCTATTAGTGTTTTGCCGATCCAACTAACGAAAAAGGCCGCTGCCGGCACTCTGAATATTGCGAATTCCCCTTATGTGTTAGAAACACTAAAACAAGCAGGTGAAGGCTGCATTCAAAAAGAGTTTGATGCCATCGTTACGCCACCAGTCCATAAAGGTATTTTATGTGAAACCGGCGTTCACTTTTCTGGACATACTGAGTTTTTTCAAGCTCAATGCCAGTCACCACATGTTGTCATGATGCTCGCGACAGAAGCGATGAAAGTCGCATTAGTAACCACTCACCTACCACTTAAAGATGTGCCTGCTGCAATCACTGAAAAAAATATCAGCCTTGTCGCTAAAGCACTTAATAAAGATCTACAAGAAAAATTTGGTATTGCGCAACCCAAAATCTTAGTCTGTGGATTAAATCCACATGCAGGTGAAGATGGCCATTTGGGCAAAGAAGAAATTGACGTTATTATCCCAACCCTCAATAAACTTCGCCAAGAAGGCTTAAATCTAATTGGCCCACTGCCAGCGGATACCCTGTTTACACCAAAATATCTAAATGATGCCGACTGCGCCTTGGCTATGTATCACGATCAAGGTTTACCTGTGTTAAAATATTCAGGTTTTGGTAATGCCGTAAATATTACATTAGGCTTGCCTATTATTCGGACATCCGTCGACCACGGCACAGCCATTGATTTGGCTGGCACAGGCAAAGCAAATAACGGCAGCCTTAAAGTGGCCATTCAACATGCTATTAACATGGCAAATAACGCGAAAAAGTTTTCTAAATGAGCAAACCACAACCCCATAAAGCCAGAAAAAGATTCGGCCAAAATTTCCTTCATGACCACGGCGTTATTCGACGCATTGTAGCGTGCATTGGTCCTAAAAAAGGACAACGTATAGTTGAAATTGGACCAGGTAAAGGCGCATTAACGGAAGGTATTATCAGTGTCACTGAGCGCATGGATGTTGTTGAGCTTGACCGTGACCTTATTCCTATATTAAAAGTGAATCTGTTCCGCTTCCCTGAGCTAACCGTTCATGAAGCTGATGCGATGAAATTTGATTTCACGTCATTAAGTACTCCAGAACAAGCCATTCGTGTTGTGGGTAATCTGCCGTATAACATTTCGACACCACTTATTTTTCACCTATTAAGCCAAGCCGATGCAATTGAAGACATGCACTTCATGCTGCAAAAAGAAGTGGTTGATCGTTTGGCTGCGCGTCCAGGTGACAGTTTATATGGACGATTGAGTGTGATGGCGCAGTATTACTGCTCTGTCGAATCACTGTTTATTGTTGGGCCTGAATCATTCGATCCAGCACCGAAAGTTGATTCCGCTATTGTTAGAATGACACCTCACAAAACGCTGCCTCATCCTGTCAATAACATCAAAATGTTAGAAGACATGGTAAGAATCGGCTTCCAACAGCGTCGAAAAACCCTACGTAACAACTATAAGGGCGTATTAGACAACGATGATTTCGCTGCACTAAATATTGACCCAACACTGCGTCCTGAAAGATTAGACGTGGAAGACTTTGTTAGAATCACCAACTACGTCCTCAAAAAGGAAGGATAAATGCAAAAATATGACGTCGTAGTTTCTGTTCGTACAGAGTACTTAGCAGGCCAATCAACACCAACAGAGTCGCGCTACGTGTTTGCTTACCATATTTCTATTACCAACTGCGGAACCGAATCGGCCAAACTTCAAACCCGCCATTGGATAATTACTGATGGTAACGAACAAGTTCAAGAAGTAAAAGGCAGCGGCGTCATTGGTGAATACCCGTATTTGGGCCCAGGCGAATCATTCCATTACACCAGCGGAACAGTAATGGAAACGGTTGTTGGTAGTATGCAAGGCAGCTACCAGTTTCTGGCCGATGACGGTACCGAATTCAAAGCCCCTATCCGACCATTCACCTTGTCAGTTCCAAATCAGGTTCACTGAGGCTATTTATGGCAACCTATGTTATTGGTGATTTACAAGGCTGTCTCACGCCTCTCGTACAGCTTTTAGAGCAAATAAATTATCATCCAGAACAAGATAAGCTCTGGTTTGCAGGCGATTTAATCAACCGCGGAGAAGAGTCTCTAGAAACACTACGTTTCATCAAATCACTAGGTAGCAATGCGACTGTTGTTTTAGGCAATCATGACCTGCATTTACTCGCAGTCTCTCATGGTTATGGCAAGTTAAAACGTGGCGACACACTAACAGAAATACTCACGGCTGGTGACCGTGACGACCTAATGGATTGGTTACGCCATCAACCTCTATTTCACTATGATGAGCAACTCAATACCGTCATGACTCATGCAGGTATTCCACCTTGCTGGGACTTAAAACAAACACAAGCACTTGCTCAAGAAGTAGAAGGCAAACTGAAATCTGACAGTGTTGATGAATTTTTTGCCACCATGTATGGTAATAAGCCAGATCAATGGAGCGAGAAATTAACAGGCCTAGATCGACTTCGAGTTATTACTAACTATTTAACTCGAATGCGGTTTTGTGATGAGAACAGTAAGCTCGATCTAGAGTCAAAAGAAGGTATAAACACAGCAACCAAAGGTTACGCACCTTGGTTCAATTACCCAGCAAAAGTGCCTGAAAATTGCCATATTGTTTTTGGACACTGGGCCGCTTTAGAAGGCAAAACCCAAAAAGAACGCATTCATGCGCTAGACACAGGTTGTGTCTGGGGCGGAAGCCTAACAGCTTTACGCCTCGAGGATAAACAACGCTTCAGTACACCTTGCACAATTAATCGGAAGAACTCATGACTTACACTTGTATCGATATATCAGACGCTCTCCCAATCATTGAAAATAATGCGGCTATCGTAGATATTCGCGATTTGGTTAGTTTTCAAAACAGCCACATGACAAACGCGATTAGCCTTACCAATGACAATGTACAAAATTTTATTGATAGCACAGAGAAAAGCCAGCCTGTCATTGTTTGCTGCTACCACGGCAATAGCAGCAAAGGTGCTGCTGAATACCTTGCATCACAAGGATTTAAAGAGGTTTACTCTTTGAATGGCGGCTTTAGCCAATGGAGCGCAATGTTCCCAGAACAATGCGAGACAGGTAACTAGGTAAATATGACAATCCCTTATCAAGTTTATCTAGTAGGCGGCGCCGTTAGAGATGCTTTACTTGAACTCCCAGTTATCGACCATGACTGGGTCGTCACAGGCGCTACACCTGAACAACTTGAAAAAAAAGGGTTCCAACAAGTCGGTAAACAATTCCCTGTTTTCCTTCACCCCAAAAGCAAAGAAGAACACGCCCTTGCCCGCAAAGAAAAAAAGCAAGGTGAAGGCTACACTGGGTTTATCTGTGACTTTTCACCAGACATCACTTTAGAAGAAGACTTAGAACGCCGCGATCTAACCATTAATGCCATCGCAAAAGATGAAAGCGGTGCTTTGATAGATCCCTTTAATGGCCAACAAGATTTGCTCGACAGAGTGTTTCGCCATGTCTCTGATGCCTTTGTAGAAGATCCGCTACGCGTATTGCGAGTTGCTCGTTTTGCTGCTCGCTTTCATCATTTTGGATTTACTATCGCACCTGAAACTATGTCTTTGATGCAAAAGATTAGCGCATCAGGAGAACTCTCTACACTGAGTGCAGAACGCATTTGGAAGGAGCTAGAAAAAGCCCTAAACACTCGTCACGCCAATGTTTTCTTTTCAGTACTAAAAGACGCTAACGCGATCGATAAACTCTTCCCTGAATTTATTTGGGATGACAACCAAGCAACGACTGATATATTAAACCAAACAGACATAACACCTGCTCAGCGTTGGGCTATTCTCAGCAAAAACACGCCTCTTACTGAACTCTCTCAACTACATCAACGTATTCGCAGCCCAAACCAATTCAAGACTCTCGCCGAGCAAACGCGCTCTTTTTTAGAGAATCAGCGCATTCCGATGGACTCCACTACGTGGGAAAACTGGTTAATTTCCGTCAATGCCATAAAAAAACCTCAACCATTTATCTTACTGATTGAGATTCTAAGTCGCTTAACCAATAGCAAAGTTGAGGACTGGCAGAAGCTACGGGATACTATTGCAGTGATCAATGCCGCATCATTAATCAAACAAGGCTTTAGTGGTGCAGAACTGGGTCAAGCGCTTAAAAAAGTACGCGCTGAGGCGCTCGACAAAACACTTTCACCACTGATTAGCTAACTTGTAATAGCTATCAAACTATAACAAGCAAAACGCTGTTACTTATGTCTTAATAAATAACAGCACTTTCTCAATAAGTCACAGCAGATTTTCTGTGAATTTTCACCCCAACGGCTTGAGCTGACGGAACAGCGCCGGGCTTACGCAAAGTTAACGTGACGGCGTTCAGCTTAAATTTTCCAATCAATTCTCCCACCAAATGCTCCGCCAAGGTTTCAATTAACTCAAACTGGCGCTCTGCACAAAATGCCAAAATATAATTCGAGATAGCTTCGTAATCTAGCGTCTTAGCTAGATCGTCCGTCTCGGCTGGAACACGATTATCATGCTCCATTTCCAAATCAAACACTAAATCTTGCAGAATCTTTTTTTCCCACTCATATACACCAATCACAGCTTGAGTTTTTAGACCTTCAATAAATACTAAGTCTTTCATATTAAGATTCCTTCAAAGGTGGCAATTCAGACAAGGGCCAACGAGCACGTATCGACAAGCTTAATTCAGAAGATTGACCATCAACCAAACGCTGAGCACCAGCATAAGCAATCATGGCACCATTATCGGTACAAAACTCTGGACGAGCATAAAACACGCTGGCTTTGATTTTTTTCAGCTGATTTTCAAGCTGCTCACGTAAACGCTGATTAGCACTCACGCCGCCAGCGATAATAAGCTGCTTTAAGCCTTCTGCCTCTAACGCACGACGACACTTAATAACCAAGGTATCCACCACTGCGGTTTCAAACGCCAAAGCTGCGTCCGCTTTAAACTGCTCATCACAACGATCGTTGTCTAGTGCATCATGAACTGCCGTCAAAAATGCTGTTTTCAAACCACTAAAGCTAAAATCCAAACCTGGACGATCCGTCATAGGACGAGGGAACTTCAATCCAGACTTAGGGTTACCTTGCTTTGCCAAAGCTGCAATTTGCGGCCCACCAGGATAAGGCAAACCAATCATTTTTGCGGCTTTATCAAATGCTTCACCAGCGGCGTCATCAAGGGATTGACCTAGAAGACGATATTCGCCAATGCCATCTACTCGAACCAACTGTGTGTGGCCACCAGAAACCAATAAAGCAATAAAAGGCATTTCTGGTTGAGATTCTTCTAGCATTGGTGCTAAAAGATGACCTTCCATATGATGTACGCCTAATGCAGGAATTCCCAAAGCATAAGCCAGAGAACGCCCAATTGTTGCGCCAGCCATTAAGGCACCAACCAAGCCTGGGCCACTTGTATAAGCAATCGCATCTAATTCCGACTTTTTCATGCCCGCTTCTTGCAACACTTCATCAATAAGCGGCAAGGTTTTACGAACATGATCACGAGAAGCCAATTCTGGAACTACACCGCCGTATTCGGCATGCTGCGCAATTTGAGAATAAATTTTGTGAGCCAAAAGACCATTTTCAGTATCGTAAATCGCGATACCCGTCTCATCACAAGAGGTTTCTAATCCCAATACTTTCATCAGAATAATCTCATCAATAATTTGAGCGCATTGTACCCTATCTATCTCCACCGTTGCAGAGGAAAGAGCCACTTCCTTGAAAGACAGCTCAAATGAAATTAGACATGACAAGGCAAAAGCATTATAATGCGCGCGTTTTAAATGTTTAAATTAAAAGGCAGGTGATTTTTCTAGTTTGGCACATAGCTTCTGAAGTAAGCGCTTCTTATATCAGTTAAATGGCGATCCAAACACCCTCTTAAAGAATGAATACAGTTACAGACGCGACATATAGTCTGTTCAGGGTTGGGCTTTTTTAGCCTAGAAAAATCGATCCGTACTGGATCACACTCTGTTCAACAAAAGCGCGCTTTGAAAGCCCATTAAATACGGGTATGATTCACGCCGTTTTTGTGAATGCTTAAACTTTAGAAAAATATTATTAAAGGTAATTACATGCCAGCAGTAAAAGTAAAAGATAACGAACCATTTGACATCGCTCTACGTCGCTTCAAACGCTCTTGTGAAAAAGCAGGCGTTTTGGCTGAAGTTCGTCGTCGTGAATGCTACGAAAAACCAACTACTCTTCGCAAACGTGCCGCAGCAGCCGCTGTTAAACGTCACGCTAAGAAAGTTTCTCGTGAGCAGAAGAAATTCCAACGTTTGTACTAGGCCAATCTGCCGTTTGGCAATTTGCTAAAAAACAAATGTTTGCCTAGACGTTTCTAACATTTAGGCTTATAAAAAACGGCTAGTTAACCAACTAGCCGTTTTTTTTGCTTCCAAAGAGACCCCAGTACGACGTTACGGGTAACTGTCTCAATGAATTAAAGCTCCATGAATTAAAAGAGGATTCCATGTCAGAATTAAAAAAATTCATCTCCGAAACCCTAAAAACCGCGATGCGCGCTAAAGAAAAACAGCGTGTTACCGTCATTCGCACCATCCTATCCGAATGCAAAAAAATCGAAGTAGACGAACGAATTGAACTAGATGACGCTCGCGTATTGGCCGTTCTAGATAAAATGAACAAACAACGCAAAGATTCCAACCAACAATTCATCGATGGCGGCCGTGAAGATCTAGCAGCAATCGAACAAGAAGAGATGGTAATTATTAGCGAGTTTTTGCCAACACCATTGACTGACGATGAAGTCGGTGAGATTGTCAAAGCAGCAATTGCAGAAACTGGTGCAACTTCCATGCAGCAAATGGGCGCCGTCATGGCCATTGTAAAACCACAGGTACAAGGCCGTGCTGATATGGCACAAATCAGTAAACAAGTTAAAGCACAACTAGGCTAATATAATGGCGGGGCGCATTCCTGATCAGTTTATTGATGAGCTTTTGGCTCGAACCGACTTAACCGATGTGGTTGCGTCTCGTATTAGCTTAAAAAAAACCGGACAAAATTACAGCGCCCTCTGCCCTTTCCACAATGAAAAAAGTCCGTCTTTTAGCTTAAATCCAAATAAGCAATTTTATTACTGCTTCGGCTGCGGTGCTGGCGGCAATGCCATTTCATTTGTTATGGAACATGACCATGTAGATTTTGTCGATGCGATTGAAACACTCGCCAAAGACGCAGGCATGGAAGTTCCCAGAGAACAAGGTGCACCAGATAGATACGAGCAAAATGCAGAGCTACTAAAACGTTTATCTGAAAGCTCGCAATTTTATCAGCAACAATTAACTCAACATCCTGACAAGAAAAAAGCCACAGACTATTTATCCAAAGATCGTGGATTATCCGGTCAAATCGCCAAAGTATTTGGTCTGGGCTACGCACCGTCAGGATGGGACAATCTTCTCAAAAAAATCGGTACCCGTGCAGAAAGCCAAGAACAGCTACTACTTGGCGGCATGTTAATTGAGAAAAAAGATCAGCCAGGCCACTATTACGACCGCTTTCGCGATCGCATTATTTTTCCTATACGTGATTCACGAGGTCGAGTTATTGCCTTTGGCGGACGTGCATTTGGGGACGAAAAACCCAAATATCTAAACTCTCCAGAAACACCTGTCTTTCAAAAAAGCCAAGAACTCTATGGCTTATTTGAAGCAAAGCAAAACACCCCAATACTCGATCAAATCATTGTGGTCGAAGGCTACATGGACGTCATAGTACTAGCGCAACATGGCATTACCAATGCAGTCGCTACACTGGGCACTTCAGTAAACAGCCAACATATACGCAAATTATTTAAACTGGTAAGCAAAGTTGTACTCTGCTTTGATGGCGACAAAGCTGGCCGCGCAGCCGCAATACGCGGCTTAGAAGCCTCCCTTCCCGCCATGCAAGACGAAAAACAGGTGCGTTTTTTATTCTTACCAGAAGGTGAAGACCCAGACTCTCTTGTCAGAAAAGAAGGCAAAGAAGCCTTTAACCATCGTTTAGAAGACGCGTCATCTTTGTCGCATGTCTTGTTTGATCACGCCCGAAATCAGGTAACTCTTGGTGATGAAGAAGGCGAGGCCCAATTTGCTCGCAACGCCATGGAGATGATTAAGCAAATACCCAAAGAGCTAACCTTTCGCTCGGTTTTGATTCGCCAACTAAGCGATCAGTCAGGCATCGATAGCGAGACATTAGGCAATACTGTTTTTAAAACTCGCCGCCAACATACGCCGACAGAAGGTCATGAGCCAACACCTCAAAGCCATACACAGCAAATCCAACATTATGATGGTGACACACCAGACCTAAGCCACTACGATTACGAGTCATCCCATGGCGATTATAATGATTTCCATCATAGTGATTACAGCGCTCCGTTGACTCAACCCAAAACACAAGGCTCGTTCAAAAAGCCTTTTAGCAAAAAACCTTTTTCTAAGGGTAAGTTTTACAACGACGAACCAGCTTTACCACCGGCAGCACCAAGCCTCAGCCGAATAAAGCAAGCATCACTGTGTATTTTACTTCACCCGCACATAGCGAAAGAAATCGATTTACCCGATCCATTAGTGAATCAAGCGAATGACGAACTACAAATCTTCTGCAAAATATGGAGATATTTCGCAAAACACCCCCACAAAAACACCGGACACTTACTAGGTGAATTGACAGATAAAACCACAGTTTCGTCTATTTACGCACTATTAAACCACCAAGACGCCACAACCAAGCAAAAAATCACTAATGCACAGCAAGAAGTGCTCGATATGGTTTTAGCACTAGAAAAAAATCTTGGATTAAATAGCAGCATCGCACGGTTGAAAAGTAAGGGGAATGAATCCATAAAGGATAGTAGCAGCAAGCAAGAACTACGGAATTTAATGGATTTAATTAGACAGAAAAAAAATTAAACCCAGTTTAATTTTCATTCAAAAAAGATAGTATTCGGTGGATAAAAGTGATTGATTTTGTTATAATCCGCGGCTTGCTAAACTCCCAAATGAATTTCTAACGATAGGTTGTCGAATGCCAGACACTCAACAGTCACGTCTCAAAGAGCTGATCTCCAAGGGTAAAGAACAAGGTTACCTAACTTTTGCTGAAGTTAACGACCACCTCCCTGATGACCTTTCAGACCCGGAGCAAGTAGAAGAAATCATTGCCATGATCAACGACATGGGCATTACGGTTTCTGAAGTTGCTCCAGATAAAGATAGCCTTCTTATGGAAGAAGGCGATGCTACAGATGAAGCAGCAGCTGAAGAAGCTGCTGCTGCCTTAGCTGCGGTAGAAGGTGATATCACCAGAACAACCGATCCTGTGCGTATGTATATGCGCGAAATGGGTACGGTTGAGCTATTGACTCGTGCAGGCGAAATCGCCATTGCAAAGCGTATCGAAGAAGGTACCCGCGAAGTCATGGCGGCCATTTCATACTTCCCTGGTGCAGTAGACGTACTACTTGACGCTTACGCAAAAGTGCAGGAAGAAGAAGGTCGTTTAAGCGATATATTTAGCGGTTTCATCGATGGTGATGGCGAAGAACCTGTTTTTGAAGATGTAGCTACCGAAGAACCAGTCATCGAAGAAGACACTGTAGACAGTGACGATGATGATGATGATTCAGACACAGCTGAAGAAGAAACAGATAACGGCCCTGATCCTGAAGAAACAGCGTTACGTTTCAATGATATTGCACGCATCTACAACGAACTAAAAGTCTTGCTAGAAAACAGCAACAGACAAGATCCAGCAGTTCAAAGCAAGCAAGAAGAGTTGAGCATTAGTTTCGCTCCTATCAAGCTTGTTCCTAAACTGTTTGATGATTTAGTTGACCGCGTCCGTTCACGTATGGAAAAAGTACGTGATCAAGAGCGTCTTATCATGCAAGTGTGCGTACGTAAATCAGGCATGCCAAGAACTGAGTTTCTAAAGCGCTTCCCAAGCAATGAAACTAACCCTGATTGGCTTAAAGAGCAGATTGCTTCTGGTGCTGATTACGCAGCAACGCTTGAAGAAAACGAAGCGGAATTTATGCGTAGCCAACGCAAACTTCGTGCGGTTTCAAAAGAGACTGGCCTGACCATTGCTGAACTAAAAGAAATCAACCGCCGCATTTCTATCGGGGAAACTCGAGCTCGCCGCGCGAAGAAAGAAATGGTTGAAGCTAACTTGCGTCTGGTTATTTCTATTGCGAAAAAATACACTAACCGTGGCTTACAATTCCTGGATCTTATCCAAGAAGGTAACATTGGCCTAATGAAAGCGGTTGATAAGTTTGAATATCGTCGTGGTTATAAGTTCTCTACTTACGCCACGTGGTGGATTCGTCAGGCGATCACTCGTTCGATTGCCGATCAGGCTCGCACCATCCGTATTCCAGTGCACATGATTGAAACGATTAACAAACTAAATCGTATCTCTCGTCAGATGCTCCAAGAAATGGGACGCGAAGCAACGCCAGAAGAATTGGCTGCTCGCATGGACATGCCTGAAGACAAGATTCGCAAAGTGTTGAAGATAGCAAAAGAACCTATCTCTATGGAAACGCCAATCGGTGATGATGAAGATTCCCACCTAGGTGACTTCATTGAAGACGATGGCGCTGAATCTCCTATTGATATAGCGACTATCGAAGGTTTACGTGAGTCAACAACTATGGTGCTTGCAGGCCTAACAGCTCGTGAAGCCAAAGTTCTACGCATGCGCTTTGGTATCGATATGAACACGGATCACACTCTTGAAGAGGTCGGTAAACAATTCGACGTTACTCGTGAGCGTATTCGTCAAATCGAAGCTAAAGCACTACGCAAACTACGTCATCCTAGCCGCTCAGAACATCTAAGAAGCTTCTTAGACGATTGAGACTAGTCGACACAAAAAAGACCGCTGCCATAAACAGCGGTTTTTTTATAACTAAAAAATGTTAAAAAATCCTATTAGAACAAGCATAAGCAACAAAACTGTCATACACTCTGATTAGAGTATGGATAAAGACAGTGAGGTTTAGCTTGCTACAAAACCATAACCAAAATAGCTCAATTTTCTACCCACCCTTGGCGAATTTAACATTCAGCCAGCCACTTCCTACAACATTATGCTCCACCCCCGCAAAAATATCAGCTCTCCACAAAGACACTAAGTACCATTTGTTTTGTTCGTTTATGCGCTCTTCAAAAGAAAACTTCATGTTCATTGCAGGAGTAATACTCTATGGAAAAAATCTACGTTCTTGATACCAATGTGCTACTGCACGATCCCTTGGCGATTTATGCGTTTGCCGAACATAAGGTCGTTATTCCTATGACCGTCCTCGAAGAATTGGATGTCATTAAAGACAGAAGAGATAAAGACGTTAGCCGTGAAGCGCGTGTGGCCATTAATACTATTGATAAAATAGTCGGTGATGCATCACCTCGTGAATTACAAGCAGGCGTGCCAATCCGAGTTGTCAGTAACGATGTGGACAAAGACCAAAACAAACGCAGCGAAGGCTCCTTAGCTATTTATCCAGATCAACAAATCACCCTCACTGATAATATTCCCTTTTTAAATGGCAACCACGACCATGCTAACGACAACCGCATCATTAATGTTGGCCTAAGCTTACAAGCTACCCACCCTCGATCTTCAGTGTGTCTGGTAACCAAAGACATCAACATGCGCATCAAGGCAAAAGGCTCAGGGCTAGAGCGCGTAGAAGACTACAGAAAAGACAAGGTTCTTGATGATCTAGACTTAATGAGCAAAGGCTATATACAATTCAGCGGGAGCTTTTGGTCCACTATAGAAAGCGTAAAAACAGAAGCTCATGGCCGCCACACCGTTCACGTTATTAGCAAGAGCCATTTACCCAACATCTATTTCAATATGTTTGTGATTGATGATGAAGACTTCATTGGATTTGTTGTCAACCTCGATCAAGAACACGTTTATTTGCTCGATATAAACAAACAGCATCTGATGAACCAAAACTTCTGGGGCATATTGCCACGCAATCTAGAGCAAGCTATGGCGTTTTACCTATTACGCCATGATAACTCAGACTTAATGGTAATGACTGGCCCAGCAGGCTCAGGCAAGACACTATTAGCCTTAGCTTATGGATTACAAGTTACTATGGAGGAAAAGCGCTTTAATAAAATTATCGTAGCAAGATCAACACCACCAATGGCAGAAGACATTGGCTTCCTACCAGGTACGGAAGAAGAAAAAATGGCACCTTGGTTAGCTGCATTTGATGATAACCTAGAGATCTTGCACGGCGCCGACGAACACTCTTTTAGCAGCATCGAATACGTTAAACAAAAAGCCAACATTCAGTTCAAGTCTTTGAACTTCATGCGCGGCCGATCATTCAACAATGCTCTAATTATTATTGATGAGGCTCAAGGATTAACTCAGTTTCAACTCAAATCCATCGTGACGCGAGTAGGCAGTAATTCAAAAATTATCGTACTTGGTAACTTGGCACAAATCGATAACAAGTACATAACTCCACTAACATCAGGTTTAACCTACCTAGTCGAAAAAACTAAGTCCTTTAAATACGCCAGTATCATGCACGTCAATGGCATAGAACGAAGCCGACTCGCTGAATTTGCCGAAGAAAACCTATAACAATAGCCAATACTGAAAAACAAAAAAAGAGGAAGAGCACACGCTCTTCCTCTTTTTTAACTTTATAAATCTGTTATTTACTTCTTATTAGCGAGCGACAGATTTCGCCAATTCAGTAATTTCATCCCATTTACCAGCACGCACCAAATCCGTTGGAACAATCCAAGAACCGCCAACACAAAGCACGTTAGGCAATGCTAAATACTCACGGAAGTTATCAGCACCAATACCGCCAGTTGGACAGAATTTAATTTGTGGCAACGGACCACCAAATGCCTTCAGCGCTTTCACACCGCCATTCACTTCTGCTGGGAAGAATTTAAAACGGTCATAACCGTATTCCATCCCCAACAAAATATCAGAAATAGTCGCGACCGCAGGCAGATAAGGTACATCGTACTCTTTACCGACAGCTAATAAATCCGCCGTCATTCCTGGACTGATAATAAATTGTGAACCAGCTTCAATCGCTTGAATATATTGTGCACGCGAACACACAGTCCCCGCACCAACAATAGCATCAGGCACTTCCTTGCGAAGCGCAGTAATCGCTTCCAAGGCAGCCGGAGTACGCAAAGTAACCTCTAAAACAGGTACTCCACCAGCAACAAGTGCTTTACCAAGTGCAACCGCTTGAGCGACATCATCAACAACAATAACAGGAACAACAGGCGTTGCTGTCATCACTTGTTCGGCAGTATAAGAGATGGTCATTATTACTTTCCTTTTTGAAGACTTCTTTGTTTAAGGGCTAGTAGTCGTGCCAGTTACGGCCGTCTTTAATTGGCAACGCCATAGACGCTGCAGGACCCCATGAACCAGAAGCGTATTCTTTTGGACGCTCACTAGTTTGATTCCAAGCGGACATGATTCCATCCACCCATTTCCAAGCCGCTTCTACTTCATCGTAGCGCATAAACAAAGTTGCATCGTTGCGCATCACATCAAGCAATAATCGCTCATAAGCTTCCGGGCTACGCTTATCGTTAAACGCTTCAGTCAGACTCAAGTTCAAATCAACGGGCTGAAGAATCATGCCTTCGCTCACACCTGGAACCTTATTCATTACAGTTAAGGAGATTTTCTCTTCTGGCTGAAGACGAATAATCAACTGGTTACGCTGAAGCTGGCGATTGCTTTCATCACTAAAAATACTATGTGGTACGGATTTATACTGAATAACGATTTCAGAATAACGCTGCCCCAAACGCTTACCTGTTCTTAGATAGAACGGCACGCCAGCCCAACGCCAGTTATCAATATCAGCTCGCAAAGCAACAAAAGTCTCAGTTCTTGAATTAGGATTACTACCTTCTTCATCAAAGTAACCTTGAACATCCTTACCCTTAATCATGCCTTTCGCATATTGACCACGAACGGTTTTAGTATAAGCATTTGCCCCAGCAATTGGGCGTAGCGCTTTTAATACTTTGATCTTTTCATCGCGAACAGAATCAGCATCCATTCGACCAGGAGGCTCCATCGCAACTAAGCATAAAAGCTGGATCAAATGGTTTTGTACCATGTCACGCATCGCACCGGCTTTATCGTAATAACCCCAACGACCTTCAACTCCAACCGTTTCTGACACAGTAATCTGTACGTTATCAATGTGCGCACTGTCCCATAAAGGTTCGAAAAGTGTGTTACCAAAACGAATCGCCAACAGGTTTTGTACTGTTTCTTTACCAAGATAGTGATCAATACGAAAAGCTTGCTGCTCGTTAAAGTTCTTCATCACCTCATCGTTAATAGCACGAGAAGAAACCAGATCTCGACCAAGCGGTTTTTCTAAAACAACACGCATACGAGGCGCATTTAAACCATGAGCGGCTAATGACGAACAGATAGATCCAAATAGGTCTGGAGAAGTTGCAAGATAAAATACAACATCACGATCATCGCCACCAACCTGGTGATCATTTAGTCGCGAGAAGTCTGACTCTTCCTGAGCATCAACAGAAACATAGCTCAGGCGCTCTTTGAAGCGCGGCCATGTTTTTTCATCGCCAATACTTGAAGGCACAAACTCATCAAGCGCTGCTCGAATTTTAGTTTGGTACTCTTCTGTACTTACCTCACGTCTCGAAGCACCGATAATGCGAGTCGTTGGAGCAAGCAAACCATCCATATCCAAATGGAACAAAGCTGGAAGCAACTTACGCATAGCAAGGTCGCCACCACCACCAAAAATTACAACATCACAGGCTTTTAAACTGGCCTTCATTCTTTATTCTCCAACTAATCTAGGCTTTCGACACAAGATGGGACGCGTAACATGCACAGCCCATCAGCCCTGGGTATTCAGACATCACAACAAAAGTCGGAATAGGGGAAACAAATTCTTTCATACGACCTTTGTCTTGCATCGCATCACGGAAACCACTTTTAAGAATATCTTTTAAATAACGAGGCACAATACCACCGGCAATATAAACACCGCCGCGAGACTCAACGGACAATACTAGATCGCCGATAACTCTACCTAAAAATACAAAGAACTGTTCCAACGTAGCGATTGCGATAGGATCATTACCAAGCTTTAACGCTTCGCCAATTTCAGGCGCGGTTAAACGCTTTTCAACACCTTCACGCAGAGCCAGTGCTTCGTATATATTTTCGAGGCCCATGCCAGATAAAACACGCTCTGCTGAAACTCGCTTATGGCGCGTACGAAGAAATTTTAAAATATCATCTTCAACATCATTACAGGCAGATAAATCAACATGCCCACCCTCTCCTGGCAAAACAATATTAGGCCCATTATCTTGAGGAACAACGCAGGATATTCCCAAACCAGTGCCAGCTCCAACTACCCAACAAGCACCTTTTGGATCGACCGTAGAGCTTTCTCCAATGACAACCATATCTTCAGGTTTAAGGATTTCCAAGCAATGTCCAACGGCATCAAAATCATTTAATAAGGCAACGGCTTTATTATCACCAAAATAGGACTGAACTTCATCACGAGTAAACTTCCACGGATTATTAGAAAACTGTATTACTGGCTGATTAACAGGACCTGCAATCGCCAAAACAATAGCGTCTATTTTATCCATACCAATACTGCAGTTTTCGATATAATCCGCTGCAGCATCAAAAAAATTATCGTAATTTTCACAAGGAAGCACTCTAACTTCTAGAGGCTCGTATTGATGGATAGGAACCAAAGCAAAACGCGCATTAGTTCCACCAAGATCGGCGATTAAAGCATGGGACATAAACGAACCCTATTTAATTTTTTTGAAATTTTACAACAAAATTGAGGTGAAAAATACCGCGATCTTGAAAAAATAAGTACCATAATGTAATAAAATTACAAAACTATCTTAGTCTATTTAAAAATTTAAAGACCTTTGTTGGCACCAATCGTTTACGGTTATTTTTATAGTCATAGAGGCGCTCATCTGCCACTTTCAACAGATGCTTATAGTTACTAGGCGAATCAGACATGACACTGGCACCACCGTAACTAATAGTAATAGGTACAAGATTAGATTTATACCTTAATGGATTAGATTGTAGATATTCTTGGATAGATTCCGTCACCAAAATGGCTTGCTCATAACTTTTTCCAGGCATAACAAACACAAATTCATCACCTGCAAATCGAAATGCTAAACCTTGCTTGTGAACGTATTTTAGCAAACGCTTAGCGATATACTCCAATACCTCATCACCACAATTATGGCCTAACGTATCATTAATGGACTTAAAGGCATCACAATCAATGAATACAACAGTTAAATCACGCTCCTGCATTTTAGAGCGAGCAAACTCACGATCTAGCATCAACTCTAGCTGTCGACGGTTTAATAAGCCTGTTAATGGATCTCGTGTCGCCAAATACTCTAGCTTTTCTCTTGCCGTCACATTACTCAAACAAATAGAGATTTTAATCGCTAGCTGATCAAGTAAAAAAGTATCTTTTGTCGTCGCATCATATCTAGAGCTGTCTGAATCGGCCTGACAAAACAATCCAACCAACTCACCATCAATAGTCAAAGGTGAAATAGCGACAGAAGAAATAATATCGCGATAAACAGAGGGAATGATTTCCCAGCATCGGCTTAAATTAGTATTTACTAAAACGGTTTTATTACTGGACTTGATGATATCGATCATAGAACGACGTCTTGTAAAAAGCACCCTATCTCGTAGATCAGGCATTTTCTCCAGGCTTTCTATTAGATGAGACAAAGGTGCTTCATTAATTAGATTAACCCAAACATAAGGCACACTAAACTGCTTCTGCACTTCCTTGGTTAATGTTGAAACAAACTGATCACAACGCCCAATCGAAAGTATACAACGCTCTATCTCAAAGAATTTGCGTGCAATCTCTTCATTACGTCTAACATTGTCGATCAGTTCGTTAATATCATGCATGCACTATGCCCTACCGCACTGATGTTAAGCGGCTCACTTTTCTAAATAAAAGCAGAAGACCCTAAAAATATAATTGATCTATAATGCATTATAGTACGATGCTTAAACACTTTGGGCTATACATTGAACAAAAATTGATAGCCTTATATACAAAAAATCACAATTTAAAAATACTCACCTAACGATAAAAGTCAAAATAGCAACATTCCATCGCACCTATCACTGATGAAAAAGCATTTTTAATTAATTCCCTGTTTTCTTTAAGAAAAATCGCTCTGTGCCGATAGCTTTATCGTAGATGATTTAATAGGCACATAAATGAATTTAAGAGAAATTGTTGAAACACAGGTAACCCAAAGCAGCAAAGCGGGCAAACCGGTTTCTGGCAATGCTCATTTTGCCTTATTAATGAGTCTATTCAATCAACCCGGGCCGTCTGTTATCGATACCCAGGATGAATTAAACTTTCATCAGCCTCACGCAATTACACGGCCCATTCAATTTTCGCACAGCATTGGAGAAAACCCCATTGCAAACATCGCCCTACTAAAAGCATTAAGCTTCGAGCCTTTAGCAGAAGGCCCAGCGTATCAATATGATGCCGTTGAGAGTTTAGAGCAACAAATTAACACTCGTATCTAACTATTTTATGCTAAGACTTGCCACCAATAGATACTGAACACTTAGCAAACAAAGCACTCCACTGCTTAGCATGATATTGAGACACAAGCTGGTAACGCTGCCATTCACTAGTCGCTTCATTCAGAGAAAATTGATACGAAAAAGTTTGCATATCACGACTTAAAGGTTCACTTACCTCAAACAAACGATTCAAAAGTGGCAGTATCTGATAAGCTCCGCGAGTTATTCGCCCCATATAAGGCTGAACAACTTTTACATAATGCGTCTCAAACTGCTGTTTAAGATAAACCATTGGAGCGCCGCAAATATTACCATCTAATGCTTTCACTTTATTCGCAACAAGATCTAAATAACTAGTGACACGTGCCAACGAATACAACAGTCGGCCAGCGTACTCACTGTCCATTAGTATTTTCAAATCTCCCTCAAAAACATTAGCATCAACAAGTGGTAAATCCTCAAGACTCTCACCAATGGCAAGCAATCGATTTAAAGAATTCAATAGCTCCTGTTGCTCTGCAGTAGAATAGTTGAGAGGTAAAAAACCATTAGATAAACTAAAAAACGCCTCGCTTTCTGCGCCATTAAAAAGAGCATTACCGAACGCCATAGGTAATTCAAGGCGCTTCTGTTGGGCTATTTGATACAATTTTTTAGACAAAGACTCATTCTTTATATCGCACGACTCTATAGCGCGAATGATGTCTAGCTCGTATAAAAATCGCTGACTATCAGGCATAACCTTACCAAGAATGCTATTTTTTCTGCCCGCCACAATACCAACATCACACCGCTGCAAAGACAAGAAATCTAATAAACCAATATCGAAGTGAGTCAAACTTTGTTGACGATTACGTGATGACGGCAAGCTAGCTGGCATTACAATTGCTGGAGATGAAACAGACAAAAACTGAGAACGATTTAAATCCACAACATATTGAGATAAAACGTCTTCTGCTTTAAAACGCGTATCACAACCACTTACTCCAGCGAGTATAATGCCGCCTAACAGAATCATTGAAAGAAAAGGTTTTATTAACATGAACAAGCTACTCATCCAAAAACGAGAAGAAATATCAGAAACACGCGTTGCAAAGATGGTGTTTCCAGCAACAACAAACCATTACGATACCTTATTCGGTGGTATCGCCCTACAGTGGATGGACGAAGTTGCCTATATTGCTGCCACCCGTTTTGCCAGAAAAACCATGGTAACCATTTCAACAGAACAAGTGGACTTTAAACAACCGATACCTTCAGGCATTTTAGTTGAATTAATCGCTCGCGTGGTTCATGTTGGCAGAACCTCGCTAAAAGTAGAAGTATCAATTTTTTTAGAGCAATTGGATAGCGATAAACGCACAAAGGCAGTAACCGGACATTTCAATTTTGTGGCCGTAGACAGCAACAAAAAGCCCACTCCGATTTTTGATGAAGAAGCAAATCGTTAGAAAGATAGCATGATGAGTAGCAGCACATAAAGTTGTGTACTACTCATCGCTGTATTTTACTGAGCGTGACGCTTGGCAATTTCTGCCGCCAACTCATCAAAACTTTTTTCAGATTCTAATTTTTGGTACAAAGCTTGTTCATTTTTCATAGAAGTACGCAAAATATCTTGTGCTACTTTTCCAGCTTGCTCAGGATCTAAACCAACCAAAACAACCAAACCACCACTAGGCGTAGGCATCTGACGTACAACTTTAGATCCAATTAATTGCTGCTCAGTAACTTGCTTAGTCACTACACTATTCACACGATCAACTGTTTCTGCATCACCAGCACCTGTTGTTTCAACATACTGCTTGACCATGTTTTGCAGATCAAGGCTAAGTACTTGCGCCAACTCAACACGTGCCGCTGTTGCAGCCATCTGTTTCATATAGTTAGGGCCAGCGGCAGATTTTTCGCTATAACCAACCGCAGACAAAGCCACACCCTCAACAGGAGCACCACACACCCAAGCAGGAGCAGCCTGATTAGAACCATCAGCAAACACACAATCAGGAATTGCCTCAACGGGCGTATTCAAAGCATCTTTACTGCATGCGGCCAATACAAGGCTAGCTGCCAATAAACCCACGACTTTAAAGGTCATCATCTTTTTCCTTTATCCAAGAGGCTAAATAACTAGAGATATACAGTGTCAAAATATCACTAAATACAATGTTGCTATTCTAGACTATTCAAGATACTAAAAACAAAAAAAGGCGCTATAAATAGCGCCCTTTTACATCAATTTACACTAAAAATTACTCAGTGTAAGCTGCTTTTTCTTCTTCAGTTACGTCTTTCATAGAAAGCTTGATACGACCACGAGCATCAACATCTAGTACTTTAACGATAACTTCTTGACCTTCAGAAAGGAAGTCAGTTACCGCACGAATACGCTCTTCAGCGATTTGAGAGATGTGAACCAAACCATCTTTACCAGGTAAGATGTTTACGAAAGCACCAAACTCAGCTAGACGAACTACTTTACCTTTGTAAAGTTTATCTACTTCTGCTTCAGCAGTGATTTCATGAATCTTCAGCAATGCTGCATCAGAAGATGCTTTATCAGCAGCGTAAATACGAACAGTACCGTCGTCATCTAGATCGATAGAAGCGCCAGTTTGCTCAGTGATAGAACGAATTGTTGCACCACCTTTACCGATAACGTCACGAATTTTCTCTGGATCAATTTTGATCGTCGCCATAGAAGGCGCGTTAGGAGAAACTTCTGGACGAGCGTAACCAATTACTTTCGCCATCTCTCGAAGGATATGAGTACGAGCTTCAAGCGCTTGGCTCAAGGCGATATCCATAATCTCTTCGTTGATACCTTCGATTTTGATGTCCATTTGAAGCGCAGTAATACCTTCTGCAGTACCCGCTACTTTAAAGTCCATATCACCAAGGTGATCTTCGTCACCTAAGATATCAGTCAATACAGCAAAACCATCGTCTTCTTTGATAAGACCCATTGCGATACCTGCAACAGGTGCCTTAAGAGGAACACCAGCGTCCATCATAGACAAAGACGCGCCACACACAGATGCCATAGAGCTTGAACCGTTGGATTCAGTAATCTCAGATACGATACGGATTGTGTAAGGGAATTCATCTTCAGAAGGTAATACAGCCTGAACACCACGACGAGCTAGACGACCGTGACCAATTTCACGACGACCAACACCACCCATACGACCACACTCACCTACAGAGTATGGAGGGAAGTTGTAATGAAGCATGAAGCTGTCTTTACTTTCGCCAGTCAAACCATCAGTCATTTGTGAATCGCGGCTCGTACCAAGCGTACAAGTTGCAATCGCCTGAGTTTCACCACGAGTGAACAAAGCAGAACCATGAGTTTTACTTAGTAGACCAACTTCAACGTTGATTGGACGAACTGTTTTATTATCACGACCATCAATACGAGGCTTGCCATCGATAACACGGCGACGAACAATGCGTTTTTCAAGTTTAGAGAAAGCACCAGTAACGTCAGCTTCTGAGAACTCACCTTCTGCAGTAACAAGTGCAGCAACAGCTGCATCACGAACAACACCTAGTTGAGCGTAACGAGCCATTTTTTCGCTGATTCCGTACGCTTCTTCGATTTGAGCTGCGTAACCAGATTGAAGTGCATCAGTCAAAGAAACGTTTGCCGCATCTGCAACCCAATCCCAACGAGGCTTAGCACACTCAGCTGCGAATTCTGTAATGGCAGAAATCGCCGCTTGCATTTCTTTATGAGCGTAAAGTACAGCACCTAGCATTTCGTCTTCTGTAAGCTCTTGCGCTTCAGACTCAACCATCAATACTGCGTCTTTCGTACCTGCTACGACCATGTCTAGCAAAGAACCATCTAGATCAGAATAGCTTGGGTTAAGAACATAACCAGACTCGTCGTTAAAACCAACACGAGCTGCACCGATAGGACCATTGAATGGAATACCAGAAATAGTCAATGCAGCAGACGTTGCCAACATAGCCGCAATATCAGCGTCTAAGTTAGTGTTAGTAGACATAACAGTACAAACAACCTGAACTTCGTTCATAAACCCTTTAGGGAACAATGGACGGATTGGACGGTCGATCAAACGAGAAGTCAGTGTTTCTTTTTCAGAAGGACGGCCTTCACGTTTTAGGAAGCCACCTGGAATTTTACCAACCGCGTAAGCACGCTCTTGATAATGAACAGACAATGGGAAAAAGTCTTGGCCAGCCTTAGCTAATTTAGCGCCTACAACAGTAGCAAGTACTTGTGCATCACCAATTGTACAAAGAACAGCACCTGTTGCTTGGCGAGCAATGCGGCCTGTTTCTAGCGTTACGGTATCATTACCGAACTGAAAAGTTTTTGTAGTAATACTCACACGTATTCCTTTTATTAAAAAAATTTCTTCTCCCAAAGACCTCTTTTTAAGCCAGTACTCATATGAACTCTTTCAGCTTCTTCATTCAGGAGAAGAAAAGTGCATATGAAGTACAGGCTGTCCCTTGGGAGACCAATAAAAAAAGGGCCATAATAACTTATGGCCCTTTCTCAGTCTTAGCGACGCAGACCTAGTTTTTTAATCAAACTAGTGTAACGAGCTGCATCTTTACGCTTAAGGTAATCCAACAACTTACGACGCTGGTTTACCATGCGGATTAGACCGCGACGAGAATGATGGTCGTGGATATGAGCTTTAAAGTGACCTTGAAGACCTTCGATGTTCTTAGTCAACAATGCTACTTGAACTTCAGGAGAACCAGTGTCGCCTTCCGCTACTTGAAACTCTTTTACCAACGCTGCTTTTGATTCTGCAGACAATGCCATAATCTTAATCTCCAAATTAATATGCTATTAAAAGTAAAGGATAGCCGAGCATATTTTCAGTCATCCTAAGCTAGCAAGTTTAACACTCTTTTTAGCAGAACTCACTGCTATTTATAAAGAGAACTCACTGCTATTTATAAAGAGAACTCGCTGGTATTTACCAGTCGATAAGGACGAATAGACGTCTCTTTAATTTGCCCAAGGCCTAAGAAGCGCTGTGATCCATGATCGTACATTCTCACTACAGTTTCATGTTCTAATGAAACAGGACTAGGTATGGTTCGACCAAACATCATATCCAGTGTATCCGCCTCAGGTAAATCGACTCTAGTGAAATGTTCTACAGCGGTATCCATCGAAATTAGATGAGAATCTAATGCCTCATATCCTTGCTCCGCTATCACTTCAAACTGCTCTAACGTCATCATATTTTCAGGCAAATATCCCGCCGTCGAAATACGATGCAAAGAATGAAGATGCGCACCACAACCTAACGCTTCACCAATATCCTCGCCAATGGTTCGAATATAAGTACCTTTGGAACACTGAATATCAAGTGTCAGTGTATCTTCGGTTCTTGAAACAAGAGTTAGATTTGAAATAGTAACGCGACGACGTTTCCTTTCAATAACGATGCCTTGACGGGCATACTCATACAAAGGCCTACCTTCGTGCTTTAAAGCAGAATACATAGGAGGTATTTGCTCAATTTCACCACGAAATCCGTCTAGAATTTCTTCAAGAGATTCATCAGTAAGAGTAGGGATCAACTCCTCAGTTAATACCTCACCTTCACGATCACCGGTTGTGGTTCTTTTTCCCAACTGTATGCAGGTTAGATAACGCTTATTTGCATCCAATAAATATTGAGAAAATTTCGTCGCTTCTCCGAGACACAATGGCAACATTCCTGTTGCCAAAGGGTCAAGCGCCCCAGTATGTCCAGCTTTTGCTGCCTGATAAAGACGGCGGACACGCTGCAGCGCTTGGTTCGAACTTAAACCTATCGGCTTGTTCAGTAGAACGATACCGTCCACTGAACGCCATTTTGCTTTAACCATACGAACTTATTACTCGCCTTCGTTACCGTTTTTTGTCTCATCATCACGAATTGCTTCGTCAATAAGAGCAGACATGCGTGAACCATTAACAACACTCTGGTCGTAGTGGAAACGCAAATGCGGCATAACACGAAGTTTTACTTCTTGTGCTAAACGACGACGCAAGAACCCTTTCGCACTATCAAGTGCAGCTTGGTTCTCAGCCAATACTTCTGGCTGGTCATCTTTACCAAGTACGGTGTAATAAATATCCGCATAGCCTAAATCTTTTGCTACACGTACTTCGTTGACAGTAACTAATCCTAAGCGAGGATCTTTTACTTCAAACTGGATCAAGGACGCCAGCTCCTTTTGGAGCTGGTCACCAATCCGACTAGTACGACTAAATTCGCCTGCCATGATCTTGTCCTATTAAAGCGTACGCGCTACTTCGACGGTTTCAAAAACCTCGATCTTATCGCCTACTTTGACATCATTGTAGTTCTTCACGCCGATACCACATTCCATACCGCGGCTAACTTCGTTAACAGCATCTTTGAAACGACGAAGAGACTCAAGTTCACCTTCGTAAATAACAACGTCATCACGCAATACACGGATCTGCTTGTTACGGTAAACCGTACCTTCGATAACCATACAGCCGGCAACCAAGCCAAACTTAGGCGAACGGAACACATCACGCACTTCAGCAGTACCTTTGATGTCTTCACGAAGATCTGGCGACAACATACCAGACAAAGCAGACTTAACATCATCAATGATGTTGTAGATAACGCTGTAGTAACGAAGATCAATACTTTCACGTTCGATAAACTGCTTAGCAGAGTTATCAGCACGTACGTTGAAACCAAAGATAACGGCATCAGAAGCTAAAGCCAAAGTAGCATCCGTTTCGGTGATACCACCAACGCCACTAGATACGACATTCACTTTTACTTCGTCAGTGTTCATATCAGTCAATGATTTGATCAAAGCTTCTAGAGAACCACGAACGTCTGCTTTTAGAACCACATTCAAAGTACGAACTTCGTCTTTACCCATTTCAGAGAACAAGTTCTCCAATTTAGCAGAGTGTTGACGAGCAAAGCGTACTTCGCGGTATTTACCCTGACGGAAGTTAGCTACTTCACGCGCTTTACGCTCATCAGCAACAACGATGAACTCTTCACCAGCTTCTGGCGTTCCGTCAAGACCAAGAATCTCAACTGGAATAGATGGACCTGCAGAGTCAATAGCCTTACCAGTTTCATCCAACAAAGCACGAACACGACCCATTTGAAGACCGGCTAACACAATGTCGCCTTTCTTCAAAGTACCGTTTTGCACAAGCAAAGTTGCAACAGAACCACGACCACGATCAAGGCGAGCTTCAACAACAACCCCTTTAGCAGGTGCGCTAGGAACAGCCGTCAACTCTAATACTTCAGCCTGAAGAAGAACCGCTTCTAAAAGCGCTTCGATACCTTCACCAGATTTTGCAGATACGCCAACAAACTGGATGTCACCACCCCATTCTTCTGGCACAACTTCTTGCGCTACCAATTCATTTTTAACACGATCGATATCAGCGCCTTCTTTGTCGATCTTAGTCATGGCAACAACCATTGGTACACCAGCTGCACGTGCATGCTGGATCGCCTCGATTGTTTGCGGCATTACACCATCATCAGCAGCACAAACTAGAATAACAATGTCTGTCGCCTTAGCACCACGAGCACGCATAGAGGTAAAAGCAGCGTGTCCAGGTGTATCCAAGAAGCTGATCATGCCATGTGGTGTTTCAACATGGTAAGCACCAATGTGCTGGGTAATACCGCCAGACTCACCCGCAGCAACACGAGTTGTACGAATGTAATCAAGCAATGATGTTTTACCATGGTCAACGTGACCCATTACGGTAACTACTGGTGCACGTTTAATTGCTTCACCTTGGTAGTCAATGGCTTCAATCATGTCGTTTTCGACAGCATTTTCATCGATAAACTTAACCGTATGGCCCATTTCTTCAACAACTAAAGTCGCTGTATCACGGTCAATTGTCTGGTTAATAGTCGCCATAGCGCCCATTTTAAACATGATCTTAATAACTTCAGCGCCTTTCACTGCCATTTTTTCAGCAAGATCAGCCACTGTAATACTTTCAGGCAATGCCACTTCATGGATCATTTTAGCCGTAGGCTTTTGGAAACCATGTTCTTGTTTAGATGGCTTCTTATTCTTACGACCCAATTTACCACGACGAGTAAATTCATCTTCATCATTCACATTAACGCGTGAAGTACGTTTGTTGTCTGGGTTTACGCGACCACGAGGTTTATCTTTATCTTTGTCGTTGTCATGTCTAACTGGACCCTTTTTGCCTTTAGGTGCAACAGTAGATTTTTTACTATCCATTGCTGGTTGAGACACTTTTTTCGCCGCTTTAGGCTGCTTCGGTGATTCCACGGGTTCTGCCGCTCCTATATCGGAAACATACTGCTCCGTTTCATTGACCGCGCCAGCATCCGCTACGACGTTTTTCACCGTTGCTTCTTGACGCGCTTTTTCTTCGGCTTCAGCCTTCGCTTTGGCCGCCTTCTCTTCTTCTTGCTTACGCTCTAACTCAAGACGAGCTTTCTCTTGTGCTAAACGTTCTTGCTCTTCTGCAAGACGCTTCGCTAACTCTTCTTTCTGTTGAGCTTCTTCATCTACATCATCACGCTTAACATAAGTGCGTTTTTTCTTCACAGCAACATTGACAGCTTTTCCGCCATCACCACGAGATAAGGTACTTGTCGTCTTACGCTGTAAAGTAATACGCTGGCTGTTATCGCCCTCTTCACCATGTTGACGCTTCAAATAATTCAATAGTGCTTGCTTTTCAACTTCAGAGACTTCTTGGCTTGCACTCGTTTGAGGCAGACCAGCGTCTTTCATCTGAGCTAGTAGCTTATCGACTGGCGTATTTACCAGCTCGGATAGTATCTTTACGGTTTGAACTGTCATTAAGTTCCCCCTTATGTACTCAGATTTTATTCAGATTCAGTAAACCAAGGTGCGCGAGCAGTCAAGATAAGACGACCTGCACGCTCTTCAGTCATACCTTCAACGTCAAGCAATTCATCAACTGATTGTTCAGCCAAATCTTCCATAGTAACAACACCCATAGAAGCAAGCACCAAAGCAAGGTGGTTATCCATTCCTTCCATCGCCAATAAGTCGGCAGCAGGTTTGGCATCGTCTAATTGCTCTTCAGCTTGAAGCGCTTGGTTCAGCAAAGCTTCTTTTGCACGTGAACGTAGCTCGTTTACTAAATCTTCATCAAATCCATCGATGTCTAACATTTCTTCCATTGGGATATAAGCGACTTCTTCTAAAGAAGTGAATCCCTCATCAACCATCTGGATCGCCAAATCATCATCGATATCTAATCCATTAACGAAGATATCAATCAGCTTTTGCGATTCTTCTTGCTGCTTAGCTTCTGCATCTTCGCTGGTCATTACATTCAAAGACCAACCAGTCAGAGTAGACGCTAAACGAACGTTTTGACCATTACGGCCAATCGCTTGTGCTAAATTATCACTCTTGACGGCAACATCCATAGAATGCGCATCTTCATCAATGACAATAGAGTCCACTTCTGCAGGTGCCATTGCGTTGATCACTAGCTGAGCTGGGTTATCATCCCAAAGTACGATATCAACACGTTCGCCATTCATCTCGTTAGAGACTGCTTGAACTCGCGCACCACGCATACCGACACAAGCACCGATTGGGTCAATACGGCGGTCATTTGTTTTAACAGCAATTTTGGCACGTAAACCAGGATCACGTGCAGCACCACGAATTTCGATAACTTCTTCAGCGATTTCTGGCACTTCAAGGCGGAACAACTCGATCATGAATGCTGGCGCGTTACGAGACAGAATTAATTGCGCACCACGACTGTCATCGCGAATTTCAAGCAACAATGCACGGATACGGTCATTCATTCTGAAACTTTCACGAGCGATCAATTGATCTTTTGGTAATGACGCTTCCGCGTTTTCACCAAGATCAATAATCAAGCTATCACGAGTCACTTTTTTGACCTGACCATGAACAAGCTTGCCAACTTTTTCCGTGTACAACGCCACCATTTTAGCGCGTTCAGCTTCACGTACCTTTTGTACGATAACTTGTTTAGCTGTTTGGGCAGCAATACGACCAAATACTTCAGACTCAACTTCTTCTTCGTAAATCTCGCCAATAGGCACACCAAGATTTTGTTCTTCAGAATCATCAATTGTTAATTCGAATGCTGGAGCGGAATAATCTTCATCTGCAACAATATGCCATTGACGGTAAGTTTTGTAATCACCTGTACGCTGATCAATAGAGACGCGAATTAATGCGTCTTCTTCAAAACGGCGTTTGGCAGCACTAGCTAAAGCAATTTCAACGGCTTCGAAAATAACTTGTTTCGGAACATCTTTCTCGTTGGAAACGGCTTCCACTACCAAAAGAATTTCTTTGCTCATCCTTTTAGCCTCTCTTCAAGGTTAATTTTTAAAATTGTGGAACAACATTTGCTTTATCGATCAAATCGATAGGCAATAAGTATTCTTCTTGATCTACGCGAATAACAATATCTTCGCTTTCGATCCCCATTAGTTGCCCTTTAAACTTACGTCGCCCATCAAAAGGCACACGCAAGCGCAAAGAAACAATAGAACCGATATAAGCCTGATATTGAGCCAAACTGAATAAAGGCCGATCTAAACCTGGTGACGATACCTCTAGGTTGTACTCCCCAGTAATTGGGTCTTCAACATCTAGAATAGAACTAACTTGACGGCTAACTCGGGCGCAATCTTCTACGTCAATCCCTTTTTCAGCATCCGTTTCGATATAAATACGAAGCACAGAATCTTTACCTAAAGATAAATATTCCATCCCCCAAAACTCAAACCCTAAACCTTCAACGACTGGTCGAATAAGTTCTTCTAAAATCGTATATTTTGCTGACAATCGTTTTCTCCGAAAACCAATTTTGTAAAACGCAGAAACAAAAAACGGGCTCAAGGCCCATTTTCATTTATAAACAGTAACAGTACAGATAACAAAAAACCCCATATAGGGGTTCTCAGCACTCTGCTCAAATAAAACTGAGAGAGCATCCTTCATAAAGAAGGTCGTCAATCCTGACACTAAACACTAAGAACAAACTGGTGCGGATACCTAAACTAGGAAAACCATGAGAAGAATATCTTTTAAAAAAGAAACTCAAATCTCGACAAACCAGATTGCTCTGCATCAATATTCCGACATCATACACAAAATACGACATCAATTCAAGATTGGTGCGGATGGGGGGACTCGAACCCCCACGAGCATAGCTCACCACCCCCTCAAGGTGGCGCGTCTACCAATTCCGCCACATCCGCAAAGCACTACACAGCTAACACAAACACTTTCAAAACCAGTATAACTAAATATTACTCAGTTACAGGTAGATCAGATGATGTTTTTTTCTTATCACCTAACTCTGGTAAACCTATAGTTTCTTCAACTTGAGGAGCTGAAGGAACAAAATCAAGCGCACCTGAAACACTTTTTGCTTGTTCACTGGCAAAAAAAGCCAGACCAAAACTAGTCAAAAAGAAAATCAATGCAAACACTGCGGTCATTTTCCCAAAGAAACTACCACCACCTTGACTCCCAAATACTGTCTGGGACGCACCACCACCAAAAGAGGCGCCAGCGTCCGCACCTTTGCCTTGCTGCAACAAAACCAACGCGATAATAACTACCGCCGCCAGTACATGCAAAACTAAAATTAGTGCTTCCATCAATTAACCTGCTGTTTTTACAATCGCGATAAATTCTTTTGCATCAAGAGATGCACCACCAACAAGAGCACCATCTACATCAGGCATTTGAAACAAAGCCGAGCTGGTTGATGCCTTAACACTTCCACCATATAGAATCTGCACTTTCTGAGAAACAGATTCCGATGTTTTGGCCAAAAAGGCCCGAATAGATTTATGAACATCTTGTGCTTGTTCTGCACTTGCGGACAAACCTGTCCCTATTGCCCATACCGGCTCATAAGCAATAACCATCTGCTCAAATGAAGCGATACCAACAACATCAACAACAGCCTGAAGTTGCTGTTCACATACTTCTAGCGTCTTGCCTGACTCTCGCTCAGCCAATGTTTCACCGATACATAACATTGGAGTCAAACCAAAATCTAAAACTGCTTTTACTTTAGAAGCTATAAGCTCATTTGTTTCACCATAAAGAGAACGCCTCTCTGAATGACCAAGCAACACATACTTAACCCCAAAGTCGCCCAACATAGAAGTAGATACTTCACCTGTAAAGGCACCTTTCACTTCTTGACTAACATTCTGCGCAGCTAAAACTATACTACTAGCAGATATCAATTCATCAACTTGCGACAAATAGGGAAAAGATGGAGCAACAACCACTTCAGAGCTAGAACCATCCATCTCAAGCAAACCGTTAATCAGTGAAACAATAGACTCTTTCGAGCCATTCATTTTCCAGTTACCAGCTACTATTTTCTGACGAATCATATCCTAACCCCTAAATTCGAGGCGCCCATTCTATGGAATGGGCGCTTTGGTTTCAAGTATTTATTGTTATTCAATACATAAAATTCATTTTATGTATTTGCTTTAGCGGAAACTACAGAATTAACTTCTTCAACTAAATAATCAACAAGCTCATCTACAGTGTCATTATCTCGACCCTCGACCATAACTCGAATCAAAGGTTCAGTACCAGAAGCCCGAAGCAATACACGGCCCAAGCCGTTCAAACGCTCATTTGCTACAGCAATTGCCTTCTGCAAAGCTGGCTCTTCATTTGGAATAAAACGCTTGGCCACACGAATATTTTTCAACTTTTGAGGAAATTTAACCAAGCCAACCAAGAGCTCATCAAGCGCCTTACCCTCTTCAACCATGGCACGAAGCACCTGAAGCGCAGCAATGATACCATCGCCTGTCGTAGTAATTGAGCGACATACGATATGCCCAGATGGCTCACCACCCAACACCCAACCATGCTGCATCAATTTTTCATTGACGTACCTATCTCCAACCGCAGCGCGACTAAAGCCAATACCCGTTTCAGAGAAAGCCAATTCCAAGCCGAAGTTACTCATCAGAGTACCAACAACACCACCACTAAAACGCCCAGTACGCATAAGATGATTAGCGATAATATACAGAATATCATCACCATCGCGCACCACACCGTGACGATCAACTAATATCAAGCGGTCACCATCACCATCTAGCGCGATACCAAGATCAGCTTCTTCAGCTAAAACATTTTTACGTAACAACTCTGGCTTAGTCGCACCACTAAACTCATTGATATTCAATCCATCAGGATTAACACCAATCGATATAACTTCCGCACCCAGCTCGGAAAACACACGAGGAGCAACGTGATAGGTAGCACCATCAGCACAATCGACAACGATTTTAAGACCGCTTAACTGCAAACCAATAGGGAACGTACCCTTACAATATTCAATGTAACGCCCTGCAGCATCATCAATACGCTTTGCACGCCCGATAAGACTAGATTCAACCACTACCATTGGCTGCTCAAGAAAATACTCAATGCGCTCTTCTATCTCATCAGAAATCTTTCCACCTTCGGCAGAAAAAAACTTAATACCATTGTCAGTATAAGGATTATGAGACGCACTAATAACAATGCCAGCACTCGCACGGAATGTTCGAGTCAAATAAGCAATCGCAGGCGTTGGCATAGGGCCAACTAAACGCACATCCGCACCGGCCGCAACAATGCCAGACTCAAGCGCAGACTCAAACATGTAACCAGAAATACGAGTATCTTTACCTATCAGAATCTTCTTATCATTTTCCTTAAAAACTTGGCCAGCCGCCCAACCAAGCTTAAGCATAAACTCTGGCGTAATTGGCGTCGTACCGACTTTCCCACGAATTCCATCTGTACCAAAATACTTACGCATTAAATCTCTCTCTCAATACGAGACATTAACGCCAACATTTCAACATGCGGCCTAACATCATGAACTCTAAAAATACGAGCACCCTTCAAATAAGCAGAAGCATTTGCTCCCATAGTGCCATATAAGCGCTCTTCAACCGGCAAACCTAAAGCCTCTCCTATCATAGTCTTTCTCGAAAGACCGACAAGAACTTCAAACCCCAGACCTTTAAACACTTCAGTATGCTTCAGCAGCGATAAATTATGCGCCAGCGTTTTCCCAAACCCAATACCTGGGTCCAAAATAAGGCGAGACCGAGAAATACCAACCGACTCACACTCAACAACCCTAGACATCAAATAACTCAAAACGTCATCAACCACCGATACATAATCAGGTCGATCCTGCATTGTTTGCGGCACACCTTTCATATGCATCAAACAAATAGGCAAATCAGTTTCGGCAGCGGCCTGCAAAGCACCATCACGCTCAAGCGCCCTAACATCATTTATAAACCCCATCCCTAAAAGAGCAGCCCCATGAATTACCTCCGTTGTACTAGTATCTACAGACACAACGATATCGAAGCGTTTTTTTATTGCTTCAACAATAGGCAACACACGATCCAGTTCTTGCTGAATAGAAACAGGCGCGGCACCAGGGCGAGTCGACTCACCACCAACATCTATAATGCTAGCACCCTCTTTAATCATCTTTTCAGCCTGACGCAAAGCAGCATCTAATGAATTAAAAGCACCACCATCCGAAAACGAGTCAGGAGTAATATTTAGTATCCCCATTACATGAGGAAGGGACAAGTCTAGCGACTTGTCCCCAAAAGGCATTAACGACATGAAAAAACCATATCAAAAAATTAACAGTTCGACGTTATTCACCTGCTGGTTTAGGTGAAGCTTGACCAGAAGTAGAGTCAAGATCATCTGACTCTGCCTCACTTTCAGAAGAACCATCACCAGATGAAGCAACAACTTCGTCATTCACTTTATCTGCATCATCACCTTTAGGAGTGTTAGCACTAGGATCAGACCAACCTTCAGGAGGAGATGGCTTTTTACCGTCCATAATCTCTTTGATTTGCTTAGCATCAATTGTCTCATACTGCATCAATGCTTCCGCCATAACATCTAGCTTAGGACGATTTTCAACCAATATCGTTGTCGCTTTTGAATAACAACGACTAATAATATCTTGAACCTCAGCATCTATAATCTTGCCAGTTTCAGGCGAGAAATAGTTTGCCTTACTTCCAGTTGGCCCAGAAATATAGCCACCATTATTATCATCTTCTTCATAGGCGAATGGACCAAGTTTTTCAGACAAACCCCATTTAGTTACCATGTTACGAGCAATACTTGTTGCGCGCTCAATATCATTTGAGGCACCGGTCGAAACACCATCAAAGCCATGAATCATTTCTTCAGCAATACGACCGCCATACAAACTACACACCTGACTTTCAAGACCACGCTTACTAATACTGTATTTATCTTCTTCAGGTAAATACATAGTGACACCTAGTGCACGACCACGAGGAATAATAGATACCTTATAAACTGGATCATGCTCAGGCATTAAATAACCAATAATAGTATGGCCAGCTTCATGGTAGGCAGTATTAAGCTTTTCTTTATCACTCATCACCATGGTTTTACGTTCAGCACCCATGAGGATTTTATCTTTTGCTAGCTCAAGCTGCTCCATATTTACCAATCGACGATTAGAACGAGCAGCAAACAATGCCGCTTCATTAACTAGGTTAGCCAAATCAGCACCAGAGAAACCAGGCGTACCACGGGCAATGTTCTTTGGTTCTACGTCATCATCACAAGGCACTTTACGCAAATGCACTTTTAGAATTTGTTCACGACCACGAATATCAGGTAAGCCTACTTGTACTTGACGGTCAAAACGACCAGGACGAAGCAAAGCTGGATCTAATACGTCCGGACGGTTTGTCGCAGCAATAACAATAATACCTTCGTTACCCTCGAAACCATCCATTTCAACCAACAGTTGGTTCAATGTCTGCTCACGCTCATCGTTACCACCGCCCATACCGGAACCACGATTACGACCAACAGCATCAATCTCATCGATAAAGATGATACATGGCGCATGTTTTTTCGCTTGCTCAAACATGTCACGGACACGAGACGCACCAACACCAACAAACATTTCAACGAAGTCAGAACCAGAAATAGTAAAGAACGGCACTTTTGCTTCGCCAGCAATTGCTTTAGCCAACAAAGTTTTACCTGTACCTGGAGGCCCACACATTAAGATACCACGAGGTATTTTACCACCAAGGCGCTGAAACTTACTCGGCTCGCGAAGAAAATCCACCAATTCTGAGGTGTCTTCTTTTGCTTCGTCACAACCAGCAACATCTGCAAACGTTGTTTTAATCTGATCTTCAGGCAAAAGGCGTGCTTTGGATTTACCAAAAGACATTGGACCGCCCTTGCCACCACCACCGCCTTGCATTTGGCGCATGAAAAACATGAAGATGGCAAGAATAAGAAGAATAGGAAAACTGGCAACTAATAGTTGAGTCCAAATACTTTGCTGTTCAGGCATACGCCCTTCAACAACCACATTATTGCTAAGCAAATCATCCATTATTTTTGGATCAGCTGCCGCAGGACGCACAGTATCAAAGGTGTCACCACTAGTTCGGCTGCCGCTAATGGTATAACCATCAACAACTACTTTCGCTATACGGCCATCTTGGACTTCTTTCACAAACTCGGAATAAGAAATTCGATTTGTGTCAGATGTCGTATTAAAGTTATTAAACACAGTTAGTAGTACAGCAGCTATAACCAACCACAACAGTATATTTTTCAGCATATCGTTCAAGAGCACACCTCTTAACGGTTATTTTAAATGTCTCTGGTAATCATACCAGAACATATCCCATTAACCTTTATATTGTCTTCCTAATAAGTAAACTTCGCGACTTCTTGCTCGCGATGCATCTGGTTTACGCGTCACAACAGATTCAAATTGAACCCGCATGGTTTTGAGGTATTCTTCAAACCCCTCACCTTGAAACACCTTCACCAGAAAATTTCCGCCTGGACGTAACACTTGAGCCGCCATATCCAAGGCAAGTTCTACAAGATACATAGCCTGAGGCTGATCAGAAGAACTGTTACCACTCATATTGGGGGCCATATCTGAAATTACAAGATCTGCTTTTTTATCTCCAATTTCAGCTAAGATTGCCTCGTATACTTCTTGCTCAGTAAAATCCCCCTGAACAAAACTCACACCAGGCAAAGGTGCCATTTCCAAAATATCTGAAGCAACAATAGTCCCGTTATCACCCACAAGCTTTGCCGCCACTTGAGACCAACCACCAGGAGCTGCACCAAGATCAACAACGCGCATCGCTGGCTTAAACAACCTGTCCTTATCGTTAATCTCTATCAGCTTATAACTCGCTCTAGAGCGATAGCCATCTTGTTGGGATTTTTTGACATACGGATCGTCAAAATGTTCCTTCATCCAATTATTACTACTTTTTGATCTTGCCACGTTTTCATCATACCTAAATCAGTCAATATTCCGCTATAATATCGCTTAACCTCTAAAGCCTCCAATAAAGAGGGTCAACTAATATGAGAAATTTTTACTATGAGCATTACAAACGCCCAAAAAAAGCAATATCGCCTAATCGGCCACGCACTTAATCCTGTGGTTATGATTGCGGGCAACGGCTTAACAGAAACCGTTCTTACTGAAATCGATCGTGCTCTTGAAGATCACGAATTGATTAAAATACGCATTAGCATTACGGATCGCGAAGTTCGCACCGCATTGATTGAAGAAATCAATAAAATAATGAAGTCTGAAACCGTACAAACCATTGGTAAAGTAGCGCTTTTCTACCGTGCAGCCTTAAAACCAAATCCAAAGCTGTCCAACCTACTTCGTTAAAACAAAACTTAGAGATAGTCTTTTTTGTTTAAAAAACAGACTATCTCTAAACTCTTCAAAATTACGGCCGATACCTTTGACAGCTAACAAAGGAGTCGTACCATGCTATTTATAGAGGCGTTAAATAGAGCAAGCACTCAACCGAACGAGAAAAAGTTGATTTCTAGAGCCAAATATCGCCCTATAATCAGCAATAAAGACTCTGTCGACTTAAGTTCTGCTGCGCACCAAGTAAAGGAAATACATCTAGATAGCCAAAACAAATCACCACTCACTGCATCAACAAGTGTTTTTGCCAACCTTATTGAGCATGTATTGAGTCATCTTATAAACAGTAATGCGCATCTACATTCTCCAGAAGAACTTAATTTAGACACAAAAGACTGGAAACTCTTTCTACAAGTCCCTCCGATGACAAAAGAGAAGGACAACAAATCAGTAGAGTATGTTGCACCAGAAGTGTTACAGCGACCACCAGCCAAACAGCTAATATTCCATATCCCAGTAAAACCGTCTTACGGTATTCCTGTAGAGATGACCGTATTATTGTCGCCTCATAATGGCTCACCGGAAGCACCAAGCATTTTTTACACGTCCCCTAAAGAAAATTGGCTACCAGTATTACGCACACCCTATCCACCAGAATTTCTCGAGCAACAAATAACTCATTATCACATACTGCTTGATCAAGATGGCGAACCAGACCAACTGTCACCACTCTATACACACATAAATCAAAGTAGAGTAATGGGCGAAGACTCTTTTTCACCTCAAACTTTTGGCTTACGGATTTGGAGAGCAAAGAACAACACTTTAACACCTGTTGTTTTAGGAGATAGTCAGATTGGCTTATTGTTTGTTGGCCATTTCAAACCGATTGAAGGCAACCCAATTAGCGAAGAAGAAAGAGCCCGACAGGCAAGCAACCTTTATACAAAGGCGTAAAGTCGCATTTCATGCAATAAAAAACCCTTCATACAATTCGCATGAAGGGTTTATTTCTTTATCGAAGAACTTAATTAACGTTTAAGGCCGAGAGCTAAACACTAAAGCTCGCACCACAACCACAGGTAGATGTGGCGTTAGGGTTTTGCACCACGAAGCGCGAGCCTTCTAAGTTTTCTTTATAGTCCACTTCCGATCCAACAAGATATTGGAAACTTAACGGATCAACAACCAAAGTGACTCCGTTACGCTTTACTTCTGTATCGTCCTCTTGATGTTCTTCATCAAAAGTAAAACCATACTGAAAGCCGGAACAACCGCCCCCCGTCACATAAACACGCAACATGAGCCGATCATTTTCTTCTTCTTCAATTAAAGATTGCAGCTTTGCAGCTGCTGCGTCTGTAAATTCAATAGGATCAATCGATTCAACCATGCTCATTCCAATACCACTAAAACCATTTCGATAAATGAATTATCCACTTATCCGAGTAATTTAGTCAAGTATTGATCAATGTTCACGGGTTGAGTGGAATCGAACTTGGGGCCATTTTTCTTCTGCCATCATCAAATTCACTCGAGTTGGTGCCAAATACGTCAAATGACCGCCACCATCAATCGCTAAGTTGTCACGACACTTATTCTTAAATTCTTCAAATTTCTTAGCATCGTCACACTCAACCCAACGAGCCGAGTTGACGTTTACCGCTTCATAGATACATTCCACTTTGTATTCGTCTTTCAAACGGTACGCGACAACTTCATATTGCAGCTGACCAACTGCACCAACAATAAGTTCATTGTTGCGTTGAGGCATAAATAGCTGGGTAGAACCTTCTTCAGAAAGCTGCTGTAAACCTTTTTGCAAAGCTTTCATTTTCATCGGATCTTTTAAGCGTACACGGCGGAATAACTCAGGCGCAAAGTGAGGAATACCAGTGAACTTTAAATCTTCCCCTTCCGTGAAAGTGTCACCTATCTGGATCGTGCCATGGTTATGCAAACCAATAATATCACCAGAGAAAGCTTCTTCAACACCCTCACGATCACCCGCTGTAAAAGACACCGCATCCGTCACTTTAATATCTTTACCAATACGGCAATGACGCATTTTCATACCACGATTATAAGTCCCTGAACACACTCGCATAAACGCAATACGGTCACGGTGTTTAGGGTCCATGTTGGCCTGAATTTTAAAAATAAAGCCGGAAAATTTTTCTTCCTTTGCTTCAACTTTGCGGGTATTAGTTTCGCGGTCAATAGGAGCTGGCGCCCATTCCACAAAGCCATCTAACATTTCACGAACACCAAAGTTAGAAAGTGCTGTACCAAAAAACACTGGCGTCAATTCACCAGCTAAATACGCATCAAGCTCGAATTCATGGCTCGCACCACGAACCAATTCGATTTCATCGACATAAGCAGCCCAATCATCACCAAGCAATTCTTTTGCCTTATCAGACTGTAGACCTTCGATTCGAATATCGTCCATCAAGGTATGGCCGCGACCACGAACAAATACATGAATCGTATCGGTATAAAGGTTATAAACACCTTTAAAGAAATCACTCATCCCAATCGGCCAAGTAATCGGTGCGGCAGCGATTTTTAGGACTTCTTCTACTTCATCTAACAATTCAATCGGATCGCGAATATCGCGGTCCATTTTGTTGATGAAAGTCAAAATAGGCGTATCACGTAAACGACAAACGTCCATCAACTTGATAGTACGGTCCTCTACACCTTTTGCACCGTCAATAATCATCAATACAGAGTCAACTGCGGTTAGCGTACGGTAAGTATCTTCCGAGAAGTCTTCATGCCCAGGTGTATCAAGCAAGTTTACGATGCGATCTTTGTATGGGAACTGCATCACAGAAGAGGTAATCGAGATACCACGCTGCTTCTCCATCGCCATCCAATCCGATGTCGCATGCTTATCACCTTTGCGGCCTTTTACAGAGCCAGCCGTTTGGATAAGCTGACCAAGCAGCAAAAGCTTTTCAGTGATGGTTGTTTTACCGGCGTCAGGGTGGGATATGATAGCAAATGTTCTACGTTGTTGAATTTGTTGGATAAATTCATTATTCAATGGATTTCTACCTTATTTGTGTACGCACCCGTGTACACATTTAAAAATATACCCAAGTGACATTAGTTCAATTTTTCGGGGATTATATCAAAGCTGTGTTGGTTGGCTATGAGTTCGAGGTTAAATAGAAGAATAAATAGTAGGTAGCTTTAGAAAGGTAGAAATTTAGATAGAAAAGTGGCTCATTAATTTTTGAGCCACTTAAATAAGATTATTTTTTCTTAATAAAGTGATGCCTGTTTTTTTTCCATCCGTTTATTGACATCGGTTAATCCCCCCTGTGCATGGGGAACGCCTTTAGGTGCGAATTACTTGCAGCCTAATATGCTTGTAACAATGTCATAGCGATATGAAATAGTTACTTCCCCGTAGTAATCCGCATTCATATAAGAACCCACTTCATCGTACTGTAGCGCTTGAGGGCTTCCTATAATTTTATGTACCACAGATCTCTTCATCCCTTTTTCAACCAAACACGCCTTCCGCTCTACTGCTTTTTTATCAAGAATAGCTTTGTTAATCTTTTGCTTTATCTCAGCGAGTTCCCGATCAGCTTTATCTTGTTCTAAACTAAGCGAGATAGCCTTATTGGACGCTTCCGTCAATTGCTCCTTTGATTTAAGTAACTCCTCGCGACGAGTTTCATTAACGATCTCGTTAACGACAAGTTTTTTTCTCAGCTCGATATTTTTACTTTGAGTTGACTCTAGCTCTATTTTTTGCTCAGAAAGAACTTTATTCAAACGATCAATGTCTTTTTGTGTCGACTTAGATTTTATTGCCTCTAACATCAGCGTTAAGTTCTTCTCAGGGTCAACTGATACCTTGGCCTTAATATAATACTGGCTTCCATTCCAGCTTTCCTCTAATGGCTCAATCTTGTTAATACCGTTAGAAAAAGTTTGAATCTTCGACGAGACTTCACGTCTCAAGTTGCCATCCATGCCAGTTTCATTTATATCTAAATAATGCTCAATATATATACCAATCTCTTCATTAACTATTGTCGTTAATTGATCTATCGCATTTTTCCTTGCTACTACCTTGCTATCAAATGCACTAGCTTGATATGTATAATCTCGGATAATTACATACGGTTCTTTGCTTTTTGGAGAGATCTCTGGCTTTCTATTTAGAGAAACAGATTCATTAAAAGAGTGTTTTTGATTTTCCACAGAAGGCTTTACAAAACTCGAATCTACAACGTTTGGGGTGCTTTCTTCTACTTGTGCAGCACATCCAGCCACCAAAACTACTATGAGCATAATCCATTTCATTTAAGCCATTCCTATTATTAAATATTTCTAACGTATAATTATCTGTATTCCATATTTTTTCAATACTCGTTCAAACCTTGCCTTGTACTGTGTTTGGTTTTTTGGCGGTTGCCACTCTTCAAGCCCTTTTGCGCCTTTTTGACGATTCAAAGAGGCCTCTGCTGCGACTAAATTAATAGGATCGTTAGCAAACTGCTCTCGTTTTTCTTTGCTCCACTTATCAGCACCATGATCCCACGCCCATTTCAGCGGAACAATATGGTCAATATCTAGCTTTGAAGCATCAAAAATCACTTCACCAGAATACATAGAAATCCAGCGACCAAAAATCACTCGACATTCTCGATCATCAGAGAAACGGACAGGAGCAGTAGACAGAGAAATTAAAATTTCTTGGCGGGTGTTTTGACAGTCTTTATTTTCATCTGCCCAGCCTTTTCCAAATTCACCGCGACTATATTTAGTTGATGCTTCTAATGCCACTTCAGGCTTTGGCTTTGGCTTTGGCTGTGAGGTGTAGCTTTGGCCTTTAGGTAATCGTCCACCGCTGGCAAGGCACTGATCTAATGTGTCGTAGGGTGTAAAGTTCTTGGTTCGGCTGTAGTATTCGGTACCTGGTGCATGACAAATAGCTGATTTAGACTTTTTGGTGATTTCGCTGGCTTGTGTAGCAACAGACAAAACCAGTAAAGTAACCATTAAAAAACAACAGTGAAAAAACTTGCCCATGATCTAACTCCTAACCTTCTGCAACATGTATATAGAAAAAATCAATTAGCAAATTAAACTGCATAGCACGATACTGTATGTACCTTAACCACGATGGTTTAGAGAACACGACGTTCAGAGGTAAATATCATGTCCACAATATCATTTGAAAGATCATTCGTTGTCAAAGATAAAGAAGCTAGCCTTCAATTTTTAAAAGACATCGAGTCGCCCATTACTGTTAAAGTTGCAAAGCGCGACCTTAACAAAGATAGCAAAAAAGGTATGCAGCTATTAAAACAACGATTCTCTCACTCAGGAAAATCTTAGAAGACGATGATGGTCAAACCTATGCTGATGCCATCATCAATACTTTTAGTTCTATCAACTCAGACGTACAACACTTCCTCAGAAACACCGCAATTAGTAACGAAAAACAAGCAGCCTCCCGTACTTACTTTCTTTTAGATGACACTAATGGTGACCTTCTCGGTTACACCACAGTATCGTCAAAAGAGATAAAGATTGATACAGAACTCGCTTCAAACAGCCTTCTCAAAAAACTAAAAGCTCGCGGTGGCATAATCAAAACTCACCTCATCGGCCAAATTGGTAAAAATTTCAATATAAATAACAACCCAATCAACCTAAAGAATCTTTTAGCTGAAGCCTATGGGATCATTTATGAGGCACAAGATTTAATCGGTGGAAAAGTAATAACACTCGAGTGCGAAAATATTGAAAGGCTTGTGAAGTACTATGAGCATCACGGCTTCAAAAAAATTCCGGTCATCAATGATACAAGTACAGACTTGATCACAATGTACATCGTTGCCACAAGAGAATAGTCCCTTCACTCCCTATACATAAACAGCTAGGCTTTAGCCAAATACTCGGAGGTGATATGCAGGATGAACAAAAAAAGAAACGCTTAACTTGGCATGAGCGCCGTATGCGAATTGAGAGCGAAATAACCGATAACTGGCACGGCTGGTTCTTCATCGCTTGGCTAATATTCTGCTTTAGTGGGATTTTTTGGGGGCGGGATTTAGAAGATGACATCCATGTCGATACAAGTGTTCCTATTTATTACTTGGGTGATGAATAACTTAAAGACCTTTCGCTCTACTTATGATTTCGTTTCCAGACTCTTTGCCGTACAAAACCTCGGCTCTTTTTGATATAGAAGCAGCCATTTTAAGATAACTATCATTTTTTGGCATACGCCCAAGAATGAGAGACATAACGTCTTGTCGACTGACCCCGCTTAACTTCAATATTTGCCCTATCTCTGGGTTTGTCATACCTGCTTTTTTTGCAGACTTAACTAATCGCATCATCCTATCGTATGAATCTTTTCGAGCCTTGAGCATCGTATCTCTTGCATTTTCCAAATCAGACTTAGATACCTTATTAGGGTTTCTCAACACATCCTTTATAATTTTCGCGGCATCAGCTTTGCTCTGTTTAAAGTCAAAACTTTGATAGTAAAGCGCTGTTTTTGGATCTAATGTCGACATTCTAAAGCCAACAAGAGCGGCCATTTCATCTTGTACCGTGTATTTTTTACCACTGGCAGAAACGTCCCCCTCCATAGCCTTATACATTCGTTCCATATTGCTCATAAAGCCCGGTTGTAAACCTTTCCTTAAGTGGTCAGCAATATCCATAGCCTGATCTCCCACTGATCCTTGTTCATTAAATACCTTCCCGCCACTGCCTTTCTTGTTTGTGTAAACCTCCATCAAATTGCTAAAGGTAATGTCTTCACCAAAGAAAGGGGTAAGCATTTCAGAAGCGGATTGAGCAACCATGTCTTGAATAGGCTGATCTCTTAACATCGCATTAATTGGGCGTTTGAAATAGTTGTAGGGATCAAGAAACGACATATCCAAATATTGAATATTTCCGTTTTCGTCGCGGCCAGTAAACAATATATTTGAGTTTTTCTGCCAAGGTGCAGCCATATCTCTAACGGCTTCTTCCTCGTCGTCGTCAAGCCCCATCAATGCCTTACTGATTCCCTGTACTGCAAACCCTAGGCTACTAACAAGCGCAAGCCCAGCTAGCTTTCGTCTAGCGTAAGCAGGAGACTCTTTAAAATCTTGCTTTAGATAGTTAATCATATGATAGCTAGTTCGAATGATTTCAGCGGGAAACGAAACAAAGGTACCAGCAAGAGGGAAGCGTCTTAGAGATTGCGTAAATCGCCCAGTCATAGAGTAAGTTGGGTATGTATTTCGAATGCGTTCAGCGGCAGCAACTTCGGCATCAGGTTCGCTCATTTTCTTGTATTTCATGAGCATGGCTTTCTCGTTTTCCCAGCCCATGATTTTCCACATATCATCACCGTACTGGTAAAATTTTTGAGCAAAGTCATTAAGCTTAGTAAACGATGAAAAAACCTTCTTGTTAGTCATAAAATCCCGCAGGCGAGAGTCTTCTAACAGGTCCATCATTTCACCCGCATAAGGCGTATCATAAATAACCCCAAGGCTTTTTAATTTTTTAAGATAGGCCAATTTACTTTTGTCATTATCGCCACCAAAGTACTGCTTTCTAACTTCAATAGACTTGCGCATTTGGCTAACGTCAAAATGCCCGTTTGCTACAGAGAAGAAAAAAGCAGACCAAATATTTCTCATTGCTGTAGTAGGTGATAAAACGGTCTTCCCGTACTTTACTATGCCGTTTAATCGAATAATTCCACTTAACCATGCTGGCATATCACCCTGCTTACCAAGAGCCTCTCTAAAAGCTTGTTCGATTTCAGGATAAGTGTAGAAGCCATTTAATGGCGCCATAACTTCCGAACCATCTGCGGCTATTTTTACAACACTTTTATCGAGAGGTTTGTTTTCTTCCGTAAACAAGAAACCTTCTTTTTCGCCCAAATCACGAACATGCTGAAGAAACTTATGGTTTGCGACGAGATGACTTGTCTTTGTAACTGTCTTGGCAAAGTTAACTTCAACATCTTGGTATTCGCCTAACAAAGCTCTAATCTCAGGGGCTATTTCCTTTCTTTTCTTCAAAGAACTTAAGTCCTTAGCTCCCAATTTACTCTCTTTTATGAAGCTCCCCATATCCTCATAAGCCGTTCCCTCTTCCAAAATAGTTCGAATAGTTCGAGCTACAGCTGTTTGAATCTCGCTCTTAGGTAACCCTTGCCCTTCATAGCGTGATTCAAGGTAGTTTTTAGCATCATCTAAGATATTCTGAGGTACTTTTTTAGGCCATTTCGGATCATCAAAGGCTTTATACGATCTATTTGTGTATGTGTCCAAGTTGCCCAATATCGTTTCCAATAGTTGAGCTTTTTCGTTTGCAGCTGAGTCTTTGCCTTCGTTTCTTAATTGTTCCATATCACTCTTTAGAATGGCGGCATACTCTTGAGACAGACCTTTGATGCTAAATCTCATCTTCATCAATTCCAGTCTGACGGAGAAAGGTATGGTCTTATCTGGGTCGGTCGAACTCATTTGATTATTAAGCTTTTGCTTAAGCACATCGGACAAGTCTGAGTAGTCTTTACCATAAGCCTTTTTAATTGATGACCTAAAAGAAGATAAATAGGCGCTAATCTCTAACTCGCTGGCATTCATATCTGAATCGCGAGCAATTTTTTTATTGAATACAGAATCTGGAAGTAAGCCGCCGGCTTTAAATTGACGCTTCATTTCATCTTTAGCTTTCTGGAAAACCGTTTTATCTTTTTGGCCTAATGTTTTAAACAGGGTATCGTAAGGGCTCTCTTCCTTCGTGCTTGGTTCTTTTGGCGCTTTTTTGTCTGCAACAGAGAGATTAACTTTCTTCTCGGTTGCATCGCTTTTCGATTCGGCTGGATCTAGGTCAACTTTCACCATGTAGCGGTTTTCGACGTTATCCTTTGCTGTTGCCAGCATGTTGAGCACGTCATTGTCTGACCATTTGATATTAGGGAAAAATTTACGCAACCATGCTTTTACGTTGGCGACCAACTTACCTAACAGAGAAGGCTTTTCGTTCTTCTCAGCCATTTGAGCAACTTTCTCTTTGCCCAATAATATACGCCCTTCTTTGGTTTTGAAGTCAGCACCATACGCTTTGATCAAATCCTGCAGCTGCTTCGGACCATAGCTGTAAGCAATACGTTCCATGATGGAATCGCCTTCCTTTCCTAGCATATCCAGAACTGCTTTATGCCCAACCACTTCATGTAGGAAAATTTCAACTGCTTGTTTTTCGTCTTTTATACCATCAGCTATCAAATAGTTTTTGTCTCCGACGTTAATGCCTTGCAAAGTTGGATTGTCGCCTTTTGCTTTAGCTAATCTAGCTTTGGCTTGTAGGCGTACACCAAAAGGTAAATCGTTAACTGACTGCACGACTTCAAACGTGTTTTGCTCGTGAAGTTGATCGATAAGAGGCTTTAGAGCCGCTTTAAGGCTTTTTGGGGTGGGCTTAGCTGCGTCTTTGCTAAAAGATGAACTATCGTCTTTGGGGAAAACCTTTTGCTTTTCACCGGCTTTAATTTGATTGCCGATACGTTTGGCTAATACACGAAGCTCACTACGGGAGATAGATTGCTTAGTTAAACCTACCTTGCGTAGCCCTTTGTTAAGAGTGGATAGAATTTGATCATAGAGACTTTCCAAGCCTTTTGGCTCGCTCTCAGCTATAAAGGCAAATACTTCCTCCGCTTGTACATTTTTTGGGGCATCTGTGTAGTTTTTATCGACGTTTTCCCACGCGCTTTTTAAGGACGGTACGCTTCTGCTGGCGGTTATTTTCTCAAGAAGAAGTGCTTTATCTTTTGGCTCAAGGACATTGAGGCCGTAGTGTCCGATGATTTCATGCCTGAGTGTCTTTCTGATAGCCCCATCGTCTTGTAGGTTGGCAGCGGCAAGTACGAATTGTTGCTCTTTTGGGTGGTAGGCTCCGTAGATTCTTCCGATATTTTTAATGGTTGCTTCTGGTCCATATAGTTCTTCCTGAGTCTTCTCAATACGAAATTTTAGAGGAATATTGCCATTGTATTCCTTCAAAAATCCATCGACAACTTTTTGAACTTGGTCTATTTCCATTCCTTTGATATCGGCTTTATTGTCATCCTTAACCGTGCTGGATAACTTTAATAATGTTTTGGTATCTATTTGGGTGGAATCTTGTGCTTTAACAAATTGTTCAGTTGGGTTTTCCTCCATCCCTTTAATTGGATCTTTGGTAACAGGCTGAGTATTAGGCTTAACTTCTGATGTCACCCCCTTCGGTTCGCCTCCTTTCATAACTTCACGAACACCAAAACCATCATCCACGGGCACAATCTCTGCATTAGGAGTGTCTTTAAATATGCGAGATAAGCGAGCGCTGGACTCGGTTTTAAAAGGCTTATTGGATAAAGATAATTTGACAGGTGGCAACTCGGCTGGCTCTGATTCAATGGTCTTATCTGCTTTACCGCCCATCAATTCACTAACCGGCTTTGTCGTATTGCCTGACTTAATCCACTCTTTAAATTCACTGATTGGCATTTCAGTCACAGCACCAACACCTTTCCAGCCATCTTCATAGTTAGCCAAATAACCATTTTCTGCTTGTGCTTTATCATCAAAGCCAAGCATTACCTTATGCTCGTCAAATTTGCCTGTTTTTGGGTCTACCTGATCGACAATATAGGCTTTGTCACTTTCCGGTTTATCGCCAATAAATACATCAAGGTCATCGCCATCCGCCCCTTTAATGCCTTTTATGTCACCGTAGTGATGAGCCATTTTAGACTCCCATTTTTTACCATCACTATCTTGGCCAGAGCGAACAGAGTCTTTAGGATTTTCAATGGCGATATCTAAGCCATGAAGAGATACCCGACCTTTTTTATAGTTATCAGCCTCGATCTGCTTTTCAGTTGGCTGGGTATTTGTGTCCTGTGCCGCCTTATCTAATGCTTGCTTGATTGGCTCGCTGCCCTCAGTTGGCAGTTCTGCAGATGATGGCTGTTCTTGCTCGGCGACAATGCCTTCTAATGGCGGCTGAGTAACAGGACTACTTTCAACTGCTGGCAACTCAGTTACATTTTTAGACTCTGATACTGATACTTCATTTTGTGGAGCTGATTTCTCTAACGGTGCTTCAGGGACTGCTTGTTGGTTAAGCTGTGGCGCTGCTTCTTCTTTTACTGATTGCTCTTGTTCTTCAAGCAATCGCTGTTTACGTTTAATCTCTTGATAGATTGGATTGTCGTTTTTACGGCTTGGCTGTGGTGCGGTGTATGGGTCGGTTAAACCATCGGAACGCGCTAGACGAGTATTACTTTCTGGTTTTTCTCCATAAATAATCCCTGCGTCTTCAAGTGCCGGTACATCACCCGTTTGCTCTGGCGCTTCAAGCGGCAAAGGATCGCGCAACACTTCGCCATCATAGACATTACCATCTTGTTGTTGATTGGCGCTTTCCGGAAAGACTTGACCAAGGTATTCGCCTTCACGGCTGGTATTACGAGGCTCACCAAACTGATCTTCAAAAGCAGCTCGATTATTTTCACGCGCTTGAGTTTGGTCTTGGCTTGGTGCTGGTCGTTCACCATAAATGATATTTTGATTGGGTAGAGCAAGCTGCTCTGGTTGAGCTTGGCTTTCAACTGGACCAGAAAAGTCCATAGGCTGCTCGCCCGTCAATTCAGCCCGTCTTTGTAGTAGCTCATTTCGTTTTGCTTCAAGTTCAGCAAATTCGGATTCTGTTAGGTTGTCGCCATTTTCAACCATCAGACCTTCAATTTCGGCAAGCTGTTGCTCTACAGCCTGATAACCTTGATCTTGCTCGGAAAGATTAAGTGGATCATCTACATTGTCTTTCGTCTTAGGTGAACGATTTAAAACAGAACCAGCGCCACCAAAACCACCACCGACTGGGCCACCAACAACAGCACCTGTCAGCGCATCACCAATTACATTATCCATTGTGTTGGTTGGTATAGCGGGATTAACCGCCATATTAGAAATAGCCGTTTGACCACCGCTTTCAACCAGCTCTTGCGAGCCTTCCGTAATGGCACCAGTTGCGGCCGCTTTACCAATACCGCCAGCTTCACCACGAAATAACTTACCCATCACTGGGCCAAGTGCACCTTGTGTAATAGCGCCCATGATAGCGCCATCTTTTGCCGCTTCGGTTGCTAGCTCTCGTGCTACATTTTCACGCGCTTGTTTGAGTGCGGAAACGTGATCAAGCTCTTTTAGTTTTCTCAGGTTCCAGTATTCTTTTTGGAAAATTTCAGCGTCTTTCAATGTATGAAAGTCAGCGTTAGCAACGGTTTCATAAGCTTGATTGCCTGTAGAGCCGCCAATACTTAACGCACCTACACCACCAAAGCCGACTACGTCAGACGCTTTATCTATGGCCTTTTCTACTTTGACACCTTTACCTGCAGCACCGGCTATTTTTCCAGCGGTAGAAATGCCTTTTGCAGCAATGCCACCTGGTATCATGGTTGGGGCAAAACTACCCACACCACTGAGCACATTAAGGCCAAAGCCTTTTAACGAACTACCATCTTTAAAACCGTAACCTGTCGGGCTGCTTTGGTTTGCCTGAATGCCAAACCCTTGAAACGCTTCGCGGCCATCAGGTGACATTTGATTGACTTGGTTGTCGGCTTGGCCTCTTAGATAATCTGCACCCTTTCGAATGGTGTCGGATCCAGTTAAATAGCCAACTCCATCGGTAAGGTCTGCCGCACCGCTCAATAAACCATGTTGAACAGCATCGACCGAATCACCTAGAAAACCCTGTTCGTTTTCAGGTGACGAACCAAGGCTCTCCATTTTTCCACTAATTCTTTTTTTGATTGCGGCTAGGCGCGCGATTTCTTCTCTTGTGTAATCGGCCACGTTTTGTTTTCTCCAAACGAAAAAAAGCCGCCTCGGTGGGCGGCTTTGAAAATTGCGGTTTTTTAGAAGATTAAAGGAATATCTACGTCGTAATCGTCTTGCCTTGGCTTGTTGCTAGCATTTGGCGGGGCGTTATTTTGACTTGGCGTATAAGATTGACCATAAAGTCGTTGGAACTGCTCGGGTGTCATTTCTCCCGCTTTTACCATAGTTTGTGCAAGAGCAATTTCTTCATCGCTGTCGGTCTGGGTAACAGTCGTGTCTTTTCGCTCTTCAACGTATTCTTTGTAGTTCTGGCCTGTTTGTGGGTCGGTTTTAACCACATAAGCACGCTCACCATTTACATCGCCCATGTCGTTATAGGTTTTTTCAGTCATGACTTTAGGCTGTGTACTCTTGGTTTGTTGGCCTTTTTGTACTCTCGAGACCACGCCCTTAACTTCATCAGCGGTAATGTTGATGACCGCTTCACCATTCACATCATAGCCAACAATGCCGCCCTCTTTTGTTTTTTGCATTGTTGCTATATTTTCATGCTTATTGTCACGTGATGAGTTCACAAGTAAAGCGGCACCCATTGTGTCTCCGCTATCAATAAGCTGAATCATTCGGTAGCGCTTCATATCGAGCGCGTTTGAAAGTTGAACTTGTGCTTCAGCTTCATCTTTTTGGTTAACGATATCTCCAATGTGCTTATCCCATGCCATTGACTCTTTTGATAGCTTCCGCCCAGCTTCGGTATTTCGATATTCACTGTATTGATTTTGCAATTCCTTGGACTTTAATTCAGCAGCTTTGGTTTGTGCTCGTAACTGTTTGGCTTCTGGCGTTAAGTCTTCAGAGCGTAATTCGTTCTGCTGCTTGATACCAAGACCTTGCTGCTGTGAGTTATCAAGAGTCTGTTTTGCTAGGTCCAAACCAAGCCCAGACTCTTGGCGTCGTCTATCAATGGCATCAGGTGTCATTTTTTCTTCAGCCATAGCGGCATTAACACCGCCAATACGCATCCCGATACCATGAGACTCTTGTGCGCGCTGATCTGCCGCTTGGCTTCGTTCTTCTTGCTTTTGACGTAGCCCCCAATTTCTATTACGTTCTTGGCCCTTCAAAAAGCCGTCTGCGATAAACCCAAGACCAAAACTCATATCAAAACCCTCCTATTCCAAGCAAACCTTTACCAAACTGACTTTGATTGAAGTTACCTTTATCGTCATACGCTCCCATGGCGGCACCCGCGATACCCATACCCATTTGTACGCTGCCGGATGCCTGCTGTCCGTACATCTGGGCATTTAAACCATATGCGCTCGCTTGGTTGGCATAGTTGCTTGATGCGCTACTCATCAAACCTGCTGCCGAAGATGAAAGCCCTTTACCAAGACCAACCGCCGCAACTTTTTGGTTATAGTCTATTTCCTCCGCTTGAGATCTTGCGGTATTTTGAGAGTTGGCTTTGGCAACTGCTTTAGAAATAGCTGACTTTCTTGTATTTTCAGCGTAAGCACCAGAGTTCGGATTTACCCCCATTCTCTGTAGGTTTCGATTGCGAGACGCTTCAGCACTATCGAAGGCTGATTGAGTAGTCAGCCCTGCTGTAGTAACCATTTCTTGCTGTTCGGCATCGGAAAGCCCAGCATTAGCAACGATTTCCTCTTCTAGTGGGCGGTACGTCGTTTTGTAGTAATCGTATTGCTCCTTAGCCATATCTAGCTCTTGCTGAGCAATTTCATTTTGGTACGCAAGAGCCTGCCCTTGCTGATCCATTGATTTATTAGCGTTTTTATTGGAGTTGTATGCTGAGTAGCCGCTAATGGCTACAGCGGTAATGGCTGCTGTCATAGCTGATCCCCTTTATTTTCAGTTGCTAACTGCTTGTCTGATATGGGTAATCCCTCAAACTCTGCCATGGTTCGAACTGTCAGAATATCAACAATGTTGTCAGGATTTGAGGCGTCAGTTTTGTGGACTGAAATCCATCGTGTATCTTCGTATGCGTAACCGGCTCGCTTTCTTCCTGCCTTGCCATCCATAATATTGACACCCTTAAAGCGCTTTACTCCGTCTGGTGTTGCCACCGCTATGTCGCCACCTAACATAATGTCAACGTAGTCAAACTTATGGACGGCTCCAGTTAGAATTGTTCCCTTTGGAATAGTTATCTCTCTTACATACATCCCATTAATAAACCGATGCTCAACAGGCATTTCGACTTGCTCAAGTGTTAACAACTCCGCTTCCAGCTCTTCGATCTTTTCATTTACCCTTCCAGCTAAAATGCTTTTTATAAACTCATCTGAGGGAGTGATTTGTGTGTTTTCTTGGGGTGTGTTCATGGCGAATACCTTTTTTAGGCACAAAAAAACCGCCACTGGGGCGGTTTAATTTTGAGGGAATGGGTTTGCTTGCATTTATCGCAGCATGGGAAAACTATAGCTTATTCGTTATCAATTGTCAGTCTTGATGGTTATTTATTAAACGATGGCTTTGCAGGTTATCGTTCGTGAGCTAAAGGCTAATTTGTTGGACGGTGGATTAAATACAAAGTTGGCCGGCAAAGAGAAAGACAGACCATTGAAATGGTTGTAATTCCCATAGTCATAAACCCCATACGCATACTGATTATTATTAAGCGTCACAGTCGTTTTGCTTAAATTTCCATCAATGCTTTGCTGAACCATGCCGATTGTTTTAGTGCAATTCACCCAGCTATTAGACTCTGTTCTCCACCCAATTCTTTCGGTTCTGTACATCGTAGTGCACGATTGATAAGGGACCCAAGTCGTTGAGCAGCTGTAGCGCCCATTAACATATCGACATGTAGACACAGGACGAGTAAGTGTCTGGCAAAACTGGTAAGGAACCTGACCATAAACGGGGTATTGATACTCTTCGTAATGGGGGTAATACCTTAATGATGGGCTTTCAGGGTTGCTTAAAACATACATATCTTTGCTTGTATTAATCCCTCCAGCAGTCAAATCACCTGTATTTTTCACATCAAAGTAAACATGATCTGAATGAAATTTCTGCTCACCAAACTCACTGTATAAAATAACGCCACAACCTTGCTCTGGCATTGGGTAAAAAGGAACAAGTAATGCAAGTTCCGCTTTGCCTGCTGCGCTTGCATATAACCTTAATCCTGAGCGTTTACCATTGTTATAAACATACCCCAAGAATGACACGCCAAAGCCTAGATGGCGAATGCATGTTGTTAGGTTTTCATGCTCAAACTCAGACAATGATACTTCTTGAAATCCAGCTGATAGCTGCACTGTCTTCTTACCCAACAGCACAATATTTTGGTATTCATCATCAAGCTTAACTTGAGTACCATTAATCGTTACTTCAAAGCCGTATGTCATAAATTACCCTGGGACAAAGCCATAAATAATAATGGCGGATCGACTACGCTTAGGAATACTCCACTCTGCAAAACCGTTTAGTTTTGGGTCTGGATTCACACCTGGCTGATACGTTAATAAATTAGTACTCGCATCAAATGTGACTTGGTGCGGGTAGTGGCGCATATACGAATCACCATCCAGCTGAATAACAGTGATAGCGACCGCAAGATTATCTGGAACGGATATTGTCATGCTACCTGAACTGTCCGCTTCAACAGTTAAATCTAAGACTTTCTTAGTGATTCGAGTGCTTAGATTAAAACCTTCAACGCCAGCTTGCGTGTAGGTAACGAAGCCATATTCAGCCATCAACAACGCTCACTAAGTCGCTTGCAATCGTATACCTATCGTTATGCTGAGTCCTAGCCCCTATATCGCTTTTGATTCGTAAACCATGAACCCCCAAAGGTAATGTATCGACAAACGCCCTTTCAAATAACAGCTCTATTTTCCCTTTCTCATGCTGTGATACCGTTACGCTATCTTGCTCAATCGTTTCTTGAATGACTCTATCCTCGTTCATTATGTCGACAGCAAATGAAAAGCTGGCATTTGTGAAATCAAGTCTATTGCCAGATTGATCGTTAAACGTTAACGGGAATTCTTTTCCCTCGCCTTTTACTAAAGTTAAAATAACTTCCGCCATTATAGTTTCCCCATCTTTACGCGAAGAGTTCCGTTTTTGTCATAAACCTTTAGGCCGTTACCATCTTGCAGAACTCTACCGTCGTCTGTGCTTGAGTTCAGTTCAAAAGAACCATCATCATCTAATCGAATGCCAGTTTGTTGCGAAATATAGTTTGAAGACCTCACCTTTCGGACTGTGAGCGTGTCCGTATCAATTCGAAGTGAGTTGATTTTTCCAGCTGTGATTTTGTCAGCGGAAATATTCTCTATCATCGCGTTTGTCACCACGAGATTGATAAGGCTGGCCGCATCCATGACCACCATGCGCTTAGTGGTACCGTCCGGCTGCAATACATCGGCAACAGACAAATCTAGTTTCTCGGCCCCGGGCTTTGAAATGCTAAATTGATCAACATCGAAGTGTGCGCCTGTAATTTCGCCATCCGCACTTATACCAAAACCAGAAACGCGCTTTACACCGTCATTATCAATTTGAAACTTAACCGCCCAGTTTGCGCGAAGGCCATCAATGCTTTCTGCTTGTTGTTCAAGTGTCGCGGTTTGTTCGTTTATTGTTGTCGAGATCTGAGTAATGGCGGTGGCTCGTGCCGTTGATTCTGTACTTATAGCCTCCGATAGTTGGGTAATAGATGCTTTTGTTGCGCTCAATCCCGTTTTGTACTCAGATTCCATCCGCTCATATCGCGTCATCTGGGAGCGATCGGCTTTTGATGACTGCTCAATATTTTTAATGTACTGAGTTTGTGATTCAAAATCTGATTGTTTTAGGGTCGTGATAGCTTGAGACAGCCGATTAACACTTACACCATCAAGCCCTGCCGCTACCTCATTAAGTTCTGTCTGAGTAGCACGAGCATTAATGTCACTTTGTTGATTCTGGAACTTGGCTTCAATGCTGCCAAATTGTGAAACAGCACTGTTATAAATATCGTTTTTAGCTTGGGTTAACTGACTCAGGCTGGCTTTACTTGATAAGCCAGTGCTAGGGTTAGTTAATGACGTTGCGAGCGAATTTAGACGCTCAGCCGTTGCAGTTTGATCTGATGTGTACGATTGCTGCCAATCCGTAAAACTTGATTGAGACAGGTATGTGCTGCCTAACGATTGATATTGGCTTTCTAGCGTGTCTGTTCGAGTAGCTAGGGCATTAAGTGGTGTGACAACATTATCTGTCACATAAGTCGTTGTTGCCCAGTTTGCCGTATCTGCCGCACTTATCTTGGTGATTACTTGAGCTATAACGTCGTCATTAGTTGTAATGACGTTAATCGCTTCTTCTACTGCTGCATCCCTAGCAACACCTAAATCATTTTCAAACTTAGCCGTTAGCGAAACAATAGACGATGCTCGCGCTTCACTTTCACTTGCTATTGCTTCATCGAGTCGAATAATTTGAGCATTAGAAGTGCTTTTTAACGTTTGATACGATGCCGACAGTTCTTGGTATTGCTGAATTCGTGATACTTCCTCGTTCGAAATACGGGCGAGCGCCTTTAGTTCTCTTGCATCATTGCCAACAAGGCTTTCAATAGATTGAAGCGCTTGGAATGATTTAATTCGCTCCTGTGATTCAAGTAGTATGCTATTAGCCGTTTGTGCGGCTTCTTGCTGTATGCTTTCTATCCGCTCTTGTTTTTCCTTTGTGTCTGCGAGAATTCGTGCTTCTACTTCTTGAGCCAACCCACCTTCCAATTCAGATATAAGCTCAATTTCGTCGCGCAAGTCCTTTACAAGCTGGCTCGATGTGATTTTGTCATTCAGCGTTTCAAGGACAACCGATGGATCAAGATTGGTTGTTGCGCTGACGCCATCCACAGCGTTGTAATCGGATTTTTTACCAGCATGGGTAACAAATCGAATCCAGTAATAATACGTGCGTCCTGAGTCCACAGGGTCGGCATAATAGCGATAAGCAGGACGCGCCCCCAGATCTATTGCAGTAGATAAATTGTCTTCTGTGTTGCGCCATACTTCCGTATAAGCGTGATAAGGGTAGTTTGGGGCATCCCACGTTAAGTAAATTGTTGCGGTTGTTGGGTTGGCTTGCAGATTTTCAGGGTTTGGTGGTGCCGCTGTCACCAATTGACTACCAGCCGGTGCAACCACACTTGCATATTGCCCCTTACCACGCTTTGACAAAAGAAACTCAGCCACGCCAGCTTCGGTTAGGTCACGAATCTTTACCGCTCGGTCTAATGGATCGCCACGGTCGCCCTGATCAATTTGCATTTGCTCGCGAATGGCATTAAGTATTGTGTTGATGCCTGCAAGCTGGCCAGTAAATCGGGCTGGCTCAATCTGCGGCCGCTTTACTTTAGCCATTTACAGACTCCATATCATTGCCAAGCATCACTTGTTTTACTGAGTTGGTCCCGCGAAGCTCGACTTCGACAAATCGCGCTCGTCGACCTGCTGGGAAGCGAAAAGGCTGATCATCCACATAGGTCATCACCGTTTCTTCACCATCGTAAATAATCGATATGTCAGCGGGGTAAGAGTCAGCCACGACGCGACAAACGCTATAAGGCATTAAGTTGGGCAATTGGAATTGTCCCGAGCGCCATGTATAGCTAATAGGCTCGCCATGCTGAAAGGAAAGAATCTCACTATCTTTGAGTAGATAAAGCGTATCTGTGGCTAGGTCGTTAAAACCAGAATCGACGTAAAAATCTAATTCCGTTAACGCACCCGTTTTAGCTGACGGGTCTAAAATATAGCCGCCTCGTTTGGCGCCATTATCATAGAAGAAAATGTACTTTTCATCGTGGTAATAAGCGTGAATACTTTCAGGCTTTAGCGCCTGCCATTGATCACGAGAAAATAGATCGTCACCAATTAGCTGAACACCTGAAGCACTTCCTTTCGCCAAACCGTCAGGAGACGCATAAATTGCCGCATTACCAACATCAACCAAACTACGCTTACTAACACAAGATTGGTTACTGTCCATTTGTTGCAGCAAGATAGAGCCAGGTGTCGTACCAAGAGCCAAATACGGTTTACCCGTCGTTGTCACTAGCAATCCAGAACCAATGGCAGCAATGCCTACGATTGGGTTTTCAGTGGTTAATCTGTAGATAGTAGGCCAAGCGTAAGGTAAGAATGGTTCGGAAAAACAAAGCTGATTGTCATTAAAGCCAGCCAGTACACCATTAGGTATGACGGTAAGCCCTATTAGGTCGTCTGGCGGCAAATCGTAATCGTATGTTGTTAGCGCTTCACCAAGCGTTAGTGCTTCAGCAGTATCAACATGAACGCTTGCCGCCAAATCCAACTCGGTAAGAAAGTGGATCTCACTAGATGCAGCGGTGCCGCGGTAAATACGCTTGCGAGTGATGTTGTAGTTACCATCGTATGAAGTTGGTAAATTAGAAAGCGTACAACCCTGCTCGGTTCCTAGCTCAATGTTAACTGGCAACGATGGCGCCCCCTCGTAACCTTCCTCTGTAACAAAGGTCACAACATAAACACGGTCTTCTAACTCAAAGTCGGTTTCTGGTTCATCGCCCGTAATATCACCCGCAACGATCTGGCCGTCTGGCGCAGGCACTCCCAAAGAAAAAGAAGCGCTTGGGTATGGCGCGCTTGCTGTAGCAATGCTTGATGTTGTGCGCTTTGGCTTCACACCATCTATCCAATACATTTCACTACGTGCTGAACCAAATATCTGAGACGGCACCATATCGACGTGAGAACTAAACTCAAACCAGTAAGGTGTTTCACCAGGCTGATAGCGTGCAATGGACTGAATATTGTTAAGTTGTGTCGACGCAACAAACGCATTGCCCTTCATCGCTTCAAGCTGGCCACTTTCGAGTCGGACATTCTTGGCAACCTGAGCAAGCGTATTAAGTTTGTGTGGCGCAACAACGGGCGCTATGCCCGCAAAATCTGTGATTCTTAGGGTCATAGATATCTCAATTAAGTGGTTTGCTTACATGTTCTAATAACTAAATCATTGTCTTTAAAAATAAATCTCTACACAGCCATTGAAACAAAGCAACTAAACAAGAATAATGATCGTTTACAAATTATAACAACACATCACCTGACAAGGATTTCTTGAAATGGCTATCTCAAAACTCGCTTTAGTTGCTTCTGCAAGTATTTTCCTAACTGCTTGTTCCAGTCCTGGTCCCATGCAATTGATGAGTGGACCTACCTACACCCCTGTCTTTGAACCTGTGGCCTTAGACCTAACAAATAATAAAACTGGCAATGTTCTATTTAAAGAAACTGCAGTTTTTATGTATCTTGACGACACTCGTGAATCTGCATTATTGGGTGGTGGGGCAACCTTTTTCATTACCGATACTGGGGCGTATTTAGCTGACTGGAATACCAATACTTATAAGTACTCCATAGAGTATCAAGTCAATGCAAAGGACATAAAAAACCTATCTGAATTCACCGTTGTTAGAGACTACCTACCTGATTCTAATTTAATTCGAATCACTGATAGCAAGAACCAGACAGTAGGTTTTTCAGTGCGTAACCGCGTAGCAGCTAAACAAGCACTAATATCTATAATGCCTCAACAGTAAACCACTAGGCCTCTTTTACCTTTGAGAAAAGGGGCCGACTTCATCAACAAAGGCACAAAAAAACCGCTTTCGCGGCCGTGGGTTGTTTAAGTGTTTGTTACTCGTGCAAGTTGATTAGCGCTCTCGATTCTTCTCGTGCTGCGATTTCAACTGCATATTTCGTTTTGAGAGCTTCAGCCCCTTCTCCTAGCATTGCCGCCTCACCAACTTTAGAAATAATCCAATCAGTCTTGGCAAGATAGGCTTTTGCTTCAGTAACTTTCCGTGCTTGTTCAGCTGCTAGTTCTTCCGCTTGTAGATCTTCTGCTGTCTTAATGTTTTTAAACATCTTGCTCAACCTCCATTTCTCGTTCGATCGGTAGCCATTGAATAGGGCATGGTAATTCGCCTTCATCAATATCAAACGTGTAATCAGCCCAATCCGTTGATTGATTCGGCTCTGCTAATTTTGAGTCATATTCGTATTTGATCGTAACTGAATCACGCGTAACGATACCTATAAACGGCTCATCTGCTTCAGCTTGGCCACCTTCTGGAATGACTGACAGATCATATTCAACATCATCGATAGTTAAAACTAAGCCGGACAATGAAACAGTTGTTGTCTTATTTGAAGCTGTAGGTGATAAAATGATTTTCATAAGTACTCCTTAGTACCAGCGGCCAATCGCTGTAAAAAATAAAAAGACAGTATTGGGCTGGTTGAATTGACGCTCTTCAAGCCTCATCAAGACCCCGTATCTAGAAAAATACGAGTATGGTCCGACTGTAAAAGATGTTGCTTGATCCCTGATCCATGCGCTCATAGCTTTACGTGCCGACCCACCGCTGCCTGTTGTGTATGCTGTAGCTGTCAATTGGACTGAAGGTGCATTGGCGAATGTAACAGGTGTTTGAAATACAGTGTCAATGGACAGTTTTTCATCAAGTGTTACTGGAAATCCACTAGTAAGAATTTCCGTTCTTGTACAAATCATCGTCCCATCAGCAAACTTCGCATACTCACCATTTGCATTTGAGCCGCGCTCTATAATCGCACCTGTAGGTACGCCAGCGGATTGAGATACGCTGCCAATAATATTGTCTGTACTAAAAATTCTATTAACTGATACAGATATGCCACCAGGATCAGAGACAGCCTTGAAATCTGGTATCAAAACATCCCCTGTAGATGTTGATGTAATAATAGCTAAAGAAGGAGGTGAAGCCCCAAAAGCATACACACCACTGCCCACAAGTCTAAATACTGAAAACGGCAAATCCTGACCATTTATAGAAAACGCTTTTATTTTATTTTCATCTGATACAGACACGCCGCCAATTTCTACAAATATTGTAGATCCCCTACCTACCGAACTAAACTTTCCACCGATTATTTCTAACCGCGTTTTTTGATAAAAATTCGAAATATCACAAATTTTGTACCATTGATTACTGATGTTGCCATTCACACCGACAAATTTAAAATTAGTACCTATTCCTTGGCCACCAATCTTCAATAGTTTTGGCTGTCCATTATCACCATTCCCTGTATCTGTAGAGTTTGATGTAACGTCATAGCCTGCTGCGGTGCCTGCTGCATTCTGGAAAGCACTTATGGCTTGGTTTACTGCTGTTTGGGCTTCTTGATTCATCTGCAGCAATGGTTTAATTGAGATAGGCTCGGCATTTTCATCTAGTGGCTGGAATGTAACAGGACTGGTGCCTTCGACGAATTGGCGAAAGCCTTCCATTGTACTGTTTAGCAAATTAGAGGTGTTCTGGAAAATACTAACAACATCGTTGAACTGAGAGCCTGTTGGCTTGACCACCATTTCTACATTGCTAGCTGTCGCACCTTTATATGGACGTGCTAAATACAAGTGAGAGTAAGGGTTGTTTGAGCCATCGTACATGACAGCTGTACCGTAGCTTACTTCTAGGTTTCCAATGCCATTAATAATGGCTTCAAAACCTGCTGGCAATTGACTAGCGGGTACAGGACCATACACTTTAATCTGATTACTATTTTGCGTTACATCAACGGTAAATGTCGGCCAAGCCATGGTTTAACCCCCTTCTTTCATCATCATTGCATCAGACTGAAGTTTGACGCCCAAGGCATTCCCGTACAGTTGGTAATGTCGCGCTGATCGATTAGCGTTAGCTGCAGAACCAAGGTCTTTGCTGTACGCTCGCGCTAACATGAAATCGATAATCGCATTTGAATAAGTGTCATCAATAGGAATGGTAATTGCGCTTGAACCGTCTTTAATGCTGGTCTCATCGATTTCGATATCAGCAGGACACGTTGAATAGACAATCTCGATTTGGTGGGCGTCTTCACCGTTATTCGCAGGACGTGGATAGAGATAGAACGTCTTAGGGTCTCGCTCGTCGTAAACATAATGCTCTATCGCAATAGTTGGTGTGCTTTGGTGCCAATCAGGGCGCGTTGCATTCAACGTGGAGCGGTCAATATTAGTGATGACATTACCACCAATATTTCGGATAACTTCGACAAGTCTTAGCGCATCACTGGGCAAGAGTTGCTTGCTTGAGCTTGTCGTGCAATCAAAAACTTTATTGACTGTACTCGCATCTGGGCGGTGAAGAACAATGTCTTTAACAGCATCGTTAAAGTCTTCAAGCAATTCAGATTCAGGCCAAATTATCCCCGTTTTATCATTGATAATGCGCTGGACGCGCTTAATGACTTTTACGACTAATGTGGTTGCCATGGTGATTCCTAAAAGCCGAACGGCTTAGATTGAACGGTTATAGGGTTGGTGTTATCACCAATGAGAAAAACTGCTTTCGCATCCGCTTTTGCTTCAACAAATTTGTTTTGGTGATAGTCGACAAGATGAGTCTGCGTCCAAGGCTTACTTGGCATTGCAAACAAACGAGCTTTCACACCGTGAGCAATCCCTACGATGTACTCCAAAAGCTCGTCTGGTACTTCGTTAGCACTTAGCGCTGGCGGCTCCGCAATCTTTGTCTCTTTGCAGAACTCAATAGCGACGTGGATTAATTGACGATCAAGAAAGGGTGTCGGACATTGCTGCACATCAGGCGCAATATCAATGCGGAACTCGCTCAGCGCAGCCATTAGACTGAAACCTGTACGTTGAATCGAGCAACTTCTTCAGGTTTACGACCAATCACTTTGCCGTTTCCATCTGTCACATCTTTATAAACAGTGACAGATAAGTTTTGAAGGTGACGCGCTACAAACTTAGGCACTTCCACCTTTTCACCACGCTTAATACGCCACACTTTGCCGTTAATAGCAGGAACCACATAGTCTGGTTCGTTTTCACCACCTTTAGCGACAATAATTTCGACCTTTTCTTTTTGATCGTTTGGAGTCGCTTTAAGCGATTCCTCAGCGTCTTTTTTGCTTTCCTTGGTTGCCTTCATGGCCTGCCAGATTTCTTCAACAATTTCATCTTTATCCATCGATTCATCAATTTCTAAATTGAAGTCATCGGCACCAATTTGAATTAGCTCAGCTTCAGTCAAAGAGCCGAGCTGTGATTTTGTGTATTTAGTAGACATGGAGTTACCTTTAGAGTGAGTAAAATGAAGAAACAAAAAAGGCCCACTAATTCAGTGGGCCTTTTTAGGTTTGCTTTATGGATTATTCGCTTGCTGCAACCTCAACGCGCGCCATCCAAAGGTCGTTCAAAATCACGGTGCCTGTTCTAGTCTTCCAGCCTACAGAACCACGCTGACCCAATGGGTCACCGTTTGCAGGCTTAGGATTAACTACCATTGGCGTAACTGCATTTTTACCTTTGAATGGAACAAGCGCGTAAGCATTCGCACCAAAGAACATAATCGGATAAACATCGGCATTCGTGCCTGTGGTAGACAACATATCAGAGCTTGCCGCACCGGCATCAGCAAACGCATTAAACACTGGTGAGCAGATATATCGCACAGATTCACACTTACCAATTTCACCTTCAAATGGAGACATACCAGAACCGTACTTTTCAACAGGCACAAAACCTTCCATATCTCGAATATCGCTATCTAGATCTGTATGGCAAATACCAACATAAGCAGGCGCGACAGGTGACGTGCCATAATTTGGAGAAGCGGCAACACGTTTAGTAATTTTCTTAGCTTTTTGAGCCTGCAAAAAGCGCGTTACCTTACGCTGTAGGTCACGAGTCATCTTGGTTTTCACGCCATTTCGTGAGACTACCCCAGTACCTGCATAAAATACGTTAGATCCCGCTTTTAATACGCCATAGCGCATCAGCTCAAGCATTTCAGCAGACTGTTCGCCTAAGATGTCAACTGATTCAGACAGAACAGGATCTGTATGCGTATCTTGGATAACATCAGTCAATTCAATCCAGTCACCAACTTGCTGTGTCTGAATAGTGATATCTGTTTTGGTTAATGTATTGCCTGATGGCGTCACACCTTCGGTCAGCACTTTCGGTGTTGGATCAAGCGCTTCATAACGTCGGAACGTCATAGATTGCGTAGAGTTTTTTGGTAATGGCTTTGTTTGGCCAAAAAGCTCCAAACACATGTAAGGGATGCCGCGTTCCAATAATTGTTTGCATACATACGCGGCAGTAGCTGGAGTAATATCACCGTATTTCATAATAGCTTCCTATTTATTTGCTGTTAGCCTCTTCCCACGCACCATCGAAGTCATTTTTCGACGCACGGCCTTTTGGTTTGGCTGTACGTCGCGTCTTTACGACACTCGATGGTTGTTTAGTGGGGGCTGACTTAGTGGATTCGGATTTGTGTTTTTTGAAGTCGTCGAGCATGGCGATAACCTGCTCAGGTGTGCCGTTTTGCTGAACATGAACATAGTCTTTCGCTTTCTTGTAAGGCTGATCATCAATCCATGATTGAAAGTCTTCGCTTCCAGCAACCGTTAAAGCATCTGGGTGCGAAGCAGTAATTCTGCTAATGTGCGCCTCTTGTGCCTTTTGTTGTTGCTCGATCTGACTTTTCGATAGTTGCTCTCGAAGTGGTTGAATGTGCTTTTTCAGATAATCGGCAACTTCTGGAAACTCTTCTTCAAATTCGTCAGGGCCGTTGTCGGTATCCTGCTCGTCATCAGATTCATTACCTTCTGGTTGCTTGCCTTCCTTTTGCTTGCTCTCAAGTGCTTCACGCTCGCGTTTTAATCGAGCTTCATCAGCTTTGAGGCGACCTTCCCAAGACTTTAGGCGCTGCGCGTCTTTGTCATTGGTCGGCTGCTCTGCTTCGTCATCCGTTTCTGTGGACTCGTCCTCGTCCTGATCGTCCGATTCATCCTCGTCGCTTTCTTCTTCCAATTCGTCCGTGCTGTCTTCGTCGGTGTCGTCGTCTTCGGCTTCTTGGTCAGAAGTATCGTCGTCAACGTCATCTTCAAAGTCATCGGTATCAGGTGCATCGTCATTCCACGCATCGTCGAATGCTTTTGCTTCTACTTGGTCAGCGTTTAGTTCAAGTTCATTTTTCGGCATTACTATTTCTCCGGGCTAGTTTGGTAGTATCCAGATACAAAAAAACCCGCACATGGCGGGTTGTTTGCTGTCCTCTGATGAGGGGCAAATTAGGTGTAACTTTGAGTCTGTAGCTCAAAGCTTTTTAAATCTTGTTCGAGTAATTCAATGGTTGAGCGAGTGTGAATGATGGCGCCATGGTATCGATCAACTTCTAATTGAGTTGCGCCAATACAATCCTCTTTCCACTTCTCTACCGATGTTTTCAATAGGTCAATGGTAAGGCGCTTAGCGTTATCAGACTCTTTAAGCTTTTTTAGTGCTTCATCAAAGTCATCATGCTGCGACATCAGTACCTACCTGCTTTTGTAGTTGCTGTAATTGCTGCATAAGAGCTTGGTTTTCTTGCTGTAGAGATTGCAGCTGGTCAGATTCTTCTTTGGTGTACAAAATATCTTCTGGTAAATCGAGTGCTTTGACTCGTTCAGCATTAAGCTTCTGACGGTTAACGTAAGGGGCATCCATTGGGTTGCCAGTTGATACCGCAAATTCGGTAAGCTGCTTACTCTTGATCTCTTTCGCAACGAGAGAAACCGCGCCCAAAGCGGTGACATTCATATCACCTTTGATTTCTCGGTTTGAATTGAACTGCATGTTCCAATTGTACAAAGCGGTCATGGCTGGCTGAGTGATACCCATATCAAAGTTAAGGGCCACGTCTTTCACTGTAATTCCTGCGGCACCCATGAGCATGGATAGACCGCTAGCTGTATCGCCTGCACCACCAATCCCTGCATCGTTGCCGCCCATATAGCTCGGCATAGTGCTGGCTTCATCGCCTAGCTCTTTTGCAAGTTGTGCCAGGTTAAGAAGCTGGCTGGTGTTATTTGGGATCGTATGAACAGTAAGGGCTTTTCGATTGTCTGAAGAATTGCCAGTTTTAAACCAAACACGATTAGGGAATATTTTTGTTGCTTCTGGATTTTTACTTATGTCTAGCACCGTCAAATCAATCTCGAACTGTGCACCCGATGAAATGGCAGCATTATCAATACTCATGCGAATCGCAGCATTAAACATGCTTTGAGTGTCGGCAAGGATGGCAGGAAGGCCAACACCAAATATCCCCGTTTCATCTTTTTCGAAGTAGTAAAAATTAAATGGTCGAGTACCGTGAGCTGTTGGGTTCAATTCTGCTTTGATGACGGTATTACCTAGCACCCAAACATTGGCTTCGAACTCATCGTCTATTTCATCTTCGCCAATACCCTCCACACCCATATCAACGAGGTCTTGGCCGTCTACATAGCCCCAGAATTCAAGCACTTCATACTGTTTATTATCGATGGCTGATACTGAGTCTTTGTTACCGTTGATGTAACGTAATTCTTGCTCATGCTGCTTAGTTTGGCTTTTATCGCCATTACGATTCGCGGCAATGTATTCCTTGATCTTCTTCTTATCGAAGTCACCACGTCGGGCAAGCTGGCGAAGGTCTGAGGCTAGCATGGTATGGCGCTGAATAACGTACTCGCAGTCTTCTAGCGTCATGGCGTTCATGTCTGGGTAAATATCCCAAATTGGCACGAACTCAAAGTACGGTTTCATTTCTTCATGTTCAACAAGCGTTGCACCATCAGCGGTCTCAATCCAACGCTTTTTCAAGCGCGTCTCAAATAATGGGCCTTTCAAAACACCGGTGCCGAACACATTACCGCTATGAATAACGTCTTTGCAGATTTCGCGGTATTTCAGCTCGCTTAACTGATCGTCAATCTCTTCAGACATTCGCTCAACACGATCTTCTGCCGCCTCTTTAATAACGTCTTCTATCTGCTCAGGAGTCGGTGGTTGTGGTGGTAAATCGCTTTGTGATGCCTTTTGAGCAATCCATTCGTTAATGACTTGCTCGCGTAGTGTTGGATCGATATCAGGAACTGGTGTGGCCTGTAGTCTGTAGTTCTTCTGGCTTCCGGCTGGAAACTGAATATCCATCAAACGAGAATCCATGGCTTTCACTTTTGACCGAGTTAGACGAATAAACGTCTTACTACGGCCTGCTGCGATATTCGCAACAACCTCATCGTCATAAACGCCTTTGTACTGACGCAAATCTTTAAGCCATTGATCCTCGTAATCACGACGCTCACGTTCAGCGGTCGCAAACAAGCCGCGCACTTTGGTACCAAGATTGTCGCTTAGCTCTTCCGACACTTCTGGTGTTTCAAAATCTGTAGGATTGCCCATTAATAACCTGCTGTGCTATCTGCTGACGTATGATAAGCATCGTCAATGATGTGATTCGGTATGTGTATTTTCGGCATACGCTTAACCATTTCTTTACTGATGGCGTAGCTCATGACTCGGTCGTCATATTTGCCTGACTGTGCGCCATAGCTGCCGTTTTCGTGGATAACGTAGCTTTGGCATTCGTCAACTGTGTCTTTGTTTCGTATTCCGCTGGTGCCATCGCGTAGTTCAGACGCTAGATTGTCGATGATGAGCGGTTTCGTTTTGCTCGTTGTTAGCCAACCGATCCGCTTCATGCTCTTTTCACCGCCTTGGCGTTGAACATCTTCTTCAATATGAAGGTTCGGATAGTCTTTCTTCTGTAGTGCGGTAAGCGTGGTTAAACCGTGGTTGTTTCGCTCAACCCCAAGGTAAGCATTGTTGTAACGTTTACCAAGGTGGTAAAGCAGCTCACCGTAACGATCTGGATCAACGTGGCCGCGCCAATGTGCGACTTGCTCACCTTGTTCATTGAGAATGTCAGCGCTTGAGAAATCCCCTGTTTCAAGTCCTTCGGCAACATCGGCACCAATTGCGTAAAGCTTGCCTACTTCGGCTCGCTCCCAAATAGTGAACTCACCCTCTGCATTGAGTGACATTCGACCCGTTTCGGGCGTTACTCGGTATCTAGCAAGTGGAACCTTGCAGTCAGAAAAAGCGGCTTCAGTGTGGTTCGGGTCAAATACCGGACGACCAGAGAACAAGAAGGCTTCTTTGATGTAACAAGGATATTCTTGCTTGAATTTGTCGCGGCTTTTTAACTCGTAGACCTTGTTGCGACGCCACATTAATTGATCGTTGTTTAATGTGTGGCTGTACTTAGGTCCGTCTGGATGGTTTCGGCAAAGCTTAACTAGATGGTCTTCCTCTTCGGTTCGCTGAAAATCTTTTGGTGCGGTCGCTCGGTATTCCGGTTGCCAGTACCAAGGCACGAAGATCAACTCATACTCGCCATTGCCGGCTAACGCATCTTGCACATACTCGTAAAAGATCCCGCCAGCACCATTGGCAGTAGATTCAAGAACTACTTCACTGCCTGGCACATCGGGTAATGTCTGCAAAATACCCGCAAGAATAGCATCGGCATTAGGCCAGAAAGCGACCTCTGATCCATGAAAGAGTTGTGACGTAAAACCACGCCCCGTTTCTTTGTTACCTGCTGTGGCTAGCTCAAAGCCTGAATCAAGCTTAGGGAAATTCATTCCCTGTGCTGAGTCTTTGCCAGCTCTCGGTTTAAGAAGAGGATTGCAGTGCTTGTGGTAGCGCTGAATCATTTCAAACAATCGGCTTGTGGTCTTCGCTTCGTGAGAAAGAATGAACGCTGAAAAGCCTTTGGTTTCCGTTACTTTCTTGTAGTAACGACCAGCCACGTAAGTGGAGCCACCTTGCTGACGGCCTTTAAGCAACACCTTACGCACTTTGCCAATGCGTTTTAGCTGATCCTCTATTTCCTTATGAATGTGTTCCTGTGCGGCATTGAAATCAAAAGGCGCTATCTCACCGGCTTTGATCTTGATCTTTAAGCAGCGCTTGGCAAAAATCTTATAGTCTTTGCGTAGCTCTTTTATGAGCCTGCGTCTTTCCGCCCGATCCATCGCCATGATTTACAAGCCTTCGGACAATGCTTCTAAATCATCCTCGTAACTTGAGTCTTGCTGATCATCTAGGCTGTAAGCTTGGCGCTCTATCTTGATCAAACGCTCTAACGACTGAGTAGCCGAGTTCAAGCACTTGCCGATGTATTCAAGCGGAATGTCGATCTCAATAGGGTCGCCATTGGGTGCCTGAACAGTCAGCTTTCCTTTTGTTAGCTGATTACGTAGCTCTGCACCATATTTTTTTACGATGTCTTGGTACTCGGCTGCGCGTAATCGGTGGCTAGTGATCACATCAACAGCGGCATTGCTTGCCTCTTCAACGATTTCTTCATCAGAAAGCGGTGTGTTTGACTCGCGCTCTTTGGCTTTTGGTGTAGTTTCTGCAACCGCTTTGGTTAACTTAGCTTTTGTGGCCTGCTTAACCTTCCCGCTTAAATCCTTCTGCCAGCCGAACTTTAACGCCCACTTACGAATAGAAGCTTCCGAGCAGCCGTGCTTTGTAGACATCGCACGGTTACTCAGTAAATCGGCACGGTAATCCGCTTCAATTGCTTCTAGATCGTACTTAGCCATTTGTATTTAATGCCTTCTTGTTAAACCCCATAAGAAAACGCCCCAATCACTTAGTGACTGAGGCGCAGACTTATGAACTTTCAGTGTTTTTAATTGGCCGATATTTCTTTGCCGATTCATACGTTTGGTTGGCCTGCTTCAAGCCCTTGCTTTGCAACTGATTAACGAAGTCTTCCACCGTTTCTGTTAATAACTGGTTAGTAGATAACGCAGCCAGTCGATGCAAGCCAGCAACAACAATTCGCGTTGTAGCTCGCTCAATCACAACCTTCCATTCGATCTTCATAACCAGCGCTAAAAGCGCTTCTTTCACTAGATTGGCGAAGATTCCCGCCACACCAGCCCCTGAGAACATGCCTAAGATGACATTTACAATTGCATTAATCATTTCACCTCCTTATTGATAAGTGACAGACAGTAATGCGCGGTTTCAATCACACGACGAGTCCAGCCAAGACCATATGTATTCCAGCTTTTCAGTGCTGCGTAATACATTTGGCGCTCTGCCATAAATCGTGCGATTAAATAGGGTTGGCTTGCTTGTTGGGCTTTCTTCATTGTGATGGGGCCAATGATGCCGTCATCTTTTACGCCCAAGGCACGCTGCAATAACAGTTTTGCTTGGTGGTTCCCGACATTCACAGCGGTATCAAATAAAGCTGTTGCGATGGCACTAGGCAACTCGTCGCAACGGCACTTATCCCAGTACTCGCGCTTATAAATGTTTCCAGCATCTTCGAGTGTTAATAACTCAATAGCTTTATCACCTTTGCCATCGCCATTGATGTCGGCTAGACCGTCGACCTTGCCGTCTCTACGATCAGAAATACCAAACTTCGTTTTACCGCCTGGGTCTCGTGGGTCATTTACAAAGCCAGCTTCGTGAATAATTACCAGTTCAAATGCTTTTTTAAAGTCTTGTGATAGTTGGCTCATAAAAACTTAACTCCCACAGTCACGACACATGAAACAACAGCGGCAACAACCGTAACTACTTTCCAGCCACCAGTGACATAACCTTTCTGTGTTAGAGAAACAGTCTCAACCACTCGCAAACGCGCCTCATGGTCATCTACCTGCTTTCCAATTCGTTTTAGACCGTCGTCCTGTCGTATATGCCGCTCTTCTGACCGAGCGACAACGACTGTAAGCTCTGACACCGATTTAGCCATATCAATTACTGCCGTGCGCAACTCGCTGTGCTGATTGCTCGACACTTTGCGCTGCTCTTGCAGCTCTCTCAAAAGTAATTCGTTGCCTGTTGTCATAAAACACCTGATATAAAAAAGCCGCCTCACGCTAAAAACGTGGGCGGCAATGGAGCTGACTTATGCCAGTCAGATTCGAAAATTGGGAGCCAGAAACGCAAAAACCCCGCCGAAGCGAGGTTTTTACAGAGTTTTGGACTATGGAAAAAAGGTTAGTTTTTTCTTATCACGGTGTCAAGTGGTTGCGGTATTAATTAAATATTCACTTTAGGCATCTTGTTGCCATATAGATCTTCATATTCAATAATAAATTTTATTTTCTCTATTAAACTTAAAAATTCTTCGCTTGAAGCTAAGCTTAACCTCAATGATAGAATCGTCTTTTTTTCGTTAGGCGCAAGATAGTCTGTATTTCCTAAAGTGGTTTTCCTGATATCAGTATCTATAGGAAGCTTTAAATTCCTTATGATTAGTAATCGTACATCCACATCTGCATATCCATGCAGCGATGCTTTACGCCCTCCTCCATAAATAAACTTTCCATCAGCATAAAAATGAACATCATTTATTTTTGCTACACCTAAGCCTTTATTTATCAGCTCTAAGGTGTAGGTTTTTTGCATTCCCTCAGTATCCTCTCCAAAATTCCTGATTCTTTCGAACGATAGAAGAGGTTTAACAGACAATATGTTGTGTTTTCGAGAGATAATTTCTTGTCTCAAAGAAATAACCAAAGCCAAAAGGGCAATAAATACACCAGCAAAAGCGGTCAAATCACTCGCCCCAAGCCCCCAAACCAACGCGTTATCCGCATGATCCACAAGCACAGTTAGATTTGTGCCTTGTGCCGTTAAGAAATCATCAGAGGGTTTGGGGATATTCCAGTACTCTTGAGTCATGGTCACACTTCTTCCCTAGAATTAAATTGGTTACTCATATCCGTTCTTGCTTAACTCCTTTATATTTCAGTCTCAATGCATTTTCACCAAAAGCACTATCTTCAAAAAAAGAAGCTAAATCCTGCTCAATTTTACTCATATGCTTTAGGATTGAATATTTTTCTATAACTCTCTTCAGCTGCTTTTCTTTGTCAACATACATAGCATTCGCTGCAATAGTAGTCAGTTCACTATTGCCTAATTCATATCGAAATAGCTTTATCAACGAATATTTTTCAGAATCACTCAACACAGAGCAATCCACATAGCTAATTACCTGATAAAAACTTCTGCAAAATAAAACTGACTTTTCAAAAAACAACTTATAGTATTCAGCATCACCATTATTAATTCTTCTTTTGTTCAAAATCATCTGATTAGTCATTTCGAGCATTGATAAAACTGCCTCATTTTTGCTAGACATACCATTCTCGTGACCAAAAGAGTTAATTATAGATTGATGCTTATCCATTAATCTAAAAAAGGTTGCTTCTACTTGTTGACGCTCCATCGTTCTAACTTGAGCAGTCATGGCCACTTCTTGCTTACGAAGCTCTTCTCTTTGCCCTGCAATTTCTTTTCTTGTTTCAGATAACTCTTCTTTTTGAGCTTTTAATGTTTGGTACTGCAAAATAATTGTACCAACAAGCCCTATAGTTCCAGCAGCTGTAAAGAATGAAGTAATTACGCCAAACGCATCACCATACTGTGCATACCAAGTGATACCAGTATTATCATCTCCAATCCCCATAGGCGCTTTAATTGTCAAATACAGCCCATAGATCACAAGAAGTAACACTGAAAAAATTGCTACTCCTGCAAGCCCGCCCTTCAGCCATGGCGAACTTCCATTAGATTCGTTGTTTGATTTCGACATTTTTTTCCTTAGATAGATTTAGTATTGAAAGCTGATCCTGCAGCCGCTCTATCTGCTCGGCTACTTCATGCTGCTTGTCTTCGGGGATCTCTGAGATATCTTGAAATGAAATGCGCTCTAGATCCTTGAGCAATTGCTTTAGTTGTTCCATGTGTTCCTCCTTGAATACTATGAAAAGTAATAGCGGCTTCCCTACCGCTCTTAAATAATCACATCAAAAGAACTCCTTGGCAATCTTGATAAGCATCAAAATCACTCTAACCAATCTTTCGATCCAAGTTTTCTTTTTATTGCGCATTACTAACCAGATTTTCAACAGGGCGATAATCGCATCGAGCCAATTCATAGTAGCCTCCTAATAGGCATAAAAAAGCCCCACACGAATGCAGGGCACAAAAAAGCCCCGCATTTGCGAGGCTAAGAAACGAAAAACCCCGCTCAATACGAAATACTGGCGGGTTCTTAATAATGTGTTGCCCTTCAAACACAACTCTCAGAGCATGAACAAAATGTACCTCGTAACACTTAGGCTAGCAAGCCTTACGCGCGTGAATATCTAGTTTTACAGTCTTATATGAACAGGAATAAAACACATCACAAAGCCGCATAAACACTAATGATACACATAAAACAAATTGTCATTAGTGACGGCATGGTGACGGTTTTTAACAGAACAATTAGACTTATTTTTATCTTGAAGGTAAAAAGGTAAGCAAAACAATCGAACAACATGGAACAGTGCCAAATGGACCAAAAGCTTTCATCTCCAAAATCCGTACTAAGCCACATAACTGACTTCCTCCTTAAAGAAGGACTAACCCTAATAACGGGTGCTGCGCTTGGGGCGACAATTGCACTTGCGCTTAGCTACAAGGACGCTACCGATTTTTGGACTATGGTTGGCTCTCTTCTTGCCGGACTCGGTACAGTTGGGCTACTAGCTTTTGGTTGGATTAAGGCTGGTGATTGGATCAAAGAGGCAAAACATTCTAAAAAACTTGAATTTGAGGCATCTCTAGCAAGCGATATTTCGAAACATGCTATTGATTTGCTGACTTACTTCACTGGGTCTCTAATTCCAAAGGTGGTAGGTGGTAATCTTAGAAATGACATTTTTTTCTATCAAAAACTGTTTAATGAATACTCTATAAAAATAGAGCTGTCTGTAGTAACTGCAAAAACGCTTATCAGAATAAATCATAATAAAAATGAACACGACAACGTAACGAATATAGAATTATTAAAGTCTAATATATTGAAAGCAGCTAATTATTTAGCTGAAGCTTACCCAAAAGCAGCTTTAAACAGCATTAGAATTACTGACTTAGATAACTACCTAAATGAAGATGTCTATGCTATGAATTTAACCCTAATTAATCTTTTAAAAGAGATCTCTGATGAATATTTTTCGTCTCTATCTTCTAGAGACTGAAGACAAAACAACCTCACTTAGAGTTTAGATTCAGAAGAATACGCAGTACGCACCCGCGCACTGCGTACGGAAAGTGCGTACTTGTTACTCGTCATCATACTCATAAGGGATAAAGCCTAGCGGTCTTATCTGTTCTTTCATATTCGGATTTTTCGATTTAATTTCTTTAATTAGCTTATTTGTAACTTTAACTTTTTCTATCGAATCAAAATTTATAACTGACGTATCTACAATACAAATAGATATCTCTTTATCGTCAGTTTCAACTTCATTTTCATATGCAAGAACTTTTATCCCCATCCTTTTCAGCATAGCTTGAATTTGATCAAAATTGAAATGTAGATCACTTTTACCTGCAAGACTTTCACAAATTTCATTGAACCTTACGCTATACTCTTTAGACTTAGCATCTTCCTTTTTTTTAAAATGATCACGCAACCCAAAGGCTAAACCTATACTTCTTGGAGTTAGCCAGTCCTTAATAGTAAGGACTTCACTTTCATCAAATCTGATACTTATTTTATAAATTGTTGGATTTATGACCACACTCGGATCGATCCGGTACTTTTCTTGTTTACAACAATCGACGTTAAAAAATGCAACATGCCGACTCCCAAAATGCGTAAACGGTTTAAACTCCTGAATTTCAGAAAATAAAGTTCCGTGATACCAAGTTGTGCTTAGAGACATTAATAGTACTTCCTTCAGTTAGCTTCGATTTTTTGCATAGTATCACTTTTAAAAACATGACATATTTTTTAGCGCACCTTAGATCTCAAGTATTAATGGAGCGCTAATTGCTTAATTTTAACAATAGGCCCTAGTGCCTCTCTCGCCCACTGATTTAATACACCTGTCATTTCATCAAATGCATCTTGCCAGCCGTCGCGTTTCCAGTTCGAAGCAGCTACGCCCACGCGCCAGCTTAGATACTCATTTGTATAGAGTGGTTTCGATTGAACTACTGGCTCACGTTCTTCACTTGCCGAGAATAGATAAGACTGGTCTTGGTGAGCGAATGACTTCAAAGCGAGGCTTGCTATAACAGAATGCTTTTCTGTGGCTTCAATGCCTGTATTTACTTGCCATTCATTCAATAAATGCAAAGTAGCAATTGATAGGTTTTTATCTGAATCGGTTACTAGCTGCATATCCCGAATGCAGCCGCGAATGTGCTTAACGATATGGCCCCATTGCGCTCGTACTTTGTCTTTAGGCATTGCCATGGCACCGGCTAAAGTAATGTCGATGTTCTGCGGCTTACGCCCTTTATCGCGCTCAAACTCGTATTTGAGTACATTCAGAACAACGATACTCACGCGACTTGTATAGTATGCGTACTCTTTCGGGAACTTCTCTTTTACTTCCTGAGCGAGAGCGTTAGCAATCTCGTTATGGTGTTTATATGTTGGCAAAGAGTCTTCGACTTTCGGGGCCCAACAATACATGCCAAAGGCCTGAAGGTGTGTTGGTAATTTAGCTATCTCTGACTGTACACGCCCTGCTTTTGCCATGTGCATGACACGAGAGGAATTGTCAGCGGGGCCGCGAGTCTGTGTTTCGTTCATAACGGGTTTCTGTCTGAGTAGATTTGCATTAGATCGATTGATCTCTAATAGCTGATCGTTTGCGCTGCGTGAATAAAAAGCGTCGTGCCACATTTGGCGCGCTGATAAATACTGCATTTAGGCCTCCAATATTTCTGTAATTGTCACGACCGTGGAAGCCGCTTTGCGTGTTGATTTGTGCTGTCTGATAATTGGGCATTCAATGATACATTTGGGGTTGTCGTCTTCGATCACACCAAGCCCAAGCGGATTTGTCTTGGTACAGACAACGAGCGTATCGAATAAAGGCTTAAGTCCTCCCATTACGCCATCCCAGTCGCCTAGTGCCGATGAATAGCGGTCTATCTCAATTTTGCATTTTTTAAAGGGACTTAGGCGCTTGTAGCCTTCATTCTCTAGCGCGGCACGTACGCTCCAACAAAGAGCTTTGTGGTATTCTTTTCTATCCCAGCGATTCATGCGTAGTAACACATTCAGCAGAATCGACGCTTCAGGAATGCTAAACGTCACTTCACGGCCATATTTCATTTTTTCCCCTTAACAGATATCAGTCCTGCTTGAATAAGGTAGTTTTGCGTTCGTTCGAGGGCATCAAGAATGTATAAGGCTTGAGTCCCTGCATTGAGCACAGTAGTTCGACCATCAATTGCATCGTGACACCCCGAACAGGCATACACAGCCATGGTGTCGTCGCATTTCATAGACATACCGCGATCACGGCCAACATGGGCCAATACAGTCGTTTCAGGGTCAAAGTTACAATGACCTGGTATTCTGAGTGCGCAATCTTGGCCGCGCGCACTTTTTCGTATTGCATCGGATCTTACTTTCACGCGACTAACCCCAATTCTTCGTAATACTTCATCACTGGATCACTCCAACGCACTCCGTGCTCAGATCCAAACGCATAAATTAACTCGAGTAATTCAGAGAACTCGGTTTTGTTCATCGTGCTGGTGTGTGTTGCGAGAACAACAAAGCCGCCATCAATTCCCGGTACCGCTTTTTGCTTTTTCAGTGAGGCGGTAAAAACGTGTTTCCAATCTTCTTGTGATAACTTCTCGCCATACCAATCTAACTGTGTGGCCACGTCGGTAAGTGTTGCCCACAACCGAGCATTCTGGCCGTTATTGCGTTTCTTGCGACCAAGCTTAAGAACGACGGGGCCTTTTGTTTCATTAGCCTTGATACCCTTACAAACCAATTCCCAAGCCTGCATCATCTTGGTTCTGAGATCGTCTTCCCCGTTAATCTCAATCGTTATATCTGCGTTTGCTGCTTTCATACTTCACCTGCAATTCAAATCGTAATGTGCCGTGGTTTTCGGGACACTACGCCCCTTGCCCTGAGTCCCTTAAAATACTTTTTTGATCAATAAATGTGCGATAACCTACGCTGGCTGTATCCCAAGCATTAGAGCTATAGACATCCCTAACTTAACAACTGAATAGGATATTGTTGCCGATGAAGCATTTATTAATACAAACCGAGAAACATACCCGAACGTTATGTGGTGTCCTGATTTGGGGTGCAATTTCGTATCTTCTTCAAGATCTTGGGGCCCGTCTATTAGGTGAGTTGAGTTATCTGCAATTGTTTTGGTTAATAACAGGAATAACAGCAGTTCTAGTACGGTCATTTTTCTCTCTCCACTCTTATAAAACTGAATTAAAAACACTTAAATCTAAAAACGCTGAGCTTTTAGCTGACCTCCATCACCTGAACCCAAGCTACGAGGAAGACAAAGAATTTGGCGATGCCTTTGACGAAGCCGTTTCCAAACCGTAAACCCATTTACCACCTCACCAATTCGTGTCGCTGATGTTGCCGAGGGCATCGTTAACGCCTTGACGGTTGTTTGGCGCTAAGTTATTTGGCGTTTGCGCTATCGCTAGTTGCTGCTGAACCGGTGGCGCATTGTCAATCAAGTGCTTGCGCACCCACTCGGTGTTAACACCCTTCCAATCTCGGTTAATCACAATATCGATAACCCGTTCTGGCGAAATACCCAGCTCATACGAACAATTCAAAACCTCGTCAAAAAACAGCTTCGAACCTCGGTCGGTCATCGCTGCTTTTTTTGCTTTTCGGTGGTCTAGAGCAAACTGGATAGATTCATGTTCAATCGTTGGATATTGAGCACTGAGTTTTTCCAATACCGAAGGCTTAGCCGAACCTTTTGGTTTACTTTTATCTATTTGATTATTGGTAGGCTGATCATTGGTATATTGATATGGGGGAAATTTTTCCCTACCTAGTGGGGATTTATTTCCCCCCTTAGTAGGGATATTTTTCCCTACCTGAGAATCAAGGGGGGGATTTTTTTCCCTACTTGGATTGGTCTCTTTTTGTGTTACTTTTGGGGTTTTATCGGTGCGATTCCAAAGCTTTCCTTTCTCTGTTATTGCCACAAAAACACGGTTACTAATGACTTTCCTTAGTATCAGTCCAGCCGTTTCTAATGTGTTCAAATAGCGTTTAATGGTGTCTGGTTTATCCGACAGAATTGGTAACTCTTGGATCACCTTTTCTTTGCTAATCCAGTAATACACATGATCATTTATGATCTCGCTATCACACCAACTCTGAGCCTCGTACAAGTACGAGAAAAACACAGCTTGAGCGAGGTTTAAGCCCCACTCCTGTGCTCTTGGTTGGTTAAGGTAAATCGAGAATTGCATAAAGCTAATGAGCCCCTTTCTCTGATATACGGGCAGGATTTAGCTTAAACACGACTTTATTGGCGTGGTGCTGAAAATCTAAGCAACCGCTTTCTTTTAGCTCTTCAATTATTTTAAAAGTCTTGGTTAGACTTAACCCGCAAGCTGGACCTAATTTTTCTATCACTGCATAGCACAGCCCTTGCTCATCGGCTTCAAAAGCCATTTGCGCTAAAAGCATCTTTTGTTCTGGGTTCTCGAAACGAGAGCTCATGACTGAGTTGATAAGGTTAGAACTCATAACACCACCGCCTTAGTCACTTGCTGACGATCCAGTTTCTTACACGCCCAAAAGTGAGCTTTGAATGCCAACGAACATGGTGCCCAAAACATTAAAAATGCTGACACCTTACGAATTGACTTGAAAAACATCTGTTTAATTTGCATACTAAATTCCTTAGAAATACGGTTTTATTTGCATACGAAACTGTTAAGAAGCTCGGGCGGCCACCCGGGCTTTTTTATTGGCTTCACTTTACTTCCCTAATGTCCCCAGTCCCTCTAATGAAGAATGACCGGTTCTTTTTTACCCATTAATGCCTGGCAGTCTTCAAGCAGATCGAGCAAGAAGCTAGGATCTCGTAAAGCTTCTTCCAAGCCATCTTGAATAAGTAACTCCATTGCCTCGGTAGGCGTTTGATCCGTCGCATGAGCGAACGAATCCAACACCTCCGCATACTCGTCGCTTACTTGAATTAACAAGGGCTGTGTTTCATTGCTCAAAATATCCCCCTTACGTCCCTTCCTACGATGTATAGATAGACGTTAAGATTTCGTCCTTATCACTTGGACTTAAACGACTGATTTGAAGCTCAACCAACGCTCTAATTACAACGTTTTTTGGCACCGGATTATTGCCATTGAGTCGTGTTAGCTCGGCTGTAAGCAATAAGATTCGTTCGTGCTCATCGTCCGTGAAACGTGGTCGGTAGTCGTGAATGTGTTGCTGTTCTAGTGGTTTAGCTGCTGGCATAAGTAGCTCCTGTTTTGGTTTTTTGGGTTTAAGCCGCCTCTATGGACGTTTTTGTAAGATCTAATAAAAATTTTGCGCTAACAGCCCCATTACTGGCAGCTTCTAACTTTTTGGCGTAACTGGTTTCGCCTGTATATTCAGTTCGCGGTAATCGGTTTCGGTCTAGCCATTTATAAACAGCACGAACACTTACACCGCATACCTCAGCAGCTTTAGGCACTCCTCCTTCAACAAGGTTTATTGCTTCTTTTAGTGAGTTCATTTTAATGGCCTTATATGTACTTTTAGTACATATTAAATGTGAACTGACAATTCCGCAATAGTTAACGACAATTGAACTTTAAGTACATAAAACGAAAGGTGGTTATATTGTCTTTTCCTGAACGCCTCATGAAAGCATTACGCTTAATCAATGTAGAACGGCATGGAGCTGGTGCATGGCTAGCAAAACAAACAGGCACCACTGTAAAAGCCGCAAACAAATGGCTTAACGGCGAATCGCAACCTAGACGAGAAAAGTTAGAAATAATTTCTAAAGTCACTGGTGCAAGATCTGAATGGTTGGCTTTTGGTGAAGGCGAAATAACCATTTCTAAAATCAATGAGAAAAGCCATCGCGACTCGACTTACCTTGGCCATGTTGACGTATACGAAAGCGATGAACCGCTTCACTCAGACGAAATAGAGGTGCCGTTTTTTACTGAAGTCGAATTATCTGCGGGAAATGGATTTAATAACGTGTCAGAAATCGCAACACAACAAATGAGATTTAACCTTTCAACTCTATCAAGTGCAGGTGTATCGCCATCATGGGCTGCATGTTGTAAAGTGAGCGGAGACAGTATGGAACCAGTACTACCTGACGGCTCAACTGTTGGAATAGATACAAGTGATACTGGAATCAAAGATGGTAAAATGTATGCTATTAACCATGGAGGTATGTTAAGGGTAAAATTCCTCTACCGTACACCATTTAATGGTTTGCGCATTAGATCAGCTAATCCTGACTATCATGATGAAGAAGTAAGCGGAGAAACAGCAAAAGATATCCGTATTATTGGTCGGGTTTTTTGGTATTCAGTAATAATTTAAATCAAGGATAGAAAATGGCAAGTGAACAATTCAAAACCTATTTTTTTAAAGTAGATGAGCATAACTCACAAGTAAGTTTGCATAAGAATCTTATTGACATTAAAAGTATAAATTTAGCTGGTCGCTTGCGAGAAATTGCAGGAACAACGATGCGCATAGAAGACATCAAATATCATAAGAAATTATGGTTCATCGACTTTGTGAAATTCAGAGATGTAAATGGTCCAGGAAAGGCATCTAGAAGTAAACCTATTGAAGGTTTTCCATTAGCTGCTGGAGAAAGCTTTTGCGAAGAAACAACAATGATTTATTGCCCTACAAAAAAAATGGCAGTTATTCAATATAGTCATCACGGTGTTAGACATAGCGGCATCCAAATGTACCTCAGCACTTTCATAATAAATAGTAGCTTTTATACATTTCTGCCAAAATATGATGGTGATATACAGCAAAAATTTGCAAGTAGAGCAGGCTTAAAGAAACTAAGTGTTAGTCTTGCACCAAATAAATTAACCACTCAAGACAAGCAGCAAAACAAAGCTCTGCTAAAAGTACTATTAGAGCAAGCAGATGAAAATGCTAATAGAATCAACTTTAGCTACTCTGTTGGTAACACAAAATCCTTATTAGGTAATAAATCTGAAACCCTTGTGCAGCATATTAAAAAACTATATGAGGATAACCCTGAGTCTATCAAGAAATTTGAAGTTGGAATTATAGAAGCATTGGATGGTCAAACAACAATTCTTGATTTAATTGAGGAAAGACTGTGTGACAAATACTCTTCTCTTCCAACCGGATTAGACAAGCGTTGGTTAAGACAAGATAAGTACAAGGCACTTTTAAATTCTTACAATCTCCATAAAAATTTATTTTAGGCATAATATATGTCAACTCTACTAATAGAGAAATACACTCCTTACGCTCTCGGAGCAATTGCTGTTGCGTTATGGCTATATGCAGGCGTAAAGTTTCCAGAAGCTAATGATGTTCTAGGTTCTACACTAACCATTTCAGCAATTTTAACAGGGTTTGTAGCTACTTCTAAAGCACTGTTAATGACCCTAAATAACGAAACGATGAAATCACTTAAGACGTCGGGCTATATATCAGACCTCCTATCCTATTTAGGTCAATCTATTTATCTCAGTTTTATTGTTTGCATTATTTCGATCGTTGGTTATTTCGTAGATACACATGGATTAGCATTCGGAGCAATTTGGATATTTTTCACAATCACCGCTGGCTCAGCATTCATTAGAGTGACTCTTATTACTCTAAAAATCCTTAGTATGTAAACTAAAAGAACCTCAAGAAAAAAGCCATTCCTGTTAAATTTTAATATTACCCTTTCTTCTGCTAAAAAAAATTAGGTATAACATAAAAACTAATACACCTTTAGACGTGTAGTCTTATAAATTTTTATAAAGAAAGTCATAAAGCAAATCAACTCAATAAGTAACTCATAGTAATTTTTATCCCGCCTTTAATTTAATCAAAAAGCAGCGTTTTAGCTTTACTTACATCAATCCTTGATGATTTTACAGCACCCTCAACGCAATGATTTTTAAGAAGTTATAAAAAAACATTAAAAATATGTACTTTTAGTACTTTACACGATATGTACTTATGGTTCACTATCACCTCATCGAAGCGGCGAACCGCTCCAGCAAAGACCACCGAGTTGCCAGGTAAGGCGATAAACCATAGGTGCGAGCTGTGACCGAATCTCTCTGAGTTAGGGATAGGTGTGATGGGCATGTCTAACCATGTTTTTTTCTGAGTACGCATTCCATGAGTACGTAGCCAGAAAAACAAACAGCAACCACTTAGGAGGTAATCAATGGACTCAGCAGACGCATTATTTTTCATTGGCTTCGCTGTAGGCCTTTGTTTTCTCTTCATCTTCGCTTGGCTGTTCATGATCGCAGGAACAGCAGCACTAGCAATTTACCAAAAACGCAACGTCCGCGAGGCAATTCAGCCTTTGCTTGACGAATTTTAACTTTAACCCCCTTTAGGGACGGATGGACTCGATGAACACAGCAGCACAACAACAAAACCCGTTTGACCTATTCGGTGATGCTCACACGCAAACCGAATTGCAGTTATCTCAAGCGCAACATTCCGAAGCACCTGAGTTCGATGACTTTGAAACGCTTTATCTCGAACCTAAACGCTCAATCGCTCATAGCATCGCACCGGGCATTTACCACGACCTAAGCAATCGCGACTACCACCGCGATCAAAGCATATCCAAAAGCGGATTGGACTGGATCGACAAAAACCCAAGCCAATTGGTCTGGTCACAGAACGCACCGCGAGACGAAGAAAAGGAAGCAGCCTTAGACTTTGGCACCGCTACTCATACCCTTTTGCTTGAGCCTGAAAACTTCGATAAGCAGTTTGTGGTTGGCCCCAACCATGCGCGCAGATCAAACGCAGAAAAGGAAGCTTGGGCAAAATTCGAAGAAGAAAATACAGATCGCAAAATCATCACATTCGAAGAACATAGAAAACTGATGATCATGCGCGAATCTGTTTTCGCTCACCCAGTTGCTCGAATGATTTTCGAGACGGAAGGCTATAACGAAGCATCAATCTTCTGGAAAGACAAAGAAACAGAGGAAATGTGCCGTATTAGGCCAGACAGAGCAATAAAATTTAATGATCGCCCAATCATCGTCGACGTGAAGAAAGTTGAAGGCTTAGACCGCTTTGAAAAGCACGTTGAAGAGTTCCGCTACTACGTACAAGACGCCATGTACACAGACGGTTACGAACAGCACTTTGGTGTAAGACCTGAGTTCTGGTTTCTCTGTGTTAGCTCGTCGGTTAGTGCAGGAAAATATGAGGTTGAGGTTGTTAAGTTGCCCGATCACTGGAAAGAAGCAGGCCACGAGAAATACCGCGAGAACCTAGAAACCTACTCCCATTGCCGACGCAACGACGATTGGCTTCACATAAGAGAACTAGAGCGCCCACGCTGGGCGAAGTGAGTAAGTTATGATTGATGGATTATACCCAAACCAAAGCCAATACCCGCAAAATTCAGCACAGTCAAACCACCCCAACCCTTTTAACCAGACACCCCAACCTCAAAACGAAAGCGCTAACACTGGCTCTATAGCCATTGAACAGCAACGCGCTATCGCAGAGGCTCGCAGCCAAATCCAGTTAGCAAAAATGTTCCCTCGCTCAAACAGCGAAGCATTAAGCGAATTGATTGAAGCCTGCAAAAACTGGGAGTTCGCAAAGACTGCTTTCTACGCTGTTCCTAATCGCGGCAGTGGCCCTTCTATTCGTTTTGCTGAAGAGGTTGCTAGATGTTACGGCAACTTTGAATACGGACACCGCGAACTATCACGCAGCAAAGGGAAATCAGAAATTGAAGTCTACGCGTGGGACAAGGAGAAAAATAACTTCAGCAAACGCCAAATCACTGTTGAGCACATCCTTGACTATACAGATAAAAAGACAAGGCAAAAAAAGTCACGAGTACTTATAGACCAAGCAGACATTGATAACCGCATAGCTAACATTGCTAGTAAACAAATGCGAGGCCGCATTCTTGCCATTGTCCCAAAGACGTTCGTGGAAATAGGGATTGCCGAATGCCGCAAAACGCTTTCAGGTAACAACACGCAATCTATGGGATCAAAAATAAGCCAAATGGTTGTCGAGTTTGCCGAGTTCGGTGTGCGTCCTGATCAGATAACCAATTTCATAGGTCACAGTGTTGATGATTGTAGCCCTGATGACTTAGCAGACCTTTTTGGTGTGTTCAACGCCATCAAAGAAGGCGCCAGAGTTAACGATTACTTTGGCGGTAAAGAAGAAAGCCAACCCAAAAGCACAAGCCTTAAAAGCAGCTTGAAAACTAATTAGAAAATCAGGAGCACACGCCATGTCTAACGCAGCATTACAAATCGAAGAGCAAGCGACAACCACCGAGTTGGTTTTACTAAAATCAAACCCTGCAAACATTAAATTCAACCTTCAAGAGTACCGCGAAGGCATCCGCACCGAATTAAAGAAATACGATTTGGTGGTTACTGTCGACACAGTGAAAGATGCCAAAGCATTAGCCGCTGATTTAAACGGCCAAGCCAAGTCGCTCAAAGATCGATTCAAAGAAGCGGCCGCATTAGTTACCAAACCTGTCGACGATCTTGGCTTAGAAGTAGCCGACATAGTAACCGAGATTTTAGAGTCTCGTGAAAAGCTCACCGCTCAAATCAAAAAGTTTGAAGACGAACGCAAGATTGTTGTACGCAATGCGATTGAAGCAAAACGCCTAGAGCTATGGGACAAGCTAGAAGTGCAAGAAGAGTTCCGCAATGCGCCTATTGATAAACTCGTTAAATTAACGGCACTTACACCCACAGACAGTTTAACCGCAGCCACATTGCGCGATCTTCAATCATTGATCGACAACAACCGTCGCTTGCAAGACCAGACTGAAAAGCGCCTTTTATTACTGGAAAACCAATCCTACAAAGAAGGCCTGAAAGCACCGCTCACCCGCGAACACGTTGAAAGTTTCCTGTTTGACGCTGAAGCCTCTTATGCTGGAAAGCTCGCTCACATGATGGTTTCAGAGTTGAAGCGCCAAAAAGCCACAGAAGAAGCAACTCGTCGCCAAGTGGCCGAAGAGCAGCAGCGAACACAGCAAGAAATCATACCAGATCCAACACAGCAAGCTGAGCCTGTGCCGCATAGGTTCGCGCCACCTACACAACAAGAACAGCTAGAGGTGCGACTAAAGCAAGCTAAAGAAGCCTTACCGTATGCTGAAGGAAATCACAGCGAAGAGTTGCGCAATATCAACAATTTGGAGCAGCAGCTAAGAGCAATGCAGCAACCAGCGCCAATGCAACAGCAAGCCGAACAGTTGGACGTAATATTTACACCAAACGGCTCACCTAGCGAAATGCTGGACCGCATTCATGCATCGAAAGAAGAAGCGTACCAAGCCGCTCTTTCTGCCAGCGCAAACCAAGGCACTCTCGTTGATGTTTGGACGCAACACCAAGGGCGCGTTGCCATTGCCGACGGTGCTACTGGTCGCGTCTACGTCTGGAACCAGTTCTAACCCACTACCCGCTCTACTCTATCCATTTTAAAGAAGGAATTTAACCATGTTGGTACTTACTCGTAATTCAGGCGAATCACTAATGATTGGCAATAACGCAGAGATCCAAGTCACTGTGTTGGGCGTCAAAGGAAACCAAGTTCGCCTTGGTGTCACCGCACCTAAGCAAATTTCTGTGCATCGCGAAGAAATCTATCTTCGCATTAAAGGTCAGCAAGCAGAAGCAACAGCGTGAGGTGAGCAATGCGAAATTCAATTAACCCAAAACTCGAAGCATCGCGCGAATCAATTTCGCGTGATGTTGAAGCCTTTCTAGCAAAGCAAAGCGTTACCGTCATTCCTTCCGGAGTAAGCGGCCAAGACGCACTAACTGGAAAGCGACGCTCTGAGTTCACCATCAACGGTAGAGCCAGCACAGGCGAAAAAAAGAAACCCACCAAACCCAAGAAGGTGAAAAATGGATAAGCAGCTCAAACCTGAATATCAAGACTTGGCCGACGACTTCGAACTCAATTACAAAAATAGCGGCTGTCGATGTCACCTTAGCGCGCCATGCAGTCACTGCGTACACCCAGGTCATCCAGTAAACCTAGAAGAGACACCAGATGCTTGGGAGCAAACAAAAAGCTGTTGCCCAACATTAGGTAGTACATGCAGAGGCTGTCCAGACTGCAAGCCATTACCAATTGGTGATGACGCAACAAACGAAGCGCTTCGATTAGAAATGGAGAATGATCATGGCTAGAGGCATCAACAAAGTCATCCTTATCGGTAACGCAGGCAACGATGCCGAAGTGCGATACATGCCATCCGGCGCAGCGGTCGCAAATGTTAACCTAGCAACAACCGAGAGTTGGCGTGACAAGCAAAGCGGCCAAATGCAAGAACGTACCGAATGGCACCGTATCGCTTTCATGGATCGTGGTAATTTCCGTCTTGGTCAGATTGCTGGTGACTTCATCAAGAAAGGAACCAAGGTTTACGTTGAAGGCTCACTTCGAACGCGAGAATGGGAAAAAGACGGGATCAAACGGTATACCACTGAAATTATCGCAAACGAAATGCAACTGCTTGATGGCCGCCAAGATAGCGGGACTCAAGGAGGCAACCAGCAGCAAGGCGGTTATGGTCAAGCGCCACAGCAAGGCGGCTATGGTCAGAATCAACAGCAACAAAATAACCAGCAGGCCCAACCGCAAAGCTTTGGCTCATGGGGCAATCAGCCTAACAACTATGCAAGTGCGCAAGGTGGCGTGCAACAACAGCAAGGCTTTAACCAGCCACAAGGCCAACCGCAAAGTAACAATCAGCGTCAGGCCGCGCCACAGCAACAACGTCAGCAAGCCCCACAGCAACAGCGCCCACAGCAAGCGCCAAACTTCGACGACTTTGACGACGACATACCTTTTAATCAAGACGGCCAGCGTGACCGTCGTTAAACAACTCACCACCTAACCACAGCCAGCGCGAGTGCAGCTAGCCATAGACGCGCCACACAGAACGACCAATATCTATTTAGCAGCTTAGATGCGGAGGTGCCTCAAAAACCCTTCCCCGCAGGCGAAGCCGTGTCCGCTACGTCAGTGCGAACCCACCTACTCCAAAGGAAAGACACCATGTGCAAATGTATGCAAGACACCCTAACTCAAGTCACCGAGGATATGAAAACTCGACTACCAGCGTCAGCCATTCTTTCAACGTTACACACTGAAATTGCAGGCCAAGTGTTTCGCTTTGATGGCAAATCAAACAACGTGCCAGCAATGACCATCAACGGCAGCTACCAACAAAAAAAGAACAACGGTGACGTTGCCAAAAACGCCAAGAAGTTTGATATGCCAATCTTCGGAATGTACTGCCCTTTTTGCGGAAAAGAGCACAACACAGACGAAGTAGAAAAACTTTGGGCTGTACATGTCAAAGGCCCCGATAGCGTCATCCCTACAACATCTAAGGCGGATGCCATATTCCGCTCAGGCAAACTCAACAAAGACTTTGAAGAAATCCATAAGGCACTAGATCCAGAATACGCGCCAACACTCGAAGCGGAAGCTATCGAATGGACAGGCACACCAGAAGCGCATGCAGAACTGATTGCCGAAGGTGTTGACTGGTCAGACGTAACCTAAACCTTCAAACCACTACATACAAAGCCCCCATTAGATAAAGGAGAAACACAATGTCATCACAAGGTCTAAAACCAACAGACACCACCGAACTATTAAGCGACTTAGGTGGTGGCGCATTCTTGAAAGCTCTGGATATCACCCTGTCAGAAATTGGTGCGGCAGTGATCGAAAACCGCAAAGGCGGAAGCGTTACCGTCGAAATCAAAATCAAGCCTCAAGGTTCGGGCATGAACGTGGTTTGTAACCACAAGATGTCCTGTGTCATTCCAACGGAAAACGGAAAGAAAACCGAGGACCTAGAGCTTCTAACCCCGCTTGTGGTGAATGAGAAAGGCAACATCACCATGTATCCAGAAAACCAACTTCAAATGTTTGAAAAAGATTCGAAGACAAAAGACGGTCCTATTAACCGTTTTTAAGCCATTGCATTAATCACTTCATTAAATTAACAGGAAACCATCATGCCATTAAATAAAGACGCCATTATTCACTTAGAGCAAAACCAAGCGGCTATCACCCTAAGCGATAAACTAATCACGTATTTTGATAACGAATATCTTTCAACTAATGTCATTGCAGTGCCAAAAGATCACGGTGTAGAACTCGAATCACTAGAGCGCTATCAGCCAGCACGTGATCGCTTTCGCGGGACTATGACCACCGAAAGCATCGAAGACTTTGCTACTTACGCCAACTCTAAATCAGAAAACACAACATACATCAATGCCCAGGACATGAACGCCAAAGCATTCTTTAACTTGGGCAATCATGATCACGCTGGTCATGGTGATGATGTTGCCAGCATTCGACTAAAACCCACAGCAGCATTTCGCGCCCTAACTCGCATCAATGACAGCAAGTTAGGGCAAAAAGAGGCGGCTGAGTTTATTGAAGACTGGCAAGCAAATGTAATGGATATCACTGGCGACATTGGTGAAAGCATCACAGTTAAAGTGGCTGCAAACGCCCTTCGTAATATCACAGTTAGCGCAACACAAACACAAGAGCATGGCGAGCACAACTTTGGGCGTGAACGATCAGCTCGCGAATCTATTCAGGCACAAGCAAAAGAAGCTCGCCCGAACTTCGTTTACTTCCGTTGCATTCCCTATGCAGGCTTACCAGAGCGAACCTTTGTTTTTCGTGTTGGCATTCTTACAGCAAGCGAACCAAAAGTAGTGCTTCGCATCATCAACCTAGAAACCCACGAAGAAGAAATGGCGCAAGAGTTTAAAGAAATTCTTACCGAAAAATTAGATGAAAAAGCCAATGTTTATGTTGGCTCTTTCTCACTAGGCAGCTAATAAAACAACTAGCCCACCGACACACTGGTGGGCTCTTTGATTTGCAGCCAGTAGGTGGTGCCACACCTAGCTTGGCACAGCGCCCATAAGTAGCTTGGGTTTGGCTGCAATTCAAAGCGCCCATTAGCGCCCTCTTCATTTCTCAGACCAACTCGCCAAAGGTAAACAAAATGACCACTCATAAACTAGCAAATGAGGCGCTTAATGCCGCCTTCCGATTATCGAACTACACACCAGAAAGTAAAAACTTTAATGACGCATATGGCGATGCCGTAGAAGCTGAAATAAAGCTAATTTACGCAGCCATGGAAAGCGGCATGAAACAAGAAGACCGCCCTCGCGCTCTTGAAACCATTAAACAGCTAATGAAGAACGGACGACGTTATTCGTATGGCACAGCCTTGGAGCAAGCAGCATGAAAGAGCGCCCTATCCTATTCAACACAGACATGGTGAAAGCCATTCTTGATGGCCGAAAAACCCAAACACGTCGACCTATGAAAGACCAGCCATTTTTTGCAAAAAATTGGATTGAGTACAAAGGCAACAAATATGGAATTGGACTCGAAAGCTCTCAACTTAAAAATCACTTTCGCCAAAGATTTTCACATTGGGGTGCCGTTGGCGACCACCTGTGGGTGCGCGAGACTTGGCAAGGGCCTCTAGTAAATCAGGAAGATGAAGGCGCATTCATGGTCGACCAAGAAAGCTTTCAGAATCCGAAATACTGCTCTTACAAGGCATCTGGCGAATCATGCGAATTCTACGACATTGAGTTAGGAGAGCTTGTGTATCGATGGAAGCCGTCAATTCATATGCCTCGTTGGGCTTGCCGTTTGGTTCTTGAAATAACTGATGTACGCCTTGAGCGAATCCAAGACATCACCGAAGAAGATGCAGCAGCAGAAGGCACCATCACTGCGCAGATGGTGGCGGATGCTGGTTTGACTTGGCGCATTCCTGATCGCCGCCAATTTAAAGATATGTGGAACAAAGTTTACCCAAACTCATGGGAAAACAACGAATGGGTATGGGTAATTGAATTCAAAATCGTCGAGCTAAAAACAGCCTAACAGGGAGAGTAACCATGTCAGTATTCACAAAAAGACTTCAGTGCGGAAAACAACACTGCAAATGGACTGGACAGCTAAGCGAAATGAACAAACAAAACTGCTTATTCATCTGCCCAAAATGCGGCAACGGAGCGATGAAAGATATCGCTGATTCAGTCCAAAACGACCGCGTCGAACACGCTAACGAACTGATCCGACTTATCGCGAGCTGTGGCCGCGAGTTCTTCCGTCATGGCGAAACCGTCGCTCACATGGAAATCGATCAGCGCGGCAAAGTTTGGTTTGTTGATGAATACACCCGCCGTCGAATTTATACCCACTATCGTGACGACTGGCGAGGATTTAACCACGGTGGAACGCTGCGCAACCTGATAGAAGATCTTCGAGACTACATCAGCAAAGGCGAAACGCTTAATCCTTTAGTTATCACGCCAAAAAGACTACGAGACCATAGCAACATATGGGGATACGAGCCAAGCGAAGCCGAAGCGCTACGCCAAGCCGCTTGGAAACTGCCTATGTTCCCGCAAGCCGAAGAGCAGGGAGAGTAACTATGTACCAAGAAACGATTAACCATTTTCATTTTTGCTGCGGCCTTGGTGCCGGTGCAAAGGGCTTTAATATGGCAAACCCTCGTGTTGGCAACGTAGAAGCTAAATTTGAGTGTTTAGGTGGCGTAGACGTTGAGCCTTCTGCAATTCGTGATTTTAAAAACCTAACAGGTGTGGATGGCACTGTGATGGATTTATTCACTCGCGATCAATACACGCGTTTTCATGGGAAAGAGCCGCCAAAAGAATGGAAAGAAGCAACGCCATCAGACATATGCAAGGCAGCTCAAAATAAAACGCCAAATATCGTATTTATTAGCTCACCATGCAAAGGTGCCAGCGGATTACTTTCCACAAAAAAGGCAGTAACACCAAAGTATCAAGCACTAAATGAGCTTACGCTTCGCTGTGTTTGGCTAATGATAGAGGCTTGGAAAGATGATCCAGTTGACCTAATAGTATTTGAAAATGTACCTCGTTTAGCAACGCGAGGAAGAAAGCTACTAGACCAAATAAACCAGATCCTTTCTTTTGCTGGCTATGCGGTCGCTGAAACAACGCACGATTGCGGAGTAATTGGTGGTTTAGCACAAAGTAGAAAGCGCTTCTTATTAGTTGCTCGTCATATTGAGAAAGTCCCTCCATTTTTATACGAGCCAGCCCAAAAAGGCCTACGAAGTGTTGGATCTGTATTAGAGCGCATGCCATTGCCAGGTAACGAAGCGGCGGGACCAATGCACCGCGTACCGCGCTTACAATGGAAAACATGGGTTAGATTAGCGTTTGTTGAAGCTGGCAAGGATTGGCGAAGCCTTGAGCGCCTAGCGGTTCAGGATGGGCATTTGCGTGACTATCTAATCATGCCAGAGCGTCGGAATGGTTTTATGGGTGTAAATGATTGGGGCGACCCAATGGGAACCGTAGCAGGAAGAAGTAAGCCTACAAATGGCGCTTTCTCGGTTGCCGACCCAAGAGGTAACGGTTTTGCAAGCAAGTATTCAGTTACCGACTTCAATCATCACTCTGGAACGGTCATTGCGGGAAGCACCACCGGACAAGGGGCTTTTTCTGTTGCAGACCCAAGACCTAATATGAACCGCAAAAAAGGCGACTCTTATTATGGTGGCGGTCATTATGGTGTCATTCCTTGGGATGGTTATTCAGGCGCTGTTTCTGCATCTGCTTGCCACGACAATGGCCGTTGGTCGGTTGCAGATCCTCGACTGCCAAACCCCACAGATAAATGTCATGCCGTCATCGAGTCTTTAGATGGCACTTGGCACCGCCCTTTTACCACTTTAGAGCTTGCGGCGCTGCAATCACTTATCGAGCCAGAAGAGTATTTAGAATTAGACGGCCTAAATGATGAGGCATGGCGAGAGCGTATTGGTAATGCGGTACCACCATCGGCATCTAAAGCCATTGCTGAAGTAATGGGGACGACCATTTTGCTAGCTAGACAAGGTGAAACATTCTTACTAAGCAATGTTCCTGTTTGGGTTAAGCCGGTTGCCATAGCAATGAGTATGGGGATTTCAACATGAGCACCAAAGAGCAATTAGGCAAGCTATGCCGCGAAGCCTATCACAAGGGCTCACCTCTCAGCATAGAAGAGATTGTTTCTTTAGCAGACAAGCTCTATCAGGCAGAGATAGCAGAAAGTGCAGCAAAGCTTGCTGATATAAAAGACTCACTGTACGGGCAAGGTTTACAGGTCGCCAATTGGCACCTAAATGGCGAACTCGAACCTTTAGATAACTTCTTTGAAGAGAATGGATGGTGATTTATGAGCACATCTAAACAAGTCTGCCCAATGCGGCAATTGAAGAAATGATTAAGGGGGATTTATGACAGTTTCAAAAGGCTACTGGGGAACAAGCACTATTTTAAAACGCTTTGACATTAAGGCAAAAACTACGCTTTGGCGTTGGATGAAGCGTGATCACAACCCATTTCCAAAACCTGATATAGAGCAAAATGGAGCTGAAAATTTATGGAAGATTGAGAGCGTTCTGGCGTTTGAAAAAAAGCTTCTGTCAGCATCGCAGCCAAGCAACGATACTGACTTTGTAATGGAAGCATAGTTATTGATTAACTATGCCCATCAACCTATCCCACCATTTTTTATAGCAGTCTGCCTGCTCTTCAATGTACCAATACTTATCGTAGGTACTCCACACTCCTGGCAACTTGTGCCCAAGGATGATTTCAGCAATGTGCGGCGGGGCCAAGTTTGAAAAATTGGTCCTAGCTGTACGCCTCAGATCATGCATAGACCAATGCAACATTTCATACCCTTTGTTTTTTCGCAGCCATTGCATAATATTGTAAGGTAGCGCTTCGACACTACTATTGGTCATCGCTTCGTTAGCATTCACCTTTGTGAACACATACTTGCTATCACCACTCAATTCAAATGCTGCCTCAAGTATTGGCTTGATCTCTTCTATGATCGGTCGCTTAAGCGGCTTCTTCGTTTTACTCCCCATCTTGTGATTTTCGGGCGGTATCGTCCAAACATTCTCTTTAAAGTCAAAATGCTCTTTCTCGCTTAAAAGCAATTCTCCAACACGGTTTGCATAGAATAGACACAACTTCACGAATAGTTTGTTTTTGTAGACCATGCGCGAGTTTTCCACAGCCATCCATAGGTGATAAATCTCATCATCGCTTAATGTGCGCTCACCTGTTTTCTTCTCAATCTGCAGGTCATTCTTTGCACTTATGTCTGACAGAGGGTTTTTCTCGTTGATCTGTCGTTTGATGCCCCACTTATAAGCCTGACGCGAATTAATCAATACGCGATCCGCTATGGACTGCTTTCCCTTATCTATGATGCCCTCAAGTATTTCCATCCACTTTTGAACATGAATTTCATCAGCTGGTAAATCCCCCACGCGAGGAAATACATAAATCTCAAACGTTCGATAGATCTCATGTGAGTTCTTCTTGTTTTTAACGCAATAGGATTTATAGAACTGATCGAATAGCTTTTTAAAGCTTTGAACTTCCTGTATCTGGATTATGGCTAGCTTCTTTACCAAACGCGGGTCGTTACCTTTCTCTAGCTCGGCTCTGTATTGAAGCCCTGAACTTCTGGCGTCCTTCAGTGTAGTTAGAGGATATGAGCCAATATCGATACGGGCAGGCTTACCAGCGTAGCGATAGCGTAACTGGAATGTGATCTTGCCTTTGGTTGTGACCCGCACACTCAAACCATCACGGTCGCTAAACTCTTCCCGCTTCTCCCTTTCCTTCCCTGAGTTGGCCTTTAACCATGAATCAGACAGCGCCACCTTTTCACTCCTGTGTACACAAAAAATCAAACAAACTAGAAAAATCAAAATTATGTACACACCTGTGTACACGTTTATTCTGCATTAAGTTGCAATAGGTTGCATTATCTTATTAGGAGGAAATGGCGGAAATACTGGGATTTATTACTTGGGAAGGGGATTCGGTGCAATAGGTTGAAATAGGTTGAATTACAGGCAAGCATTTGGGTGGGAGATGATAGCAAATGTGCGTCTATCGCTTACTTCATTAAGAAAATTCTGGTCTGCCATTAAAGTGTTCTTTTAGGTTATACGCGGGCTCTAAAACACTCGACATAAAAGCCAGTGCTCAACCCCGTTATGTTAATCGTGATTTCGTTGGCGACTATTTTCGCTGATCTCGGCTTTATAAACAATCAATGCCTATGGAATTAATCACTATTTAAACTTTCAGTCACTAACACCCTAAAATAACCATCCAATACAACCCACCGCCATGCACACAAACACAATCACCGAAAACATCAAAGGGCGAAGAGGGAAAAATCAACACCCCCTTACAAATGATTTGCATTATTATTAACAACAGCAATAAAATAACCATCTCTCTGAGTATAAGTGCAAACACTCAAATACAGTTTTAATCACTTTCAAGCTTCGATTTAAAGAATGGTAGAGCCTTAAGAATGATAGAGTCTAAAGAACTGCAGTTTAGTATCGGTGACCGTTCACTATTAACAAACTTTTCAATGACCTTTGAGGCGGGAAAAATCTACGCTTTAGTTGGCCATAATGGGTCCGGCAAATCTACCCTTTTAAAACTACTTGCTCAGCAACAAAAACCAACAGCTGGCAACATTTTACTAAATCATCAGTCTATTGCTTCATGGTCTCAAAAAAAGTTTGCTCAGCAAGTGGCGTATCTTCCTCAACAAACACCGTCTACAGATAGCCTTTCTGGAAGAGATCTTGTCAGCTTTGGTCGCTATCCTTGGCATGGTTTACTCGGACGACTAAACAAAGAAGATCAACAATATATTGACGAGGCAATGGAACTAACAGATACAGCAGGCTATGCCGATCGGTTGGTTGACACCTTATCAGGGGGCGAGCGTCAGCGTTTATGGCTAGCCATGTTACTAGCCCAACGGACACAATATCTCTTACTGGATGAGCCCCTTTCGGCACTGGATATCGCACACCAAGTTGACATGCTCAACCTCATCAAAAGTCTCAGTAAAAATCTCAATTTAGGCGTTATTATCGTTATCCACGACATTAATATGGCTGCGCGTTTTTGCGATCACATTGTGGCTCTCCACAGTGGTGAAATGATTGCTTCAGGCTCTGTAGACAGCATTTTTAATCAAGACCAATTGCAAAAAATCTATGGTATCAAGATGCATATATCTGAACATCCAGCCGGCTATCCAGTTGCTATGCCTTACTGATGGGAAAAGATTTTATAAAGATGAAACACTCAAAAATTTTAATCATATTTTTTGCTTTTTTTGCATCTAACATTCTTCACGCAGAACAAACAAAGCCACTTAGAGTAATGTCGATTGACTGGACTCAAACCGAAACCTTGATTGCTCTTGGCATAAAGCCTATTGCAATGGCGCAACAATCTGGTTACGAAGCTTGGGTTAAAGCTCCAGCCATTCCAAGCACAACTGCAGATGTAGGATTGAGAACACAACCAAATCTAGAAAGACTATCGGAGCTCAAGCCAGACAAAATTTTCATTTCACCTATGTTTACTTCACTTATTCCTAAGCTTTCCCATATCGCCCCTGTTACTAACATCACACTCTATAAGCAAGACAACATCTCTTGGGATGGTTTTAAGACCTTCACTCGTAGGCTTGGCGACGAGACAAATGCACAGGCAGAAGCAGAAACACTGATTTCCTCCTCAGAAAAAAAACTCGCCGATCTCGCGGGTCAAATAGCAAAAGACACACCACCACTACTGATGGTCCAATTTATGGACAGTAGGCATGTTCGAGTGTTTGGTGCAAACAGCATGTATAAAGTTGCAGCGAACAAAATCGGTTTAGAAACCGCTTGGAAAGAAAAGACCAACGCATGGGGATTTACTCTGGTAGGCATAGACAAGCTGATGAACACCAAAAGTCAAATCATAATAATTAAACCAATACCTGTTGGTGCTGCAGAAAACTTACAGCAAGATCTTTTTTGGCAATATTTAGTAAAACAATCAGGCCAACCAGCTTTAATAGTCGAGCCTGCATGGAGTTTTGGCGCTATCCCTTCCACAGTTCGTTTTGCAGAGTTACTCACCAACACCTTAAGCAATAAGGAGAAGCAATAATGCGAGTTTTCCCTATTAGCTTTATCGCCATATTAACCGCCTGTGTTGCATTGTTTATGGGTTGGCAGCTATCTCTTAATGATTCTTTCTTACATAACCTAACCAGTTTATTACAGCCAAACTGGCTCTCTGATAACTCAATAAAGCTCCATTTAACCTGGTGGCCTCGCCTCTTTACTACCTTAATTTGTGGTGCGGCATTAGCGACCGCGGGACTTTTAATGCAGCAAGTATTAAGAAACCCATTAGCCTCACCAACCACTCTTGGCGTCGCAAGTGGTGCTAGCTTTAGCTTGATGATGGCCACACTCTATGCGCCATGGCTAATTGAACTATCGCACAGTTTAGTTGCAATGACCGGCGGTTTAATGGCCATGGGGATTGTTTTCGCACTTTCTTGGCGTCGTGCTCTTTCGCCTACAATTGTGGTTATCTCTGGACTAATTCTTAACCTTTACTTTGGCGCTTTCAGCTCTGTCCTACTCATAATGAACCAAGAAAAATTAGCAGGATTGATGATATGGGGAGCTGGATCATTAACACAAACAGGCTGGGGAAATGTTGCCTACTTGGCGCCTAGAATTTTTGCACTTATTCTTATCGCATTTCTCTTCGTCAAACCATTAACGCTCTTACAACTGTCGGAATCTGGCGCGAAAAGCCTTGGTGTCTCACTCGCTAAGTTGAGAGTTATTTGCCTAGGGCTTGCGGTGTTATTAACCTCTTTGGTAGTTGCCACCGTAGGTATAATAGGCTTCATTGGACTAGCAGCACCGGCCATTACACGCCTAATTGGCGTTCATAGATTACTACCAAAATTTCTCGTTTCTATGCTAATTGGTGCACTTTTATTAACCCTAACTGATTTGGCTATACAACGCTTACCTGGCCTTATGTCAATCATGATTCCAACTGGAGCAGCAACCGCCGCTCTCGGCGCTCCACTCATGTTGTGGCTACTACCAAAACTGGCAATGCGTAGCCAAACACATACTGAGACGATTTTAACTCGCCATAGCGAACAAGGACGATATCTCAGCAAATACACCATCTGGATTGCTCTTGGCATTGTTTTTACAGGACTGTTTATTTTTTCAAGTTTATCTATTGGAAATAATGGCTGGAGCTGGATATTCACTACTCACAACTGGTCTGTATTGGAATGGCGACTTCCTCGATTATTAGCCGCCATTTTAGCAGGCGCCATGTTGGCGACTGCAGGAACCATTATTCAACGCCTAAGTGGTAACCCTATGGCAAGTCCAGAAGTGATTGGCATCAGCTCTGGAACCGCACTCGGTGTGATAGTCGTACTATTTTCAGGTCTTAGTTCAAGCTTAACAGGGATGTATATTGGTGGCTTCATTGGCGCTCTATGTGCTGTGGGCTTAATCATATTACTTAACCGAAAATCCGGTTTCCAACCAGAAAAAGTACTATTAACGGGTGTTGCAATAACCGCATTAATGAGTGCGGTACAAAGCATTGTTTTGGCTGGTGGCGACCCAAGAAGCTATCAATTACTTGCCTGGTTAGCTGGCACGACATATTACGTTACGACTGACGCGCTCATTCCACTTACCACTGTGACAATAATCTTAATCGCGATTGGTTTTATCTGCCACCGTTGGCTGGATATTCTACCTTTAGGTGAAGCTAGCACACGCGCTTTAGGTATCAACGTCTCGCGATCAAGAATGCTGCTATTATTGCTAGTTTCAGGATTAACAGTCAGTGCAACATTAGTTGTCGGTCCACTTAGCTTCATCGGCCTAATGGCACCGCACTTGGCTCGTTTATTAGGATTTAGCCGAGCCAAAGAGCACTTGGTAGCCTCGATTATGGTTGGCAGTACGCTAATGCTTTTCTCTGATTGGCTTGGTCGTCAGATACTTTACCCTCAAGACATTCCAACGGGCATGGTCGCCTCTATTATCGGCGGACTCTATTTGATGTGGGGATTACGCCGACTTTAAAACATCTGATATAAAAAATTGAGAATAAACCACTCAATAAATGAGAATAATAATACAAATCACATTCTTTCTAAATAGAGACGCTATGAACTTATTCCACCAGCTAGCCAACAATCAACTAAAAACACTATCTCTTGTCGTGTTACTTAGTATTGCTAGCGCATTACTTACTCTCGGTGTCATCGCATTTATCCAATACAAATTATTAAATGCAAATAACCTAACTCCAAATGTAATGTGGCAATTTTTATTGCTTTTAGTGGTATTACTAGCCATAGCAACTTGGGCTCAAATTGCACTGCATAAATTAGGGCATCAATTTGTCTATCTAAAACGCTGCCAGCTCATCAAACAATTGATCAATACAGACATTGAGCAAGTCGATAATATTGGTAGTGCTCGCCTACTCGCCTCACTAAGTACTGATATCCGCAATGTCACTGTGGGATTTGTTCACCTTCCCCAGCTTATTTATGGCGTTGTACTGTCTATCGCAGCAATGGGCTATCTTGCCTTTTTATCGATTCCGCTCTTTGGTATCAGCTTACTCATACTTTCTCTTACAGGATTAATTGGCTTTAGTCTCGTGAGTAAAATCACCTTTTATATCAAGCAAGTTCGCGAATATGACGATAGATTATATAAGGATTATCAAGCAATTATTGACGGTCGCAAAGAGCTCACGCTCAACCCACATAAAGCAAAACGCTACTTTCATCAAGAGTTTGCCCCCAATGCGCAACATTATCGCCACCAAATAACTCAAGCTGATACGTTTAATGGCTTTGCCGCCAACATTGCAAACACCTTAATTTTAGCTCTAGTTGGTTTGAATTATTACGCCGCACTAGGACTTGGTTGGGCCAGCGTTGAAGTCGCTTCATCCTTCGCTCTTGTAATTCTTTTTATGCGCGCCCCTTTAATGACGGCAATCGCTTCTTTACCTACCTTGATTACTGCGAATGTTTCAATCAAGAAACTCGAATCTTTGGCGCTTAATAAAAATACTGAGTTTATTCAACAACAAAAAGCACCTCACCCATTCAAAACACTAAGCCTGCAACAAGTCACTTATCAATATAAAACAGATTCATCAGATAAGGCATTCCAAGTTGGTCCAATCAACTTCTCCATTAAGCAAGGAGAGACCATCTTTATTGTTGGTGGTAATGGTAGCGGAAAGTCTACTTTTGCCCGCTTACTGACCGGTCTCTATCGCCCTCATTCTGGCAAAATACTTCTCAACGGTGACCCTGTTCAAGCAGAGCAATGGCCAATATATCGACTACAGTTTTCCGCTGTTTTTAGTGACTATTATCTTTTTCGTCAAATCGCCGATGGTCATGGCCATAACATTGACGATGCCACGATTAATGAATGGCTAACTCTCCTAGAAATGTCCCATAAAGTCTCACATCAAAAAGGGCATTTATCAGACACTCGTTACTCTCAAGGACAACGCAAGCGACTTGCATTACTCATGGCAGTAATGGAGCAACGTGGCTGCATTCTTCTTGACGAGTGGGCGGCCGACCAAGATCCAAGATTCAGAAAAATATTCTACCGAGAACTACTACCAAGATTAAAAGAACGAGGTGTCACCGTCATCGCGATAACTCATGACGACAAATACTTCGATGCTGCAGATCGAATTTTCAAAATGGATATGGGTGTCCTAACCGAGCTCAGCATTTCTGAACAGCAGCAAAACCACTCTATTTTTTCTCATATCATTTATTAGAAATGTAAAAATCCAACTTAAAAGAAAGGAGAGGACATGAAACAACGCTTTACACTAACCCCGCTGTCATTTGCTATTGCTTTGGCACTATCAACAAATATTGCCCATGCGGAAGAGATGGGAACACTTGTGGTAGAAGGTGATACAGAACAAAGTTCAACATCGAATAACTTTAACTATGTCAGTAAGGTTGCCCAAACAGCGACAAAAACAGACGAACAAATCACTAAGATTCCTCGCGCCGTTTCTGTGGTTACTAGAGAACAAATGGATGATCGAGCGCCGATCAGCATCTCTGACGCGCTACAATATACGCCAAGCATCCAAACCAACTTTTATGGTGAAGACAACAAACAAGATTGGTTTGTAATTCGCGGCTTTAAACAAGCCAACAACGGTCTATACCAAGACGGCACTCGCCTATATTCTTCCAGCTTTTATAGCTGGCAAATCGACCCTTTCATGCTAGAACGCATTGAGGTGTTACGAGGCCCGGCATCAACACTGAATGGCCAAACACCACCAGGCGGCGTCATTAATGTCATCAGTAAACGCGCTCAGCTTGAAGAAGATTTTGGCTCTGTTACAGGCACCATAGGTTCTAATGACCGCAAAGAAATTAACCTTGATGTCAATAAAGTCATCAATGACAAATTAGCTTTTCGCATTGTAGCAATCACCCGTGAAAATGGCACTAAGGTCGATGAGGTTGAAGCAAACCGAACACTACTTGCTCCTTCTTTAGCATGGAAAATAAGTGATGATACCAAACTGACTGTGCTAGCCAGCTACCAAAAAGACGACTCTGATCCCTATCTGCAATTTTTACCGATGGAAGGTACTCTAACATCCAATGCAAACGGTAAAATTAATTATGATACTGCTTTAGGAAACTCAGATTGGGAAACTTTCCAACGCGAACAAACCTCTGTGGGATATGAGCTAGAACATATCTTCAATGATAACTTAAGCTTCCAACAATCGGCTCGTTTTAGCCATATGGATATTAACTTACGTCAATTGTATTACGCAGCTTACGCTGCAGATTATGGTTTCAGTAGCACAAGAGACACTATTCTCCGTGGCGTCACTTATGAAGATGGCGACTCTGATGCCTTCAACATTGATAACCGTTTTATCTACAAGTTTGATGCAGGGAACACAAAACATACATTACTAACTGGTATTGATTACCAAAGTATCGATATAAATAGTAAATCTTACGCAGGAACTATTCTTACGGCAGACGACGGTAACTTTCTATTTAATCCGTATAGTCCAAGTTATGGTAGCAGCATTTCACTATACAGCTATAATGGCACGTTAACGTCTGTGACAGATGCAGATCTACAAACCACAAAAACGAAGAATCGACAGCTTGGCTTTTATCTCCAAGATAAAGCCAACATCACAGACAAGTTCACAGTTATTGCTGGCGTACGCTACGATGATACCAGTAACGAAACCAACAACACTTCAACCAACAAAAAAACAGACATAGACCTCCATCAGTGGACAGGGAACTTAGGCGCTTCCTATCAGCTAGATAATGGCCTTGTTCCTTATGCTAATTACGCTCAGTCCTTCACCCCAATTATTGCTTTAGATGCAGATAACAATCCAGCAAAACCAGAAAAAGCAGACAGTTACGAAGTGGGTGTAAAATTCAAACCACAAAGTTTTGACGGGCAGTTTGGTATCGCGGCATATCAAGTCACTAAAGAAAATCTAAGCAGCGGATCCAGTGGTACAGCCAACTTCCGTCAGTTAGGAGAAGTACGTAATCGAGGCATTGAATTTGAAGCTGTTGCCAATCTAAACAGAGCGGTCACTTTAGTCGGAACATTGAGCTATGTCGATTCTGAAATAACCAAAGACACTAATAGTTCTAATGTAGGAAAAACACCGGCCCAAATCGCTAACAAACTAGCTTCTGTATGGGGTAACTACCGCTTTATTGACGGTATACTAGATGGTTTAAAAGTCGGTGCTGGAGTACGTTATATCGGTGAGACCTATGCGGATAACACTGAAACAAACAAAGTACCGTCTTACGCCCTTGTTGATGCCATGGCAAGTTATCAAGTTGATAATTACAAGTTCCAACTAGTGGCAAAGAACTTATTTGATAAAGAGTACATCGCTACTTGTGGTGATGGTTTCTGTTACTACGGTGATAGCCGCAACATCATGGCCAGCGTGACTTACGACTGGTAAGCGTTCTAATTGAAATGCTCTTCTAACTTTAAGAGCGCTTCTAACTTTAAGAGCGCTTCTAACTTTAAAAGCTTTTCAAATCTAAGAGCCTCAAATAATAATGTTCGAGGCTCTTTTTTTGATGAATTAACTAAATGCAAAAAGCCTCAGATACAGGCACTCCAGAAGCCCAATTATCCAGTCTAATATCCGACACAGGCAGATCTGTAGACCACGCAGCAGTAATCACGCCCCAATCAAAAGAAATACTTTGCAGACAATACTGATTGCCTTGCCAATTCAATGGATAAACCTGATCACTCAGTAAGCTAGGCAGGCAATTAATATGATTCAAATCATCTATCAAACCACTTCCACACGCTTTTAGTAGTGCTTCTTTCGCAGTCCAAAGCTTAAAGAAACCTTTGCTTCGATCATGACATCTATCAAGTTGCTGTATCTCATCTGAATGACAGACCATCTCAATCATTGACTCAAGATCATCCATTTCCCGAAAACACTCGATATCCACACCAACAGCACTTTTATCAGTAGATTCGACAAGAGCAACCGCAACTGAGCTGGTACTGTGACTAAGATTAAAGGCAATGCCTTCTTTTATAAAAGGCTTACCAGATGACGTTTGAGCGAAATACCATTCAGATGCTTTTCTAAATGGAAAGTAATGGCTCAAAATCCGTCGTTTAAAAGCATGCGCAAAAATATATTGCTCACGTAGGTGTTCAAATCGAAACATTGAGGCACGTTTTTTTTCACTGTCATCAAGAGTGCAATCTATAGGAAAAGCTTTTTTACTAAATGCGATCGTCAATACCACGCTACTTCCAAGGTTGTAATCCATCCTCTTGATTCCATTCAAAAGTATAATCCACAAAGGATTTTCGTTTAGCCAGAGAAGTACGCTTTGGCGTACCTAAGGAAATAACCCCAAGCACTTGGTCTTCCTCACCCATTTGCAACATTTGACGCAAAGCATCATCCGTTTCTTGGCTATGCCAAATCCCACCAAACCCCATTGCGTGAGCAGCTAATAATATGTGTTCGCAGGCGGCGGCTCCTGCCAACTGTTGATCCAATACCGAAACACTCGTGTCTTGATTTATAGCGGAATAGACACAAATCATCATTGGCGTATTAATGATCTCTTCAATAAAACGCTGGAAATACTCTTCATTTTCCACTTCGCCATCGTAAATGGAGCGGAGCAAGCCCTCCAGATCTTTCATACCTTGTCCCTGGATCACCACGAATCGCCAAGGTTTTAAATTACCATGATCAGGAACCGTCATCGCAGTCTGTAAAATTTGCGCTAATTCAGCTCTATTTGGTGCCGGTTGTAAAAGACTGCCCCGTGAATAAGAACGACGCGTCATCAATGCATCAATAGCATCCATTTTCTATTTGCTCCTACTATAAAAGCATATCAAGTCATGCAAAGTTAGATGTCATAAAACACGTTAATAATAACACGCAAAGATGAGATTGATTCCTAAAAACTTAAGATGGTAATAAAAGATAGTAAAAGCTTGTGATGGGACATTTTTGTCCTCAATATAGGCTAAAACCTAGCGATTATAAGGCCTTAAAGTTGGCATCAATCTTTCATTAGGTTATTCAATTATAAAAATAATAGGATATAAATTAATGGGCATTCCTACGCTTTTTTGGCTTCGCAATATTGGTATTGGCGGCAGGCTGTTTTTAGCCTTTGTGTTGATATCTTCTATCACGATTGTTGCAAGCGGTTTGGCGACAAACACTTATTTACAGCTTAGTGATCGTCTTCTTCTACTCAAATATCAGGACATTCCAGGTTTAGATGCAGCCGCTCGACTAAACGATAAAAGTCGTCAAATTGTCGCCACGGCACCACTACTCGTTACCAGTGACGCTTCCATTTCCAGAGAAAAAACCATGAACGAGCTGAGTGCCGCCATCAGTGATATGGACTCTCTCATGCGCAATCTGCCGGACTACAACCGATATTTTCTTGAGCTAATTACACAAATTCAAAACAGCCTGACACTATTGAATCAAAGCGTTGAACGCCGTGAGGTAATAAGAAGCGAACTGGCTACACAGTCATTGCTAATTTTCCCTTTATTTCAGGATCTCATTTTTCAAGTGGATCAATTGGATCGTTCAGCTGAATTAGAGCAGGTCATTAGTCGGCTGTATTATTTTTCAGGCTTAATTGAAAAAGTCAGCAATGATGCCTCTTTTAATGAATTAGACTATACATTTTTACGACTTGAAAAGTTAGGTTCAGAGATTGCCCAATACCTTACCTTATTACCACAAGTACCACTGCCATTACGCCAATCATTGCTCGATTTACTCACCATGAGCTCTCGACAAGGCGAGCTGTTCCAACTCAAGAACGAAGAGCTGGACTTGCTCTATCAACAGAGTTTTCTTTTAGAAAACAGCCAGCAGCACATTCAACAGTTAGCAGCACAAATCAATCAATATACGAACTATACCAATACCAGTATTCGTGGCTCCCTTGAAGGCGCCATCAAATCCATCAACAATAGTATTCGTAATATTCTATTGTTGTCCCTCATCAGCCTAAGTGTTGCTTGTGCTATTTCTTGGTTTTACGTACGCCGCAATGTATTACAACGCATCATCGAGCTGCAAAGAAACATGCGTGCCATCGCCAGCTCTCAACTAGACACAAAAATACGTATTGTCGGCCATGACGAAGTCTCTAGCATGGCTAGAGACTTACAATACTTCCAGCAAACGGCGATAGAAGTAGAGAAAACCAATCAAGCTCTCGCCGCTGAAATAGAAGAAAGAGTCGCCGCTGAAGCGCAATTAAAAGCCGCGCAAAACGAATTAGTCCAAGCAGGAAAACTCGCTGCACTAGGGCAGCTTGGCGTTGGAATCACCCATGAAATAAACCAACCTTTGACCGCTATTGCCAGTCATTTGCACACTGCTGGGCGACATATGGAAAAAGACCAAGTGGATAAAGCGCAAAATAGCTTAGATAAAATTGGTCTGCTTCTCACGAAGATCACGCGAATTACCAAACACCTCAAAGCCTTCGCTCGCGTTGCCGGCACAGAACTGACGCCTGTTTGCTTAGACGCCGTTGTTCAAGATGCTATCGAACTAATGTCTAGCCAGATCATCGACCAGCATTGTACGCTTGATTATCAGACAAACTCAGCGTCATTTTATGTGCTCGCTGAACCGATTCGCCTAGAGCAAGTCATGGTGAACCTTATTAGCAACGCTGTTGATGCCTTATCAAGTGCGCCAGTAAAACAGCTGTCCATCAAAGTCTATGAACTCGACGACAAGATAATGATTGATGTCAGTGATACAGGAATCGGTATTGAAGAAAGCCAATTAGAACAAATTTTCGACCCGTTTTTTACTCAAAAAGAAGTCGGTCAAGGACTCGGTCTAGGCTTATCCATTAGTTACAACATAGTTCAAGATTTTGGCGGCCAAATTAGAGTGTCATCGACACCAGAAGCAGGCAGCCGCTTTACCTTAGAATTAAAAAAGGCAGAAAAATAAATGCTTAATACAATAAAAATAGTCATTATCGACGATGATCAAACCATCATTGAAGCATTAACCGAAATGCTCGAACTCGAAGGTTTTCAAATAGAAAGCCATAGCAGAGCGGACAAAGCCATCGCCTTACTCGATAAAAATAGCGCAGCGGTGGTACTTAGTGATGTCAGAATGCCCAAAATGGATGGAATGAATTTACTGGCTCGCCTGCAACAATTAGACAATGAATTGCCCGTCATATTAATGAGCGGCCATGGCGACATTCCTATGGCTATCGAAGCGATGAAAGAAGGCGCATACGACTTTCTAGAAAAACCCTTACAACCTGCTCAACTGATCAACCAACTGCAACGCGCCGCTGAAAAAAGACAACTGGTTTTAGAAAACCGAAAACTAAAACAAAACCTAGCTCAACAAACAGGCTTAGAAGCCTTTATCATTGGCGAATCGGCTGCCATAAAGAACATTCGCCAACATATATCCTCTTTAGCACAAGCAAACGTTGACACCATTATTTATGGCGAAACAGGCTGTGGCAAAGACGTGGTTGCCAGAGCTCTGCATCAATTCAGCCTACGCAACAAAGGCCGATTCATTGCCATTAACTGTGGCGGCATCAGCGAAAGCCTGATTGAAAGTGAGCTTTTTGGCCATGAAGCAGGCTCTTTTACTGGCGCCAATAAACGTCATATCGGCAAGATTGAAGCGGCCAATGGCGGCACGCTATTTTTAGATGAAATAGAAACCATGCCACTGCCGGTACAAATAAAACTATTGCGCGTGCTACAAGACAGAACCATTGAACGAGTTGGCAGCACCATGCCAATTCCCGTCGAACTCACGGTTATTGCGGCTAGTAAAGATAACCTTGCTCAACTAGGCGATGAAGGAAAATTTCGTAAAGACTTATTCTATCGACTGAACGTTGCTAGCCTGACCATTCCACCACTCAGAGATCGGCCAGAAGATATTCTGCCCCTGTTTCATCACTACGCACGAAAAGCCTCTGAGCATTTTTCTAGAGAGTTACCCAGCATCACACCTTCATATTTAGATTATTTGATCCAGCATCAATGGCCAGGCAACGTTCGAGAGCTAAAAAATTCAGCGGATCGATTTGTACTTGGCATTAGCGAAAATTCCCTCGCGTCGATTAAGCGCGAAGACGACATAAATGGTAGCTATGAAGAACGCATGGATCAATTCGAGCGTCACATCATTGAAGAAGGACTAAGAGCCACCAACGGCCTATTAAATGAAGCCGCCGAGCTACTGGATATGTCACGCAAGACCTTGTATCGAAAAATGAAAAAGCACCAACTAGACAAACAGCAATTTAAGGCATTAGAAGATGAAGGACAAGAATGACCCATTTTATATTTTCACATGAGACTAAAGCGTCCCAAAAAACACAAGAAACCCATAGAAAAAACCATTAACCATCTGTTTTTAAAAGATTTATCACTATTGGCATCAGCCTTGCTCTATATCAGTCAATCCTTCATAAGTGTTGGATTGACTCATCTCCGACAACGGAACCTCCCGACCGGTGATAACAATAAAAAATACATCACGAGGAAAACAATAATGCCTATTAAATTATTAACAGGTTTAGTGCTCTCTAGTTCATTACTATTAGGTGCCAGCACCGCCCTAGCCGATGATTGCAGCTACCGTGGCGTTCTGGACGATAAATTCTGTGACGAAAACTACGACTTAGTCGCTGACCTACCAAAAGATTCAAGCCAATGGCGTGATCCAAGTACCCTAGTCTTTACCTACACTCCGGTAGAAGATCCAGCGGTTTACAAAGACGCATTCAGTGATTTCCAAAAATACCTCAGTGAAGTAACTGGCAAAAAAGTGGTGTATTACACAGTTCACTCTAATGCGGCAGAGGTCGAAGCTTTGCGTTCTGGCCGATTGCACATTGCTGGCTTCTCCACAGGTCCTACTGGCTATGCTGTTAACTTAGGTGGTTTAGTACCAATCGCCGTCAAAGGCACAGAGGAAGCGTTTCAAGGTTACAACCTCATCACCATCGTTCGCAAAGACAGCAGCATTACCAAAATGGCTGACTTAAAAGGCAAAGTTGTTGCTCATACATCTGCGTCATCAAACTCAGGCAACTTAGCACCTCGCGCTATTTTCCCAGCATTGGGTTTAACACCCGATAAAGACTATGAAGTGAAATACTCAGGTAAGCACGATCAATCGGTAATGGGTGTTCTATCTGGTGACTATGATGCAGCGCCAGTTGCCTCAGATGTTTTCAAGCGTATGGTTGATGCGAAACGCGTGAGCAAAGATGATTTCCGTATCATTTATACTAGCCCTCGCTTCCCAACCTCGTCCTTTGGCTATGCTTATGATCTCAATCCTGAGTTGGTTGAGAAAATCAAAAAAGCCTTTTTCACTTTCCGTTTCCCACCAGAAATGCAAAAAACCTTCGGTGGTGCTGATCGCTTCTTCCCAATCACTTACAAAGAAGATTGGCAAATCATCCGCGATATTGCTCACTCATCGGGTACTGCTTACACCAAAGCTGGGCTTAAACAGCTAGCCGAAGCGGATGCTGCTAAAGCTGCAGCAGACAAACGCAAAAAAGAAGCCGCCAGTAAAAGCCAATAAGCGGATATCCCTAATCGTTTAATTCATTTTAAAAGACTTACTTTAATAAAGACCAACAGCCTGAACTATCAGGTTGTTGGACCTCTTCGCCTGTAGGAAATCATCATGTCTGTCACTCAAAACACAGCTGAGCGTTCAAACTTTCTAGAAATTCGAAATTTAAAAAAAGAATACACCGCAGGAAATCCTATTTTAAAAGGGATAGACATTAACATCACAGAACCAGGCATCATCGCCATCATAGGGCCTTCTGGAACGGGTAAAAGTACCTTACTACGTTGTATCAACCGTTTAATTGATCCTACGGATGGGCAGATTTTATTTGATGATGCTGACCTTTGCTTAGCCAAAGGGGCTCAACTACGCAAGCTTCGCCGTCAAGTCGGTATGGTGTTCCAAGAATACAACCTTGTCGAACGCTTAACCGTTATTGAAAACGTCTTAACGGGTCGTCTAGGTTATATGTCAGCATGGCAGGCTTGGCGCAGAAAATTCAGCCAAGAGGACATTAATACTGCGTTTGAATTATTAGACGCCGTGGGCTTGACCGAACACGCTAAGAAACGCGCAGATAGCCTTTCTGGTGGTCAACGTCAGCGTGTGGGTATCGCCAGAGCTGTGATGCAAAATCCTAGAATTCTATTGGCTGACGAACCAACCTCTTCTCTCGATCCAAAAACTGCTGTGGAAATCATGGAGCTGCTTGAACGCTTCTCTGCAGAAAAGAACATTCCAGCTTTGGTCAATATTCATGACGTAAAACTGGCCAGTCGTTTTGCTAAACGTATGATCGGCATGAGCAATGGCGTTGTGGTTTACGACGGCCCGCCAGAAGGCATTACCGACGAGCACCTAAAACAAATTTATGGAGGTGAATCATGGCTAGTATAAATTCTTCACAAAATAGAGAAAATCCATTTAAACAGAATTGGTTTGTCACTGCTATTTGGCTGCTAATCATCTGCTATGTGGCTTACTCTTTTAACGCTATGGGTCTAAGTTGGGAACGTTTTAACGAAGGCTTAGGGCACGCCAGCAACCTATTAGGTCGCATGGTTCCGCCTAACTTTAGCCGTTGGTCTTTGCTAATGAGCGGACTAATTGAAAGCCTTGAAATTGCAGTTATTTCAAGTATTTGCGGTATTTTAATTTCATTGTTTCTAGGATTATTTGCTGCTCGTAACATGATGCCAAACTGGATCAGTACACCTGTACGAACACTTATCGCACTTTGTCGTACTTTTCACCCTGTGATCATTGCGATCCTGTTTGTTAAGAGTGTGGGATTTGGTGCTTTGGCAGGGATTTTAACTCTAGTTGTTGCATCGGTTGGCTTTATAGCCAAACTCTTTGCTGAAGCCATAGAGGAAATTTCTCTTAAGCAAGTCGAAGCAATCCGCGCCACTGGCGCTGGCTTTACTAGCATCATTTTATTTTCCGTTATGCCGCAGGTGTTTTCTCGCTTTATTGGCTTCTCCACATATCAGCTCGATTCTAACTTGCGTAATTCCACCATGGTGGGGATTGTCGGCGCGGGCGGTTTAGGCGGTACATTATTCTCTGCGTTCCAGCGCTTTGATTACGATTTTGTCGCGGCCATCCTAATCATCATTATCGCTCTAATCATGTTTGGTGAGTTTCTATCAAACATCGTTCGAAGCATTTTTCGCTAGTTTGACCTAGGAGCCTATTTTTATGAACACAATAGATCATCACTGGCAGCGTTTTACGCTAAAACAAAAGCTATCTCGTTATGCTGTTTACCTTGTTCTCGTTATAGCGTTTGTACAATCCATTCAATCCGTCGAAGTCATCCCTGAGTTCTTACTGGATGCACCAGAACAAATGGCAGACATGTTTTCCCGGATGTGGCCCATTGATTTCGCGTACTATCCTGTTGCAGTACACGACGCTATGGTTGAGACATTAAACATCGCCACGTTAGGTACGCTCATTACATTGATTTTTGCGATTCCGTTAGCATTAATGAATGCCAGCAACATTGTTAATTCAGCTTGGTGCCATTGGATATCTCGATTTTTCCTAGTGTCTTCTCGCTCGGTAAACTCACTGGTTTGGGCATTACTTTTTGTATCCATCTTTGGCCCAGGCGTAATCGCTGGTGTCTTAGCTATTGCTTTTCGCTCTATCGGCTTTGTCGGTAAGTTACTTGGCGAGGCGATTGAAGAAGTGAATATGGGTTCTATTGAGGCACTAAAAGCGACTGGCGCGTCTTGGATGTCTATTCTGCTGAAAGGCTATTGGCCTCAGGTGCTACCTGCTTTCTTTAGTATCGTCTTGTTCCGTTGGGACATTAATGTCCGAGAATCTGCAGTATTAGGCTTGGTGGGGGCTGGTGGCATCGGCGTGGTACTTGATGATTCGATGAATTTATTCCAATGGGATCGGGTTGCTATGTCCCTATTAGCTATTTTTATCATCGTTATCTTGGCTGAAATTGTCGTAGTGAATATTCGTAAACGCTTAATCTAAATTCATTATCTAATCTCAGTATTTTTATCATAAAAAAGGAGCCTAAATTGGCTCCTTTTTCATTCATAACCTTTTAACGAATTACTCAGCGTTTTCGTTACTAGATAAAGCCTCAGGACGCTTAGGGAAAATGCGTCGTACCACGACAAAGAAGAGAGGCACAAAGAAAATTGCCAATACCGTAGCGGTTAATGTACCACCCACAATACCTGAACCAATTGAGATTCGGCTGTTTGCACCAGCACCAGAAGAAAGTGCCAACGGTAATGTACCCACCATAAATGCCATAGACGTCATGATAATCGGACGTAAACGCAAACGCGCGGCTTGGGCGGCGGCATCCCATACGTTCAGCCCTCGACGGTACGCCGCTTCTGCAAACTCAACGATCAAGATCGCATTTTTTGACGAAAGACCAATAGTTGTCAACAAGGCTACTTGGAAATAGACATCATTTTCTAGGCCGCGCAAATGAGCCGCCGCCGCCGAACCAATTACCCCAAGAGGAATAACCAAGATAACAGAAAACGGCACAGTCCAGCTTTCATACAAGGCAGCCAAACATAAGAACACCACCAAAATAGAAATTGCATAAAGGATCTGTGTTTGACCACTTGAGAGGCGTTCTTGATACGACAAACCACTCCAAGAGCCAGTAACACCGCCCGGCAAAGCATCAGCTATATTTTGTAATTCATCCATGGCAGCCCCAGAACTTACACCTGGGGCACCAGAACCCTGAATCTCATAAGAAGCCAAGCCATTAAAACGAGTTAAGCTTTTCGGTCCATACGTCCATTCACTCTTAGCAAAAGCAGAAAATGGCGTCATCGTATTATCATTACCGCGCACATACCAATGTTGTAGATCTTCAGGAGAAGAGCGATATTGAGCTTCGCCTTGCATATAAACCGTTTTAACGCGGCCACGGTCGATAAAGTCATTAATATAAGATCCTGCCCAAGCACTGCTCAAAGTCGAGCTGATATCTGACATAGACAAGCCCAAAGCTGACGCTTTTTCTTGGTCTATATCGATATGTAATTGTGGAGCTTCTGAATCCGAGCCTAAACGAACCCCAGTTAGCAACTGACTTGTATTGGCATTTTGCAGCAAGGCATTACGCATTTCGAGTAACGTTGCACGATCTGTATTCCCTGATGCTTGAAGCTGAAAAGTAAAGCCATTACTCTGACCCAGACCTTGAATAGATGGCGGTATCAAAGAAAAAATTCTCGCATCACGAATTCCCGCAAAAGCACCATATGAACGACCAACAATCGCACTAGCGCTATTAGCAGGACCAACACGCTCGCTCCAGTCTTTTAAGGCAACAAACGCCATACCAGCATTTTGCCCGCTACCCATGAAGTTAAAACCTGAAATGGTAAAAATATCTTCAACATTATCTTTTTCTTGATTCATGAAATAGCTTTCTACGTCACGCATTACCTTGTCAGTGCGTGACATAGCAGCACCTTCAGGCAGAGACACCATAACCATCACTCGGCCTTGATCTTCTGTTGGCAAGAAGCCTGACGGCAATGTGACCATCAAACCAGCTAGACCAGCAACAATAACACCATAGCCTAGCATCCAACGAACCGGTTTCTTAATAATGCTACTAACACTACCAAAATATTTATCCGTAGCGCGATCGAAATTACGGTTAAACCAACCACCCAAGCCTTTATTATTACCACCATGATTCGCTTTTAGCAGGGTCGCACAAAGCGCTGGAGTTAATGTCAATGCAACGATTACAGACAAGGTCATAGACGCTACGATGGTAATAGAAAATTGACGGTAAATAACCCCTGTTGAACCACTGAAGAAAGCCATTGGTAAAAACACCGCTGACAAAACAACCGCAATACCCACTAAGGCGCTGGTAATTTCTTTCATGGATTTGATTGTTGCCTCTTTTGGAGACAACTTATCTTCTTCCATAACCCGTTCTACGTTTTCCACCACTACGATAGCATCATCTACTAGCAGGCCAATGGACAGCACAACACCAAACATGGTTAAGGTATTTATCGAGAAGCCAAATATCTCCAGTACACCAAACGTACCCAAAAGCACAACAGGAACAGCAATCGCAGGAATTAACGTTGCGCGCCAATTCTGCAAAAAGATGAACATAACGATAACAACCAAGACGATGGCTTCAAAAAGGGTTTTCACTACCTCTTCGATGGATATGCGAATAAAAGCGGTATTATCTACAGGGAAGGAGAGTTTATAGCCATCAGGTAGGGTTGAAGATAGTCCATTCAATACTTTCTTAACGGCTTCAGATGTTGATAGCGCATTAGCTCCAGGAGCTAGCATAACAGCCATGCCTGAGGCTGGGTGACCATTCAAACGTGGAATGTACCCGTAAGACTCACTACCCAACTCAACCTTCGCCACATCGCTCAAACGAACCGTAGCGCCGCTGTCATCGTATGCCAAGATAATGTCTCTAAACTGCTCTGCTGTCTGTAATTTAGACTGAGCAGTTACCGTCACATTCAACTCTTGACCCTTTATTATTGGGTAAGCACCTAAGCTACCTGCTGCCACTTGGGTATTTTGAGCATTGATAGCAGAAGATACGTTAGAAGGCATTAATTTATATGACGCAAGCTTCAATGGATCCAACCATATACGCATAGCGTACTCTGCGCCAAACACCTGAATACTACCTACCCCATCAACGCGAGAAACAGGGTCTTGCACACTAGAAACGAGAAAGTCGGAAATATCGTTTGCAGTATCCGTATCCGTTTCATCATAAATAGCCGCAACCATTAAGAAATCAGAATTCGACTTTCTAACAGTCACGCCATTTCTCTGTACTGATTCAGGTAAATTAGAGGTAATTTGTTGAATCTTATTTTGAACCTGCACTTGCGCAATATCAGCATCCGTACCCTGTTCGAAGGTTACATTAATGCTGGTACGACCACTTGAACTACTTGATGATGAGAAATACAACAAGCCGTCTAAACCAGTCAGTTGTTGCTCTAATATTTGCGTAACGCTGTTCTCAACCGTTTCAGCAGAAGCACCAGAATACGTAGCAGAAATGCTGATAGTAGGCGGCGCCACATTAGGGTATTGGGATATTGGCAAATTCAATATCGATGCCAAACCAGCTAGCATGATGGCGATAGAAATCACCCACGCAAAAACCGGACGATTTATAAAAAAATGAGCTAGCATAAATTAATTCCCTTGAGCCGAAGATGCATTAGCATTCTTTGCAACAATAGCGCCGCTTTCAGGGTCTCTTGTCATCTCAACTGGCACCACCTCAGCCCCCGCTTTCACTTTCAAGGAACCTTCAACAATCACTTTTTCACCAGCTTTAACACCTGAAAGCACCAACCACTGATTACCAATAGCACGTTCAACTGTTAAAATGCGGCTTTCAATTACATTATTTTGATTAACAACTAAAGCGATAGGATTACCTTTCACGTCGCGAGAAACACCCTGCTGTGGTACTAAAAGAGCCGCATTATGAGTTAACTCATGAATCAAACCACGTACAAACATACCTGGTAGCAAAAGATTATCTGGATTCGGAAATTCTGCGCGCAAAGTCACACTGCCAGTAGATTCATTAACACTAACTTCTCGCGCTTTTAAGTTACCTTCATATTGGTATTTGGTGCCGTCCTCAAGTATCAAAGACACTTTATTAGAACCTTTTACAACGTCATCTTGAGATAAGAAATTTCGTTGCTTAAGCTGATCTAAACTGGTTTGTGCTAAATCGACAAAAATAGGATCTAAAGAGCGAACTGTTGTCATCACTGTTGCTTGGCTACCTGTCACCAATGCACCAACAGTAACTTGAGAAATACCAATTCGACCATCTATCGGTGATTTAATTTTGGTATAGCCTAAATTGATTCTAGAACTTTCCAATGCAGCTTCAGAACCCTTCTGCTTAGCGATTGCCTCTAAATAAGCAACATGCGCATCATCGAGATCTTGCTGAGAAACGTTATTCTGTTTACGCAATTGAGTGTAACGTTCATTTTTCAGTTGCGCAGACTTAAGGCTTGCATTCGCAGACTCTAAATCAGCTTGCGCTTGCTTGTAAGAAGAAACATAAGTTGAGTCATCTAATTCATAAAGTAAGTCGCCAGTTTTAACGTCCTGACCTTCCTCAAAAAAGCGCCTCTTAACTATTCCGCCAACTTGAGGGCGAATTTCAGCGACTAAACTAGAAGTAGTTCGGCCAGGCAACTCAGTCATCAAGTCTGTTTTTTGAGGTTCAATAGTGACAACACCTACTTCTGCTTTAGGAGGGGCTGATGGTGCAGCCGCTGACTTAGGGGCCTCCTCCTGACAGCCAACCAGCAACAAAACAAGTAACGCACTTGAAGCATATTTAAATTTAGACAACATTGAGGAGACTTCCTTTCGAAATATTGAGAATGATCATTCACAGGCACTATAATATAAGCAATCTACCTAATATATGACAAATCGTGCAAATAAATGAGAACTATTAAATTACCATGTAAAAGCGATCTACGAAAACAATGCATTATTGATGCCACAGAACAACACGTTCTTATTAAAGGCTTTCATAAGGCAAGTATGAGTGAGATTGCAAAAACGGCAGGGTTGAGTGTCGGCCAAATTTACCGCTACTATGCCCATAAAGATGACATTATTTGTGCATTAGTTGAACAGCTTACACAAAAAAGATTACAGTTTATGGCGTCTTTTTTAGATAAAAAAGACTGGCTAGAGCGACACTTTTCTGAAGAAAATCAAGAAACTCATAATATGAGAATAATGCATACTGAGATTCAAGCGGAAGCAACACGTAATCCAGTTATCGCCAAAATCTACAAAGAATCTCATATTCGATTACAAAATCGCGCTGTCGTTATTCTAATGTCACGCTATCCGACTATTACAGAAAGGGAAGCCATTGCCCGTATTGAAATGCTGGTCACTTTAACAGAAGGATTACTCGTTCGCTGGGATTTTCAAACGAGGCCCTTTACTAAAGAAATGCACCAAATTTATAGACAAACATTAGACACTATTTTGCCTGATGTAATTTAATCAAAAAGATTTAACTGGTTTGAAAATCGCCCTAATTTGAGACCAGCGGCTCACTAACATAGCAATAAAAATCAAAAAACAGCCAAAGACTTGACCTGAAGCCATGGTCTCACTAAACCAAAAAACAGCAAAAATAGCCGTCCAAACTGGCTCTAAATTCATAATCACTGCGGCATGACTCACTGGAGTCAAACTCATCCCATAGGTTTGTAATAGGAAACGTAAACTACTTGCCACCAAAGTACTAACTAAAAACCATCCAGCCACTGCAATACTAATACTGTGCGGAAGCGTTTCTGTTAACAGAGAAAGGAAAAGTAAAAAACACCCAGCTACACTCAATTGAATGGCAGTTAATACTAGAGCATGCATGCGCATTGAAAAGCGAGATAATAAGTTTAATTGGAATGCTGAGCCTAAAGCGGCCCCCAAAAAATACAAGTGCGAAAACTCAAAATTCAGCCCATCGTTCAACGCTAAAAAGCCCAAACCAACAACCGCAATAGGTAAAGCAATCCAAATACTTAACGGCGGCCTAGCACCAAATAGAAAACGAGCAACCACTGGAACGAGTACAACACCAAGACTAGTGATAAAAGCTCCCACCCCTAAGTTTGAGCCTTGATCCAATCCAGTTACCCAAAACATCATGGTGATGCCCATTACCAAACCAACCAAACTCGCTTGCTTAACGTTTTGCCAATCTAAACCGCGAAAATACTTTTGCCCTGCAAGAAACAATACAAAGCCAGCAACAATAAAACGCACGCCCATAAAAAAAAGTGGAGGTAATCCTGCTAGCGCTTCTTTTGAAAAAATCCAACCGAAGCCTGCCAGAACAGTAACAAACACCAGTATCAGTTCGGCCTTTAAATGTGATCCTTGCTTCAAGAATATTCCTTATTAAAAAAGCTTACTAAATAAAGTTCAAAACATTAAACCAGGGAGCAAAAAGCCTGCGCTCCTAGTGATTAGCTACTAAAAGGGCAGGCTTTTCTATGAATAATTTGCTTCTGTTAAGGCCTACTTCGCACCTTTTGGCCAAGCAATAAAAATAGAAATCAAAGCAGCAACAGCCAACATCCAGCTATACTGAACATAACCCACAAGCTCTAATGGCGACACTTTAGCCAAAGAAGACGCCAATAAAATTTGCGCACCATATGGCAATACACCCTGTACCACACATGAGAAAATATCTAACAAGCTGGCACTGCGCTTCGGATCAACATTGTAGCGTTCAGCAATATTTTTTGCGACAGAGCCATTAATTAAAATAGACACCGTGTTATTAGCAGTACATAAATTAGTTAAGGCTACTGCAGCGCTGATACTCAACTCGCCCGCGCGCGTTGATCCCGCTTTTGCACCCAACGCTTTACTAATACGTTCGATAGCACCAACCAGCCACTCCAGACCACCTTGAGCTTTCATTAGTGCAGCAAGGCCACCGATCAACAAAGAAAGAATCAAAATTTCCTGCATCCCTGTGTAACCAGCATAAATATCAGAAGACCAAGACGCCACCGAGTAATCAGGCTGCATAGTCAAACCAATCACACCCGCTAAAACAATACCGCTGAACAACACTAGCATTACGTTAACACCAGCGACAGCCAAGCCCAAGACGACAACGTAAGGCAAAACGCGAATCAGCTCATAGTCTTTAATATCTGTAATGTGCGCATCGCTGCTCTGGAAAAACAACCAAACTAAAGTAACCAATGCCGCAGGCAAAGCAATTTTGAAGTTCATGCGGAATTTATCACGCATGTCACAACCCTGAGTTCGTGTCGCGGCAATTGTGGTGTCAGAAATAATCGATAAATTATCGCCAAACATAGCACCACCAATGACGGTACCAACTGTCAACAACAAAGATAAATCCGCGGCTTCAGCAACGCCAATAGCGATTGGAGCAATGGCTGCAATAGTTCCCATCGACGTTCCCATGGAAGTAGCAACAAATGCCGTAATAACAAATAAACCTGGCAATAAAAGCGAAGCTGGCACCACACTCAGGCCAAAGTTAACGGTCGCATCAACACCACCAACACTTTTAGCCACACTAGCAAAAGCACCAGCCAGCAAATAAATCAATACCATGGTGACGATAGTGTTATCACCCACGCCCTCAATAAAGGTTTCGATGCGCTTATTAAAATGTCCTTTGCCTAATAAAATTGCCAAGGCAATAGCAGGCAAAATAGCAACAGGGGCAGAGATCTGATAGAAGGCAAAGTCCACACCTTCGGACTGATACCAAAGGCCACTGCCAACAAAAAGAACAAGGAAAAGTAACAATGGCAACAATGCCAAAGGAGATTTAGAAGTCATATCGTCTGAGGATTCCAGATTGAGTTAACCCTGCAACTTGTGGTTTTAGGGAAGAAAGGCCCGAATGATAGTAAAAAGTAATACATAGAACCAATAATAAATCGCGATGTCGTTGTCACAAAACGTTATAACAAAAAATACACATAAGTCTAATCATTATACAAAATAGATATAAACGATGTTAGGCCAATAAAAAACCCAGCTATTAAAGCTACCACTATCTGGCAACTTCAATACTGAGCTTTGTTGTAACTTATTAAAGACAGCCTCTCTATAAAACAGCTAATAGATAAAGAGGACTGTAAAGAAAGTTACTTTTTAAGTTTATAAGCAACCACATAATCGCCGATGGTTGTACCAATGGAACCATGTCCACCAGCTACCTGAACGACCATTTGCTCACCTTTACTATTTAAGTAAGTCATTGGTGTGGCTTGACCACCTGCAGGCAAACGACCTTTCCACAACTCTTCACCAGTAGACATGTCGTAAGCTCGCAAATAGTTATCAACAGACGCGGCCATGAAAACAACACCGCCATCCGTAATCACTGGACCACCAATACCTGGCATGCCCATTTTTATTGGCAATTTAAATGGTGTCATATCTTCAATAGTGCCGTTTTTATGCTTCCAAACGGTTTTGCCTGTTTTAAGATCGGCACCAGCCACATAACCCCATGGTGGTTGCTGACAAGGAACACCTAAAGGAGATAAGAAAGGCTTCAACTGCACCGCATACTCAGCACCTTCATTAGAATTAACACCCTGCTCGCCTTTATTGGCGTTAGTCAAATCTGCACCTTCTCGTGGCACCAGAGTAGAAGTAAAAGCAAGATACAAAGGCATACCAAACATTTGTTGGCGTTTTGGATCGACAGCAATGCTACCCCAGTTGAATACCCCGAAGTTCCCAGGATAAACAATAGAGCCTTGCTCTGATGGTGGTGTGTAGCGACCTTCATAGCGTAATTGCTTAAATTGAATTCGACACATTAGTTGATCCAATGGTGTCGCGCCCCACATATCTGCTTCCGTTAACTTAGCAGGCTTAAAGGAAAAAGCAGAAGTTGGTTGAGTTTTCGCCGCATAGTCACCAGGAATAGTACCCTGTGGCGCAAGTTCTTCGGTAATAGGAAAAATAGGCTCGCCTGTTTTTCTATTTAACACGTACACATCACCTTGTTTGGTTGGGACCACCAAAGCAGGCTGTTTACCTGTTGGCGTATCTAAATCCAACAAAGCAGGTTGCGCTGGCGTGTCCATATCCCATAAATCATGGTGAACAAACTGCTGCACCCAAGCGACCTGACCAGTTTCGAGGCTCAAAGCCACAACCGAAGTCGCATACTTTTCTTCCGCAGGAGTACGATACATACCTAACTGATCCGGTGTGCGATTCCCCATAGGGAAATACGCCAAGCCAAGCTTTTCATCCGCACTGGCAACCGACCAACTATTTGGCGAGCTTGTCGCATAAGTTTCGTCTGGACCTATAGGCGTTGTATCGTCTGGATGACCAGAATCCCAGTTCCATTTCAACTCACCCGTTTTCACGTCGTAAGCGCGAATCACACCAGATGGAGAATTCACATCATAGTTATCATTCACTGACCCAGAGACGATCACCACACCACCAGCCACTAATGGCGGCGACGTAGAATAATAATAACCAGACTGCTTAAATGGCATGTTGTGCATTAAGTCCAATTCGCCATTGTCCGCAAAGTTAGCACAGCGGGCACCCGTTGTTGGATCTATAGCCACTAAACGAGCATCAGAGGTTGGTAAGAACAACTGAGCATCACACTGCATACTGGTTAAGCTTTCCGCCGGAGCCGACTCTTTTTGAATAGGTGGAAGCTTTGTTCCATTGGAAGGAGGTAAATAAGACACACCTCGACAAGTCTGGTGCTGACGCTGACTTTCTGCAGGCACTTTCGCATCATAAACCCATTGTTCTTCACCGGTATCCGCATCTAATGCCACAACCCAGTTATGTGGAGTACAGACATAAAGAGCATTACCGAGCTTCAAAGGCGTTGCTTCGTAAGTTGTTTCCCCCACATCTTTCGGGCCTTTTTTATCGCCGGTTTGATACTGCCAAGCGACTTGAAGCTGATCGGCATTATCCGGTGTGATTTGAGCTAATGGCGAGAATCGCTGACCTAAATTACTACGTCCGTAAGCGTTCCACTCGCCCTGATTAACATCACCAGTATCGGCATCAGACATGGTCACTGACCGTGTCATTTTACCTTCAACAGTCGTAGGTGACGTCATAAACAAAGGAGAAATAGTAACTAAAGCGGTTGCAACCCAAACTGGCAATAACAAACGTCCACCACTGCGGCGCTTAAATAAAGCCAATAAAAGAAGAGGAACGGCGAGGATTAAGAAAAGCCCCATTCGCGTTGCGAGAGGCCACCAGCTTAAGCCCGACTCCATAATCGACCAGATTAAGGTTCCAATCAATAAAAGAGCATAAATAAGGTTGGCGACTTTATTGCGCTTTCTTAACAACAAAGCGACAGCGATAAAGGCAACGCCAGCAACAACATAGTAGAGGCTGCCATCAAGTGACACTAGCCAGCCACCACCCAACAGCAAAGCCAAACCAATGACTAAAAACAGTACCGAGAGAACAATCATATGACACAATCCCTTCGAGTTTAATTCGTTTGTTTAATTCATTTAATCTAGGAGTAAAGAAGTAAAACGACCGCAGAACAGCCATCACACCACCTATTTACCATAGATGATTACAGCTCAAAGGAAAAGTGTAGAGTATAAAATGACAAAATAGACTTTTTTCTTACATATTTATAAAGCAATACCCATGTCAATGCTCAATTCTTAGTCACATCATGGCCATACACTGCATCTAATTTAGACTGGATAACACTAGGAGCAAAGCGCCCAGCAGCTTGAAGTGCTTTTAATTTCATTCTGCCGAACACACCACCGTGCATGTGATATAAGCCAGCATTGGCTTTCGACATTTGCTGAATTTTAGTCGCACGAGGTTTACGCACTTGCTCATATTTAAGCAAAGCATCACTCAAGGCATAATTAGACAAACACTTAGCTAAAATATATCCGTCTTCAATCGCCATCGCGGCACCTTGCGCCATGAAAGGCAACATGGGATGACAAGCATCACCCAACAAAACCACTCGACCTTTGTGCCAGGTAGGCAGTTCATCGCGGCCATTTAACGCCCATAAAAACGTACTGCTCGCAGACTTGATTAACTCACTAACTTCAGGGTGCCAATCTGCAAAAGCGCGCTTTAACTCTTCGACATCACCTTCTTCACGCCATGACTCAGACCGCCAATCGCTGCGCTCTTCCACAGCTACGAAGTTCACGTAGTCGCCACCACGCAAATAATAACTCACGAAATGCCGACCAGGACCAGCCCAAACACACGCATCAGGTTTAACATCAACAGTCAGATCACTGACAGGAATAACGCCACGCCAAGCAACTTGCCCCATAAAGATTGGGCGTTCTTGTCCTAGCATTTGCTCACGTACTTTTGAGCGAATGCCGTCCGCACCGATCAACAAATCTGCACTAAATTCACGACCATCTTCGAGCAATAAACAGACTTGCTTGAGCTCAGTGTTTTCGCGATAGTCAGTAACCACTGCGTTTAACACCATCTCAACACCAACTTGTGCACAGGCTGCAGCTAAAACCTGATGCAAATCCGCACGATGCAGATGCCAATAAGGCGCACCATAACGCGCTTCAACTTGCTTACCTAAAGGCGATTTGAGGTAGTATTCGCCGGTTTTATAATCTCGAATAGCAGCATGTTGAGGTTTAAAAACAAACTGACTTAATTCAGATTCTAAACCTAGCTGTCGCAATACTTTTAAAGCATTAGGGCTTATTTGCAGGCCTGCGCCAACTTCACCAAGCCTCGCAGCTTGCTCACACACTACCACTCGAACACCTTGCTTAGCCAACGCTAGCGCAGCGCACAAACCGCCAATACCTGCACCAGCAATCACAACACAATTAACTTGCCCCACTCATCTTTCCTCTTTGTTAGCGATGCTTTTGCAAGAATTAAAGGCGCCATAGTAGCGAATTCCGGCCTAAATAAAACCGACCTATGTCACTTATCATGGAACAAAAAATGTAAAAAAACTTTTCAAATACTATGGCTCGATCCTTGCTTTATTCTCTCAGTAGTGCGAAAACACTATGCATAGCCTAGTAAATCAAGGTAATGATATGGCTAGGTTCCACCTTACAAAGTAAAGAAGTCTCCCCAATGTGGGGCGGATGCACAAAAAAAGCCCACAAATGTGTGCAAGTTTAAGGCACCCACCTCCGGCTTGATAAAGAGAACGAGGTATACATGGAAAAACTAACGAGCCATTATCAGTCATCTGATTTTTTTGACGAGTTAATAGATGACAAAGGCGCCCCAAGATCTCCGGCAAAACAACTCTTGGGATATTTGGACAGTCTTTCAGAAGACGAACTAGAAAAGAGGCGCCTCACCGCAGAAGCAACGATACAAGAAATGGGCATCAGCTTCACGGTCTACACAGAGGAAGGCAATATAGACAGAGCATGGCCCTTCGATATTGTCCCTAGAACCATAGAAGCCTCAGACTGGAAAATAGCTGAAGCAGGATTAAAACAACGTCTAACCGCTCTTAACCTTTTCATCAACGATCTCTACCACGACCAAAACGTCATCAAAGACGGCATCATCCCAGAACATATCATCAAAGATTCCAAAAATTTTAGACCAGAATGCGTTGGCGTATCACCAGCCTACGGCGTATGGGCGCATATTTGTGGTACCGATCTAGTACGAGATGAAAATGGCGACTTCTTTGTTTTAGAAGATAACTTACGCGTACCTTCTGGTGTGTCTTACATGTTGGAAAACCGCGCCATTACTAAGCGAGTTCTTCCAGAACTGTTTGAAAACGAATCAATCTTACCAATCGATTCTTACACCTCGCAATTGTTTGACACCTTGGCCTCTTTGTCGCCAAGAGATATAGAAAACCCTGAGATCGTAGTGTTAACACCGGGTATTTATAACTCCGCCTATTTTGAACACGCCTTCTTGGCGCAACAAATGGGTGCTGAACTAGTTGAAGGCAGCGATCTATTTGTCGACAACGACGACTGCGTTTACATGAAAACTATTGATGGTCCAGAGCGCGTAGATGTAATCTATCGTCGCATTGACGATTTATTCATCGACCCAGAAGCGTTTGATCCTGAATCAGTCCTAGGTGTTGCTGGTCTAATGCGCGCATGGCGAGCAGGTAATGTCGCACTAGCAAATGCGCCGGGTGCAGGTGTTGCCGATGACAAGGTGGTTTACGCTTATGTCCCAGACATCATTCGTTATTACTTGAACGAAGAGCCGATCCTTAACAACGTCGAAACCTTCTTATGTGACGATCCAGAACAGCGTGCCTATGTTCTCGCCAACCTAGACAAACTGGTTGTTAAACCGGCCAACGAATCTGGCGGTTACGGTATGCTAGTCGGGCCTCATTCAACGAAGAAAGAACAAGCACTGTTTGCCGAGTTAATTACTAAAAATCCGCGCAATTACATTGCTCAACCAACGTTGAAATTATCCACCGCACCAACGCTTATATCCAAAGGTGTCTTAGAACCTCGTCACCTAGACCTTCGTCCATTTATCTTGCAAGCTAAGGAAACCTACGTCACCACTGGCGGCCTAACTCGCGTTGCCATGAAAAAAGGTTCCTTGGTCGTTAATTCGTCACAAGGTGGTGGTAGTAAAGACACTTGGATTGTTGAAACAAAGGGGCAGTAACCATGTTATCTAGAGTCGCAGAACGCTTATATTGGAGCGCACGGTATTTGGAACGCGTTGAAAACACAGCCCGCTTGGTCAGTGTTTATGACGACCTATTATTCGACCTTCCAAAAAACATCGAAGTATCTTGGTATAACTTAATCGAGATACTCAGTGGCGAAGAAATTTTCGAACAACGTTATAAAGTAAAAGACGAACGTAACGTAGTGAAGTTTCTTTTAGCCGATGACACAAACTCAAGCTCTATGCTGTCATCATTAAAAATGGTGCGGGAAAATATCCGGACCACTCGTGATGCGGTTCCTAAAGAAACATGGGAACTAATAAACGAACTAGATCTATACGCACAACAGAATATCAAGCAAGGGATTAACCGTTCAGAACGACATCTTTTCTTGAATACTATTATTGAAGGCTGCCAAAAAATCATCGGCCTCTTTGCTGGTGCAATGAGCCGTGATTCAGGCTGGCATTTCCTCATTATGGGACGTTATTTAGAACGTGCTGACATGGGAACACGTATTCTTGATGCGGCCGTGTCTTTAATGTTGAAATCTGAGCCAGAAGCAAGAATTCAACTTGGACAAGTGACTTGGTCAAAAGTATTAAAGTCTCAAAGTGCGTATTTGGATTATCGCCGCACCGTTAGAACATCTATCAACGGAGCAAAGGCTACTACATTCTTGATGAATGACCTTTGTTTCCCACGATCTCTAGCTTACTGCCTAGGTCAAATAGGTGAAGCGGCGACAAAATTACCACGCGCCGGTTTAATTACCGCTAAGGTAGATAAACTTTTAGAATTTGATTACCCAATCAATAGTTCAGAAGATTTGGATGAAGACTTTCACAACCATCTCAATGATATACAGATTGCCATTATCGAAATAAATCACCAGATCACCGAAAACTGGTTTCATTTTCGGCAAGGAGACGCTGCATGACCATTAGAGTCGCAATACAGCACAAGACCACTTACGAGTTTGACCGTTTTATTAACGTAGCTCCTCACGTTTTAAGACTGCAACCGGCTGCGCACTCACGCACAAAAATTCATGCTTACTCGCTTAAAGTTTTGCCTGAAACGCATTTTATCAATGTGCAACAAGATCCGTTTGGAAATTTCCAAACTCGCTTAGTGTTTCCTGAAAAGACCAATAAGCTAGAGTTTTACGTGGAAGTTATCGCCGATATGACGGTAATCAACCCATTCGATTTCTTCGTTGAAAGCTACGCGGAAGAATATCCATTTGCCTACGATAAAGCGCTTAAGAAAGAGCTCGATCCTTACTTACAAGTAACTGAATCTTGCCCGTTATTGGACAAATGGCTATCTACGGTTGATCGTAAAAATACGCCGATTAACGATTTTCTCGTGGCGATCAATAGTCGCTTAGCAGCGGATATTGGTTACGGAATTCGTTTAGAGCCAGGCGTTCAGACTTGCGAAGAAACCCTGACCCTGAAAAAAGGTTCTTGTCGTGATACATCATGGTTACTGGTTCAAATACTACGTAGCCTTGGTCTAGCAGCACGTTTCGCGTCTGGTTATCTAGTACAACTAACGTCTGACGTGAAAGCGCTCGACGGCCCATCAGGCCCAGAAGAAGATTTCACCGACCTACACGCATGGTGTGAAGTATTTTTACCTGGCGCAGGCTGGGTTGGATTAGATCCAACTTCAGGCCTATTCGCCGGCGAAGGTCACATCCCTCTAGCTTGTACACCAGAGCCGGCTTCAGCAGCACCGATTACTGGCTTTGTTGACGAATGTGAATGTGAGTTTAGCTACAGCAATATTGTAACTCGTATCCATGAAGATCCGCGTGTGACAAAACCCTATGCAGAAGGCGAATGGGACACCATCAAAGCCTTAGGTTTTGCGGTTGACAAACAGCTTGAAGACGGCGACGTTCGTCTAACAATGGGTGGTGAGCCAACGTTTGTCTCCATCGACGACATGGATTCAGAGCAGTGGAATACCGGCGCATTGGGCGCAGAAAAGCTTAAACTAGCCAAAGACTTGCTGATTAAAATGAAGCAAGAATTCGGCGCTAACGGCCTACTTCATTATGGCCAAGGCAAATGGTATCCGGGCGAAGAAGTACCGCGCTGGGCACTGGGTTGTTTCTGGCGCACCGACGGCGAAGCGTTATGGAATGATCCGAAATATTTAGCGCGCGTAGACAAAGACTACAAACACACCATTAAAGATGCTCAAGCTTTTGGCGAATTATTGTGTGAAAAACTAGCATTGGATAAGCAATATCTACAAAGCACCTACGAGGACACTCTGTATTATTTATGGATGGAGCAATCGCTTCCTGCGGATGCCGATCCAACCAAAGCCGATTTAAAAGACGATTTAGAACGCCGTCGTCTAGCAAAACTGCTTAGTCGTGGTTTAAGCACCACAACTGGCTTCGTTTTGCCGTTAGAATTCGATACGGTAAACAATCGTTGGAATAGCTCCCTTTGGCCAATGCGCAGTGACGTTATTACCTTGATTCCGGGCGACAGCCCAATGGGTTATCGTTTGCCACTGAATTCTTTACCAGCGCAAGCCGAAGAAGATCGTATTCCCGAGCGTGATCCGTTTGATCCTCGCCAACCTTTGGCGAACAAAAAAGACAACGCGGTATTAGAAAGCGTTGCCAAGCAGCATTTCGCTAAAAAACCAGCAGCACCTGCCTTAGCGCCAGAAAAAACGTTGAAAAACGTGATTCGCACTACCTTGTGTATCGAACCACGTGATGGCCGCTTGCATGTATTCATGCCGCCTATGACGCATCTTGAGCATTTTGTGAATGTTCTTGAGCATCTTGAAGCGGTTGCGAAAACCCTTGATAAACCTATCGTTGTCGAAGGTTACGAGCCACCAAAAGATCCGCGCTTGCAGAAATTCCTAATCACGCCAGATCCAGGTGTTATCGAGGTGAACATTCACCCTGCGGCAAGCTGGAAAGAATTGGTTCACAATACCGAAACTCTATATCACCAAGCCTACCTTTCTCGTCTAGGCGCAGAAAAATTCATGCTTGATGGTCGCCATACCGGCACAGGTGGTGGTAATCACGTAACGCTTGGAGGCCGTACACCAGCAGACAGTCCGCTGTTACGTCGCCCTGAGTTACTACAAAGTTTAGTAACCTTCTGGCAGCATCATCCAGGTTTATCTTATCTTTTCTCTGGCATGTTTATTGGCCCAACTAGCCAAGCACCACGTCCAGACGAAGGTCGCGACGAAGCCCTATATGAAATGGAAATCGCTTTCCAAAACATGCCGTCTGGTTTTGTTGAAGAACCTTGGTTAGTCGACCGCTTGATGCGTAACTTGCTAGTCGATATCACAGGTAACACGCATCGTTCTGAATTCTGTATTGATAAGCTTTACGCAGCTGGCAGCGCCAGCGGTAGACAAGGTTTATTGGAATTCCGTGGTTTTGAAATGCCACCGCATCCGCACATGTCTCTCGTGCAAATGCTGTTGTTGCGCTGCTTAGTTGCACGCTTCTGGAAAGAACCGTACAAAAAGCCTTTGGTTCGTTGGGGCACCAGCTTGCATGACAAATTCATGCTGCCACATTTTGTTTGGCAGGACGTTAAAGAAGTGGTCGAAGATCTTCAGCGCCATGGTTTCCCATTCAAACTAGAATGGTTAGCACCATTTGAAGAGTTCCGTTTCCCTCATTATGGTCGTCAAAAAATCGATGACATGGAAATTGAACTTCGTTGGGCAATTGAGCCTTGGCATGTTCTAGGTGAAGAAATCACCGGATCGGGTACTGCTCGCTACGTAGATTCTTCCGTCGAACGTTTGCAGGTAAAACTATCTGGCTTAACCGATGGACGTTATGTGCTTAGCTGTAATGGCCGTCGCGTGCCGATTCGTTCTACAGGTCGCAAAGGCGAATACGTTGGCGCGGTTCGCTACAAAGCTTGGGCGCCACCATCTGCCTTGCACCCAACACTAGGGACAGATACGCCACTAATATTTGATTTAATCGATACATGGAACGGCTTATCTGTGGGCGGTTGTACTTATCATGTGTCTCACCCAGGTGGACGTACGTATGACAATGTACCAGTCAATAGCAATGAAGCGGAAGCTCGCCGTGTGAACCGTTTCTGGGATCACGGCTTCACTCAAGGCACGCTATCTCCACCGCCAGCCTTCAGTGCATTGCGCTCTTTTTACCCGAATGGAGACGAGCCTCGTGCAATGTCACCACCAGCTGAAGAGCCAATGAATGAATATCCGCATACATTAGACCTAAGGAAGCAGTATAATGTTCTCTAATAATTAATTTTTTAGGCTCAAGCACATTATGCAACTTCAAACAGGTACTTTTATAACGTCGGTGATAGATGAGAAACCGACGTTATCTTCCGCCTATGATAAACCGATAAATGCTTATGATGAGGCCTTCACGGAAGATCGCCAACCGCGCGCACATTGGGAAGCACTGCTGCGTAACATAAGCAATCTTTCAGACGAGGAAATGCTCGACCGACAACGTCGTGCTCAGCGTATCCTTCGTGAAGACGGAGCTACCTATAATTTAACCAGCGACCCACTCACGCCAAGTGTTTGGTCGCTGGATCTTATTCCCAATATTATTCCGACCGATGAATGGCTTGAGATAGAGCAAGGTTTAGCTCAGCGCTCAAACTTATTCGATCTGATCTTAAAAGACCTCTATGGTCCGCAAGAACTGCTGAAAAACGGCATTATTCCTTCTGAGATTATTTTTAGCCATCCAGGATTTTTACGTCAATGCCACGGTGTTATGGTTCCCGGTGCTCATCAATTACTGCACCATGCGGTGGATCTAGTACGTGACCATGCGGGTCAATTCCAAGTCATTGGCGATCGTACCCAAGCTCCAAATGGCGCGGGCTACGCATTAGAAAACCGTACCGTGGTATCGCGTGTTATTCCGAACAGTTTCCGCGACAGTCAAGTGCGTCGTCTTGCAGGATTTTTCCAATCCTTCAAAAATATGCTGACGTCTCTTGCCAGTCAATGGACAGATACGCCACGTATCGTCATGCTGTCTCCTGGTGCTTATAGTAGCACCTATTTCGAACAAGCCTACTTATCAAACTATCTTGGTTTTCCATTAGTTCAAGGCAGCGATTTAACCGTACGTAATGGCGCGGTATGGATGAAATCTTTAAATGGCTTGGCACGTGTCGATGTTATTTTACGTCGTGTCGATGACGCCTACTGCGATCAAGCCGAACTAAGAGCCGACTCTTTCCTAGGAGTTCCAGGTTTATTAGAAGTAGTACGAGCAGGTAACGTCGTGCTTGCTAACCCATTAGGTAGCGGCATTTTAGAAGCGCCAGCATTAGTTAAATTTTTGCCTGCCATCAGTGAATTTTTGACAGGTAAACAACTAACTTTACCTTCTGTAGCAACCTGGTGGTGTGGTGATAAAGACGACTTAAATTATGTTATCGCCAATCTTAGTAACCTGATTATCAAACCTGCGATTCGTAGCCATAGCAGCAACAGTATTTATGGTCACACGCTAAGCGAAAAGCAAAAACTTAATACCATAGAAAAAATCAAAAAAGCCCCGCATCTATATGCTGCGCAAAGTTATGTTCCAGGCTCTATGTCGCCTATTTGGTTAAATGGAAAAATACAAGCTAGGCCAAGCCTATTGCGAGCTTTCACCGTTGCTACCCCAACCGGCTACACCGTCATGCCTGGCGGTTTATCTCGTGCTGGCGAATCGACAAAAGATTCCATTGTCACCAATATGTCTAGCTCAAAAAGTAAAGACACTTGGATCATCGCCGCAGAGCCAGAAGCGCAAAGTAACTTAATTACTGATCAAGTTTTATTACAGGACGAAGCCTTACAAGCTAATTTACCAAGCCGAGTGGTAGAAAACTTATTTTGGATGGGGCGTTATGCTGAACGTGCAGAAATCAGTATGCGCTTGCTACGTACCATTTTTAAACAGATGAATGGTATTGACCCATTACCAGAAGAAAGCCGCCGTATGTTACTTGAAATGGCGTCTACGCAAACTGGCTGCTTGCCCGGCTTTATGGAAGCAGACGAAAAGCTCCTCGCCAATCCAGAAGCTGAACTCGTTTCTATCATAACTGATGGCAGCCGAGCGGGATCCGTCAAAGCTAACCTGCAAGCCATGTTAAGTTGTGGCGAGCAAGTGAAAGAAATGCTTTCTGCCGATACTCGTATCATCATCAATGAGCTGCGTGACCATATTCATGAGCTAGATCGTGCTTATACCAATGGTTTACCTTCTGCACCGGAAGAATCGTTAGACAGTCTTGTTACCTCTTTGTTGGCGCTGTCCGGTTTGAACCATGAAAGCATGTTACGCGGACTCGACTGGACGTTTCAAGAAATTGGCCGTCGTACCGAACGTGCATTGCAAACAGCAACCTTGTTACGCTCTGCGCTCACTACGCCACTATCATCTGGACCGCAACAGCAAATTCTAGAATCCGTTTTATTAAGCGTAGAAGCACTTATTTCCTTCCGTCGCCGCTATCGTAATCGTGCTCGCGTTGCTTATGGATTGGATCTATTGATGATTGATGGTACTAATCCACGCTCTTTACTTTATCAAGTAGAGCAACTGCGTAAATACATCAGAGAACTGCCCAGAAATGAGACAACAACAGCTGGCCTAAGCCCTGAAAATAAAATCATTTTAAAATCGCTAAATGATATTCAGCTTGCCGATTTGGAAGAGCTTGCCAAAATTGATCCAGATAGCCAAAGCCGTCTAAAACTAGAGCAACTCATGACCGAGTTTTTAGCTCAACTTGAGCAATTCACCGTTCTCATTAGCGATAAGTATTTTGACCATACCGCTGGCCCGCAGTCTTTGACTGAAGCCATCAGAGGAACAAATGTATGAGGTACCGCGTTCGCCATATAACGGAATACACTTATGGAGCGCCAGTGAGCTTATGTTACAACATGGCTCACCTCCTACCGCGAGATACGCGCAATCAGCGCTGCTTGAATCAGAAAATACAAATCAATCCGCCACCAGTTTATCAAAACGATGGCGAAGATTATTTCGGTAATCAGACGTTTTATTTTTCGATTCAAGAAGCCCATAAAAAATTGGTGATTGATGTCACCACTGACTTTGAAATTTCACCATTGAATGTACTTCAATGGCAAATACAAAGCACGCTCACTTGTGGTCAATTACGCGCGCAACTAAGTAATCCAAATACACCTGAACTGCGCATGGCAAAAGAATATCTACTGGATTCTCCGCAAATACGTTGTTCAGAAGATTTAAAGGCCTATGCTCTAAGCACTTTTACAGATGACAAACCTGTCTTACAGGCAGCATTGGCTTTTACTCATAAGATCTTCACTGAATTCAAATTCGACCCAGCTAGTACAACCGTTGCGACGCCACTTGAGCAAGTACTAAAACAGCGCAGCGGTGTATGTCAGGATTTCGCTCATTTAGCCATTGGCTGTTTGCGTTCGGTTGGCATTCCAGCTCGTTATATGAGTGGCTACCTAGAAACCTTGCCCCCACCAGGACAAGAAAAATTGGTTGGTGCGGATGCCTCCCATGCATGGTTCGCGGTGTTTATCCCTGAATTAGGTTGGGTAGAATTTGATCCAACCAATGACCTAATGCCAAGCGATCAGCATATCGTCACTGCATGGGGTCGAGATTATGCTGACGTGACACCACTTCAAGGCGTTATTTTTGAAGGTGGCGGCTCTCAGCAACTTGCCGTTTCGGTAGATGTAAAACGAGTCTAACCAAATAGCTTGGTAAGATACGAATAAGTCTTTGCTCGACATAGTTTGCTCGACACATTAAGTCGATGCAAAGACGCTTTTACTGCGCTTTTTATTACAACCTCGGCCAGTACAATTATCATCCAAAAGCCATACTACATAGCATGTAGAGCCGATATAAGGTAAGCTTCGCGAAATTCTTGCATAACCTGACCTTTCAGCTTTGCACCTGCCTTTATAAAACATGAGAACATCTATGAGTTTCAACAAACTTGGGCTTTCTGCCCCCATCTTAAAAGCCATTGAAGATCAAGGCTATACTGAGCCGTCTGCAATTCAAGCTCAGGCAATACCAGCCATTCTTGAAGGCCAAGATGTGATGGCCGCAGCCCAAACAGGGACAGGCAAAACAGCCGGTTTTACCTTACCCTTGCTTGAAATTCTAAGTAAAGGCGAAAACGCACAAAGCAATCAAGTTCGCGCTTTAGTATTAACACCAACTCGTGAATTAGCAGCGCAAGTCGCTGAAAGCGTCAAAAATTACGGTCAGCATCTGTCTCTTAAATCGACAGTAGTATTCGGCGGCGTTAAAATCAATCCTCAAATGATGGCACTACGTCGCGGCGCGGATATTTTGATCGCAACGCCTGGCCGCATGATGGATTTATACAACCAAAAAGCAGTACGTTTCGACAAGCTAGAAATCCTAGTGTTAGACGAAGCAGACCGCATGCTGGACATGGGCTTTATCCATGACATCAAAAAAATCCTAGCCATTCTGCCGAAGAAACGTCAGAACTTATTGTTCTCTGCGACCTTTTCACCAGAAATTCGCCAGTTAGCAAAAGGCTTGGTAAACAACCCAATCGAGATTTCCGTTACGCCACGTAATGCGACAGCGGTCTCTGTAGAACAGTGGTTGCACCCAGTCGACAAGAAACGCAAAACTGAGTTGTTAATTCAACTTATCGCTGCCGGTCGTTGGGATCAGGCATTGGTCTTTTCTCGCACTAAACACGGCGCAAACAAGATCACTAAACAATTAGAAGACGCTGGCATTCGTGCTAGCGCCATTCACGGCAACAAAAGCCAAGGCGCACGTACTCGCGCCCTATCAGACTTTAAAGAAGGCCGTATTCGCATTCTTGTCGCGACAGACATCGCGGCGCGTGGACTGGACATCGAACAACTACCTCACGTAGTCAACTTTGACCTACCAGATGTAGCAGAAGATTACGTTCACCGTATCGGCCGTACTGGTCGTGCTGGCGCAACAGGCAAAGCCATTTCATTGGTAGCTGCCGACGAACTAGATCAATTACGCGCGATTGAGCGTTTGACTCAGAAGCTAATTGAACGTCGTTACGAAGATGATTTCATGCCAACACACATGTTGCCTGATACCACATTAGATACACGTCCAATCAAGCCTAACAAGCCAAAAAGACCGCGTGAACAAACCAATGCTCCAAGACAAGGTAATGGCGCGAAACAAGGCAATGCGCCTAAGTCTGGCAATCGTCGCCCTAGTGCACCAAAAGCAGAAATGACACCAGGCCAAGGTCTTCGAAGCAAGCCTTTAGCACCAGCGCGTCGTAATCGTAAACCAGATTAATTCTCATCATCTAATCTGCTAGAATAAATAAAGCCACAGTGAGACTATCTCACTGTGGCTTTTTTGAAAAAATAATAAACGAAATTCACCAACATCAAGGACGTGTTATGGGAATAGTAATCCTCCCTCTTTTTTTATTTTGGGTAATCTGCTTTCTTTTCTCGCTTCGAATCGGCTATGTCTTATTGAAAGAAGAGAAGCTGTTTGTCTACAAGATACTACCAACTATAGCCGCCATTCTTCTCGCAATTATGTATAAGACTCACTCTATCAATCAGTTTGAAGGTAGAGAATCGCTCTGGGTATTTGAAATAATATTTTTCTTCTTGTTTAACCTAGATGCTGCACTCTTATACCTAGCTGCGTTTTTAACCTACTTCTTCATCAAGAAACGCATTAAAAACCCATCAATTAAGTCCCTAATTTTCATTATCGCGCTATCTATTTCATTAGGGACACTGCTTGGCTCATTTAGTAGTGAAAGTTTTATGGAAGAACATAATATTGAACAAACTTATTGAATTTAAATAAGTATATAGAAGTAGAACAACGCCGAAAAATAGAAATGAAGTTAATATAGGTGAAAACCTATAAACTAAAAAAGGATAAAGTAATGGGATTGATTTTAGGGCCAATTTTGATTTTTTGGATTATTGCAGCTGGATTTTCCATTTATATGGGAAGTACGCTATTAAATGATTACCAAATATTTCAGGCATACATGATTGCTATAGCGACCACGGTTTCATATGTTTCATTAAATTTGATCATCAGATACGGAAACAAGAAAGAGCTTTGGATATTTGAAATCCCCTTCTTTTTTATGACTAATAAGATAAGCCTATTGTTATTTGGTATTTCTATCTTCTTTTATATTTGGGGGGATGATCTCAAAAACCAAGAATACGGCAATGAATTAATCTTCATTCTAAACTTTACCATAGCATTTAGTGCCGTTATTGGAACGTTCTGCAACGAAACCTTTATGCGAGTACGTAAAATAAAAAAAAAACCATTAATAATTTCATAAAAAAATAACGAATAGCTAAAAAAATAAACATGTATTCAAAATACGAAAAATGAATGGTTTAAAAAATCATATAAAAATTGTTATAAAAATATTTATTCTTTGTATGTTTTTTTTACAAATCAGTAGAATAACCCACCAATACACTCCAACATATCTAGACAGGTAATTTCGCTATGAAGCTTTCCAAACAATTAGGTTCGCTTATCGGTATCACTGTACTGGGCCTTATTCTATTAGGCTACTTTGCACTAACCACCATCCATACATCACTCATTGATAGTCGTAAACATGAACTACAAACCGTTCTATCTTTAGCAACTACACAAGCCCATTTCTATGTGGAACAAGAGAAACAAGGCAAAATACCACGCCAAGAAGCTGAACAAAAAGTCATCGAGTTGCTCTCGAATATGAATTACGGCTCTACTTATATCTGGGCCAGAGATGCAAAAGGCCTTTTGAGAGTCCATGTTAAAAACGAGCTGTTAGGAAAACCAGACCTTAGCAGACTACCTAATGGAAAACTCGCCTACGATAGTTATATAAAAGAGCTAAAAACTGAAGATATAGGCTACATAGCTAACTACATTGCCAAGCCAGGAGTAAAGGGTGATGTTTTAAAAATAAATGCTTTTGTAAACCTTCCAGATTGGAATTGGTTATTAGGGTTCGGTGTTTATATGGATGATGTAGAAAGTGATTTCTGGTCATTTGCTTTGAGCTTTATTTTAATTGGTGTTGCAGTATTTGCCTTGATCGTTATTGCAGGTGTTATGATCGCACGAAGCATTTACAAGACACTTGGCGGTGAACCTCTATACGCTATGCAAGTAACAGGTAGTATAGCTGATGGAAACCTTAACCAGATTATTGAAGGAAAATTCGAATCTGAAAGCCTTTTAGGCTCTATTAGCCGAATGCAAAACGCGCTAAAAGATATGGTAGGTAATATTAAAGAAGGGTCCGAACAGCTCACAATAGCTACTAATAACCTAAATCAGCAAATGCAGACCATCACCCAAGCATCGCAAAACTCTTCCGATGCAACCCATTCAACTGCAGCTGCTATTCAAGAATTGTCGAGCTGTATCGATAACATTTCAGTAAGCGCAAGGAATACAGCAACCAATTCTGAAGTGTCATCGTCTTTGGCGATCGAAGGTGAATCGCAAGTACAAAACGCAGCGAAAAGCATCAACGACGTATCGGCTCAAATTATTACCTCAACGAAGGAGATCGCAGGATTACAAAAACGTTCTATAGAGATAGGCAATATCGTTAAAGTGATTCGCGATATCGCAGAACAAACTAACTTATTAGCACTAAATGCGGCGATAGAAGCGGCTCGCGCTGGTGAGCAAGGGCGAGGCTTTGCAGTCGTAGCTGACGAAGTTCGTACACTCGCCTCACGTACCGCGACAGCGACATCTGAAATAACTGAAACCATTACGATCATTCAGGCTGAAACAGAAAAAGTAGCCAAAACTATGCAATCAGTTCTTCCTAAAGTGGATGCAAGTGTTTCAAGTGCAGAAGATGTGTCATCTATGCTGACTAAAATACGTTCCGGCACAGATAATACCTTAGAGATGATTCGAGATGTAGCGCACTCTGCAGAAGAACAAAATCAAGCAACAGAAAGTCTTGCCCAGCATGTCGAAGAGATTTCAGCAATGGTTGCCAGTACTGCCGAGGCCGTTTCAGAATCAAGAAACAGCATGAATAAATTAGATACTCTCGCGATTTCTCTACATAAGAGCATTAGTTTCTTCAAAGTTTAATAACGGCTCTTTTCCTTGTCTTAGAATCAAAAAGCCGCATATGAACTGATCCCCAGTAATTGGAATGTCCAACTATTGGGGGTCAGTTCAATATAGATAGATACGGCTTTTTTTAGATTTTAAATCAACTCAATTTATACGAGCTGATCTCTTTCAGCACATTTTCAAAACGTTGTTTGGCTTGACCAGATCCTTCATCAGTTTTATTGACCAAATCCAGAATTCGCTCTGAACGCTCGCTGACATTTTGAATGTTACGGTTAATCTCTTCAGATACTTGTGATTGCTCTTCTGATGCTGTAGCAACTCGCTCTATAGTCTGAGTAAGTAACTCAATAGCATCAAATAAGCCTTGCATCATGGTGACATTTTCACCGACCACACTAGACGTTTGTGTTGCCATGCTGGAACATTTATCCATGGATTGTAGGGCACTCTTACCAGAACCCACCAAGGCTTCAATCATAGAACGAATCTCTTCAGTCGAATTTTGTGTACGCTGAGCAAGCGTTCTCACTTCATCGGCAACTACAGCGAAGCCTCGTCCTTGTTCACCAGCACGAGCTGCTTCTATCGCTGCGTTTAATGCCAATAAATTGGTCTGTTCAGCAATAGATTCAATAGTTTGCAAGATAGTGCTAATTTGCTCTGTATGACCAGTAACCGACTGCACCGCTTTATATCCGCCATCCACTTCTGAAGATAAATTGGCGATAGACTGCAGAATAGTCTGCATCCGCGCTGAACCTTGAGTACTTTGCTCTCGAATATTCTCCGTCGCTTCTGCCGAGGACTGCATATCTTGGGAAATGGTATTACTCGTTAAAGACATCTCTTCAACTGCCGACGCCATAAGATCAGTTTGATTAAACTGATCTTTGGTTTCTTGCAATGCATTTCTCGAATAGCCACTCAGCACGTTCATACTTTCTTTGGATTCAGACGCCATATCGACCATCAAATGAAAAGATTCACTCAAATGGTCTAAATGGACGTTTAAGTACTGAATAATCTCGCCAAGCTCATCTTTTGATGTATTTTCAATTCTTCCGACCAAGTTACGATCAGAAGACACATTTGATAACGCTTGGCTAATACGTTCAACGCGCTTAGAAAGAGATCGAGTAAGGGAAAATGCCAACCAAATAACAGGAGTAATTAATAGAATAAAACCGATAACTAACCCATTTCGATAAAGCTCACTGCGGGAAGTCAACGAAGCGCTAAGGATATTAATTTCGGAACTGATTTTGTCGGCAACGCCTTTTATCAAGCCTATTTTGGCTGTAGCAAGCTCAAACCAGTCAGCAGGGCCACTCACGGATGAAACATCTTTTGTCGCTAAAAAAGCATCAGTAGCTTGGGTAACTGCCTGCCATTTCTCGTTTTTCATGGCAGCATTCAGTAACGCTTCTTCTTTATCTGACGCAGTCACAATAAAATGCTCTAACTGATGATGCTCGTCTTCTATAAAGGCCGCGATCTGTGACTGACGCATAAAATTAGTCGATTTAGCGGCATACACGCCATTTAAAGCACCACGATACTGGCCTGCGCGCTCTTTCATCCACAATAAACTTAAACGGGCCTCAAGTGCCTTGGCGATTTCTCGATTACTAATATCTAGAATGACGCGTTGAATCGAATTTAACGCTTGGCGATTCACCTCAGAATAAAAATCAAAAGCGCCATTATCAGCAGCCAAAGCATCTACTTTTTGTCGAACTTTATTTTTGTCCTGCAACATTGTTAAAACAGGAGTTCGTAAACGATCCAAACGTTCAGAAGTAAGCACCTCGAAAGCGCTATCATCTATATTTTTAAGCGCCGCTTCTGCATTATCGGCTACTTTACGCTGCGCCAACAAAGCGTCCTTGCCGCTGCTACCCTTACTACCAAGGAAACCAGCACTTAAACCACGTTCAACCGCAAAGTTATGCGCTACACCATCTAAAATAGTCGACAACTTCACCATATCTTCGGCAATACGTCCCTCATGAACACGTGCATTTAAATCTTTAACTAAAAACGCCACAATAATAATGGCAAACAGAGATGGTAAAATGCCAACAATGGCCACCGATTGAGATACTTTAAGATTTGAAAATAAGGACACGAGCCTCTCCTTGTCGTTGTTATTAAGCAAGCTTAGATCAAATTATGCATTTTGCATGCCCAGAACTTAATTTTTAAATTAACCAAATTTCGCTACGTTCCCCTTAACCTCCTATACTTTCTTTCTTAGTTTATTTAATACGTTGCGAAAAAAAACCACCCGGAGGTGGTTTTCTATAAATAAGATGTTGTTACGCTTTGCTATTAACTATTTTTCAGCTCAGCTTCTGGCGCTTCATCTTGTTCAAACACACTCGAATCAGTATGACCAAGCCACTTCGAGGTAATACTACCAGCCGTCATCGCACCATTTACGTTCACAGCAGTGCGCCCCATATCGATCAAAGGTTCGATAGAAATCAACAAGCCAGCTAATGCAACAGGCATATCTAAAGCAGACAATACAATTAAAGCCGCAAATGTCGCGCCACCACCGATGCCCGCAATACCAAATGAACTAATGGTTACGATAGCAATAAGTGAAATAATGAAGCTTGGATCTAATGGATTAATGCCTACTGTTGGTGCAATCATCACAGCCAACATTGCAGGATATAAACCAGCACAGCCATTTTGCCCCATCGTCGCACCAAAAGAAGCAGAGAAATTGGATTCACCTTCACCGTTACCTAGACGTTTAACCTGAGTATCGATATTCAACGGAATCGTTCCCGCACTAGAGCGAGAAGTAAAAGCAAACAACAATACAGGTAGAACTTTCTTAAAGTAGCGGAGCGGTGAAATGCCATTAAATGCCAACAAACATAAATGCATGACTAAAATAAGCGCCAACCCCACATAAGACGCCACAACAAAGTTAAGCAAAGTCAAAATATCGGAAACATTTGATCCCGCAACAACCTTGGTCATCAACGCAAGAATACCGTATGGCGTAAGGCTTAACACCATACGAACTAAGGTTCTAACGATAGATTGAGCTACATCAACAAAATGCTCAAAACTTGCACCTAACTTTGGTTCAGCACGAGCAACCGTTACGCCAGCTACACCAACAAAAGCTGCAAAAATAACCACAGCAATAGTTGAAGTTGGACGACTACCCGTTAGATCGGCAAAAGGGTTGCCAGGGAAGAAAGAGGTAATCATGTCAGCAAACGATACACTTGCTAGTCCATCAAGGCGTGTTTCCAATGCTACACCACGCGCCATTTCGCGAGCACCCTGCACAATACCATCCGCAGACAAACCAAATAAGTTGCTAACGAAAACACCGATCAAAGCAGAAACAGCCGTCGTCGCCAATAATATACCAATAATGCCACCAGACATCTTGCCCAAAGAGCCCGTGTCTTTCACCTTAATAATAGCGCCAATAATAGACACTAAAATCAATGGCATTATGATCATCTTCAGCAAACTAATATAACCATAACCAACGATATTTACGTACTCTAATGTCTCGTTAGCTTCAGCGCTGCCAACACCATAGATAAATTGCAATGCAGCACCAAAGGCAACACCTAAACCCAAACCAGTGAATACCTGAGTGGATAATGTCTTTTTCGCTTTTTGCAGTTTGAACAGCAATGCGATCAACAAAGCGAAAACTGCTAAGTTAATAATGGAATACAACATGGAGAGAAAACCTTAAAAAATAAATCATAGAACACCGACCCCTTACTCATCTAAACATCAATAAATAAGGTAAATCGATAAGTTGCCGCCATGTTAACAAAATGCTGACTAAATGGATAAGAAGGAAATATGATTAACTTATATAAGAAAAATGTATAAGGATGAAACTTGAGCGCATTACAAAATACTCAAAAATCACAAATCGTCACACATATTAATTTGCACAAATGAACGAATTCGGTTTGTATTAGAGAAAGTAGAAACGCCCCACCCAAACTCGGCATTCAAAACTTATTACAAGGACGTGAATGGTGACTAGCAAAAAACGGATATTCAAACGATTATCTATCAGAATTCTAGTCGCAAACATGTTCCTTCTGGCTATTGTTATTACAGCCTCTGTTGCCATTTCACTGCAGTACAGTGCCAGTAAAAGAATGGCCGTCAGCCATATGTTATCTAGCATGAATTTACTTTCTGACCATATGAGCGACAGCGTTTATAGCCTAGAGAATGATGCAAAACAGACTGTCAGCTTACTTGCAGAATTAATCAACAGTGATCTATCTGATGCGAGTATCGAACGTAAAAGCAGTTTATTTGCTCAGTTCTTAAAAAAACGTCCCGAGCTATACAGCCTTTACATTGGTGACAAACAAGAACATTTTTTCAGCTCATCAACCTAGATTCAGCCAAAGATATAAGACAACGAATGGGTGCTCAGCCAGATGATCGTTGGGCTGTTGTCGAAGTCTCAGGCAGTAATGAAAGACGTCTACGACAAACCTACTTTTACACCTCTACTTTTCACCTTAATCACCAGCAAACGGAAAACAGCAATTTCTACCCAACTGAACGACCATGGTTCGCAGCTTCAGCACAAAATGATATCTATAAAACCCCGCCTTACCTTTTTCAGCATCTACAAATATCCGGGCAAACCTACGCTCAACGAATACGTAATACAGACCAGGTAATTGGCTTAGATATTCTCTTATCGTCTTTATCTGATCAACTGTCTCTATCTTCATCAAAACTAATTAATGGGCAAGAACAAGCTTTTTTGTTTAGCCAAAATGGAGAAATTATTGCCTCGAACATTAATAGCACCCACTCTGTTATCACACCTGAAATACAACCAATACTATTAAGTCAGCAACAAAAAGAAGCCATCACCAATCTAGGTCGCCTTAAAGTATCTAATCAGAATGATTGGCGCCCTTTTGACTTCAGCGAGTCAGGAGTACCAAAAGGCTACTTTATCGAGTTGATGCAAATGATTAGCGCTATGACAGGTCTTAAGTTTGACTACATAAATGGCTTCAGCCGTGAACAACTTGTCCAAAAATACAAAGATGATGGGATTGATATTTTACTGTCTGTACAAAAAGCTCAAAACACAGATATTCAAGGATTATACAGCGTTCCATTGCTAGATATTCCGTATGCCATTGTAACAAAAAATATCACGCAAGAACCAAAGTCGTTAAGTGACTTAAATGGAAAAACCGTCGGCTTTTTAGGCCGCTGGTCAGTCCTACCAACGCTCAAAACACACTTTCCAAACATAAAATGGCAAGAGTCCATCACCGAACGAGATCTCATTTCACGCCTACAATCCGGACAATATGACGCCATTATAGGTGCATCTCCTGTCCTAAAATCGACAATAAGCATAATGGAAGCTGAAGGCTTACAAGTGTACGATGAATTAGTAGAAATCAACAATATCGTACCTAGTCACTTTTATCTGGTAACAAAAGAAAAGCAAAAATTTGCGCTCGATTTAATCAATCAGGCATTAAGTCAAATTACACCTGCTCAACGAGATGCTCTAGATGTTGCTTGGCTACAGCAGAATACCCAGTATATGCAAGATCATCTTGATATTCCCTTTAAAAAATTAATCAAAACTGCTGATGATCCAAACGCTAAACAGCCTCTGATTATCAAAAAAAATGACGGTACCCGCTACTATATTTTTATCAAAAATATAGGTAATGACATATTCACCAAACAATACTTTACCGCTGTCATAACAGAGAAAATGCTTTTCCAACAAGCAACTAAAGAGGCTTTTCATTCAGCATTATTAAGCGCCTTAGTGATGGTGATCCTATTACCGATTATCTGGCTTTTCAGTACGCCGATAGTCCGTCCCATTCGACAATTACAGCGAGTAACAGAGAAAATCAAACTACGCCAATTTGACGATGTAGCATTTGTAGATTCCAATATCAAAGAAATCTGGCAACTGTCCAATTCCTTTGTTTCAATGTCACAAGATATTAAACAGCACGAAGCCAGCCAAAAAGGATTTATGGAGGCATTAATTCGTCTAATCGCAACGGCTATAGATGACAAGTCGGCACATACTGGCGGTCATTGCTATCGGGTTCCTGAACTTGGATTGATGCTTTCTGACGCCTTAGAAAAAGCCGAAGAAGGCCCTTATAAAGCGTTCAAATTCGCCAATGACAATGAACGACTAGAGTTCCGCATTGCCGCTTGGTTACACGACTGCGGCAAAATCACCATGCCAGAACACATCATAGACAAAGGCTCAAAGCTCGAATGCACTTACAATCGCATTCATGAAATTCGCACACGTTTCGAAGTCTTATGGCGTGATGCAGAAATAGATTACTTACATAAAGTACATATTGAAAAGCAAGATCCTACCATCGCCTTAACGGCATGGGAGGAACGCCAAACAATACTTCAAGAAGAATTCGCTATAGTTGCCAAAGCAAACGTCGGCAGTGAATTAATGAGCGAAAAAGACAGACAGAAAATAAAAGAAATTGGCGCGCAAGAATGGATACGTCATTTTAGTAATCGCTTAGGCTTATCCCCTGCAGAAGAAATGATGCTCGCCAAACAAGCTCAAGCAGGCAATCTAGAAAGTGAACAGCTTGGCCAACAAGCAGTGATAGAAACCTTGCTGTCCGATAAACTAGAACACATTATCCCACGACTTAAAAATATCAACTATCCACCTTCCTTGGGTATAAAAATGACCATACCAAAACATCAATATAACCAAGGTGAAATCTACAACTTAACGATAAAAAAAGGCACGCTTACTAAAGAAGATAGATTTAAAATCAATGAACACATCATCAGCACCATTACTATGCTGGGGAGCTTGCCATTCCCGCCTGAACTGAGCCGAGTACCTCATTACGCTTCCACTCATCATGAAAGAATGGACGGCCAAGGTTACCCACGAAAGCTCAATGCAGAACAACTCAGCCTTCCTGATAGAGTCCTCATGATCGCCGATGTATTCGAAGCCCTCACAGCCTCGGATCGACCTTATAAAAAAGCCAAACCAATAAGCGTCGCTATCGACATCATGTTTAACATGTGCCAAGAGGGACACCTCGATTTACAGCTATTTCGCTTCTTTTTAGAAAGTGATACCTACTTAAAATACGCCGAGAAATTCTTACCAAAAGACCAGATCGATACCGTTAATATCAAACCTTACTTAGAAAACTTACCTAAAAAATGCACTTAGAAAACTTACCTAAAAAACGCACCTAGAAGACTTACCTAAAGAGAGGCTAAAAACATCCCCCTCTTGCGCAGATTCGTTATATAACGCAATATATAACGAATCTATATAAATCCTATTTTCAGACAATTCTATAAGGATAAATTCATGCGGTCATTCACCTCACTAAGCATCATGCTATTAAGTTTCTTGGTGCTTAATTCCTCAACTTACGCAGAAGAAATCCATGCTGCGGTAGCATCAAACTTCACGGCCCCTATGAAAGACATAGCCAAACAGTACGAAGAAGATTCGGGTAACAAAGTCATTCTATCTTTTGGTTCCTCAGGTAAATTCTTCGCCCAAATTCAAAACGGCGCTCCGTTTCAGGTATTTCTATCGGCTGATGAAAACAAACCTGATGCCTTAGAAAAAGCAGGATTAATCGTTACAGGTACTCGTTTCACCTATGCTATTGGTGCCCTAGCATTATGGTCAGCTAAGCCTGATTTTATCGATAACAATGATGCTCGCTTAAAAAGCGGTGATTTTAATAAATTAGCATTAGCCAACCCAAAACTTGCGCCCTATGGCGTTGCTGCAACAGAAGTATTAGAGGAGTTAGGACTAACAGAATCAACTAAATCAAAATGGGTAATGGGCGAAAACATTTCACAAACCTATCAGTTTGCCAGTACAGGCAATACAGACTTAGGATTCGTTGCACTGTCACAAATCATGAGTGAAGGGCGAATTGCAAAAGGCTCAAGTTGGATCATTCCCACTGATCAATACAGCCCTATACGCCAAGATGCCGTATTATTAAAAAGCGCAGAAAATAGCACTGCAGCAAAAGAACTACTTGACTACCTACGTAGTGACAAAGCTCGTAGCATCATTCATTCATACGGTTATAAAACGGAATAACACCACAGCATGCTTTCTGCGTCAGACCTAGAAGCCATTTGGCTAACCTTTAAAGTAGCGACAACTGTTACTGTTATTTTACTGCTCATTGGAACCCCAATCGCATGGTGGTTGGCACGTACCCGCTCTCGCCTAAAAGGCCCAGTCGGTGCCATAGTCGCGTTGCCACTCGTTTTGCCACCCACTGTGCTGGGGTTTTATCTTTTGATAGCAATGGGACCCAATGGCTTTATTGGACAACTAACTCAAGAATTGGGGATAGGAACACTACCTTTTACTTTTTGGGGTCTGATAGTCGCATCAGTGTTTTATTCTCTGCCCTTTGTCGTACAACCCATACAAAACGCCATTGAAGCAATTGGAGAACGACCATTAGAAGTAGCAGCCACTTTACGAGCTGGCAGCTGGGATCGCTTTTTCACTATTGTCTTACCATTAGCAAAGCCCGGTTTTATTACTGCGGCGATTTTGGGTTTTACGCATACTGTCGGTGAATTTGGGGTTGTCTTAATGATTGGCGGCAATATTCCCGGACAGACTCGCGTTGTATCAGTGCAAATCTACGATCATGTTGAAGCACTGGAATATGACCAAGCCCATAAACTTGCCGCTATCATGGTGATTTTTTCATTTTTGGTGTTGCTCGGTCTGTATAGCTTTCAACGAAAAAATACACTATGGGGAGCGAAGTGAACATGCCAACAAACAACACCACAACAGAGAATACAGAAAGCATAGAAACTACCGAAAAAGGCCTGTATGCCAAATTCCACCTACAACACTCAAATACAAAATCATCAGGTTTTGCTTTAAATGTCGACCTTACTCTTCCGGAAAGTGGCGTGACAGCTATTTTTGGACAATCCGGTTCTGGGAAAACCACCCTACTACGCTGCATCGCAGGACTAGAGCGAGCACAACAAGGGCACTTCATAATGAAAGGGGAGATATGGCAAAACGATACTATTTTCCTACCGACTCATAAACGGCCATTAGGCTATGTGTTTCAAGAATCTAGCCTATTTACCCATCTAACCACAAAAGGCAATTTAGATTACGCCATAAAACGCAGTGGCATTCCTCTGCCAGCCAACTTATATGAACAAGTCATTGACTTAATGGGCATCGAATCTGTACTGGCGCATAATTCACAGCAACTTTCAGGTGGTGAAAAACAACGTGTTGCCATCGCCCGAGCCTTACTGATTCAACCCAAAATATTACTCATGGATGAACCCTTAGCATCGCTAGATAACGCAAGAAAACAAGAAATTCTGCCCTACCTAGAAAAGCTTCGCTCTACCCTCAAAACACCCATTTTATATGTCAGCCATTCTGTGGAAGAAGTCATGCGCCTGGCAGATCATGTGGTGCTGATGCAAGACGGCAAAGTTGCCACTCAAGGGCGTGTAGAGGAGGTTTTTTCGCAACTTAAATCACCACTGCTGGTGAATAATGACACTGGCGTCATCTGGCAAGGTAAGATTATTGAACAAGAAAATAAGTGGCACTTATCAAAAGTATCTTGCGCAGGTAGCGACTTATGGATTCGTAACAACGGCGACACTCTAGGACAAAATGTTCGAGTAAGAATACTCGCCACTGACGTAAGTTTAACGCTCACTTATCATGAAGATTCCAGCATATTGAATCGACTACCAGTAAAAGTCCTCGAAATTGTTGCAGACAAGGACCCAGCCATGGCGTTAGTACGATTACAAACAGAGCAAAATACGCTTATAGCAAGATTGACCTACCGATCCGTTGAGCACCTAACCTTAACAGAAGGAAAAGTACTCTGGGCTCAAATTAAAAGTGTAGCTCTTGTAAGGTAATCACATAAACAGAAAAGAGATAAAGAGACTCAGAAGCGAAGAGAATCTATTCGTCTCTGAGTAATATCACGCTTGGAGCCTTAAATAACGCACAAGCTTTATTACCCACTTCTAGCGCTAATTCCGTGGCACTGATGTTGGTAATAATCGCGGACACAGACTTTCCCCCCCCAATATCTAACGTCACGTCCGTATTAACTACACCTGGTAACAAACGCGAGATCGTACCAACCAGCTTGTTTCGAGCACTGGTGACAACACCTGTATCAGTACTCAAAATCACTGAAGAAGCCTTGATCAAAGCCACTACGTCACGGCCTTTATTCAGCGCAAGTAGCTCAACACTTTCCTGAGTAATCATCGCAATTATCGATTGATTAGTACCGATATCCAACTCAACCTCAGCATTTACAGCACCAAGAGTAATATTACTAACCGTACCTCGAAATTGATTTCTTGCACTCGTTTTCATACTCTCACTCTTCATAAAACTCGCCACATCATTCAAGGTATGCAGCTTATCACCTAAACGCTCAATGAATTTTTGATGCTCTTCCTGCAAAGCTTGAAAGCCCGAAATAACCCGATGGCCCAACTCGGTTAACAAAGTTCCGCCGCCGTGCGCGCCGCCGGTAGAACGAACCACCAAAGGCTGAGCCGACATATTATTCATCGCATCAATACGATCCCAAGCGGTTTTATAACTGATCCCCACCTGCTTTGCCGCCTTAGAAATCGAACCACACTCATCAATAGCCGCCAACAACTCAATTTGCGCAGATGCAAAAGATTTATGCTGCTCGGTTAACAGGAAAACCTCCCCCTTCAATCCAGCCAACGCTGTTTTCTTATCTGTCATAAAAACCTGTTTGCTAATTGCATCTATAATCTTACTAACCAGTTTATATTAAAGACAATTTTAATACCCATGGTATTAAAAAACATCATCAGATAAACCAACGAGAAGAAGTAACAAACTTAATATCGAGAGAGTAATCATGACATATCAGGATGTGAAAGCGAGGGTAGTGGCTTACACAATTTACTGTAGCATTCGCGCGGCATCTTATTTTAGTTAACTGCGAGGTAGTGGAGGTTCTGCCTTACCCTCTAGAGCAGCTTGAACAAGTGATCCTAAAAATTTCGCGAAAGGCTTTATGTTTTGGTTAGTACTTGCCTCTTCAAGTGCTGCCATATAGTCATTGCGTTTTTCTAGCGGCACAATCGTCCAAGGATAGCCACCACTCGCAAGCATTGCATTCATTAAAAAACGTCCCGTGCGGCCATTCCCATCCATATAAGGGTGAATATAAACAAATATAAAATGCCCAAGCACTACGCGCACAGCGGCATCTTCTTCTCCTTGTAGCAACTCAAAGAATGCGGGCATCGCATCCCGCACAGCCTCTTTACTTGGAGGCGTGTGCATGGAACATCGGATAAATACAGGAGCATTCCGATAACCTGCTAAATCGGCAGGCTTGTGGATACCAGCCGTTACTCCGGGCGCAAACATTTCGCGATACCATACTCGATGATCATTATCGACGACTTCCCCTGCATTATGTCCATCAAGTATTTGTTCTATACTTTTGCGCACGGCTTGATAAGCCTGCCAGTATCCTCGGGCGGCTAAAGCATTTAACCTTTCTTTATCGTCGGTATTTTGTTCTGGGTTCCAATCTCCGGCTCGAACACGGTTTATTAGCTCTGGTGTTACGCGATAACCCTCGATAGAAAGCGAGTGATAGGCGTCTGTTACATACACGTCTTCAACATGCTTCATGTACACGGTTTTACCGACAGTTTGCGAAGGAGATGTTGGAAAGTGCTCTATCACTATTTCCCGCATATCCTGCCACATAAGCCGAAGACGATTTACGTATGGGGATTGCTCTCGTCGAGAGAAGCTTAGGCTTGACTGACATTCAAACGGGTCTGACTCTCGCAAATCATACCCAGCTGCTCGCATTGTGCTCAAAATATCATCGGCAATTTGATTGCGGCCAATATTCCTGAATGCGCCAGCTAAACGACCAGCAATAGAGCTGTGCCCCCCGTCTAACAGTTGCTCTAGGACGTCGGATGCGTCACTAATCATGGATAATGCGGCACGCATGTCTGTTGGGTTTTGAGTGAAACTTTGTTTATTACAAGCAATTAATGCAGCGGAAAGACTGTAGATGCGCAGCCCATTTTTGACACTAACTTTACCACGTTCAGGGAGAGAAGAACGGATATCCAAAAGTGACGTACCATGAGGTAATACTGTTACATTGTTCCGTGCTTTGATGGCTCGAACCAATAACTGTTTTGGTACTGTCATATTTTCAGAATGAAGCGCGATAGATTGCTCAGGTGACAAGCACCAATCATCACCTTTTAAATAATTAAGGTAAGCCGCACAAAATTGCCAAAAGGACGCATACCAAGCCGTGCTTTCACCACGCGTTTCATCGGGTCTCGCTGGCACATACCATCCCTTGATAACTTCCTCAAGGAAGCCATTTTGAACGAGGCGTTCACGATAAGTGCGCGAGAGCTCAGCAGAACGTATAGCCACTAAGCCATTTTTTTGGAGTTGATGAAGGGCTTCTAATGCATCAGCCAGTTTTTCGGAGGGGGTTGCCATTGTACCTGCTCTTCCTATTTGCCTGTGAATAGATTCGCTTATCGTACGTACGTATCTATTATTCGCTTATTGAGTTGTACT
>TARA_R110002033_G_scaffold58464_2_pt1 | contig 168416 bp, 141 predicted proteins | sample TARA_R110002033 | Tara Oceans TARA_R110002033 (sample SAMEA4397051) | marine metagenome | biome: Polar Biome; feature: [SRF] surface water layer (ENVO:00010504); material: water (ENVO:00002006), including particulate matter (ENVO:01000060) such as... | depth 5 m | reverse complement strand
AAAACGGAAAATATTATCTACGAAGAATAATACATCTTTTCCTTGACCTTCACCTGCACCATCACGGAAATATTCAGCAATAGTTAAACCTGATAAAGCAACACGTGCACGTGCTCCAGGAGGTTCGTTCATTTGACCAAAAACGAAAGTCGCTTTTGATTCTTTCATTAATTTTTTATCTACTTTAGATAAATCCCATCCTCCTTCTTCCATAGAATGCATGAAATCATCACCGTATTTTATAATTCCTGATTCTAACATCTCACGAAGTAAATCGTTACCCTCACGAGTACGCTCACCTACACCAGCAAATACAGAAAGACCACCGTGACCTTTTGCAATGTTGTTGATTAGTTCTTGAATCAATACTGTTTTACCAACTCCTGCTCCACCAAATAATCCAATTTTACCACCTTTTGCATAAGGCTCAATCAAATCGATAACCTTAATACCTGTAAATAAAACTTCTGTTGATGTAGATAAATCTTCGAACTTAGGAGCTTCTCTGTGTATTGGAAGACCAGCTTTACCCGCTTTAGGTAAATTTCCAAGACCATCGATAGCATCACCAATAACGTTGAACAAACGACCATACACATCATCACCAACTGGCATTTGTATAGCACTACCTGTAGCTATTACTTCAGTACCTCTGCTTAGACCATCCGTAGAATCCATAGAAATGGTTCTTACCGAATTTTCTCCAATATGAGATTGAACTTCTAAAACTAATAGTGAACCATCCTTCTTCTTGATTTCAAGAGAATCATATATTTTTGGAAGTTCAGAACCTGATTGAAATTCAACATCAACAACCGGCCCGATAATTTGGGAAACTTTACCTGTAATTTTTGACATTACCTAAGTATTTATGTTTAGAATTAAAGCGTCTTTAAAACACAATTGACTATTTTATAGTCCGTCATGTTTTTCAGGCTGCAAAGATATGTTTTTCCATTTTAAATAGAAATTGTTTTTTAATTTTTATGCGTATAAAAAAAGCACCCTATAAAAGGGTGCTTTAATATAAATTTCAAATCTACATTTACTGAAGTCCAGGTGAGTAATTGGTTGGATAAGCTCCTGGATCCAGAAACGATCCAGAGGCCTCAAAGTTTGAACCATAGGTAACATCAATTGCTTTCATAAACTCATTGGCTAAAAAAGCATAACCTCTAGCTGTTGGATGTACCCCATCTAAAGAGAATGCTCCACCAGTAACCAAGTTTGAAGTTAGTATGAAATTACCACTTTTAATTCCTCCATTTGCTAATTCATTTAAAATAGCATTAGCATCTACTAACGCCAAACCAGCTTGATTTGCACTAGCAGCTATCGTTGCATTAAATGTACTTGTTGCTGCTGCAATTTCCGCTTGTTCGCTTGGTAGTAACACCCATTTATCTTCTAATGGCAATGAAACACCTTCCACAGAAAACTGTCCCGCTAAAGCTTGAGATAGTCCCTGCGTCATCAAATATGCCATTGTATTTGTATTCACTGTACCAATCACATTAGAACTAGGCAATACAAATAAATCATCTGCAGTTGCTTGTCTTGCTTGCCCATAAGTTGCACCAAATAAAGCAGCTACAACGCCAACAGTAGTTGCATCTGTAGGTAATCCAAAACTTTGTAATAATCCAGCAAATTGGGGAGATGCACTTAACACCCCTGCAATTTGAGCAGATATATCAGTTAATGTTTCATCTTTTAAAACAACCGCACTTGCTGCTGTTGAGGAAAAAACAATTGATCGTTCTGCAGCATTAGTAATTACTTGTACTGATTCCAAATAAGCATAAACAAGATTCAATTGACCAAAAATCCCATTAAGTGTTGGTATTTGAGGCCCAAATGAAGCGTTTGTAGGATCTAAAGGGTTATAAGGTACTGTTGTAAAATGCGGAATACTCGTTACATTAGGAATATTTGCCACCACACCTTTTGCTCCTCCTGCCGTCAAGGCAGCTATTAAAGCCCCATAAGTTTGATTAAAACCAACTCCGGGCGCCCCATCTACAGGAGTTATCGCGTTTGTACCATCACCTCCTGAAAGGGCGTAGCTTAACACATCATTATTACCAATCCAAAGTGAAAAGAATGAAGGCGATTGCGACAAAGCCAAATCTAAAACACTCGCATTTGGCGTGTCTCCTGTCATTCTTACAAAATAAGGATTTGCCAAACCTAAAGACACATTTCCCAAACTACCATAGCCTGGCGCTAGTAAATGAAAACTCTTTGCCCCAGGAACACCCATATTATTAAATGGTCCTGTTGGATTATTTACAACCAAATCTGTACTAACTGTAACAGTTCCAATTAGATCCTCTAATGGTACTGGACCTGCCCCTCCAAAAACTAACCGTGGCTGTAAAATTCTATTACCACCAACAGCAATTCCACCAAAATTATCATTCATTAATGGCTGGGTAAAATTACCTCCACCAACTAAAGCAAATTTTTGTGATAATAAGTTAGGTAATGAATTCTGCTGTGAAGCGATAAACAATGCATTATCGGTAAACCCTGCAGTTAATGAATTTCCCAAGGACACATAATTTGAAAAGTCTGCAGAACCCGCTGTAAGAGCAGGTAAATCAACCGCCATTAGAACTTCCTCTCTACTTACATCTTCAATATCGTTACATGCTAAAAAAGCAAACGATACCGCAGAAAGTAATATATATTTTATATTCTTCATCGTAGTTTTTTTTAATTTATTAGTTATTTATTGTCCAAGATAGGTAGTACATAGACCCTATAAATCCAGTACCAAAGGCAGTGAAATATTCATCCCCTAAAATGTTTGTTCCACCTAACTTAAAGGCAGACTTAATACTTGGCACGGTGTAGCTAATTTGGGCATCGAGTGTATGAAATTCAGGAACAACGCCATTACCGAAAGTAGCTTCCCAGAAATAATCATCACTAAATCTATACGCAAGATTAAAGCCGAAGTTTTCAAATAAAGCTTCATTACCAAAATTTGCTTTAAACTTATGCTCCGGAGTATTAAAATTGGACATAAAATCAGGATTCGCTTCTTGGTCAAAATCTTGCTTAGTAAAAGTATAGCTACCTCCTAAATCAAAATTACCCAATACCTTAGTAGATAAACCTATTGAAGCACCATATGAATTTATATCTACGCTTGAATTTGTATAAGCGCTATAGGCTTGATAGTCTCCATTAACTATAGCTCCGATAGACAGGCCTTGATCTCCAGCTGTACCATAAAAAGGAGCAAGTACTACTTCTTGAGAAATAAAATCTTTATAGTTGTTAAAGTAGGTGCTGAAATCCACTACGATATCTCCTAGCTTCCCTCTATACCCTAATTCAAAAGATGTTACTTTTTCTGGTTTAATAAGATCTGGATTTGAAACCACTAATAACGATGGATCACCAGCCGCTGCAAATGCCGTTACAGAACTTGCAGAATATGAGTTGTTGTATGCTGCTGCACCTGTTTGAGTTATTGTCTCAGGTTGTCCATAGGCAGTTTGCCCTTCAAAACTAACATCATAATCTCTTGAGTATCTAGCAAGATTATTAGGAGCAGAACCCACTAAGATTGCTCTACCAGCATCAAGACCAATAAATAAATCTTGAGTTGTAGGGTTTCTAAATCCTGTTTGAGCAGAAGCTCTAATGTTGTGGTTTCTATTCAATGTTAAACCAGCTGATAATCTTGGAGAAAAGAAGCCATCAAAAAATTCAGATTTATCATAACGAACAGAACCAGTTAACTTTACACTCTTCTCATCAGATAAATCAAACTTCTTTTGAATTTGAGTATACACGCCAAACTCCGAATATTCTATTGGACTATCTCCATCTGTATATATTGTACCTCCAGAATTTAAATTATATTTTCTATAAGAACCACCAACTTGGATTTCTGCAATATCAATTAAATGGCTAAAATTATAATTTGCATCGCTATGAAAATACTTAGAAGCATCCTGAAATTTGGAACCTGTAGATAAATCTGGGTCGTTAATACTTCTATTAAAAGCAGCGTTATATTCAGAAGATCCTGGTAAAAAACGTCCATTATCCGCAACTGCTCTTGCTGCATCATGTTTTTGTTGTTCCGTTAAGCCCGATGGGTTCCCTGATAATTCAATACCAGCAAAAGTCTGAATATAATCTCCAAACCATTCTGAATCACTTTTCCATGCTCTGTTAATATTGATGCCAGTAAAGACCATGTCATAAGAGTCTCCAGCCTTATCAGCCACTTCATAAGCTCTAACAAAGAAGTTATCATTTCTAACTTCTAATTTGTGTTGTTGTTGAAAAAACCCATTAATATTGTACCGGTTAGTACCTTGATAAATGGTAGAACCTGTTCCAACTTTTCCAACATAAGAGAACTCTAAACTTTTACCCTCAATTGGTCTATAATATAGACCCCAATCTGCTTTGATACTTTCTGCGTTGTAATTTGTTAAGTCGCGTTCATTATACCCAGTTCTACTTACAACCACGTCTGGAATAACACCAAGACCCGAAGCCGATCTAATATTGGTAGAAACCTCATCTCCATACACATTGATACCATCATAGTTTGTGTTTGACCTAGTTCTAGTCGGATCGAATTTATCTACCTCACTTGTAGCAGCCCAATCGGTACCTTTTAAATAACCAAAGTTTACTTTACCAGCAAATTTGTCGGAAAACTTATGCGCTGCTCGAATTCCGAAATCGGTATATGCATTATCCCCAGAAGCCTTTTGAGATGTAATTCCTCTTTTTAAAGAAACACTTATCCCTTCATAATCAAAAGGACTTTTACTTCTCATAAACAGAATACCATTAAAAGCATTTGCTCCATACAGTGCTGAAGAAGCTCCGGGAAGTAATTCAACACTCTGAACATCTGTTTCAATCATACCAACCAAGTTACCAATCGGGAAGTTTAATGCTGGTGTTGAATTATCCATCCCATCTACCAGTTGCATGAATCGGGTATTTGCAAAAGTGGCAAAACCTCTTGTATTCACAGACTTGAAAGTTAAACTGTTTGTGTTGACATCTACTCCTTTCAAATTTTCCAATCCGCCATAAAAATCTGCTGCGGTGGTGTTTTTAATTTGTTCTAAACCAAAACGCTCTACTGTTACTGGAGATTCAAAAATACGCTCCGGAGTTCTGGAAGCTGATATTACAATTTCATCTAGCAGTGTTTGAGATTCATTAAGAATTACAGCAATATTCTGGTTATTCGCAGTTATAGACTTAGTGCTCTCACTATACCCTATACTAGTGATTTTAAGATTAAATGGAGGTACTTCTGAAGTTTCAAGCACAAAATTACCATCAAAATCGGTTACTGTGCCTACAGCTTTACCTTCTATCACCACATTTGCGCCTGGGATTGGCTGATTGTCTTGATCGACAACGCTTCCTTTTACTGTTGTTTGAGCATATCCAAAGGCTCCAAACATAAAAAAGGATAAATAAAGTATTGTTTTCATTCGAGGGAGTTAAAGTTAAATTAAGTTTAAAATCGAAGATACAGATTTTTTTATATCAACTCTAAGAAAATGAAAAAAATTATGCATGCATAGTACTATTTTAGCAATTTGACCCTCATTAAACTGTTAATACCATAAAACAACAAAGGAGATGCACTGCATCTCCTTTGTTGTTTTGAATATATAATTTCTATTCTACAGTCACAGATTTTGCTAAATTTCGAGGTTGGTCCACATTACAACCTCTCATTAATGCAATATGATAAGAAAGCAACTGTAATGGAATTGTTGTTAATAATGGTGTCAAACTTTCGAAAGTTTCTGGAACCTCTATTACGTGATCTGCAAGATCTCGAACTGTTTCGTCTCCCTCAGTAACAATTGCAATTATTTTACCTTTCCGAGATTTTATTTCCTGTATATTACTCACCACTTTTTCGTAATGCCCCTTTTTGGTTGCAATTACAAATACAGGCATCTGCTCGTCAATTAAAGCTATAGGACCATGTTTCATCTCTGCTGCTGGGTATCCTTCTGCATGAATGTAACTAATCTCTTTTAATTTTAAAGCCCCTTCTAAAGCAACAGGGAAATTATACCCTCTTCCTAAATAAAGACAATTCGTTGCATCTTTATAAACCTCTGCAACTTTTTCAATCAGATCGTTAGACAATAAAGCTTTTTCAACTTTAGAAGGAATATTTTCTAATTCAGTTAAAAACTCATGATATTTACTTTGAGAGAAAACTCCTTTTTCTTTTGCCAATTTCAAGGCAATTAATGTAAGGACAGTTATTTGCGTTGTGAATGCCTTTGTAGATGCCACGCCAATTTCTGGCCCAGCATGAGTATAAGCTCCAGCATCGGTTTCGCGAGAAATTGTAGAACCAACAACATTACAAACTCCAAATACAAAAGCTCCTTTTTCTTTTGCAAGCTTTATTGCAGCCAACGTATCCGCTGTTTCTCCAGATTGAGAAATCGCAATAACAACATCTTTATCTGTAATTACTGGGTTTCGGTACCTGAATTCTGATGCATACTCTACTTCAACAGGGATTCTAGCTAAATCTTCAAAAATATATTCGGCTACGAGCCCTGCATGCCATGATGTACCACAAGCAACAATAATAATTCTATTCGCATTTAAGAATTTTTCAAGATTGTCATCTACCCCAGACATCTTAATTAAGCCCTTATCCGCTTGTAATCTACCGCGATAGGTATCTAAAATAGCTCTAGGCTGTTCGTAAATCTCCTTTAACATAAAGTGGTCAAATCCACCTTTTTCAATCTCTTCTATATTTAATTGTAATTCCTGAATTGTAGGATATACAACAGAATCATCTTTTATTTTACGTAGTTTAATTTCTTTTCCAAGACGAAGTATAGCCATCTCTTCATCCTCTAAATACATTGCATTATTAGTAAATTCAATAAATGGTGATGCATCCGAAGCAATAAAAAATTCATTTTCTCCTATTCCAATGGCTAATGGACTACCTAATTTGGCAACCACTATTTCATCAGGCTTATTCTTATCAAATACGGCTATTGCATAAGCACCTACAACTTGATTCAGAGCTATTTGAACGGCCTTACCAAGTTTTACGTTTTCTTTGATTTTCACTTCTTCAATAAGATTAACCAAAACTTCAGTATCTGTATCAGAATGAAAAACGTAACCTCTTTTAATTAATTCCTTTTTAATAGAATCATAATTTTCAATAATTCCATTGTGTATAATAACTAAATCACCAGAATTCGAATAATGTGGATGAGAATTAACATCATTAGGAACCCCATGTGTTGCCCATCTTGTATGACCAATACCCAAAGAACCTTTTATAGAAATTGTCTCTTCTGACTTTTTCTTTAAATCTTCTACTTTACCCTTAGTTTTACTAAGATTAATTGAATTTCCATCGTAAATAGCAATACCAGCGCTATCATAACCACGGTATTCCAAACGTTGTAACCCCTTTATTATGATTGGATAAGCATCTCTATGACCTATATATCCTACAATTCCACACATATTATTTATCTATTTGGTTAGCAATTAAAACACCCTGCAAATTTAAACAGTTGCAAGGTTATTTGTATAAAGTTTAGATGTATAACGAATAATTACTCTAAGTGGTATATAAAAATTTATTTAATTGGCTTTTGTATAAGAAATTTCTAATTGAAGCATTTTACCATCATTGGCATTATCTACAGTACTACCAAAAAGTATTGTTCCCAATGGATTGACTGTAGACATAACAGGAATTTCAACCTCAGCGTCACCATCTAACATCGCATTTCCTGTAGAAATAAAACGTATATCGGAAGTCAACGTAAGACCTAATGTTACATTTTCAGCATCCCTAACAAGGATATCATTAATATAATCTGTGATACGTATTTTGTACTTAATACCTTTATTATTCTCTTTGCTCAATAAACCGTCATAAAACAAATAGGTGCTTAATGATGTTCCAGAAGCACCATTATATTCTGTAAAAGGATTGTATAATGGATTGTTAGTTTCTGTATTATACAAATACAAACGCAAAGGCTCAATAACTCCACTTATAGCATCTAATGCTTCTCTATCGACATAAAAAACCAAATTAGCCTCATTCACAATCCAATTATTGGATTTTATTTGATTTATAATACTTTGACTTACCACAGCATCTTCATCAAAAAGTTTAATTTCCGCATAAGAACCAGCGCCACCTTTTAAATAAATACGATCTGCGTTCCCAGTAGAACTTAAAGCATCTGCAATATCAGTTGGGTACGCTTCATTTACAAATGTATTCACCGCATTTCCTACTACTACTGATGTTAAACCATCTCCTGTTATTAAATTAAGAACATACCGTTTTTCTAAGGTTACTACTTCATCATCAGAAGTATCGTCTGCCGTACTATTCGTATCAACAGATTTATATTCATAAGCAATTGTAATATTTGCTCCTGCTAAATTTAAAAGAAAGAAAATATCATCCGACTGACTAATAGAAACATGTATTCCTCTTAAGTATTCTTTGAAATTAGCATTATTTAATAGTTCCTGACTTCCTTCTTTATCCAAGATATTTTCTTGAAAGAATTGATTATCCAAGGGCACCCAGATACCAGGAGCAATAGTTTGATCTACCTCTGTACTTTCATCAACATCTTCCGTATCTGGATCATCACTTTTGAAAAATAGAAGCTCCGTATCTCTTATTGTTTCCTGACCATTATATAAAATATCAGAAACGAATGTTGGTGCAAATTCTTGATCAGAAAAAAACTCCTGTGCTTGCTCAAAGTTTGTCTCTGGATCTAAATCACGTAAAAAATAAGTTGAACGCTCTACTTTTATAGTAAAAGGCGCTGTTAAATCAGCTCCGTAAATACTATCTAAAACATATTTTTTTGCATAGGCGGCAACTCCATTTTCAGTATCTACAGCATCTAAAATACCATCTCCGTCTGTATCATTGCTTAATGGGTTAGTTTTTCTTAAACGCTCATCATTATCAACTAAACCATCACCATCAGTATCACTATTAGCATCTGCTGGATCAATATCCAAATCATCAGTTAGACCATCACCATCCGTATCTTTAAGATCTGTCAAATAAGGTATAAACAAATAAACTGATTTTATTGTTTCCTCTTCATTAATTGTAGAAACACTAGTATCGCTCGCTGCGCCATCTTCAGTTTCTTGACTATACACACCAAAAGATGGGTTGATTGTTGAAAGTTGCAACTGAGAAGTGATACTTGCAATTGTTTTACCGTAAATAGGATCATTGAAATTACCTAACTGGTATATTGGCAAAGCATTTGTCTTTACCGAATTAATTTTTTTATTATAGGCAAACACATTAAAATTGGCTTTACCAGTCTCAAAAGGCTCACCGCCTATCACCCCATCGCCAATTGTAGTGGTATCTTCTTGACAAGAAGAAAACAATACTGCCAATACAAGCCCTGCCAAAACAGGAAAAGTTGTTTTTTTAATAAATATCATGGATTCTACTTTAAGACTTCAGTGTTATAAAAATTAGCGTAAGCCTCTTCAAATTCATGGAAAGGAACATACGGTAGCACTGGTTTTTGAAGGTTGGCGATATGATTATTTAATTCTTCTGGAATATCTTCCGATGCTAAAATAATAGCATCTGAAAAATCTACAGCTACTTTTAACAAATTATTATAGTCTGGTTTATTTAAATTCGTAATAACATCTTCTGAAATCCCATCAAAAGCAATTTTCTTTACGATATCTGTATTTAAACTATCTTCAAATCCTTTTGAATAAACAGAAGTCACCACTTTACTTTCTGAAAATAAAGGTTCATCAGCATAATACTGTTTCAGATAAAGAGGCACCAAAGAAGCCAACCAACCATGTACGTGAATAATATCAGGTGACCAATTTAATTTTTTAACCGTTTCAACAATACCCTTTGCAAAAAATATTGCACGTTCATCATTATCAGGAAAAAGAATTCCGTTTTCATCTGTAAACGTAGCTTTTCGCTTAAAATATTCTTCGTTATCAATAAAATACACTTGAATACGCTCTTTAGGTATAGAAGCCACTTTTATTATCAATGGCATATCCATGTCATTGATCACCAAATTCATTCCAGACAATCTAATCACTTCATGTAATTGATGACGTCGTTCATTGATGTTACCGTACCTCGGCATAAAGATTCGTATTTGACCTCCATTACCATTAACCATTTTTGGTGTTTCGTATGACATCAGGGAAACTTCGTTCTCTGGTAAATAGGGGACTAATTCTGAAGATACAAACAATATCTTTTTACCATTCATAAAAGCAATTTTTTATTTATTTTCTCAGCGTGGGTGCAAAATTACAAAAATTATGCAGATTAGCAGTAATTATATAAGTTTGCAGGCTGTTAAATACTTATTAATGTTATTATTACACACAAAAAAAGATTTAAAAGATAGTTTGCAATCACTTTTGTCATCAACAAAAGCTCTGGGACTTGTACCTACAATGGGTGCTTTGCATTCCGGCCATATTTCTTTGATTGAAAAAGCCTTTGAAGAAAATGATACTGTAGTCGTTAGTATTTTTGTAAATCCTACACAATTTAATAATCCTGAAGATTTAGAAAAATACCCTAAAACATTAGATAACGATATAGCACTCATCAAAAACGTTTCTAATAACATCATTGTTTATGCCCCATCTGTAAAAGAAATATACACCGAAAAGGTCGAATCAGAAATTTATGATTTTGAGGGATTAGACACTGTTATGGAAGGGGAGTTCAGAGACGGTCATTTTAATGGCGTGGGAACTATTGTTGAAGAATTATTAACCTCTGTCCAGCCAAATAGGGCTTATTTTGGCGAAAAAGATTTTCAACAGCTTCAAATTATCAAAAAACTTGTTCAGTTAAAAAAAATTCCTGTTCAAATTATTGGGTGTCCAATTGTCAGGGAAAATAATGGCTTAGCAATGAGTTCTCGTAACGCAAGGCTTTCTCAAGAAACGAGAAGCAAGGCTTCTTTTATTTATTTTATCCTTAAAGAAGCTAAAATTAAGTTTGGCACAAAAAGTGCGTTAGAAGTAACGAATTGGGTTAAAAATCAGTTTAAAAAAAATAAAGATTTTGAATTGGAATATATTCAGATTTCTGATATTGAAACCCTAAAATCAGTTAAAAGAAAATCTAAAAACAAAAAATACAGGGCTTTTATTGCAGTTTTTGCTGATGATGTTCGACTAATTGACAACATTGCCTTGTAATTTATTAACTTTGTACCATGCAAATAGAAGTTGTAAAATCTAAAATTCACCGTGTAAAAGTTACAGGTGCAGATTTAAATTATATTGGTAGCATTACGATAGACGAAGATCTTATGGATGCTGCAAATATTATAAGAGGAGAGAAAGTCCAAATCGTGAATAACAATAATGGGGAGCGACTTGAAACTTATGCCATTCCGGGACCAAGAAAAAGTGGAGAAATAACTTTAAATGGAGCTGCCTCAAGAAAAGTTGCCGTTGGTGACGTATTGATACTGATCACCTATGCTCAAATGGATATTGAAAAAGCAAAAAAATTCAATCCTTCTTTAGTTTTTCCAAACGAGTCCACTAATTTACTGAACTAAGTTGAAAAAATCTTTAAAAAAAACTTTAAAAACTATACTCCCAATAGCCTTGGGAGTTTTTTTAGTTTTGTATTCTTACAATTCAACCTCACCTGAAGACAGGAAGCAAATAATTTTTTACATTAAGGAAGCGAATATGTTTTGGGTAGGTATTTCCATTCTAATGGGGATTTTAAGTCATATATCGAGAGCTATTCGATGGAATTATTTACTAGAACCTCTAGGGTACAGGCCCAAACTATTGAATAATATTTTAATTATTCTCACGTCTTATTTTGCAAACTTAGGGATCCCTAGGTCAGGTGAAATTTTACGAGCTACTGCATTAACTACGTATGAAAAGGTTCCTTTTGAAAAAGGCTTTGGTACCATTGTAACTGAAAGAGTAATCGATTTAATTATGTTACTTTCCATAATTATAGTCACTTTTTTTTTACAGACCGAAATTATTCTGGAATTCTTTCAAAACAAAGGTTTTAACATTACAAACATATTAATTCTATTAGGGGTTGGATGCCTAGGAGCAGGAGTTTTTTTTTATATATTAAAAAAATCTACTCACCCATTTTTAGTAAAAATCAAAGACTTTGCAACTGGGTTGTTGCAAGGGGTTTTGAGTATTTTTAAAATGAAAAATAAGTGGGCCTTTATTTTTCATACCCTTTTTATCTGGGGCATCTATATTGCCATGTTTTGGGTCATTAAATTTACAGTGCCAGAAACTATCAATTTAACCATTAGTCAATTACTTGTAGCTTTTGTTTTTGGAGCTTTTGCAATGACAGCAACGAACGGGGGCATTGGTCTTTACCCAATCGTTGTCAGTAGTGCTCTTGCCATTTTTGGAATAAGCAGTATCTCCGGAGATGCTTTTGGCTGGATTATGTGGATTTCACAAACTTTAATGGTTGTGGTATTTGGTGCAATATCTTTTCTTGTATTACCGTTATTGAACAGAAATCAATAATAAATACAAGTCAAAAATCGCCATTTATGAAACGTATACTCCCCGTATTAGCTTTCTTTCTTTATCTTGGAATGAATTCGCAAGTTACTCAAGAAATTTTCGAATCTTTTAAACTTCAAGAGCGGAGAGATATAAGGTATTACGTTCCTGAGGATTATACGGATGAAAAAAAGTATCCAATAATTGTAGTGCTAGATGCAGAATATCTTTTTGATAATGTAGTAGCTACATCAAAATTTTATAGCAAATTTCATGGGATGCCCGAATCTATTGTAGTGGGCATCAATCAAAGTAAAGATAATTTGAGATTTGAAGATTGTGCGTTTGATGAAGCTTCTGGGTTACCCGGTGAAAAAGCAAAACAATTTTATGAATTCTTAGGCATGGAGCTAATTCCGTACCTAGAAACAAGCTATAAAACTGCACCTTTTAAAATGATAATCGGGTATGACATTACTGCGAATTTTAGCAATTACTATCTTTTTAAAGAGGAATCACTGTTTAACTCATATGTAAGTATTTCTCCAACTTTAGCACCAGAAATGGAAACAAGAGTACCTGCAAGATTAAGTGCAATGCAAAAAACAATTTTCTACCATTTAATTACGGATGGTGAGATTGCTAAAAAAGACAAGCAAACTCCTATATTGAATAGTGCTTTAAAGCATATGGAAAGTGAGACTTTGCATTATTTTTATGATGCATACAACGAAGCAGATCATATTTCAGTGGCTACTTATGGAATTGGCAAAGCCTTTGACAACGTTTTTACGATGTTTAAACCTATTAGCCCAACGGAGTATAAAACCCAAATATTAACTTCTGAAGAACCCGTATTTGATTATTTATCTAACAAATATGATATGATCGAAAAGCTTTTTGGTTTTAGAAAAAATGTTGACTTAAATGACATTATGGCTATTTATGCAGCTTCTAGAAAAAAAGAAGATTTTGAATCACTGAAACCACTTTCTGATTTGTGCAAAAAAGAGTATCCTGAAACTATGTTAGGCTTTTATTTTGAAGGTGAATATTTTGAACAAATTGGAGAGCCTAAAAAAGCACTACGAACTTTCGAAAAAGCTTTCGGTATGGAGGAAATAGATTTTTTAACTAAAGATATGGCTTTAGAAAAAATCGATGCTTTAAAGGCTGATTTTGGTTATTAGATAATTCTATAGTAAAAAACTGTTTTTTAGTTTCCAGATCTTAACTTTTCAATTTTAATTATTCCTTATTTATTACCTTTAGCCAAAACCTAAAAACAGGTAATGGCTAAAACAAAAACAGCATTTTTTTGTCAGAATTGTGGCACGCAATATGCGAAATGGGTAGGACAATGTTCTGCATGTCGAGAATGGAACACCATAGTTGAAGAGGTAGTTCAAAAAGAAGAAAAATCGAGTTGGAAAACCCCATCAAATACTGCCAAAAAAATAGCGAAGCCACTTCGTGTTAATGAAATTAGCACCGAAAAAGAACTTCGTTTAAACACTTTTGATTTAGAATTTAATCGTGTCTTGGGTGGCGGACTCGTTCCTGGTTCGTTAATACTATTAGGAGGTGAACCTGGAATCGGAAAAAGCACTTTATTGCTTCAAATTGCCTTAAAACTACCTTATAAAACGTTATATGTTTCTGGAGAAGAAAGTCAGAAACAAATTAAAATGCGTGCTGATCGCATTTACCCTAACAGTGAAAACTGCCTGATTTTAACTGAGACAAAAACGCAGAACATATTTAGACAAATAGAAGCTACAGAACCTGATATAGTGGTTATAGATTCTATCCAAACACTACATTCCGATTATATCGAATCTGCTGCAGGAAGTATTTCTCAAATTAGAGAATGTACTGCAGAACTAATAAAATTCGCTAAAGAAACAAACACACCAGTTATACTTATTGGTCATATCACTAAAGATGGTTCTATTGCAGGTCCTAAAATATTAGAACACATGGTAGATACCGTACTTCAATTTGAAGGCGATCGCAATTATGTATACCGAATTCTGCGTGCATTAAAAAACAGGTTTGGCTCCACATCTGAATTGGGTATTTATGAAATGCAAGGCAGTGGTTTACGAGAGGTAAACAACCCTTCAGAAATATTGATATCAAAAAATGATGATGGATTAAGCGGAACCGCAATTGCCTCAACAGTCGAAGGTATGCGTCCTTTGATGATAGAAATACAAGCCTTAGTTAGCACTGCAGTTTATGGTACGCCACAGCGTTCTACGACAGGTTATAATGCCAAGCGATTAAATATGCTTTTGGCCGTTTTAGAAAAGCGCGCAGGTTTTAAATTAGCAGCCAAGGATGTGTTTCTGAATATTACTGGCGGTATTTCTGTTGATGACCCCGCAATTGATCTAGCCGTAATTGCTGCAATACTTTCAAGCAACGAAGATATATCAATCGAAAAGGGGGTTTGTTTTGCTGCAGAAATTGGCTTAGCAGGTGAAATACGGCCTGTACAACGCATAGAACAAAGAATTTTAGAAGCTGAAAAGTTAGGCTTTCACACTATTTTTGTTTCTAAAAACAATAAAATCACATTGAATAATACGCAAATAAAAATACACCTGGTTGCAAAAATTGAAGATGTAGCAGGTTCTTTATTTGGATAAATTTTGATGGATTTTTAATATATTCATAAAAATTATAATTATGAAAAGGCTAAGTATCATTTTTTTTCTTCTTGTATTCATCACTAGTTGCAAACAAAAGTCGAAAGAAATTATTGATGTAAAAACGGATGAGACTTCTGACTATTTAAGTTTTAAAAATAGAGACGATCAGTTTACCGGTGGCATTAAAATGATTCCTATTACCACCGATAAAGGAACCTTCAAAGTTTGGACAAAAACAGTTGGCCAAAACCCTACCAAAAAAGTTTTATTATTACATGGTGGTCCAGGCATGACACATGAAATATATGAATGTGCAGATGGTTACTTTCCACAAGAAAGCATTGAATATATTTATTACGATCAGCTTGGATCCTACTACAGCGATAAACCTGATGATTTAAGTTTATGGACTACTGAACGCTTTGTAGAAGAAGTTGAACAGGTAAGAAAGGCGTTGAATTTAGATAGTTCTAACTTTTATCTTCTAGGGCAATCTTGGGGTGGAATATTAGCAATGGAATATGCACTGAAATACCAGAAGAATTTAAAAGGCTTGATTATTTCAAATATGATGTCAAGTATACCGGAATATAATTTATATGCCCAAGAAGTATTGGGTCCTCAATTAAACCCAGAAGTATACGAAGAAATTAAAATGATTGAAGCCAACGAAGACTATACCAACCCAAGGTATTCCGAGCTTTTGTTTAATCATTACTATACAGAACATGTATTGCGATTGCCTGTAAATGAATGGCCAGAAGCTATTTTAAGAACTTTTAACCATGCAAATAATCAAGTTTATGTGCACATGCAAGGTCACAGTGAATTTGGGATAACAGGAGATGCCACCTTAAAAGATTGGGATGTTAAAAATAGACTTAAAGAAATTACAGTACCAACTTTAGTCATTGGGGCAAAATATGATACTATGGATCCTAACCATATGGAATGGATGTCTAAAGAAGTGCAAAATGGCAGCTATTTGTTTTGCCCAAACGGAAGCCATTTATCACAGTATGACGACCAAAAAAACTATTTTAATGGCATTATTAATTTTATAAAAAATACCAATTCCAATTCAAACTAATTTAAGGCGCTGGATTAGGAATTTGATTATGAATTTTCTCTATTCCTTCTAAAACTGCATCACTTAATTCTATAGCAATACTAGAAATATTTTCTTTTAATTGCCGCATAGATGTAGCACCAATAATATTACTTGTTAAAAAAGGCTGTCTATTTACAAAAGCAAGTGACATTTGTGCTAACGACAAATCATTAGCTTGTGCCAATTCATAATACTTTTGGGTAGCTTCAACAGCAGTTTCCCCACTATACCTTTTATAATTAGGAAATAAGGTAATTCGTGCATTATCTGGTTTTCTACCTCCCAAATACTTACCACTTAAAACCCCAAAACCCAATGGAGAATACGCTAAAAGACCGATGTCTTCTCTATGAGCTACTTCTGATAAGCCTACTTCAAATATTCTATTTAAAAGACTATAAGAATTTTGAATTGTAATCATGCGAGGCAAGCTCTTGTGGACCTTACTTTCTTCTAAAAAACGCATGGTTCCCCAAGGTGTTTCATTAGACAAACCTATCTGTCTTATTTTTCCTTGTTGCACTAAATCTCTGAGTGTTTCTAAAACCTGATGTATGTTATCTTCCCAAAAATCGGCCGAATCATGAACATAACCGCGTTGACCAAAATAATTAGTCTTACGCTCTGGCCAATGCAATTGATACAAATCAATATAATCAGTTTGTAAACGCTCCAAACTGCCTTCTACGGCATTAATCAAAGCTTCTTTATTAAAACCAGTTGTTCTAATAAATTTGGACATTTCTGCTCTTCCTGCAATTTTAGAAGCTAAAACTACCTTATCTCTATTTCTATTCTTATGAAACCAAGTACCTATAATTTTTTCGGTCTCCGCATACCTATCTGGATGTGCAGGGATAGGATACAATTCTGCCGTATCAAAAAAATTAACCCCTTGATCTAATGCATAATTCATTTGCTCATGACCTTCGGCCTCAGTATTCTGATTTCCCCAAGTCATAGTTCCCAAACAAATCTTACTTACTTCAATATCGGTATGTGGTAATTTTGTATACAGCATAAAACCTATTCCTTCTTAAAATTATAGCATGTAAATTTAGGGATATAATCAATGATTAATTTTTCTATCCAATTTTTTATTAACCCAATTCAATTAAAATTGGACAATGATCGCTATGTTTTGCTTCTGGTAAAATAACAGACCGCTTAAGTTTGTTTTGCAAAGGTTCGCTTACCAATCCATAATCTAAACGCCAACCTTTATTGTTATTTCTAGCATTTGCACGGTAACTCCACCACGTATAATTATCTGGCTCCTTATTAAAATGTCTAAAACTATCTATAAAGCCACTTTCCATAAAACCTCCTATCCAATCACGTTCAACAGGTAAAAATCCGGATACATTTTTAAGACCAACAGGGTTATGAATATCTATAGCTTCATGGCAAATATTATAGTCTCCCAATATAATTAAATTAGGGTATTCTACTTTTAACTGATTTACATATTCCTGAAAATCCGCCATATATTTTAATTTAAAATCTAAACGATCTAAATTAGTTCCTGAAGGTAAATACATACTCATAATCGAAACACCGTCAAAATCTGCTCTTAGATTTCTCCCTTCAAAATCCATATAATCGATTCCTGTACCGAACTCCACATGATTGGGTTTTTTTTTAGATAATATTGCAACGCCACTATATCCTTTTTTTTGTGCGCTATACCAATAGTTATACGAATATCCGGCTTCTTCAAAAAGAGTCAAATCTAATTGCTCTTCATTTGCTTTTATTTCCTGAAGACATAATACATCTGGATTTACATTTTGTACCCAATCTAAAAATCCCTTCTTTATTGCTGCTCTAATTCCGTTTACGTTGTACGAAACAATCTTCATCTGCTTATTTTTTTTTCGAAAATAAGGAATGTTTGGGGTAAGATAAAATATAGCCTTTATTAGTTTTTAAATGTTTTGAGATCCCTAAAAACTCTTGGTTTTTTTAATTTTTGGAATAATAGTTGATTTCCAATACACTAAACACCATTAAAATGAAAAAACTAGTTCTTTTATTCCTTGTTTTAAGCAGTGGAATTGCCACTGCACAAGCATACCGTGAATACGACCAAAACCAAGAGCTGAAATTTAATATTGGTTTATTTTTAGCTTCAACCACAGTTGAAGGTAGTTATGAATATTATTTAAGTGAGGATACAAGCGTTGGTGGTACCATTTACTTTGATAATGATGCGCTTGATTACAATGGAAATTTTGGAATAGGTCCAAATTTTAGGGCTTATTTTGGTTATGCCCCTCGAAGTGGTTTTTTTGCTGAAGTATTTGGGCTTTACTATACAGGAGAGGTTGATCCCCAAATGAATACTACTAGGTCTATAGAAAACAAATACAGTACAACGGCTATTGGTCTCGGCATTGGTCATAAGTTTGTTACCTATAGCCAAAAATTTATCCTTGAAGTACATGCAGGCTTTGGGCGAAATGTAAATCCACAAGAGTATCAAGACACCTTCATGTATAGAGCAGGACTTTCGATAGGTTTCCGATTTTAATTCTGTAGCAAATAATTGTTGGTAAGATATTTGATGTTATCTTTCGAACTCTAAATAGAAACCAAAGATGAAAAAATTCAGTTTAGTAATCGTTTTAGTATTTACATCATTCTCAGCTATAATAGCTCAAGAAGATGCTGAATCTTTACAAGGTAAAGATGAAATAAAATTAAATGTTTTTAACTTAATTGCATTCAAATTTGTGGATGCCTCTTATGAACGGTTAATCGACGAAGAATCTTCTTTTGGCTTAGGTGTATTACTCAATGCAGGAGGAGATGATGATATTTTTGATTATTATCGTAAATTATCAGTAACCCCCTATTACCGTCGGTATTTTTCAAAAGGGTATGCCAAAGGATTTTTTGTAGAAGGTTTTGGAATGTTGAATTCAGGTGAAGAAGATTATTACATCTACAATGAAAACACTCAAGAATCACAGGAAACAAACGAAACGTATACCGATGTTGCCTTAGGGATATCGATTGGAGGTAAATTTGTTTCAAAAAGGGGTTTCGTGGCTGAAATTTATGGAGGAATTGGCCGTAATTTCTTCAATACGGAATTTTCACCTGAAGTTGTCGGTCGTGGTGGCGTATCTTTAGGGTTCCGCTTTTAATTCTTATTTTTACAGCCTTATCATTCAACCATGAAAGGCTTTCTAGGCTTACATTTTATTTTATTTTTTGTTATAAAAACAGCCTTTGCGCAAGAGCCGGTAAATAAAGACAGCATAACCGTGCTCCAAGAAGTTGTTATTTCAGAGGAATTAATAACCAAACATGCAGAAGGGATTACGCCATCTGAAATCATAGGAGAAAAAGTATTTCAAAACTATAGCCCAATTGATGCTGTTTCAGCTATAAATCAGATTCCAGGAGTTTACATATTATCTGGCGCCTTGAATACCAACCGAATTACCATTCGCGGAGTTGGAGCCCGGACATTATTTGGCACCGATAAATTACGATTATATTACAATGATATTCCTATAACCAATGGTTCTGGTTTCTCTACTATAGAGGCTTATGATATTGAAAATTTAAGTCAAATTGAAATAGTAAAAGGACCTAAAGCAACTACCTATGGAACCAATTTAGGTGGTGCTATTATCTTAAACCCTAAAGAGGCCTTAGGCAAATCCACTAAATTTAGCAGCAACTTCACCGTTGGTTCTTTTAATTTATTAAAGAATAGTTTTTCTTTTTCTCATGCAGATAGCAAACTTTCTTTAGGGCTAAATTATGGGCATTTAAAAACAGATGGGTATAGAGAGAACAATAGTTTTGAGCGCGACGGTATTTTGCTAAACACCTATTACAAGATAAATTCAAAAAATAAAATTGGTCTTTTATTAAATTATATTGATTATCAAGCTCAAATACCAAGTTCATTAGGGATTACAGATTTTAATGAAAACCCACAAAAAGCAGCATTTACTTGGAAGGCCGCAAAAGGTTATGAAGCGAACAAATATACGCTGATTGGGCTATCATATACCCATGAATTCAGTCAAAAATTGCAAAATACCTCCAGTATTTTCTATACCTACTTAGACCATTACGAGCCTCGTCCTTTTGGAATTTTGGATGAATTCACAAACGGATTCGGTTTTCGCACTCGGTTTAATGGAGCACTAAATTTCCTCGACAAAAAAAGCAATTACGTTTTCGGAGCAGAATTATATAAAGATGAATACAACTGGAGTGAGTTTGAAAATTTATATCAGGAAAATAATGGTAATGGTAGTTTACAAGGTGATCCATTTGCAAAAAACAAAGAGTTCAGAACCCAATTAAATACTTTTGGAGCCCTTACACTAGAATTAAGTGAGACTCTTACCACACAATTCGGAGTCAACATCAACAAAACACAGTATAATTTTCGAGATCTTTTTAATGAAGAAGCTACTAATAAAAGTGCTAATAGAACATTTAAACCCATTGTATTACCGAGTATAACTATAAACTACACCTTTTCCGAATATCAACAGTTGTATACCAATGTAAGTCGTGGTTTTTCAAACCCTACTTTAGAAGAAACGCTTACTCCAGGTGGAGTTATAAACCCTGATATTGCTCAAGAGACAGGAATTAATTACGAATTGGGCACGACATTATATTTCTTTGATAAAAAGCTTAATATTACAATGGCTGTTTATCAAATGGATATTAAAAACTTATTGGTTGCAGAACGCATTGCTGACGATCAGTTTGTAGGTAAAAATGCAGGTAAAACGAAGCACCAAGGGTTGGAACTTTCTGCAAACTATAGCCTTATTATTTCTCCTAAATTTAAACTCACCCCCTTTACTAACTACACCTTTAATCACCATAATTTCATAGAATTCAGAGATGAAGAAAATGATTATTCAGGCAATGATTTAACTGGGGTTCCTAAACACCGTATAAATTCTGGTCTACAGGTTCAGCTTTTTGATGATTTCTATTGGAATACCACACACCAATATGTTGGGGCTATCCCTTTGACTGATGCTAATAGTTTATCAAGTGATTCTTTCTCCATTTTTACCACTAAAATGGGCTATCAAAAAAAAGTATCTCCAAAATTCTCGTTGCGTATAGATTTTGGGATCAATAATTTGTTTGATGTAAAATTTGCACAATCCGTTTTAATAAATACGCAAGCTTTTGGAGGTGCAGAACCTCGGTACTATTATCCCGGCAATCCTCAAAACTATTATGGGAGTTTGCAGTTGAGTTATACCTTATAGCTTTTATACATATATATCTTATATTTAAACAAATAAAGAACAACTTTTATTTTTCTTATTGTTTTGCAAAATTTGAAACAAATAGTATGAAACAAATTAAATGGTTTGAAAGGAAATTCGATTTTGCTTCAGAACAGAACATTTTTCCATCAATTATAGAACGACTTGTTGGAACTTCGATGCGACTGCAAAAAAAAATAGAAAACGTATCTTCCGAAGTACTAGAAATTAAGATTGATGATCGATGGTCTATAAAAGAAAACATAGGTCATCTAATAGACTTAGAACCTTTATGGCAAGGTCGACTTGAAGATATTTTGCAAAACAAGGCATATCTCAGACCTACTGATTTGGACAATAGAAAAACGGACCTTGCTCAACATAATAAAAAAGATCTTAACAACCTATTATCCCAATTTCAAAATTTACGAAATATAACAATGAGAAAGCTCAATGTATTAACAGCAGAAGATGTATACAAATCTGCATTACATCCTAGGCTCGAGAAACCCATGCGAATTATGGACTTGTTCTTATTCGTAGCGGAACACGATGACCATCATTTAGCAAAAATGACAGAAATAAAAAATACCTACAACCATAAACTAAGATGAAAAGGACTATTGTCAAGGGTTAATTTCTAATATCGAATGGTGGATCATAAAGACAATTTTTATCTCAAAACGCAAGAACCTAATAAAAGCTGCTTACTAGCGATGCGAAGTCTTGTTCTTAGCCATGATATTGCTATTACGGAGACCATAAAATATGGTATGCCTTGTTTTTGTTATAACGGAAAAGCATTTTGTTACCTCTGGGTGGATAAAAAAAGCAATGAACCCTATTTTCTTATGGTAGAAGGACAATATTTGCATCATCCTCAATTGGAAATAGGAAATCGATCTCGCATGAAAATTCTAAGAGTAAATGCGAGCAAGGATTTACCAATCGCTACTATCCATTTGATTCTCAATCAAGCTTTGGACCTATATAAAAAAGAGGGTAGAATGTAAAAAAGGCAGCCCATTTCCAGACCACCTTTTTACTATAAAATAATAAGTGCTATTTACTTTTTCAAATCAAAACGATCAAGGTTCATTACTTTACTCCATGCCTTTATAAAATCTCTTAAAAACTTCTCTTGAGCATTTTCATAACTATAAACCTCAGCAAGAGCTCTAAGCTCAGAGTTCGACCCAAAAATAAGATCAGCACGCGTACCCGTCCATAAAACTTTTCCAGTGCTGCGATCACTTCCTTCAAATACATTATCTTCTTCTGAAGTAGCTTTCCAAGTAGTACCTAAATCAAGTAGATTTACAAAAAAATCATTAGTCAAAGTTTCTGGACGATCTGTAAAAACACCATGCTTAGAACCATCATAATTCGTATTCAATGCACGCATACCCCCTAGCAAAACAGTCATTTCAGGAGCTGTTAAGGTCATTAATTGTGCCTTATCAACTAATAACTCTTCAGCGGTAACATCATAGGTATCTCTAACATAATTTCTGAAACCATCGGCACGTGGTTCTAATACATCAAAGGCTTCTGCATCAGTTTGTGCTGCAGTGGCATCTGTACGTCCTGCTGAAAAAGGAACATGTACTTCACTACCTGCATTTTTAGCAGCTTTCTCAATGGCCGCATTTCCGCCTATAACGATAAGATCCGCTAATGACACTTTTTTGTTTCCAGATTGTACTGCGTTGAATTCTTTTTGAATATTTTCTAATACGGATAAAACTTTTTCTAATTGTTTTGGATTATTCACTTCCCAATTTTTCTGAGGCTCCAAACGAATTCGTGCTCCATTTGCTCCACCTCGCATATCAGAACCTCTGAACGTAGATGCTGAAGCCCATGCAGTTGATACTAACTGAGCTATGGAAATACCCGATGCTAAAATTTTAGCTTTCAAATCAGCAGTATCTTGATGGTTAATTAATTCATGATCTACAGCAGGAACGGGATCTTGCCAAATTAATTCTTCTTGTGGCACTTCAGGTCCTAAATAACGATCTATTGGTCCCATATCACGGTGCGTTAATTTAAACCAAGCACGTGAATAGGCATCTGCGAACTCATCAGGGTTTTCTAAAAAGTGTCTTGAAATTTTTTCGTAAGCTGGATCCATTCGTAACGAAAGATCTGTTGTTAACATAAACGGAGCATGTTTAACCTCAGGTCTGTGTGCATCCGGTACCGTACCAGCTCCAGCATTATTCATTGGTTTCCATTGGTGTGCTCCAGCCGGACTTTTCGTTAATTCCCACTCATAACCAAATAGATTTTCAAAAAACGTGTGACTCCATTTGGTTGGGGTATTTGTCCATGCACCTTCAATACCACTAGTAATTGTATCAGCACCTTTTCCTGTTCCAAATTTATTTTTCCATCCTAAGCCCTGCTCTGCAATGCCAGCAGCAGCAGGTTCTGCTTCTACATATTTGGTTGGGTCCGCAGCACCATGAGTTTTACCGAATGTATGCCCCCCTGCAATTAAAGCAACAGTTTCATAATCATTCATAGCCATTCGACCAAAAGTATCTCGTATGTAATGTGCAGCCTCTATAGGATCTGGATTCGCATTATGCCCTTCAGGATTCACATAAATTAAACCCATATGCGCAGCACCCAATGGAGTTTCTAGTTCCCCATTTTCTGAATAACGTTCTTTATTCCCTAACCATTCAGTCTCTGAACCCCAGTAAACATCTTGCTCAGATTCCCAAATGTCTTCACGACCACCTGCAAAACCAAACATTTTTAATCCCATAGATTCATGTGCACAGTTCCCCGCTAAAATCATTAAATCTGCCCAAGATAACCTCTTACCATATTTCTTTTTAACAGGCCAAAGTAATAATCTCGCCTTATCCAAATTAGCGTTATCCGGCCAGCTGTTAAGTGGTGCAAAACGTTGTGAACCAGAACCAGCGCCACCACGACCATCTTGTATACGATATGTTCCTGCGCTATGCCATGCCATACGAATAAATAAAGGACCATAATGGCCATAATCTGCAGGCCACCAATCTTGACTATTGGTCATTAATTCATACAAATCTTTTTTAACTGCTGCTAAATCTAGCTTTTTAAATTCTTCTGCATAATTGAAATCAGGATCCATAGGATCAACCAATGACGAGTTTTGACGAAGAACGTTCAATTTTAATTGATTAGGCCACCATTCACGGTTCGTTGTTCCACCACCAGCAGCGTGGTTCATTTCTCCATGTAAAAATGGACACTTTGCACTTGACTCATTTACATCCCAAACCTTACCGTCTGTTCCATGATCTGAATTACTATTATTTTCCATGATGCTCTAAATTTTTGTTTTCTTTACTTCCAATCACTAATTTACCAAACTTTTATTTATCTAAATTATATTTTTAATAGATAAAAACTATGATACATATTCAAATATGATATACCATCAATTTACGAAAAATCTATAATGCCCTATTAAAAATTGTGATTATCAGAACGTAAAGAAATTTATTCAGGCAAAAAGGCTTGTGATTTTAGTAAAATCACAAGCCTTTTTTAAAATCTAAGCAATGTTGCTAAAACAACTATCACATTTTCATTAACCATTCTTTCATGGCTACTTCTTTAGCAATAAGTGTTTTAAGATCAGAAATGGCAACTCGCTGCTGCTCCATAGTATCTCTATGGCGTATGGTTACGGTTTTATCTTCTATAGATTGATGATCAACAGTAATACAGAAGGGAGTACCATTTGCATCCTGCCTTCTATAGCGCTTACCAACCGCATCTTTTTCATCATAAAATACATTGAAGTCCCACTTTAAGTCTTCGATAATTTCATGCGCAAGTTCTGGTAAACCATCTTTTTTAACTAAAGGAAATACAGCAGCTTTTGTAGGAGCTAATACCGCTGGTAGTCTTAAAACAGTTCTAGTCGTGCCATTTTCTAATTCTTCTTCTTGTAAAGAATTAGAGAAAACAGCTAAAAACATACGATCTAAACCAATTGAAGTTTCAACTACATAAGGTACATAGCTTTTTTGTAGATCGTTATCAAAATATTGCAGCTTTTTACCTGAGAATTTCTCGTGTTGGGATAAATCGAAGTCAGTTCTTGAATGAATTCCTTCCAACTCTTTAAATCCGAATGGGAAATTAAACTCAATATCAGCAGCGGCATCAGCATAGTGCGCTAATTTTTCATGATCATGAAAACGGTAATTATCTGCTCCCATGCCCAAAGATAAATGCCATTTCATACGATTTTCTTTCCACTTTTCATACCATTCTTGTTGTGTACCTGGTTGAATGAAAAATTGCATTTCCATTTGTTCAAACTCACGTTGACGGAAAATAAACTGACGGGCTACAATCTCATTTCTAAATGCTTTACCCACTTGAGCAATACCAAACGGAATCTTCATACGCCCTGTTTTCTGAACGTTCAAGAAATTAACAAATATTCCCTGAGCAGTTTCTGGACGCAAATATAAATCCATTGCACTATCAGCAGATGCTCCTATCTTAGTGCCAAACATTAAATTGAACTGCTTAACATCGGTCCAATTTTTTGAGCCTGATATAGGGCAAACAATATCCAACTCATCAATTAAATTACGAACGTCTTCTAAGTCTTCATTCTCTAAAGATTTACCCAAACGCTTTAAAATAGTATCTATTTTTTCTTGGTATTCTACGACTCTTTGATTGGTAGCTAAAAATTGCCCTTTGTCGAAAGTAGCGCCAAAGCGTTTTTCTGCTTTAGCAACTTCTTTATTGATTTTCGTTTCAATTTTTGCGGTATAATCTTCCACTAAAACATCTGCACGATATCTTTTTTTAGAATCTTTATTATCTATCAATGGGTCATTGAAAGCATCGACGTGACCTGAAGCTTTCCAAACCGTAGGATGCATAAAAATAGCGGAATCTATGCCTACGATATTATCATTCATCTGAACCATGGCCTTCCACCAATATTCTCGAATGTTCTTTTTGAGTTCAGCACCATTTTGTGCATAATCGTAAACAGCACTTAACCCGTCGTAAATTTCACTGGATTGAAAAACATATCCATACTCCTTAGCATGAGATATTACTTTTTTAAATTGATCTTCTTGATTTGCCATTTGGCAAAAATAGAATATTACCCTAAAAAGGAATAATTTATTTTAATTGAAATTCAGTGTTGGCTAGTAATTTTTCGTTTTCGAAGATATTAAGGGTATACATCCCACTTAACAACGAACCCTCTGGGATTGAAATAGCATCACAAACCTGATATCTATCTCCATTATATACAAACTCTACCTTTTTACTATAGGTATTACCATTTACATTTATAGTAGTAGCATTATGTGCTATAACTCTTTTGTTTGGATCCAGAAACTGTAAATAGACTACTTTTTCTTCTTTAATGACATCAAAATCTTCTTCTACAGTAACACAACCTCTAAGCCTTGAGATTATAGATGCTTTGTTTGTTTGAATTGGATTTCCACTTCGCATTCTATAACCAATACCCTCAGGAGTTTCAAGTCTTAAATAACTTTTTATCTTTAACTGCTCACTTATGATTTTATTTTGCTTTCTTAATTCTGCTTCTGCGGCTTCTAATTTTCCAGTCTTGCTCTCCAAACTCTCCATTTTCGCCTTGGTCTCATTATATTTTTGAGCAAGTATACTATTGTTATAACGCAAAGAATTATTCTTGAGCTTTAAACTATCGTGCATAAGCTCCATGCGACGCAGTTCTTTTTTATACTCTCGTAGTTTTACGATGTCAAAATTAAGTCTACCTACCGAATCTAATAATTGATCTATGCGGTATTTTGAAGCTTGAAGTTCTATTTCATTTACTTCATTAGCAGAAGTAAGGCGATCAACCTCAACCCTCATTAAAGTAAGGTCTTTCACTAAAATTATTTTTTCATCTTCCAAAAAGTCAATTTTGTTTTGAGATTGAGCATGACTATAATAGAACGCAATTAGAATACCTATTACAACGGCGACTAAAGCTGCAAGGAGTATTTTATAATTGAATTTAGTATCTTGAGAATCCATTAAGGTTAAGTAGGTTTTTGTATGCTGGTTTTAAATGTCTGTTTTATGCATAATAGGTTTTCAAAGATACTAAATGATATTAACAGCATCCTAGTACCCAAGGGGTGTTTTGGATGTAATGCACATTTGTATAGAGGTGAACGATTATTGTGTACCGTTTGTCGAAATCAACTACCACTCACCGAGTACAATTATAACGACGAAAACCCTTTTGATAGTATTTTTTATGGTAAAGTATTTATAAAAAAGTCAAATTCATTCCTTTTTTTTACGGAAAATGGTGTTGTAAAAAACCTGATTCATCATTTAAAATATAAAAATAAAGAAGCAATAGGCGCTTTTTTAGGAGATTGGTGTGGTGCAATATTAAAAGAGGATAAAATGTTAGATCATATAGACCTTGTATTTCCAGTTCCACTCCATAAAAACAAACTAAAAAAACGTGGTTACAACCAAGTATCACTATTTGGAAAAACAATTGCACACCATTTAAATACCGATTATAAAGAGGATGTACTTATTAAAACGAAAAACACAAAAACACAGACTAAAAAAGATCGCTTTTTTAGATGGCAATCCAATCAAGATCTTTATGCTCTAAATACGGCTGTTTCCCTTAAAAACAAAAATGTACTTATCGTAGATGATGTTGTTACTACGGGAGCCACATTAGAAGCTTGTGCCAAGGCAATCGAACATGTAGAAGGCATTACTATTTATGTTCTTACGATGGCTATGGTGGCCAAAACTTAACATTTCATTTGATTTTTCATGTCACAACAAAATGTAGTTTTATTAAATTAGTTGTTTCTTTGTTTTTTCAGACTTTCAAAATTATTATGGTCAGACGAATACTAGCTTGTTTGTTTTTATTTTTAGTGGCATTTTCTCTTTTTCAATGCGCAAGAAAAGGCACTCCTTCGGGAGGTATAAAGGATATTATTCCTCCTAAATTAATAAAGGCCGAGCCTGAAAATATGACCATTAATTTTAAAACAAATAAAATACGCCTTTATTTTGATGAATATATAAAACTTAAAGATATACAAGATCAACTTATTGTATCGCCACCTTTAAAAAATACACCTATAATAACACCAGCAGGAACAGCAAGTAAGTTTATTGAAATTCAATTAAAAGATACCCTAAAAGAAAATACAACGTATACGATTAACTTCGGACAAAGCATTATTGATAATAATGAAGGTAACCCAAATAGTTTTTTAACTTATGTTTTTTCAACGGGTACTTATATCGATTCTTTATCGCTGAAAGGGGTGGTTGAGGATGCCTATAAAAAGAAAGCAGAAACTTTTATAAGTGTTATGCTTTATGAAATTGATAGTACTTATAATGATTCTACTATTTATAAAAGCCCCCCCAATTACATAACCAATACACTTGACAGCACCGTTCTTTTTGAGCTTAAAAACTTAAAGAAAGGAAAATATGCTTTATTTGGACTTAAAGACGAGGGTAAAAACAATGTTTTTGATCAAAAATTAGATAAAATTGCCTTTTTAAATGATACCATATCGCTCCCAACTGAGGAAACTTATTTATTAACGCTATTTAAAGAACAGGCAGATTATAGTATTTCTGTACCCAAGTTTGAAGCAAAGAATAAAATAATATTTGGTTACCAAGGTAATTATAAAGACATTAAAATAAACACACTATCACAACTCCCAGACACTGTCAAAACCATAATTACGAAGCAGCGTGATACAGACACTTTAAATTATTGGTTTACGCCCTTTGAGGTTGATTCATTAATTTTTTCAGTAGCTAATGAAAAACTTCAGATTTTAGATACTTTCGTAATTAAAAAAAGAAAAGTAGCGATAGATTCATTGGTACTCAAACCCAATCAGAGTGGAAACTTAAATTTTGAAGACATATTTACTATTGCGGTAAATACTCCAATAATTACAACTGACAGCAGTAAAATAACTTTAATAGATAAAGATTCTATCCCAGTTAAATACACCTCCAGTTTAGATAGTTTAGACAACAGTTTACAAATTGATTTTAAAAAAGAACCTAATCAACGTTATAGATTAGGAATTTTACCTGGTCTTATTCAAGATTTTTTTGGAAACACAAACGATACTATTGTTTACAATCTTAAGACGAATACTTATGCCGATTACGGAAATCTTGATCTTACCTTGAATGGAAATGTGACATACCCCGTTATTGTACATTTAACTGATGAAAAAGGACTTATTAAAAGAGAAATTTACGCCACTGAGCCTAAAATTTTTTCATTTAAGAATATAAGCCCTGGAAAATATCTGGTAAGAGTCATATCTGATTCCAATAAGAACAAAAAATGGGATACTGGTAATTATCTTAAAAAAATACAGCCAGAACGCGTTAGCCATTCTCCTAAAGTCATAGAAATGCGTGCAAATTGGAAAGAGAATTATGATTTTATCTTATTAGATTAAAATCATCTTTATCTTCTAAAAACTTTAATTTTTTCCTAGTAGAAATTACATGCTCTTTATCTAAAGTTGCATACATAATTTCTTCTATTTTAGAAAATACTAGTGCCTCGCCTAGTACATCATAAACTGCTGAATGTCCTGGATATTGATGACCCATTTCATCAATACCAATTCTGTTTACACCAATACAATAGGCCATATTCTCTATAGCTCGTGCTTTTAGAAGTGTATCCCAAGCATTAATTCTAGGTTTTGGCCAATTGGCTACATATAACAATACATCATAGTCGTCAACATTTCTAGCCCACACAGGAAAACGTAAATCATAACATATTAACGGGCATATTTTAAACCCTTTATAGTCAATTATTAGTTTCATATTGCCTGCTTTATAAACAGCACTCTCACCAGCTAAGGTAAATGTATGATGTTTATCATAGCACTCTATTTTACCGTTAGGCGCTATAAAAAATAATCGATTTGTAAATGTGTTTTTGTCATAAAATGGTATACTTCCCGTAATAGCCATCTGCTTTTCAGATGCTAATTTTAACATCCAATCAATTGTTTTTTGTCCTTCTTCTGAATTTAGGTTTTCTGGATGCATCGTAAATCCAGTAGTAAACATTTCAGGAAGTACAATTACATCTATAGTTGAAGTTATCGTTTGAATTTTTTTTGATAATAGTTCTCTATTCAATTTAGGGTTCTCCCAAACTATAGATGTTTGTACTAATGCTATATTTAATTTTTCAGACATGATTAGCTACTCAAATAAATCTATCAACGATTGAACACCTTGTATTTTTGCATGGTCTAAAGCTGTTTTTCCTCTAATATCTCTAATCGATATATCTGCACCATTGGCTAGCAGCAATTTTGCAATTTCCATCCTATTAAAAGTTGCAGCATAAATTAAACATGTGGCGCCCATAGCATTCTGTTCATTTACATTCGCTCCATTTTCAAGGAGTAATTTTACAATATCAGCATATCCTTTAAAACAAACCCCCATTAAAGCGGTATTACCTGAAGCATCTTTAACATCAATTTTAGCACCACTATTCAATAAAATTTCGACAATTTCTTGCTGATCATAATATGTAGCTAAAATAAGAGGAGAAGATCCGCGCTGATCTTTACTATGTAAAAGCATGGGATTTTGTTTTAACATTGCCGTTACTTCTACAACATTACCATTTCTTATTTCGTTAAAAAAAAATTCGTTCATGGCTTTGATTTATACCTATAAAAATAACAAGAAAACTAATACTAATAACCTGTAAGGTGCTAATTTTTATACTAAATTATTTACGATAAGCCTTTGAAAAAAAAGCAATCTTCAGAATCATAAAGCTACAAGAATAGCGTTATCATAAATAGTTAATTAACTTTAAAATCAAATCAGAAAACAGTTTATAGCTACTCTATTTAAAATCTTTTTACATTTTTATTCAAGGTGCCAATATTTGATGGCAAATAAGACAATGCTCTTTAAAAAAACTTTTGTCTTATTATCTTTCAATAAAATCTATTATTCTTCGTTTATTAGCTGTAATTTCTTACCAATATAATAATAACTATATCTTTATAAAAAATAATTTGAATTTGATTCCTCTTACTTATTCACTTGAAAATTTTCCTATAGCTACCGCTATTATTGGTTTAGATTTTAAAATAAAAGAATTTTCGAGATTATGGTCTAAAGAATTTCCTTCTTCCTATGCCAATGATCTTGACAACTTATACTTAACTACAATCGCTCATATTCCTAAGGAAGTTATCGAAAAGATAACGGCAATATTCAAAGGAGAAAGGGATAAAATTGAAAACCTTGAAACCAAAAACAGTCAAAATTTATGGTTTTTATGGAAAATAAACCCATTAAAGGATCAGCAAAACCAAATAACTGGAGTTATTATTGTTACCGAAAATATTACTGAAAGGAAAAAAAAAGAAGAACTACATATTCAATCAGAAATTGTTGCAAAAGTTGGTGGATGGGAATTCGATTTAATCTCCAATACAATATACTGGTCAAATACTACTAAAGCCATACACGAATTACCACTGTCTTATATTCCTATACTTGAAGAGGGAATAAATTTTTATAAGGCTGGTGAGTATCGCGAATTAATAAGTAAATTGATAAATGAAGCAATTAATAATGGCTCTCCATGGGACGAAGAATTACAAATCATTACCGCAAAAGGAAAAGAAATTTGGGTTAGAGCAAAAGGCGAGGCAGAAATTAATAATGGAAAATGTATTCGAATTTTTGGCACTTTTCAGGATATCGATAAAAAAAAACGGAAAGACATTGCATATGAAAGGTTAACAGATCGCCTAAAGATAGCCACTAAAACAGCTAATATTGGTATATGGGAATTTGACTATGAAAAGGATCATCTTTATTGGAGTGATGAAATGTATACTATATATGGTATTGATGCAGATTTATTTGAAGGTCATACCAGCTTTTGGAATCATAGCCTTCATCCAAAAGATAAGGATCGATGTTGGCATGAAATTTCAATGGCATTGGACAAAAAAGAAGGGTATGAAACCGAGTTTAGGATAGTCTTACCCGATGGTCAAATCAGAACTATTAAATCTGTTGCCAATATTGAATTAGACACCACACTAAAGGTGAAAAAATTAATCGGCGCAAATTGGGATATCACTGAACTAAAAGACACCCAACTAAAACTTGCTAAAAATGAGCAATCATTTAAAGGTGCTTTTGAAAACTCTTCTATGGGAATGGCTTTAATTGCCATCGATGGATCTTGGCTTAGTGTAAACGAAAATATTTCCAATAACTTAGGCTATACAAAAGAAGAGCTTCTTAAATTAAAATTTCAGGATTTAACTCATCCAGATGATGTACAAAAAGATTTAGCTTCATTAAAACAAATTTTTAATGGAAATATTGAAAATTATCAATTAGAAAAAAGATATTTTCACAAAGATGGCTCTATCGTTTATGCCATTTTAACCGTTACAGCCGTCAGAGATTTACAAGGTAATTTAGTCCATTATATTTCTCAAATAATGGACATTACCTCAAGAATTAAAGCCGAAAATAAAACGAAAAAATTAATAGGATTAACAGGTAGTCAAAATAAGAGCTTGTTGAATTTTGCTCATATTGTCTCTCACAATTTACGTTCGCACTCTACAAATTTGTCGATGCTTACCAATTTCTTAAAGGAAGAAACAGATCTTAAAGAAAAAAGGCACTTAGAGAATATGCTAAGTGATGCCTCGGAAAGCCTGACTGAAACTGTGCATCATTTAAATGATGTTGTTCAAATCACCACAAGCACAAAAGAACAATTAAAAAAAGTTAATTTGTTAAGAGCTGTACAGAGTGTTGAAAAGAACATTAACGCATTACTTCAAGAAAAAAATGTGTTATACCATTTTGAAATTCCGGAAGATATATATATAAAAGCAGTCCCGGCCTATCTTGAAAGTATTCTCCTTAATTTATTCACAAATAGTATTAAATATTCATCACCCAATCGTAGGCCTGAAATTAATATTACAACTAAAGTTCATAAAGATAACCTCATAATAGATTTCAGTGATAATGGTCAAGGAATAGATTTGAAAAGACATGGGGGAAAACTTTTTGGAATGTATAAAACATTCCATCAACATAAAGATGCGAAAGGTATTGGTCTTTTCATCACAAAAAATCAAATAGAAGCAATGAACGGAAAAATTGAAGTGAAGAGTAAGGTCGATATTGGAACTACTTTTATTTTAAGTTTTGAAACGTATAATGAAGTTAGTATAAATAAAACAAGCATATGAGTAAAGTAAGCAACACTTGCATTATTGATGATGATCCTATATGCATTTTTGGATTAAAAAGAACGATGAAAGAACTAGATTTTAGTAATGAAATTATAGTTTACAAAAACGGATTGGAAGCAATAAATGGTCTTAAAAACATCTTGGCGGAGGGTCAAAAATTACCAGCTACTATTTTTCTAGATTTGAACATGCCAATTATGGATGGTTGGGATTTTCTGAATGATTTTGAGAAAATTCAAAATCATGATAGAGACAATGTGAACATTTATATTATTAGTTCTTCGGTAGATTCACGAGACTTACAAAAAGCAAAAAGGTACAGTGCGGTAAGTGATTATTTTATCAAACCTTTCACTACGAAAGATTTAAATAAAATTATTTCTAATTTGCCAGAGTAATATTTTATTTACGCTTAAATGGAAGCATAATAAATTTAGAGTCATTAACGAACCCCTGGATTAAAATCATCTGGAGCATTCTTAGGCTGATTGGTAGTCCCTGAGGCGCCAGTATCATTATAAATTTGCCATTCACTAAAAGTATAAATAGCATTAGCTTGTTGTATTGTTAAGTTTCGAAATGCTCGTCCATCTTCAAACTCATGATTGGTTCCTGAACCATCTTCCCCAATACTTCCAAAAACATCTATTACCGTTCCAAAAGGGTCGACTAGCACTAAGTTATCATCTCCATTAGAATCTGCCGCACTATTTGTTCCAACTTCTAAATCGGGAGCAAAACCATAAACAATTTCAAACTCACTAGCATTTGGAGCTATCACAAAAGTACTTTCCCCTAGCACTTCATAACCTGTCAAATCTATACTGGAACTAATCTCTAAATTAGCATTAGTATACCTTCTCAATCGCCAACCTTTCAAACTTAAAGATTCCGTACTTGAATTGTACAACTCCACAAATCGAGCTCCCGAATTATTATTAGGATCCGCAAGTTCAGAAATAAAAAACGAGGTAGATGTAAATTCATCAACCACATCTTCACAGCGTTCATTTACAAAATTGATATCATTTTCATTTCGAATTACCAAGAAATAATCATCCCCTTCTTTTAATAAAACTCCTGAAATAGTTCCGCTACCTTCAGGTACTATTTTTGCTTGAAAATCGGAATAACCACTATTTAAAAGACCAAGCTCATTATCATTACAATCAATCAGCATACGTTTTGTCTCTTCTCCTTTAACAGCATAAGAAAACCCTATTTCTTCTTGAGAAACCTCTATATAATTTAACGAAACCAATGTGCCTACATATGGATCTAGAGGCTCCTCCAATGAAATTTCTGTTGCTTTTAATGAAGCTCTTTGATCACAGGAAACTAATATATGCTTATTCACGATTAAAGCAGGTAATCTCCCCACTGACAAATTTCCAAAAGAGCTAAAAACCCCTCCAATTTTATATACGCCTTTACTCTGACCTAAATACAACCCCTTGAGTTTTATGATAATTTTTGTGCCAATGGGATAAATCAAATGACTGTCACGGACATCAACTTCTATTTCAAAACCTTCTGTAGGGTTTTCTGGAGTATTTTGAAAATAAAGAACACTAAAAAAATTCCCGGCTTCATCTGAAGAAATTACGTAACCTTCAATAATTAAATCATCTTGTATTTGTAAGGTTTGATCAACATATAACTCTTTAACTATTTTGTATGTAGTATTCACTTTAATATCATCAGCACAAACAATTACTGGTGTTTTAAAATTACGGTCTTTTACACATGATAATAGCACAATACCTATTACGAGATAAAGAAAATATATGTTCCCTTTTTCAAAAGAATTCTTATAAGCTGTCCAAAATTTTATTTGATTATCCATACCGATATCTTGATAGTGCTAAAAGCTTATGGCTAAATTCAAAAAATAGGTTCTTCCGTACCCATACCAATACTTTGGGGCAAAAGAAGGTGTCCCGCTAATATTATCTTGCTTTAGCTGTCCATAATTTCCATTCCTACTTTGCTCGTATCCCCCAGTTCTAAATACACCATCAAAAACATTATTTACACTAGCAAATACGCTAATATATTTTCCTTTTTTAAGCCATGATTTACCGCCTATTAAATTCAATAAATAAAAATTATCTAATGGTTTCTGACCTAATAGTTCAGCGACATTTTCTGCTGTTGCATCGGGGAATTTTAACCCAGTATCTGGGTCTAAATAAAAACTTTGAGTTCTTGTAATAGTTGATATGTTAGCATAGTTATTTGCGAGATAGTTAGCTGTTAACCCAATCCACCAATATTTAGGGTCTCTATAATTTACACCAATGGCAAAAGCTTTTTGCGGCCCTTGAGCTAGCTTATAATCTTTAATAGCTGCGCTACCTAAATCTATACTGCCATCAAGGTTTATAAGGTCTTCTTCAGCACCAGCCGTATCAAAATTTATAGCAACTGATGGATTACTAGCATACAAGTATTTTCCAATCGCGGCAACTGCAGTTAATTTTACAGATGCAGATAACTGGTATTCGAATCCTAATTCTGTTCCCATATGCAGCTTATCTAAATCTGTTAAAACTTCTTGAACAAAATCAGAACCAACTCCTGTATCTACAAAAAAGAAATTAATATCAGTTGTGTTTTGAAATCGAGTATAAAAACCAGTAACCCTTCCTGTTAATTTTGGCAAACGCAAGAAATATGAAAGATCAGATGAAGATATTTTTTCAGATTTTTGATTAGGTACTATTTGATTATTCTCTCTTGGATTAATAAATATATTTTGCAATACGGGCGCTCTATTCAATAATGCCCCATTAAGACTAATCCAATTTCTACCGTCAATTTTATACGTAATGCCCCCTTTAATACCGTAATTTGAAAAAGTCACTTTTTCACTTTCTCCTAGAGAATTGTCTAAAAAACGCTCATTCTTAAACAAGCCTTCCCGCTGATAATTAATAGTAGAATAGTTCGCTGCAATAAAAGTATTCCAACTCTTTTTATCATATTTAAACTGAACAAAAGTTTCGATTTGTTGGGTATCTAAATTGTAATTATAGTTGAAAACATCATTTTCTTTTTTTTGAATAGCACCATTCAAATCATTTAAAGTCTCAGAAAATGAATCTATATCATCATGAAACTCTGACCCTAATAAATCATTAATCTTAGCGTAGTTTTCAGAGTTCATTTTGCGATAAGCGAAGCCAATATCGGCTTTAAAAGAATGATTAATAATAAAATTACTAATCATATTTACTGAAAGCATATTGTCTTTAACTACATCATCATACATAACATAAGCTGCTTTTGATCTATTATTCGCAGTATATATTTGATTCCAATTAAGTTGTGGGTTTGCTAATAATCCTTTTTTAGCTGTGTTTGCACTAACAAAATTTGCCCCAATAGAACTATTAACATAAAAGCTAGGCAAATAGCGATAATAGGTTGGATCAGGGTTTGGTGCATTATAATAACCAAGCCTACTTCTAGAGTTTATTCCTGATTGATATGAAACACCCACATTTAATTTTACTTTTTTTGTGGTGTAAAAATGATTCCACATTAGAATTGGCTCTGCTATTTTTCGCTCTCTTGAATTGCGAATTTTTTCCTCCTGCTTTCCCCAATATGGATTATACCGATTACCCAAAAGTTCATACACTTCTTCGGTGACTGCCGAAGAACGACCTCTTCTGTTAGATGCTAGAATTGCTGTTAACATACTACTATATTTATCATTTATTTTATATTCTAAAGCACCGAAGAAGGAATAGGCATCGTATAAAGTACCATCCATATAGCCTTCTTCTGCCCAGCGCCTGGAGCCAGAAATACTAAATGAAAGTCCATTTTTATTCAACGAAGATGTATACGTTGCCATAAGTCTAGCGCCGTAAGTTCGGTTTGATGCCGATGAAGATAATCGCAAACCTGACCGCATTGCTGAAGGTCTGGTATCAATATTCGTAACTCCCAATATAGCACCAAAACTAAATTGAGAAGGCTGTAATCCATTAGTAAATTGTTGATTTCGTGTAACGTCATTAAGGCCACCCCAATTATTCCATTGAGGTCTACCATCGTAGAATTTATTCATTAGTATTCCGTTAATAAGTACTTTCCCATTTTGCGAATCATAACCCCGAACTCTAAAAAATGCCTGACCAAAATCAAATGCTGCTCTATTAAGAAATACATCTTTTGTAGCTTGTAAAAGCCCTGCAGAGTTCGAGCTTAATTCATCATCTAGCAATTCAGAATCGGTTAATGAAATTAGATTATCGTTTTGTTCTATTGTAATATCTTTATCTAGATAGATGTCCCCTATATCTATTTGATTTGCTGCTAAATGAATAGGAATCCGTTTCGTTATATATTCAGGTAAGCTAATATTCAAAATAAAGTCTCCCTTCAATGAGGTCATCAAAATAAAACTTCCATCAATAACTGTCTGCGTATTAATTTCGGCACCTTCAATTTCTATAGCAGCGTATGAAATCGCAGTCTTAGAGTAATTATTAAAAACAATTCCTGAAATAGTACTTACCTCTTGAGATAAACCTATATAAGATTGAAATAAAAGAGGAAAAATGAAAAATATATGTCGCATTTTTACTCTAATTGTATTTAATTATTGAGATTATATATATAATATTAACAATAATATAGATAAATTCCTATAAAATGATGTATTTTAGTTTCATCAGCGTAATAAAAAACCCATTTAAATGAGATTATTTCTATGGTTCTCAATTAGTATATTTTCATTTTACACGCACGGTCAAAATAGAACTTATCAAATAAGGACTATTGCATTTTACAATGTTGAAAACCTTTTTGATACAACAAATGATTCATTAATTTTTGATGATGACCGTACCCCAGAAGGCAAGGATAATTGGACACAAGCGCGCTACAATAAAAAAATTGAAACCATCTCAAAAGTATTATCTGAAATAGGTTCTGACGTTACAAAAACGTCTCCAGATATTATTGGGCTCTGTGAAGTAGAAAACAAGAATGTAGTTGAGGATTTAGTGCATCATACATATTTACAAACAAAGGATTATGGCATTATACATTTTGATTCTCCAGATGAACGTGGTATAGATGTAGCACTACTTTATAAAAAGTCTGCTTTCATTCCTAATTCTTTTAAAAGTCATAGGTTATTACTTTATAATGAAGACGGTTTTAGAGATTATACCCGCGATCAATTAGTAGTAAGTGGCTATTTAGATAATGAACAATTTTATTTTATCGTAAATCATTGGCCCTCACGAAGTGGTGGAGAAACAAGAAGTAAGCCCAATAGGCTCGCCGCTGCCAAACTAAATAAACACATTATAGATTCCATTATCAAAACTGATGCTTCAGCGAGGATAATAAGTATGGGGGATTTAAACGACGACCCAACTAGTGATAGTTTAAAAAAAATTCTGAGGACAAAGGGAAAAACAAAGAATTTAGAAGAAAACGACCTCTTCAATCCAATGGAAAAGCTTCACAAAAAAGGTATAGGATCTTTAGCGTATAGAGATAAATGGAATTTATTTGACCAGCTATTCTTTACAAGTAATTTAATTACCCCAGAGAAGATTGATTATACTTTTTGGAAAGCATTAATTTATAATCCTTCTTACTTAATAGACCAAAGCGGAAGATACAAAGGGTATCCATTAAGGACTTATGCAGGGGGTAGCTATGTTGGTGGTTATAGCGATCATTTTCCTGTATATATGTATGTCATAAAAGAAACGGCCCAATAGGCTCTTTCCCAATATTAAAATTCTGTTTTAAGCAAACCATTGCCCCCATGGAAGACGACTCAAAATAAGTAGGAGTCCGATACTATAGTAAATAGCTATTGTTTTAAATTTTTTATTTGCCTCCATAAACTTCTTATGCTTAGACCAACCTATGGTAATAAAAACTAGGGCAATAATATTTATAAATGGATGCTCAACCGCTAATAATCTAGCTGCTGAAGTTAAACCTCCCATACCAAACTCTTGAATAGCATTAAAGCCTTTTGGAGAAACAAAATAGAGTATCAGTCCAACCAGTAATTGCAAATGAGATAAAATGAGCGCAAAAAGACTTATTCTAAAATCTTTTTCCAAAGTAAACATCTTATTGCCTGATAGACCTAATATTGCATTCACAACTGCTAGTATAAGCATCCCTAGAACGGCATATGCAAAAAAGGAATGAAGGTTATAAATTATTTCGTACATGATTATTGTTTTAGTTTTAACTGCTTAAATGTACTAATTTTTAAGCATAAAAAAACCCTGCATAGTGCAGGGTTTTAATTATTACCATTTATTTTCGGCGGCAGTACCTCCCCAAATTAATGTAGCAATATACGGATTATCTATAAAAGGATTTCGAACGCCTTGAGCTCCTTCTATAACTGAGTTACGCTGCATTTCAAAAGCAGATACGGGATCTGCAACATTCCATTCTAGAAAAAGTTCTAAACTACCAACTTTTTCAAAAGTCTCGCCATATCTAACATTTAAATAAAAAATCATCCTAGCAACATCTCCTCTCCAATCATCACCAGGATACCATGAATTATTATTTACTAATGTATAGGTTCCACTACCAGCAATGTATGGATAATTAAGGCGCTCTAAATTTACATTTGCATCAGCTGCTCTTAAATGGTGTAAATCTGAGACTGCCAAATCAGAACTCAATTTTGATTGTGGATAAATATGCTCTGTATTAAAAGTTTGTGTGGCATATGGGTTGGTTCCAGATGTATATTCTTCCCAATACCTACTCTCTCCCGAATACATTAAAATCACATTGTCAGAATTATTTAAATCTGCATCTGCATTATACAAATAGGTATGCCTTTGACCATAAGATAAAATAGTCGTATGATTCTTTACCGTATGATTTTGAATTTGAGAAAAATTAACTTCATTATTTTCTGATAGAATTAAGTCATCATAATAATAATTTAATTCAGAAGGAATCGTAAAATTTATAGCATTTAAAACACGTACTGTAATTGTTGCCGTGGAGCATGTTGGATTTGGTGTGTCATCATCACAAATTGTATATGTAAATATATCATCGCCAATAAAATCATTCGCTGGAGTATATTGAATGCTGCCATTTTCATTAATGATTACTATACCAGATGAACTAGAACTCTCAATAGAAACAAGACTAGAATCATCAATTATCGTATCATTTTCCAATGCATTATCAATAGTGATTGCACCATTCTTTACTGTATAAAAAACATCATCAACCGCCAAAGCACTACCTTCATCTTCAACAGTTATCGTAACAGTTGCTGTAGAACAATTTGGAGTAGGTTCAGTATCACAAATAGTATATGTAAATGTATCTACTCCAACAAAACCTGCAGTCGGATTATAGGTGTATGTTCCATTTCTATTATCCGTTATTGTGCCACCTTGAGTTGTAGCTGTGTCAAAAGATGTAATGCGTGCATTATTCTCAATAGTATCATTCGATAATAAATCTGAAATAATTGTCTCTTGATCTTCAATTGCTGAAACCGAATCATTCTGAGCGACTGATTTCACTATTGGATCTGGTATTGGGTCTACTTCAGTATCAGAAGTGCTGCTATCGCTACTACAACCAAGTAGTAAATTAGTCAGTAAAATTACTATCAATATCTTTTTCATTCTATAAAATTAAAAAAAAACCTCCACTATGAATAATAGTGGAGGTTTATTATATAAAATTTATTCGTTGTTTAGTTTAAAACCCAAACTCCGCCTGTTTTAATAAGACTTAAGCTTTCAAAACCAGCAGCGCCATTATATATTGCAAAAGTAACAACATATTTTTGCTCTTCATTAGCATTAGGATCTTTGCTATCCAACAAAAGATTAAATGCCTCAACTAACATAGCATCACTCCAATAAGCTGAACCACCAACTCTTCTATCGAAGTTACTGTAATTTCCTGCACTTCCAGCTGGTCCAGGATATTGAGTAGCAAGTGCATCGCCAATGAAAACATAATCAGCACCAACCAAATCATATCTTATCGTATTATCTGGAACCCAAGTTGTGCCATCGAAACCAAACTGCAATGTTTCGATTTTTTCATTATTGTATTTAGACCAATCCGCTCCATCGTATACATAATAACCGATAAAACTAACCGTAGTATTATCATCAACTCTACCATCACCATCAACATCATCTACATCTGTACTATACAACTTGTACATAATAGCCTCAATATCTCCAGCTTCTTTGCTCTCGTATTTGAATTTATCCTTTAAATAGATTGGCACTTTAACTGCAGCCTCATCTGCACTACTAAAATTTGGGTAACCTTCACCCATTGTTGCATATTCTGCATCGGTAAAGCCTTGTATCATTTCCCAAGCGCCATCAATGTAGAAAAAACCATTGTTTAAAGTATTTGTACTCCCATTGTAAAACTCATAGGTAAGGGATACTAAATCTCTATCTGTAGGAGTTGGATATTTTGTATCAAGGAAAGAATAAATTTGGCTTACATCATCAAAATTATTATACTGCTCAGTATCAGGGTTAGCATCATAGTCCTCTGTAGTTACAGTATATCTGTACAACTTTTTATGAGAACTTTTTGGAGCATAAACTTTATAAGATACCAATGCACTTGAACCAGCACCAAATCGTGGAAATTTTTCAATTAACAATTCTGAGATTAATTCTTTTGCTTCATCAGTAGAATTAAAATTTCCGAAAGTTTTACCTAAACTATCGTAATCATCATCAGAAAGTGAAAATGTATCCGTGCCAATAACTAGAAAGTTTTCAGCTGGAAGTGCGTCAATCTCTGTGTAGATATCTTCTAAAGGGTTACAACCCATGAAGGTGAAACCTATTACCATTAATAAATAAACAATTTTTTTCATCTTATTATATTTTTTTTAATTAAAATCTAATTTTTGTGCTGATGCTATATGTTCTTCCGAAACCGTACCAAACAACTGATGAAAGTGCATCATGATTGTTTCCGTCACGCCCATCAGAAATATACTCTGTATTGAATACATTGTTCATTCTGCCAATAATAGTAGCATCAAATTCTCCTAATTTAAAGCCATAGCTTAAACCTGCATCAACTAAACCATAAGAAGGTAACTCCCATGCATCTGGTGCAACAGTACCACGAGCAGTTGGATCATAATTTGCATAAAGGTTGTCATAGTAATTGTAATCTATCAACAAAGTAGTTTTAGGCATAACTTCATAGTTAAGCCCTAAAGCCATTGTAGTTTGAGCAGCATCACCTACATGTAAATCTTCAATAAATAAATTTACTGTTGTAACTAAGTTTTGGTCTTCGTCAAAAATTTGTACGTTTTCCACATTATTAGCCCATTTCCAATCACCTAATGATGCCATACCTATGATACTAAGCTTATCAGTAGGTTTGTAGGTGAAGTCTAGTTCAATACCTTGGTGAAGTGCATTTACTCCTAAAACATTTGCTATCGCATTTGTACCATCAGGTTGTGTAAATCCAACAGACTCACTTTTGTTATTCCATTGTGTTCTATATATGTTAACGTTAGCAGCAAATTGCCCACTACGGTACCCATATCCAATTTCAGCACTAAATATTTCCTGATTTGGCGCATCTGGGTTTTGGTCTACGTTACCAAAGTTTTGGAAAACAACATCAAAATCTGCTGCCTTTTCAAAATAACCAATATTTGCAAAAACATTTTGATTATCATCTAGATTATAGTTTGCACCACCTTTAATACCGAATCCAAAAAAGTTAAGCTTATCAGTTTCTCTTATTGGATCACTATTTAAATATTGGAAGTAATCAATTCTTTGATAAGAAGTATTAGAAGCAGAAGCAGACACAAAAGCAGACAATTGATCTTTATCATACTCTAACTGCGTAAAGAAACCTTGCCATCCAACTTTTCCTGTATCATTATAATCACGTCTATCACCAACTTGAAGTAATCTATTAGGATTATTAACATCTGCATTATCTAAAGCATAAGCACCACCTAATAAATCTGTTACTTCAGACCAGTGATCTCCAGCATAAGTTCTTAAATCAACCCCTGCTAAAAGCGCTATATTATCAGTTAAATTGTTTTTATAAGTTGATAAAAGACCATACCAAGAATGTTTATTTCTTGAAGCTCTTAAATAAGCTTCTGAACCTTCACCTTGTATAGCATTTTCACGGTTAACACCAACAATATAATCCAAATCAACAGGTTGATCATCACCACCAATTCTCACATTGAATAAACTTCTATTATCACCAGCAGTTCCACCACCACCTCCATTACCCCAAGAGGCATATAAAGCACTAGATAAAAGAGATTTTTCATTGATACTCCAGTAATGGTTCAATGATGTTTGTGATTTATGATAAAAATTATCTTCTATACTTGTCACTTGACCACTCTTAATTCCCCAATCTGGATTGAAACGAATACCACTTTCTGCATTTCTATAGGTTTCAATAGAACTCATGTTTTGTCTTTGTCCGTGTCTTTGAGGAGCTCCAAAAGAAGTCAATGATAACGTATGATTATCATTAATTTTCTTAGCTAGGTTTAAAAAGTAATTATACCCATTAAACTCTGTTCCGTCAACATAACCGTTTCCAAAAACCTTTGCTGCAGAAACAGTTGCGGCAAATCCATTTTCCATTAAACCTGTTGAAAGAGTTGCTCCATATTTTTGATAACCATCATTACCCATAGAAGCTGAAACATTACCCCCTTTTTCTATATCTGTTGATTTCGATAAGATATTAATTGTACCACCTATAGAAGGCACAGCCACTTTAGAAGCACCCAAACCTCTTTGCACTTGCATAGAGCTTGTAACATCAGCAAGACCTGCCCAGTTACTCCAATATACTCTACCATTTTCCATATCGTTTACAGGTACACCATTAATCATAACTGCAACGTTATTAGACTCAAAACCTCTAAGGTTAATTCTACCATCTCCAAATCCACCACCAGATTTTGTAGCATACACCCCCGGAGTTGATTTTAAGACTTCAGGAAATTCTTGACTTCCTAGTTTCAACTCAATATCGGCCGCTTTTATTGTAGAAACCGCTACTGGAGTTTTACGATCAATCGCAACTGAAGATATTACAACTACTCCTTCTAATTCTTGTGCGTTTGGCATTAATTGGATTGTTCCAACACTACCTGTTTTTGTAAATGCTACCTCCTTGGATATAAACCCAATATAAGACACTATTAATGTTCCAGAATTTTGGTTTACCTCGATAGAGAAGTTTCCGTCAAAATCAGCTGCCACACCAGTTTTAGTCCCTTTTACCATTACACTGGCACCGGGTAATGGATCGCCTAAGTCGCCATCTACTACTGAACCTGTGATTGTTCCTTGTGAAAAAGCAATTGCCGTAAACAATAACCCGACAATCGTGAAATACATTTTTCTCATTTTTCTAAGTGTTATTTAGTTTTAGTTTTCGCTGCAAAAGTGAAATATTAATTACACTTATACATTAACAAAACGTTAAATTAGTCTTGCCAAATTTAACATAAAAAACATGTCACAACACCTGAAAAACAAGAAGTTATTAGATTTTATTAAGAATTGAGAAAATTAATGTTTATTTCTTAAAAGAATGCAAAAGATTTAACGTAGATGAGTCATGATTGGTAATATCGGAATTTTCAATATCCTTTAAAATAGTAGTTGCTAATTGTTTTCCTAGTTCAACTCCCCATTGATCATAACTAAATATATTCCAAACCACCCCTTGTACAAATATTTTGTGCTCGTACATGGCAATAAGTGATCCCAGACTTTTAGGGGTTAGTTTATCTATTAAAATAGTATTTGTCGGATTATTACCTTTAAAGACTTTAAACGGAAGTAATTTTTCCAAAGCCTTTTTATCCATATTTTTTTCTGAAAGTTCCTTCTTTACCTCAGCTTTACTTTTACCATTCATTAGCGCCTCAGTCTGCGCAAAATAGTTAGCCATTAACTTATTATGATGATCTTTGTTACCATATAAAGATTCCTTGTATCCAATAAAATCTGTAGGAATTAATTTTGTGCCTTGGTGTATTAACTGAAAAAAGGCATGTTGTGAATTAGTACCTGGCTCTCCCCAAATAATGGTTCCTGTCTGATAATTAACATCATGACCACTTCTATCAACACTCTTACCATTACTTTCCATTATTCCCTGCTGTAAGTAGGCTGAAAAGCGACTTAAATACTGTGTATATGGAATAATCGCTTCGGTCTCAGCTCCATAAAAATTATTATACCAAATACTCAACAATCCTAAAACAACAGGTATATTACTTTCAAAATCTTGCATTTTAAAATGCTCATCCATTTCATTAGCACCAACTAACAAATCATCAAAATTCTCAAATCCGATAGCTAAAGCAACAGATAACCCAACTGCACTCCATAAAGAAAATCGACCACCAACCCAATCCCACATTGGGAAAACATTCTCTGGTAAAATTCCAAATTCTGCAATTTTCTCCGCATTGGTTGAAACTGCTGCAAAATGTTTAGCAATATCTTTTTGAGTAGCATGCTTTAGAAACCACTTTTTTATAGTGGTGGCATTGCTCAATGTTTCTTGCGTAGTAAATGTTTTTGAAACTATTACAAATAAAGTAGTTTCGGGGTTCAGATGCTTCAAGGTTTCATACACATGATCTCCATCCACATTACTCACAAAATGCATTTTAAGATGGTTCCCATAAAACTTCAATGCTTCGGTGACCATTGCTGGTCCCAAATCTGAACCTCCAATGCCGATATTCACTACATCAGTAAATGGTTTACCCGAATATCCTTTCTTTTCCCCAGATATAATTGACGCAGTAAATGCCTTAATCTGATCTTTTACTTGGTATACTTCAGGCATCACATTCACTCCATCAACAAGTATGGAATCTGATTTTTTAGCCCTTAATGCAGTATGTAAAACTGCTCTACCTTCAGTTTCATTAATAATATCCCCATCAAAATACTTTTTTATAGCATCTTTAAGATGAACCTCATCTGCCAATTTAAAAAGCAATTCAAGTGTTTCTTCCGAAATTCTGTTTTTAGAATAATCTACAAAGAAATCATTCCACGTAGTACTTAAATTTTTAGAACGATTTGCATCAGCACTGAAAAAATCTTTAATTTCTTGGCCTTTTATAGTATTAAAATGTTCTAATAATTGTTTCCAAGCTTTAGTACTCGTAGGGTTGATACTTTGTAGTGGCATTTAATTTTTTGTTATTAGTTGATCTTCTTCTAATGTAACAGGTGTATACTCTATACAATCCAATTGCTCTTTAACAGGATTAATATATTCTATATATGCTGTTCGTAACGTGTCAGCAATTGGATCTGCTGCAGGTAATTTTTCTCTAAGCGGATCTACCTGCGCGCCATTCTTCCAGAAACGATAACAAACATGTGGCCCCCCTGTATTGCCAGTCATCCCAATCCAACCAATCACATCTCCTTGCTTGACAAAATCGCCTTTTCTTACTTTTTGATTTTTCATATGTAAGTACTGCGTACTATAGGTTCCGTTATGTTGAATTTTGACATACTTACCGTTTCCTCCTCTTCGGGTAGATTCAACTACAGTTCCATTGGCTGTGGCTAGAATTGGCGTTCCAATTGGAGCTGCATAATCCGTTCCTTTATGCGGCCGTACCTTATACCCATAATAGGCTATTCTCCTGTTTAAATTATAGCGAGACGATATTCTACTAAACTCTACTGGCGCTTTCAAAAAAGTACGGCGTAAATTTTTTGCTTGATCGTCATAGTATTCCGTAATATTCTTTAAGGAATCTACTTGAAATGCGAATGCATAAAACGATTCTCCATTATGCTCAAAATAAGCTGCTTCTATAGGTTCGGCTCCCGCATAAATAGTATCATTAATGTATTTTTCTTTATAAATAACTTTAAATTTATCTCCTTTCTGAAGTCTAAAGAAATCTATAGACCAAGCATAAATTTCTGATAAATTATTAGTCACCATATAATCAATACCTTGATCATTTATCGCAGTCGATAAATTAGAAAGTACAACACCCGATGCTTCTCGAGTTACAAATTTCACATTTTTTTTGCTTCGATAGGCAGTTACTGTGTCTCTTAAATCTACAACAGTATAATTAATTCTGTCATTTTCATAAACAAAATATTGGGCCACTTCTGAAGTGTCTTTTGATTTTAAAATTGCATATGGTTTCCCTATTTGAATTTTACGAACATCAAAAGTGTCTTTTAATTCTGTTGAAACTTTATAAATCTTTTGATAATCAACTTTGTTCTTCAGCATAAGCTCACCAAAGCTATCCCCGTTTCTAACGGTGTCTTTCAAAACAAGAAAATCATCTAGATTAAAGCCATAAGCCTCTACAATTAAAGGTTTTTCAATTGTTTCTACTTTTTCAATATCTTTCTTCGCTACCAATTTATCTCCACAAGACCCTAAAAATAGGCAGCCTAAAATTATAATACAAAACTTCTGCATTTTTATCTATATACTTTTTTCAGGGTTAAAGATATGGTCTACCCATTGTTTTCCCCAATTATTTAACTCATCTTTAGTGTATAATTCAGGAAAGAAAATTACTTTTTGAAAACTTGGAGGTAAATACTCCTTCCAATTGGTGCCTCCTGTAGCATCAATAGGTGCTTTATCTTTTGCTAAATATCTATATGCCGACCCCATATGCATTAAAGGCCAATTAACATTTGCATTAATATCTAACTCTTTTAAAGCCTTAATGAGTGCTTCATTTTTGCGCTCTTTTTTTGACAATTGCAAATACTTATCATAGATAGTTTTGTTATCAACTTGTTTTGCAATTCTGATTAGCCTGGGTGTATACCGATATTCAAATTGCTTAAGTGTAAGTGTTTTTTCTCCTGTAGCCTTGTCTGTTGCCCCTTTTTTCCAATAGATCTGTTCATAAAGCTCTTCTATCTCATTTTCTGAGGAAAATTGCTCGCGTTCTGTATGATGAACTAGATTCTCCAAGGGAGTTGCATAGATCTCTATCATCCTATATTGCGCAGACTGAAATCCACTTGCAGGTAACAATGCCATCCTATACTGCAAAAATTGCTCGCGCTGCATACCATTTATCATTATACTAAATGACGATATTAAGACCCTATAATAGCTATTTATCCTATTGGCTTTCTCAATAATAAAGTCCAAATCTTGGGTTTTATCATCAACTAATTGCTTTTGCTCATGCAATATTAATTTAAAATACAATTCGGTTATTTGATGATACATGATGAAGATTTCTTCATCTGGGAAATGCGTTCTAGGAATCTGAAGACTTAACAGGGTATCTAAATGAATATAATCCCAATAAGTTAAATAACGTTGATAAAGAAGACCGTCTAGATAAGAACTTAGATCTTGACCTGAGTTTTTATATTTTTCTTCAAGCTTTAAGATTTGTGAATCAATATCTTCTTTACTTTTCAAAAGAAAAAAATTTAGTTAACTGAATAATGTTTAAATACATGTATTTAAACGCAAAAATAGAATAAAGAATTAAAATAGGATTTATTCTTAATACTAAGTTTAATTAAACTACACAAATAAGCTTTAATCCATAATTATTTTGAACTGATTTTTAAGTCCATTATAACCATCTAAATCTGCTTTAATAGACCCAACCGCTATATCCGCTTTGATACGAATAGGAATCTTATTTTGATCATTAGATACCCACAAAGCCAAGCTTTCCTCTTCTTTGAAAACTCTACCCGATTGTACATAAGGTCTAAACTTTAAACATTCTACCTTTCCGTATTTTGTTTTTAGGGTGTCTTTACCTAGATATTTTAATTTAAATTGATACAGCCCATCATCATCATAAAGCATATCTAATTTTATAAAATCTCCAATCACTAAATCACTAAATTCATAATTTTTTCTGATGTAATAAAAGGCAGAAATTAAATCCTGAACCTTATTCGTGATTGTGAAATTTTGCTTTTTCTCGTTCTTCTTATCGTTTAATTCTGCTTTTTTCTTTTGATGATCGAAATTTATTTCTACATCTTTAGTATAACCCCCTTCATCTATTTTTCGCACAAACTTATATGGTTTTCCATCTTCTTTATCAAAGTAACTTTCATAAACATCATCTACCTTGTAAAATATTCTTGCCGCTCCAGTTGTTTTCCCTTCCCCTCGAACCTTATAAACACTCTTACCATCGATATCATCATTCGTAAGATGTAAAGTAGCTGTACTTGCATTAAAAATGCCATAATGAATTCTAAATTTAAGCCACTCTCCAGATTTAAACGCAGCATTATCTTCTTGAGCAGAAAGCTTGCTCGTAAAAACAGACATTATAATTAGTATATATATTTTCATTTCTTTTTATTTTTTCATTGACTAGTATAAATAGCCAAATTCCTAAACTAAATGCTCAAAAACCAGTTCTGTAAAATTAACAAAAAGACACACACAGAACTGACTTTACATTTAGTTAAACAAAATTTATTCCAAAGTATTGTGTTTCACAATAAAGTATAAAAAAAGCCCAGTGTTTCCACTGGGCTTTCCCTAAATAACCAACCAAACTTTAAATTATGAAAAACCAATACTTAAAGTTAATAAGGGAACCACCCCTTATTTGAATACAAATTTAAAACAAAGGTTTTGTATAAAAGTCAGTTTTAACTTACTTTAACTATACTCTTAACAGATATTAATATTTCTGTTTATAAAATTAGCAATTTATTAAGAAAGTCGACTTCCTATTAAAGCGTTCCCCTAGCTTCTTGCTCTCTTTCAATCGCTTCAAAAAGTGCTTTGAAATTTCCAACTCCAAAAGATTGTGCTCCTTTTCGTTGAATGATTTCAATAAACAAAGTAGGTCTGTCAACTATAGTTTTTGTGAATATTTGCAACAAATAACCCTCTTCATCTCTATCAATTAGAATTCCGTGTTTTTTAAGTACCTCTACATCTTCATCTATACTACCGACACGCTCTAACAAGTCATCATAATATTCTTCTGGCACATATAAAAATTCTACGCCTCGATCTCTCATAGCAGATACTGTAGCTACAATATCATCTGTCGCTAATGCCATATGTTGAACACCAGGACCATTATTAAAATCTAAATATTCTTCAATCTGTGATTTCTTTTTTCCTTTGGCGGGTTCATTAATAGGGAATTTTACGCGCCCATTACCATTACTCATCACCTTACTCATTAATGCAGTGTACTCTGTTGCAATATCATCATCAACAAAAGAAACAATTTGAGCAAACCCCATAACTTCACCATAGAATTTACACCATGTATTCATCTCGTTCCAACCTACATTACCCACCATGTGATCTACAAACTTTAACCCTACTGGCTCAGGGTTGTAGTGAGACTCCCATTTTCTAAAACCTGGTAAAAATATCCCTTTATAATTATTTCGCTCTACAAATATATGTACGGTTTCTCCATAGGTATAAATACCAGAACGAACCACATAACCATTTTCATCCTCTTCTCTTGTAGGCTTCAAATATGGCTTGGCGCCTCTCTTTGTTGTCTCTTCAAAAGCTTTTGTAGCATCATCTACCCATAAGGCTACCACTTTTACACCATCACCATGTTCCTCTATATGTCTGTTGATTTCACCTCCTTTTTGCAAGGGTGTTGTCAATACCAAACGGATTTTATCTTGTTTTAAAACATAAGACACACGATCTTTTACCCCTGTTTCTAATCCCGCATAAGCTTCTGATTGAAAGCCAAACGCTGTTTTATAAAAATGTGCGGACTGTTTAGCATTGCCCACATAGAGCTCCACATAATCGGTACCAAGTAAGGGTAAAAAATCTTCTGCCTCCTTAAATAATTTTTTAAGCGAATATTCGGTATTCTTTAAATCTTTTAAGTTTTTTATTTCTGCTGCCATGATATTATTCTGAATTGAATTTAAATTTAAATAAAGTAAACTTTACTCCGTATTGAAGGAGTTCAAACCATTTTACCACATAGCCCTAAGATGGGCTGTAATATCAACTCTAAATTGTAGCATACTACAAATATCGCAATTAAACTTTAATTTTCAGCATTTAGTTGATTTATACTCATTAAAGTGTTTAAAACCAATACCCCACACTAAAAAACAAATTATTATCCTGCCGCTCAGGTGACCATGAATACATAAATTGCACCGGTCCTATAAAAGACTGCCAACCGTAGCCTAAACCGTAACCAGAAAAATCTGGGGCTTTAAACCATTCACCTGTCCTAAAAAGATCATCATCTACATTCGCATAGTTTGCGGCAAAAATTAAATGATTTCTTTTGGTGAATTCATAATCAATTTTTAGCAATCCCTTTACAAAACTGTTCCCAGGCAAACCAATAAAATCATAACCAAAAAATGGAATGAAATTATTAATTTTAGTAGCTCCAAATCCCCCAAGCACAAAATCGAATGAAGTAACAGAAGAGGTTCCTAACTTAAACCCTCCTTCAGTTTCTATATTTAGTGAGACTTTCTTTAACAATGGGAATGCAGCACCCATTTTTGATTGCGCTACAGAAAATTCTTTGAAATTATTGTTATAATCAGAGGAAGCAATATAAAAATGAAAGTCACCATCAAAATAAAGGCCTTTACTCGGAAAATATTTATCATTATAGGTGTCGAGAGTTAACTTTCCATAGGTGCTGTAAAAATGACTTTTTTCAAAAATTATTCTATCCCCACCTGAAGAACCACTAGTATCATCTGGATCTTGAACCAAAGTTTTTGTGCTATACTTTAAGAACTTATACTCTGCTCCTAAACTAAATGCAAACTCTTCTTGAAGAACAGTTTGTACATAAAATTGATTTGTAAGATCCGAAATATCAATATTAATTCTGTTAATATTTGGATCAATTGGCACATCAAAATTTGATTCAAAAGCACTGTATGCTACTTCTTTTTCGAAACTAACAAATCTAGAATTAATTCCAAAACTCCAATAAGAGCCTTTATCCACATAATACTCTAAATTGTACCTTATATTATCCCCCAAAATAAAATCAAACGAACTCACATCATCATCAAATAATACATTTTTTTTTGTTAGGTTTAGTATTGCTGCACTATTCAATAAATCATCATAATGTACCCCCATTTTTATAAAGGTTTTATTTGGATTTTCTTTTAGTTTTAAAACTAAATCAGTATTGTCATGGTTTGAAAGCAGCTGATATCTTATTGTTTTAAAATTACCTGTTGCCGACAAATTACTAATTCCCTGTTGTAATTTTTCAAATGAAACAACATTGTCAACGGGCAATCTTAATTTACCTTTTACATAGCCCCTAGAATAATTTTCAATCCCATTGATTATTAAGTCTTCTATGATCAAGGTATCCTTTATTTTTATAGGCGTTCTAGGCAATAAATTCTTGTTTTGTTTTATAGCCAATTCTTTTAAGGCAATATAATTTTCTCTCGCTGCAATTTCTCCTTTATCAACAATTTCATTAAGTAATCCAAAATCAATTACTGAATATTTCTCTATGTTTGGTTTTATGTAGATATCTGTATTTTCCGATTTTTTAATCATATCTTTTACAGTCCTATAATTATTTATTTGCAATAAAATCTCGGTTGCAGAAGAGAGTGTTTCACGATTTGACAATCCATGCTGCACATCTACACCTATTATTACATTAGCTCCCATTTTCATAACCCTATCAACAGGATAGTTGTTAATCACTCCTCCATCTATAAGAATCTTACCGTCAATCTCTGAAGGCTCAAACAATGAAGGAAACGTTCCACTTGCCATTATTGCTTCGGGCAAATACCCTTTATTCAAAACAACCTCATCACCAGTTTCTACATTTGTCGCAATGCAAAAGAACGGTATTGGCAATTGGTTAAAATCAGTGACCTCCCTTACGTGATATAATAATCTTACTAGCTCGTTATAAATGCTCTGACCACTTGAAATTGCTGAAGGGAATGAAATTTTAAATTTATCAAACGGCAATGCCAAAGCATAACGTTCAGAATCTTCCTTCTCATAAAATGTTTTCGCATTACGAGGTAAATTATCCTGAATAAGCTTTGTGAAATCTGTATTTTTAAAAATTGAATCTAATTCATTCGCAGAATAACCAGCTGCATAAAGTGCCCCTATAATTGCACCCATACTTGTACCGCCGATATAATCTATTTTTACTCCGGCCTCTTCTATAACCTTTAACGCTCCAATATGTGCAAATCCTTTGGCTCCACCACCACTAAGAACTAGCCCCACCTTAATCTCTTTTGATGGCAGTTTATCCTGAGAAAAGACCCCATAAAATGAAATTAGAAAAATAGAAAATAGAAGCGTTCTATACATGATGTTTTGGTCGTCTAATTAATGGAAACTTTCATAAACTTTTTTAGCTCTCGTCATCCCCACTGTTTCCGCAAGATTTTCTAAGGAGGCTTCTTTTATTCGTTTTACAGATTTAAAATTCTTAAGCAATTCTTCAATTGTTTTCGCGCCAATGCCTTCAATATTTTCCAATTCTGAATTAATTGCGGCTTTACTTCTTAGCTTTCTATGAAAAGTAATCCCAAAACGATGTGCTTCGTTTCTTAACTGTTGTATTATTTTTAAACTCTCAGACTTTTTATCTAAATATAAAGGTATGGAGTCTCCTGGAAAATAAATTTCCTCTAATCGTTTTGCTATCCCTATAATTGCAATTTTACCTCTCAAGCCTAAAATATCTAAACTTTTTAAAGCGGATGACAGTTGCCCTTTTCCACCATCTATTACAATAAGCTGGGGCAACGATTCCCCTTCCTCTACTAATCGCTTATACCTCCGGAACACTACTTCTTCCATCGACGCAAAATCATCAGGGCCTATTACTGTTTTTATATTAAACTGACGGTACTCTTTTTTAGAAGGTTTTCCATTTTTAAATACCACACAAGCAGCTACAGGATTAGTTCCTTGAATATTTGAATTATCAAAACACTCAATATGTCGAGGTTCTTCTGATAGTCTAAGATCTTTTTTCATTTGCCCCATTAACCTATTGGTATGCCGATCTGGGTCAATTATTTTTATTTGATTAAAACGCTCTTGTCTGTATAATTTTGCATTACGCTCAGAAAGTTCTAATATTCTTTTTTTATCCCCTAATTTAGGGACTGTAATTTTTAAATTTAAATCTATAGCTACTTTAAAAGGCACATAAATTTCTTTCGAATGAGAATCAAACCTTTGACGAATTTCAACAATTGCCAATTCCAATAAATTCGCGTCTGTTTCATCTAATTTTTTCTTTATCTCTAAAGTGTATGACCTAATTATAGATCCGTGAGACAATTGAAAAAAATTTACATATGCGAAAGTTTCATCTGATATGATTGAAAACACATCTACATTGTTGATTTTAGGATTCACTACCGTAGATTTTACTTGGTAATTCTCAAGAACATCAATTTTTTCTTTAATTAATTGCGCTTCTTCAAACCGCATTTCTTTCGCCAAAGTTTTCATTTGATGCTTAAAATATTGAAGTGATGATTTAAAATTCCCTTTTACAATTTCACGAATATTATCAACTTGTCTTTGATATTCATCCAAACTTTGTAAGCCTTCACAAGGGCCTTTACAGTTTCCTAAATGATATTCTAAACACACTTTATATTTTCCGCCTTCTATTTTTTCTTGGGACAAATCATAATTACAGGTACGCAATGGATAAACACTCTTTATTAAATCAAGAAGTGTTCGAACCGTTTTCATACTTGTATACGGCCCGTAATACTCAGAACCATCTTTAATATGCCTTCGTGTGGTGAAAATTCTTGAAAAACGTTCATTCTTTATGCAAATCCATGGGTACGATTTATCATCTTTAAGAAGCACATTATATCGCGGTAAGTATTTTTTTATAAGATTGTTCTCTAACAAGAGTGCATCAGACTCTGTAGGCACAATTATATGTTTAATACTGTGAATTTTTTTTACTAGTACTCTAGTTTTACCAATTTCGTGATTCTTGCTAAAATAGGATGTCACCCTCTTTTTTAGATTTTTAGCTTTGCCTACATAGAGTATTTTTTCATCTGAATCATAAAATTGATATACTCCCGGATTAGTAGGAAGTGTACTCAGTTGTAATTTTAATGAAGGCTCTTGCATTGAATTATCTGTAAAACTTATCTAATTTTAGACCATGTTAAATTACAGCGTTTTTGTTAAAGGCTATAATTTTTCTACTATTTTAACTTGAATTTTTAAGGTGGAAACATATAGTTTAATAATTCTACGAACTCATTAGTATAGGACCTCCATAAACTATATAATTGCAAGTATTGTAGTGTTAATGAGAATCTGGTTTTTTTATAAAGAAAATTAGTTAAACTTCATTTAATTAACATTAAAACAAAATATTTTTAAATTTTTATGTTTTATCTTAAAAAAGAATTAAAAATTTGATTGTCAGTATTTTATACTAAATATTTAACTTCTTAGAATTGCTTTCCTCACAAGAATTCACAAATTTTTATTAAAAAAAGTGCATTTCATCGATTATTTGGTGCACTTAGTGGATTTTATATTAATTTTTTCTTTACATTTAGAACATAGAAATTTAATATATACACATGGAAGATTATATCATCACTTTAGGAACTTATTTAATTCTTATGCTTTTCTTTAAAATTTACGTGGCTGTTGCTGCAAAAGAATAGTTATTTTTATTTCTAAAGCAAAAGCATACATTGATATATAATCGGGACTTTAGATGTTAAAAAAAGACCTGCGATTAAAATTTTTAGCTGAAAGAGCTTTATTTCTTCCTAAACAAATTTCAGAACTTAGTCTTGAAATTTCAAACAAGGCACTACAAATACCTATTTGGGATTATACCAATTATCATCTTTTTTTAAGCATACCTCAAAAAAACGAAGTAGATACAAGTTATTTATTATCCATTCTTCATGGTAAGGATAAAAATATTATCGTGTCTAAAATGGTCGGAGAAATAGATTTAACTCATTTTCTACTTACTGATAATACTTTAATAAAAATAAATAAATGGAACGTTCCAGAACCTGTTGATGGAATCGAAATCAATCCATCCAAAATTGATGTTGTATTTATACCCTTATTAGCATTTGATACTAAAGGCAATCGTATTGGATATGGTAAAGGATATTACGACAACTTTCTAAGTCAATGTCGAAAAGATGTATTGAAAGTTGGGTTATCTTTTTTTGAACCCGTAGTTACTATAGCAGATGTATTAGAATCAGATGTGCCTTTGGATTATTGCGTTACTCCAAATAAAATTTATAAATTCTAATCTTTTTCTGATTCTGGTTTTGGAAAAGCTTTCTTGTTGAAAACCAGTAAAATTCCAACTCCTGTACTTATAGCCATGTCGGCAATATTAAAAACAGGTTCAAAAAAACTAAATGTTTTACCTCCAAAATAAGGAATCCATGCAGGCCATATTGCATTTTCTATAAAAGGAAAATGAAGCATATCAACCACTTTACCGTGAAAGAGGCTTCCATAGGACTGATCCGAAAACATTCTAGCTATTGCACCGCCATAAACACTTTCACTGAAAATTACACCATAAAAAACAGAATCGATAATATTTCCTAATGCTCCTGCAAATATTAAAGACACTGCTATAGCCAAGGTTTTAGGTAAATTTCTTTTTATAGTATCATAAAGCCAATATCCAATTCCTATAACCGCAAATAATCTAAAAACAGTTAAAATAAGTTTTCCTGTTTCTTCTGAAATTGGTAGAAAATCACTCAGTTTTGTACCCCAAGCCGCGCCAGAGTTCTCTATGAAAACTAGCTTAAACCAAGAGAAAACCTCTACAGTTTCATTATATGTAAAATGGGTTTTAATGTATATTTTACTTATCTGATCTGCAATAAGAATTACAGCAACCAGAGCTAGGGATTTTTTTAAACTCATGCCTTAGTTATAATAGGAAGTGCAAAAATAGCTATATTAATCGGTTTTATAAATATGTATATTACCTGTTATAGTTTTCAAATTAAAATATGCATTTCCTTTTGGGATTTCATCTGAAACCACTTCTCCATAACTAGAAATAGCATCTATTTTAGCCGCTTTAGCATAGACTTCAATCGTTCCGCTTTGCGTATAAACATTTGCGCTTTCGCCAACATTCATTAAGGTACATCTTCCGTCATTCAAAGCAACATCAATATTTTCATATATACCTGAAGCATTGACGTTCGCAAATGTCCCATAAAGTGTCACATTTAAATGCTCAGGCAGAATAACAATCAAAGATATAGATAGTACTTTATGCGCTCCTAATTTATCATTAGGCAATTCAAAGTTTGGATTAAAACTTGTGTCTACCAACAAAGTAGATCCTTCTTCATGAATATTCAAGACCAAATCTTTACCATATTCTCCAGCCATTTTGGCTTCTACTTTAATTTGATTTGTTTTTGCGGTTTTTATAGTCACTGCAAAACAATTATTTGCATCAATAAGCACTGAAGTATCCTTACTATCTATTATTGTTTTTTCTACAACTTTTTGCGCACGCAATATGGAGAAAGAAAAGATTATAAAAATGTAAAAAAATGTTTTCATTTCACTTAATTATTGCACAAAAATAAAGACCTATACAAATAGTACCCTTAGGTATCATTTAATCATAGATCTTTAATTTTCTATATAAGAACTTTATTGCATGTTCTTAGCTTCAATGCTAAGTGTTGCATGCGGTACTAATTTTAACCGTTCTTTATTAATAAGTTTTCCGGTTACTCTACAAACACCAAAAGTCTTATTTTCGATACGAAGCATCGCGTTTTTTAAATCACGTATAAACTTTTCCTGACGAATAGCTAATTGTGTGTTTGCCTCTTTACTCATTGTTTCTGAGCCTTCTTCAAATGCTTTAAATGTAGGTGATGTATCATCAGTTCCATTATTTCCATCATTCATATAAGAACTTTTCAAAAGTTCTAAATGGCTTTTCGCTTTCTCTATCTTTTCTTCAATAAGAGCTTTAAATTCTGCTAAGTCTTTATCAGAATATCTAACTTTCAAATCTTCAACCATAGTTTTAGTGTTTTTGGATAAACAATTTGGTATTTACCTCATCAAAGGCAATATCCGTACCATTTTCTAATTTCTCTTCAAAATTTAGTTCAGCAGTTAGCGTTTCCGTTTTAATATAATCAATATTACTCTTAACCGCATCTTCTACTAAACCATCTTTTAAAATTTTAACATCAATTTTATCAGTCACTTCAAAACCAGATTCCTTTCTCAAATTTTGAATTCTATTGACTAATTCTCTTGCAATTCCTTCTTTTCTCAAATCTTCATTAATTGTAACATCTAAAGCAACAGTTATCGTGCCTGATGTTGCGACTAACCAACCTTCAATATCTTGCGAAGAAATCTCCACATCTTGTAACTGTAAATTAATGCTTTTATTTTCAATTTCAATAGATATTTCGCCCTCCTGCTCAATTTTCTGGATATCTTCCTGATTAAAACTAGCTACAGCTCTGGCAACCAGCCTCATATCTTTTCCAAACTTTGGACCTAAAACTTTGAAATTTGGCTTTATTTGCTTCACTAATATACCAGATGCGTCATCTAAAAGTTGAATTTCTTTTACATTAACCTCGGATTTTATTAAATCAGAAACGGCCAATATCTCTTCTTTCTGTTTCTCATCTAAAATAGGAATCATTATTTTTTGTAGCGGCTGACGAACTTTTACTTTCTCCTTCTGACGAATAGAAAGTACCAAAGAAGATATTGTCTGTGCTTTTGCCATTTTGCTTTCTAATTCCTTATTTACAATTGAAGCATCATAAACTGGAAAGTCGGCCAAATGTACGCTCTCAAAATTTTCTTTATGTGTTGTATTTGTTAAATCCTTGTAAAGTCTGTCCATAAAAAATGGAGCCACTGGCGCTGATAATTTTGCAACGGTAGCTAAACAAGTGTACAAGGTTTGGTAAGCTGCAATTTTATCTTTCTGATAATCCCCTTTCCAGAAACGTCTTCTACTTAAACGCACATACCAGTTACTTAAATTTTCCTGAACATATTCAGAAATTGCTCTAGTTGCACGTGTAGGCTCATAATCAGCATACGCTTCATCAACAGTTTTAATCAAAGAATGTAATTCAGATAAAATCCATTGATCAATCTCAGCTCTTTCCTTTATTGGAATTTCAGCTTCAGAATAATCAAAGCCATCAATATTAGTATACAATGCAAAGAATGAGTAGGTATTATATAAGGTGCCAAAAAACTTACGTTTTACCTCTGCAATTCCTTCAACATCAAACTTTAAATTATCCCAAGGGTTTGCATTCGAGATCATATACCAACGTGTTGCGTCTGCTCCATGCTCGTTCATAGTCTCGAACGGATCTGCTGCATTACCCAAACGTTTAGACATTTTTTTGCCTTCTTTATCTAATACTAAACCATTTGATACTACATTTTTATACGCTACAGAATCAAATACCATTGTTGCTATTGCATGCAATGTATAGAACCATCCTCTTGTTTGATCTACCCCTTCTGCTATAAAATCTGCAGGGAAGGTTTTGCGGTCATCAATCAAATCTTTATTTTCAAAAGGATAATGCCATTGGGCATAAGGCATAGAACCACTATCAAACCAAACATCTATTAAATCGTTTTCACGTTTCATAGATTTGCCAGATGATGAAACCAAAGTTATTTGATCTACTATATTTTTATGAAGATCTATTTTGTCATAATTTGCTTCAGACATATCACCCGCAACAAAATCTTCAAAAATATCATTTTCTAAAACCCCAGCTTCTAATGCTTTTTGCATTTCTGATTTTAGCTCAGCAACAGAACCAATCATTATTTCTTCTTTCCCATCTTCTGTTCGCCAGATCGGTAAAGGAATACCCCAATAACGAGAACGAGAAAGATTCCAATCATTTGCGTTTGCTAACCAATTTCCGAATCTACCTTCTCCTGTCGCTTTTGGTTTCCAATTAATCGTTTGATTCAATTCAAACATTCGATCTTTTACGTCGGTTACTTTTATAAACCAAGAATCGAGTGGGTAATATAAAATCGGCTTATCGGTACGCCAGCAGTTTGGATAACTGTGTACATACTTTTCAACCTTAAAAGCTTTATTTTCTTCTTTTAGTTTAATCGCTATTTCAACATCAACAGAACGTTCAGGTGCCTCACCATCTTCGTAATATTCATTCTTAACATATTTACCACCAAACTCTTTTAATTCTGGTCTAAACTTACCTTGCAAATCTACTAATGGAACTAAATTTCCGTTTTCATCTTTTACAAGCATTGGCGGCACTTCTGGCTCGGCTTGTTTTGCAACAAAAGCATCGTCTGCACCAAAAGTTGGGGCTGTGTGTACAATACCAGTACCATCTTCAGTAGTTACAAAATCACCTGCAATGATTCTAAAGGCATTTTCAGGATGATCATTTGGTAATGTATATGGCAATAGTTGCTCATATTTTACTCCCACTAAATCTTTACCTACAATAGTATCTAAAACCAGATAAGGTATCTTTTTAGTTGCACTTGTATATGCTTTTAATTCCTCTTCATTTTTAGCTTCAACAAATTTTCCAGAAAACTGTTTTCCTACTAACGCTTTTGCTAAAACTAACGTTGCAGGCTCAAAAGTATATTGATTATAGGTCTTTACAACAACATATTCTATTTTCGGCCCTACCGTTAAGGCGGTATTAGATGGTAATGTCCAAGGTGTGGTTGTCCATGCTATAAAGTAAATATCTCCTTCCATTGAATCAAAAAATGAAGGTAGCGTTTCTCTTTTAGCCTTAAACTGTGCGATCACTGTGGTGTCTGTAACATCTTGATACGTTCCAGGCTGGTTCAGCTCATGAGAGCTTAATCCAGTTCCTGCCTTTGGGGAATATGGTTGAATGGTATATCCTTTATAGATAAGACCTTTATCATAGATCTGCTTTAATAACCACCAAACAGATTCCATATACTTAGATTTATAAGTAATGTATGGATCTTCCATATCTACCCAATAACCTACCTGTTCTGTCATTTTATTCCAAACATCGGTATACCGCATCACGGCTTTTTTACAAGCAGCATTATATTCTTCTACCGATATTTTTTTACCTATATCTTCCTTTGTAATACCCAATTCTTTCTCAACACCTAGCTCTATAGGCAAACCATGTGTATCCCATCCTGCTTTTCGTTTTACTTGAAAACCTTTCATGGTTTTATAACGCGGAAAAATATCTTTGATGGTTCGTGCCATAACATGGTGAATACCAGGCATCCCATTTGCCGAAGGAGGCCCTTCAAAAAAGACATAACTCTCTTTCCCTTCTCGGGTAGTGATACTTTTCTCGAATATATCGTTCTCTTTCCAGTACTTCAGAATATCTTCTGCAACTGCTGGTAAATCTAATCCTTTGTATTCCGCAAACTTCATAATAACTGCTTCTGGTACTACATTTTAAGGGTGCAAAATTATAAATTTAGATTGAATAAATTGCCCTTAGTTTCAAATCATATTTTCTTAGCATCGAATCTCATCTTTTTAAAAATTCTGAAAAAAGTCCAAAATAGCATTATACACGTATATTGCAATACATTAACTATATTAAACATTAAATTTTTAAAAATGAAAAAAGTAATTTTAAGTGCCGTTATGATGATTGCCATTAGTGCATCATTTGTATCATGTAGAGAAGCTGCTGACAAAGCAAAAGAAGCTACTGAAGCTGCGACAGATGCTGCTGCTGAAGCTGGAGATGACCTAAAGGAAATGGGTGAAGATGCTGCTGACAAAGTAAAAGAAGCTGGCGAAGACATGAAAGAAGCTGGTTCTGATGCTATCGATGGAGCAAAAGAAATGGGTAACGATGCGATAGACAAAGCAAAAGAAGTTGGTACTGACGTTAAAGAAGCTGGTGAAAAAGCTATTGACGGAGCCAAAGAAGTTGGAACTAAAGCTGTAGATGGTGTAAAAGCTGCTGGTGAAGAAGTTAAAACTGCTACAGATAAGGTAGTTGCTAAAGTAAAAGAATAAATTTTTACTTTTTAAATATTCAAACCCTAACAGAATTGTTGGGGTTTGAATATTTAAAATTGATATGCTAGCGCGAGTATAAAATTTGTTCCTGGCGCGACAATCCCAGATGAATAACTTCGGTAGCGCTGACTTGTTATATTCTCCATACTTAAAGAAGCTTTTAAAGCATTAGAAACTGAGTATTGTGATCTAATATTTAAGGTGTGCCATGAAGGCGCATATGGGTTTCCGTTTGCATCACTAGCGTAGATATATTCTTTACTCTGTTCAGATACCGCCAAATCATCAAAAGCTACTTCTCCATTGAAATTCAAAAATACATCTGTTTTTATCTTTTGATTTTTCCAGATAAAATGAACATCTCCAAAAGTAGGAGCAACATGCCTTCCTGGTGAATCGGTGCCATCTTCCTCTTCTTCTATACCCTCTGTTAATGTAATCGAAGCTATTAATGAAATATTATCGGTAAAGAAAACATCGGCTCCAAATTCAAAACCGTATACATAGGCCTTAGCCGCATTCTGAATTGCTTGAACATTACTCAATTCTCCATTATACACTATTTCAGACATGCCATTAAATTCATAATCTCTACGAACCAAAGCATCTACTAAGTAGGTATAAAAAGTCGCCCCTTTTAGCATGACTTTATCCTTTATATTTCTTTGAATTCCCAATTCTGCATTATACGCATATTCGGGCTCCAAATTTGGATTAGGCACTACTACAGAACCTGGTTCAGAATCAAATATTTTACCTACATCATCAATATTTGGAGCCCTAAAACCGGTTGACATATTTGCTGTTATTTGCAAATCTGCCTTTGGAAACCAACTAATTCCTAGACTTCCAGTTAAAGCGCCTGTACTTAGATCAGCGCTATCAAAGGGAAAAGAATAAAAGGTGTTCTCAAAATCTGCATTCACCCAAACATGACTATAGCGAATTCCGGACAATAAGGTAAGATTAGGTTTGGTCTTGTATTCGGCATTTACATAACCTGCCAAAGTTTGCCATGTAGAACCCTCTGGATACCTACTTGCAGTCGGTATAATTTCGTTGGTTTCAATATTTTTTTGGCTGCCCATAGAACTTACCTTGTTAAAGATATATTCCCCACCATAATACAATCGCAAATCTCCAATACGTTTATTTTCAAAATCGATATTGGTAGAAATTGCATCAACTTTTTCTTGTGTGGTATACCTAATAGCATCTTGAAAACCCCTATCATTTCTACTTTCTTCAAAATGTTGATAGGCGGTAGTTATTTTCAATCCGTCATAAAAACGTCCTTTGCCATTTTTATTGAACTGCAAATTACTCATGAACCATTTTTGTGGTCCATAATACCATTCTGCAGAACGCAAACCATCGCCAGCTTTATTTGGGCGAATTAAACGATCATACCTCGAATAATCTGAAGTCTCTGAATAATAATTCGTCCAATTTAAATCCCAATTTGTATTGGGTTTAAATGCTATTTTTTGTAATAAATTAATTTGATTATACCCTGTTGGGTTTTGCGTTCTACTATTTAGATTAGCAACCAAAACATCTTCTCCGTTCGTTGTTGCTACATAGTTTTTTCTCAAATAAGAATCTGGGCCATTTTTTCCCATTTTTAAATCTCCAAAATCATTATAGGTTACGCTAGTCAAAAATGCCCATTGCTTTTTTCCAATATTAAAATCAAAATGCGCAGTATTTTCTGAATTAGCAGAAGCATAACGGTAATTAGCATTCCCTGAAAAAGCAAGACTATCTATAGTAGAAAATTGTGCTTTTTTTGTAAAGAAGTTCATCACTCCGCCTATAGCATCACTACCATAAATTACGGAACCAGGCCCAAAAATAACTTCTGTATTTTTTATTGTAAATGGATCTATTGCAATCACATTCTGGATATTTCCTCCTCGGAATATCGCGTTATTCATTCGAACCCCATCTACCGATAATAAAAGTCGATTGGTAGAAAAACCGCGAATCATAGGGCTACCACCACCTAATTGACTTTTTTGAATAAAAACTTTTCCACTGTTTTGCAAAAGATCGGCTGCTGTTTGAGGGTTGGTGAAAGCAATGGTTTTCGCATCTATCGCAATTATTTTTTGAGGAATATCTTTCTTCTGTTGTTCCCATTTGGAGATAGACATCACCACTTCATCTAATTCTTGTGCTTTGGTAATTAAATATACTTTCTTACCTCGCTTTATGATCTGCCCTTTTGTGGTCTTATAGATTTCATGCCCTAAATGTTTGAAGGTAATTCGTTCATTCTTATCAAAAACAGAGAGATTGCAATTTCCATCAAAATCGGTTAATGAGGTCTTACTTTTATCGGCATTAAAAACAGCAACATTAAATATCGGATTTTTAGAATCCACATCTATCACTGTAATCTCCTGAGCCATAAAAGCTTGAGAAATAAAGAAAAATAAAATGAATACTACTCTATACATTCTAACTGAAAACTTCATTTAAAATAGCAAGTGATTTAGGTTTTCTAAATCCGTGCAAATGTAATTCATAATAAAGAATAATACTTTTTAAGAGCTCTTGTCGCTGCCTCTTATTCATCTTTATCGAACTTATTGTATCAAAATTTATGCCTAAGAACCTTTTGAAATAATTTAAATTTTCTCCAAGTAGTATTGGGTTGAGAGAGAGCGTATAAACAAAATCCCCTTCTTGCAAATCAAAATATGGAGCATCTATATCAGAAGTATCGGGTGAAAAGCCGAAATACTTTGTGAGTACTAATAAAAAATACAAATGGAAATTAGAAATTTTATCATGGGTATCTAACCATTGTAATGATGCTTCTAGAAAATCAAAAAGGTTTTGATTACCTTCTTCCTCATGAATACTATTACTTAACATTTCTGCCAAGAAAAAAGTCAAGGAATTTTTCGTAATATGGGTATGCAAACTTTGGTAATGGTAACTTATTTTAGCCTCTCGAATACTTTCTAAAGTGTTTTTATTTTTATGATATGCGACAATCTCCAACTGAGTTAACGGTTGGAAATACGCTGTTTTTAATTTTCCTTTTTTTGAAGCCAAGACCCCTTTTAACAAATATGATTTTAACCCATCAGAAGCCGTATACGCTTTTACAATAAGACTCGTATCTCCGTATTTTAAGCCTGATAAAACTATTGCTTTAGTAGTGACCTGCATCGTGCATTTTTAGGGTGCTGTAAAGATACTATTTTGGAAAGTTAGATTGATAGATTGATAGATTGTTGGAAGTATTTATCTCAAAAATGAATAAAAATTATAGTATTTAAGCTACATAAATGAATAATTTTATAGATTATTTTCTTTTATTATGATTATTTTATTACTTTTAAGTCAGAGAACTTACAAAATTAAGATAATATGAAAACCAACCCGTATTTCAAAATTGCAACACTAATCCTATTATTTATCTTTTTAGGGTGTCAAAAAGATAAAATTAATCTAATAGAAGACGAGAATGCCGAGGTAATTAATGAAGTGAAGCAAGACGTACCGGTTTCCACATATATTAAAGGAGATAATATTCCTGATGTTTTAAACCATCTTGCATCAAAAACAAACTCCACTTATAGCAAAATAAGCGATTTAAACGGAAAAATACGTTATAATAGGGCTAAAATAATTTTGAATCATGCTCTAGAAGTTGTAACCAAAGGAGACAACACAAATTATAGCTTTGATATATTTTTAGATGATATGCCCAAGTATGAATTTTATTCCTTGATAGTTAGCAAAACTGAAGAAGGGATAATTCAAGAACCCTTTATTATTGGTTATAAAATGACCAAAGATGATTATGAAAATTATTTAGCTCACGATTTCAATTTTAGACATTTTAAAGCTACATAACGATTTTACACTTTTGATAGCTTTTTTACAGATACCCAAAAAGGAATGACTGGAAGAAGTGGAGACTGTGGAGAAAACATTATTGGAGAGGGTGGCACGAGCACTGGAGGTACAAGTAGCAATAATGGAGGAAGCACAACAGCACCCGGAGAAACCTTTACTTCCAATTACAATGGCACAATGCTTAGTAGTACATTTGGCGGACGACAAAATGCCAACCTCTATACATATGAACTTACAATTAATAGTCCAAACGGAAGCTATACCACATCAACTACATCGAATAGTTCAACCATTTCAACTGTAGTATCAACTTCTCAAGGACTATATAACTACCCTCCTATAGCGTTAGCTGGAGAGTGGTGGCTTAACTTTTCATATACTGTTACTACAAATGGGGGCGGAAATTCAGCAGGTTGCTGGAAAGTAATTGGTTTAGGGGATGGCTACTTTTTAAGCATGGGTCAAGACTGCCCTGCAACTAACCAACTAAAAAAAGGTGCTACAAATAAAGGTTCCTCAACGCTGAGCAATTGTATTGTAACGAGTGGTGGAATTGGTATCAATGTTACTTTGCTCGCTGTGGATATAAATAGAATGCTAGGCAGTATTGAATTAAGTGATGACGAATTAGCATTTTTAAGCAAAAATCATGCTAAAGCTTTACAAGTTTTTAAGTTTCTAAAAGGCAATAATACAGCTGAGAATAGAGCTTTTACTAAATTAGCTGTTAAAGCTTTTTTAGAAGGCGCTGAAGTCGATTTTGAAGATAAAGTATTTAACCAACTTACTGGACCTACCAAAGATATATATGATCAACTAGCTTATAGAACACTTGGAACCTCTAGTATTTTACAAAATATTTATCTTTTCTTTGGAAATTCGTATCGTGAGAATAATGTTACTTATAAAGTTGCAAAAATTGATATTAAAAAAACGGGAAGTACTTTACGCAATACATTTACAAATAAGGACTACATAATAACTATCAATTCTGAACATATTTATGATAGAGCGCCAATAGAAATAGCTAGAACTATTTTGCATGAAAGTATACATGCATATACAATGATGCATCAATTAACTAGTTCGGAGTCATTTTACGAAATTTTCAAGGCGTATCTGAAAATCGAGAAAGGAAAAGATATACACCATACAATAATGTCTCATGAATATATAATTCCAATGGCAGATGCACTAAAAAGTTTTGATAATAATAAGGAAAACGATATATTGTATATTTATCTCGCATGGGATGGAATTCCAAAAAACCTAAGAGATCCAACTATTACAGATCTAATGTTAGCTGATGCCAGAAAAATATTCCGAGATAGAGGACTCACAACAGATTAAAGTATTATGAAAAAAAAATTAAGCATAATTATAATTTTATTTTTAGGGGGATTATTGATTATTTATTGGAACAATGTGAAAACCATATTTAAAACACAAAAAGTTCATATTGTTTTTGACCTCAAGAGAGATGTTGTTAAGTCTGATACTACAGACGTTATTTTTCCTAAAAAATTTATTTTAAATAACGAAAGAGGAAATGTATTCGGAATTCACTTATCACAAAGTGAAGACATATTTTTCGACATTAAAAAATTAAAGGAAATTGAAGCTGCAGAAATTGACAAATTGAATGTTCCGATATTAGATTCAGTAGTAAACCTTTTAACAAACCAAAAACTTCATGAAACTATTGATTACTATATCCTTTTTCTAGATGAAAATGACAGAAAATATATGGCGAAAACTATCCCCAGTTATACAATATATTAAGGCTAACCAACTAAAACAATCCTGTTAATGAGGAGTCTGGTATTTCAGCCCATTCTTTTTCGTATTCAACAAAAGAATGTGTATTTGGTGACAATCCTGCCCTAATTATTTGGAAAAAAGAAACCTATGAAATTAATATTCTAAAAGATTGTAGAATTATTAAAGTACGTTTTAAAACAATCCATTAATTATTGAAGTATCGATTCGACCCGATGGCACGGATTTCTAATCCGCAGCTCGAAAATCCAAAAAACAAAAAACCGAAGCTTTCTCCCAGAAACTTCGGTTTTAAAATTATTAGCGATTATCGCTTAAATCACCCCTTGTGCTAACATGGCATCGGCAACTTTTACGAAACCAGCAATGTTTGCCCCTTTTACATAGTTGCAATACCCATCTTTTTCTTTTCCGTATTGGATACAAGAATCATGAATATCGCTCATGATATCTTTTAAACGGCCATCAACCTCTTCCCGTGTCCAGCTAATACGTAATGAGTTTTGAGACATTTCAAGTCCTGATGTAGCCACACCACCAGCATTAGATGCTTTTCCTGGTGCGAATAATAGTTTAGCCTCATGGAATTCATGAATCGCTTCTGGTGTAGAAGGCATATTTGCTCCTTCAGCCACACAAATACATCCGTTTTTAATTAATTGTTTTGCAGCATCGCCACCTAGTTCATTTTGCGTAGCACAAGGTAGTGCTATATCACATTTAACATCCCAAGGTGTTGCTCCTTTATGAAAGGTAGCCGATTTGTATTTGTCGGTATATTCCGAAATACGACCTCTTTGGTTATTTTTCAAATCCATTACAAAGGCTAATTTCTCAGCATTGATTCCGTCTTTATCAAAAATATAACCTTGAGAATCTGAAAGTGTCAATACTTTAGCACCTAACTGTATGGCTTTTTCGGCAGCATATTGCGCCACATTTCCTGATCCAGAAATCACCACATTTTTACCAGCAAAATCTTTGCCTTGTGTTTGTAACATACTCTGAGCAAAATACACTGTACCATACCCAGTTGCTTCTGGACGGATTAATGAACCACCCCAAGAGCGTCCTTTCCCCGTTAAAACTCCAGTAAACTCGTTTCTGATTTTCTTATACATCCCAAATAAGAATCCAATTTCACGTGCTCCAACACCGATATCTCCTGCAGGCACATCTGTATTAGGCCCTATATGACGGTTTAGCTCTAACATAAAAGCGTGACAAAAACGCATTACCTCATCATCTGATTTTCCTTTAGGATCAAAATCAGAACCTCCTTTACCACCACCCATCGGCAGCGTTGTTAAACTATTTTTAAATACTTGTTCGAAAGCCAAAAATTTAAGAATACTTGCATTTACTGAAGGGTGAAAGCGCAATCCTCCTTTATAAGGGCCGATAGCGGAATTCATTTGAATACGGTATCCCCTGTTTACATGAATCTCTCCTTTATCATCAACCCATGCAACTCTAAAAGAAATTAACCGCTCAGGTTCTACCATTCGCAACAAGATATTCTTGCCATTGTAGATTTTATTTTTTGCAATGTACGGAATTACTGTTTCCGCTACTTCCTGTACTGCTTGAATGAACTCTGGTTCATGACCATTTCTAGCCTTTACCTCGTCCATAAATGTTTTAATTTTTACGTCCATATCTTTAATTAGAATCAGTTGCTACCTTGGCCTAATAAAAGGCCTTAATTATTGAATTTAAAATATAAGGACAAAATTATACTATTATCACAATTTAAATCCCTTTTGTTTATAAATTTAATAAAATATTTATCGTAGCGCATTTTCTAAATCAGCAATAAGATCTTCCACATCTTCAATTCCTACACTTAATCTGATTAAAGCATCTACAACCCCAACTTTTTCTCGTTCTTCTTTTGGAATACTGGCATGTGTCATGCTCGCTGGATGCCCCACTAAACTTTCTACACCTCCTAAAGATTCTGCAAGGGTAAATAACTGAAGTTTCTCTACAATCTTAATAGCATCTTTATACGCACTCCCGTTTGGAATAAAAGAGATCATGCCTCCAAAACCGTTCATTTGCGCTTTCGCAATGTGATGATTAGGGTGGTCTTCAAAACCTGGCCAGTATACTTTTTCAATTTTAGGATGGCCTGCTAAATATTTTGCTATTGCAGCTCCATTTTCACAATGTCGTTGCATTCTAACGTGTAATGTTTTAATTCCTCTTAGCACCAAAAAACTATCCATTGGGCCACATACTGCACCACTGGCATTCTGAATAAAATAAAGTTTATCTGCTAATTCTTTGTCTTTTACGACTAAGGCGCCTAAAACAACATCGCTATGCCCACTTAAATATTTGGTCGCCGAATGCATCACAATATCTGCACCTAAATCTAAAGGCTGTTGCAAGTAAGGACTAGCAAATGTATTATCTACAGCCAACATAATAGCGTGCTTTTTTGACAGAGCAGCTATTCCCTTTATATCAATAATACTCATCATTGGATTAGTTGGTGTCTCGACCCAAATCAGTTTTGTTTTTTTAGTAATGTACGCCTCAATTTTTGTAGGATCTTGCATCCCTACAAAATGAAAAACGATACCATATTTTTCAAAAATCTCTTTAAATAACCGATAACTCCCACCATATAAATCGTTGGTAGAAACAACTTCATCACCCGGATTCAGCAATTTCAATACAGCATCAATTGCTGCAAGACCACTGCCAAAAGCGAGTCCGTATGTGCCATTTTCAATACTAGCCAATGATTTTTCTAATGCACTTCGAGTTGGATTGGCACTCCGAGAGTATTCATAACCTTTATGGGCCCCAGGCGTGGTTTGGGCGTATGTAGAGGTTTGATAAATCGGAGGCATAACTGCACCATAGGCTTTATCTGGTTCCTGACCTCCGTGAATAACCTTACTATTAAATTTTAATTTATTTTCATCCATGACACATACGTTTACATACAAATGTACCGTTATCTTTGAATGCTAACAACGATAAACTAGTTTTACTATACCTATATATATGAAGTTAAAAATAACCTACCTACTGCTTTTTCTAATTGCAATTGGATGCAAAAATGAGGATGAATTATCTTACAAACCTATACACTTTAAAAGTGACACTTGTGCTGATTGCCCTAAAGTAGCGATAACTATTTTTGATTTTAAAGGTGATTCTAAAATAGCCAGAACAATAAATACTAATTTAAAAAAAGAGGTGATTAACCAACTACTTTATGACGATGATATTAAAGCTTCTAATATAAAAGAAGCCATTACTTCTTTCAAAAATGGATTTCTAGAGCTGAAAAAAATGTATCCGGATGAAACATTGGGTTGGGAAGCAACCATTAAAGGAGAAGTTGTTTATGAAAATAAAGATGTACTTACGATTCAATTAGAAACTTACATTTTTACTGGTGGTGCACATGGATATAGCGCGACGCGCTTTTTAAATTTTGATAAAAAAAAAGGAGATCATTTAGAAAATTGGCAAGTATTTAAAGATAAAAATGCTTTTGAACATTACGCAGAAATTAAATTTAAGCTACAAGAAGATATTCCTCAAAATGCATCTATGAACAGCACAGGTTTTATGTTTGAAGGTGATGCTTTTTATTTACCCGCAAATATTGGATTTACAGAAAAAGGACTTCAATTAGTGTATAACCAATATGAGGTTGCCTCTTATGCCGACGGACCAATTGTTATTACACTACCGTACAATGAAATTAAAAACTATTTAGCTATAAAAATTAAAAAAGAGTAGGGCTTTTATGTGGTTTGCAATTTTAATAAGGCTAATATCGCCCCTAAATGGAGCCCTTCATGGTATACATTAAAGGCTATAGCATCCTCAACGCTGTCTAAGCCAATATTTACACTTGTCATATATTCAGTGTAATTTTTAAAAAGTCCCTTTTCATAATCTTCTTGCGTCCATTCTATTGTAGAAAACAAAAATCCTTTAACAACGGCTATTTCCTCTTCCGTTGCCGTACCATCTGGTACGGTACCTTTTTTAAATTTATCTATTAATTCATCAGAAATTCGCATAGGTAAACCACTTAATTTGTACACTAATAATTGTTGTGTTACCACTACATGTGCAATATTCCACCATATATTATTGCGAAATCCATCAGGAATATGCAATAGCTGCTCTCTTGGCGTATTATTTAAAAATTTATATAATATTTTCCTGTTTTGAAGTGTGATATTAAAAAGCTTTTCCAAAATGATATGTTTAATTAAAGGTTAAAAATAGAACAATTCCGTAGAATTGGGTTTCTTTGTACTTGTTAAATTTTAGAAAAATTACCTTAAATATTCTACTTAAATAGCCTAGCATGAAAAAAATCTATCACCTAAGTACTTGTGATACTTGTCAAAGAATTTTAAAAGAATTACAGCCTTTAGATGGTTTTGTATTACAGGATATTAAAGCAGAAGCAATTACCGTTGATCAGTTAGAAGAAATGCATCGATTGGCGGGTAGTTATGAAGCACTTTTTAGCAAAAGAGCTCGGTTATTTCGTGAAAAAGGCTTGCATGAAAAAACGCTTTCTGAAAAGGATTATAAGGATATGATTTTGGAACATTACACTTTTTTAAAACGCCCAGTAATTCTCGTTGACAACCAAATATTTATAGGAAATAGCAAAAAAGTAGTTGCTGCAGCATTAGAACAGATACATTCGTGAGCAATAGAACATTAGCCATACTAGCTGCTTTAGGTGCAACAATAATTTATGGTTTAAACCATACCATTGCCAAAGAGGTAATGCCTACTTATGTACAGCCTTTTGGATTTATATTTTTAAGGGTTAGTGGTGCTGCGCTTTTATTTTGGTGTATTGCACCATTTGCCCCAAAACAGAAAATTGAACGTAAAGATTGGGGCCGCATTGCCATTTGTGCAGTATTAGGAATGGTAATTAATATGCTTGCTTTTTTCAAAGGCTTACAGTTATCTACTCCCATAAACAGTGCTGTTTTAGTCACCATTACACCCATTATTGTAGTGGTGTTGTCTGCTTTATTTATTAAAGAAAAAATAACCTTACAAAAAGGTTTAGGGGTGTTTTTAGGATTAATTGGTGCCCTAACCTTAATTCTTTTTGGTGCTGAGATTAGATCTGATGCGCCAAATATTCCTTTGGGTAATATGCTATTCGTAGTAAATGCAACTGTTTATGGCACATATTTGATCGTAGTCAAAAGTCTAATTTTAAAATACCACCCTTTTGTATTGCTAAAATGGTTATTCACCATTGGTGTTATCGTCAACTTCCCCATAACTTTTTCTGAAGTTACTGCAATTCAATGGTCCACTTTACCCACCGATATTATTGGAGCAATAATTTTCGTAATTCTAGGAACTACTTTTGGCACTTATTTGTTCAACGCTTTTGCATTAACACAGTTAAAAGCCTCTACTGTTGGTGCCTTTGTTTATTTACAACCCTTGGTTGGTGTTCTTTTTGCTATGCTAACTGGAAAAGATAATTTAACCAGTGTAAAATTAGTAGCAATGGCACTTGTACTTGCTGGAGTATATCTGGCCAGTAAACGTATTAAACCAAATCCTTTGGAATTTTAGTGAATTTACGAGTATCTTCTTTTGTTAAAACTCTAAAATTCTTTGGCTTTTCAGCGATGCTAAATGCCTGCAAAAAATCATCAGTCAATCCTGTTAAGCTTCTAGTTTCTAAATTTATCCAAGCCCCCATCATTTCACAATGTGCAAAATTTCGACCCTTATAATCGTAGAAATTATGATGGAATTCAAAGAATTTTCCATCTTCACTCATACCCACCACTTCCATAGACACTTTAACTGGTTTACCTGGAAAAGCCTCTTTAAAATAATATATGTGCTCATAGAATACCACAGGCCCTATTTTATGCGCGGCCATGGTTTTATGATTAAATCCTATTTCCATCAAATAAGCCATTCGTGTATGACTCATGAAATTAAGGTAGGCAGAATTTGCTAAGTGGCGATTAGCATCTACATCACTCCAACGAATTTCGAAATCTTTTAAATACATTTTGTAGTTTTTTTGCTATGCATGCATAATAATACCAAAAATACCATAGTTTTGATAAAACAAGGCGAATAGTGCATAAAAATTTATGGCTATTTTTAAACTTTTAAAACTTAATACAATGCATCAAAAAGCCTCATTTATAAAAGACTTATCACTACCAGTAGTTGCAGCACCGATGTTTCTAATATCTGGACCGCAATTGGTAATCGAATGTTGTAAAAACGGAATTGTAGGTACCTTTCCTGCACTGAACCAACGCACGAGTGAGGGTTTTGAAGAATGGTTGATAGAAATAAAAGCTGCGCTACATAAATTTGAAGTTGAAACTGGAAAAAAAGCTGCCCCATTTGGGGTAAATCTTATTGTTCATCAGACCAATCCAAGGTTAGAGGCTGATTTAAAATTGTGCATCAAGCACAAAGTCCCCTTAATCATAACCTCTCTAGGAGCCGTTGCACAAGTTGTAAATGCTATTCATAGTTATGGCGGACTGGTTTTTCATGATGTTATAAAAAAGAGACATGCGGAAAAAGCTGCTGAAGCTGGTGTGGACGGATTGATTCTTGTTGCTGCAGGAGCCGGCGGTCATGCCGGAACTATTAACCCAATGACTTTAGTAGGCGAAATTAAAAAATTCTTCCATAAGACTATATTACTTTCTGGATGTATAAGTAAAGGCCGAGATATTGCTTCTGCTTTACAAATGGGAGCTGATCTTGCCTACATGGGAACACGATTTATCAATACTAAAGAGAGCAAAGCAACTAATGAGTATCGTAAAATGATTATTGATGCAGGGGCAAGCGATGTGGTATATACCGCATCTATTTCGGGTGTGCACGCCAACTTTTTAGGAGCTAGTTTAAAAGCTGCTGGCATCACAGAAGAAGACTTGAACAAAGATGTAAAAGTAGACTTTGGAAAAGAGTTAGATACAGAAGCTAAAGCATGGAAAACTATTTGGTCTGCGGGGCAAGGGGTTGCAATGATTGATGATGTTGAATCTGTTTCTGAGTTGGTTACCAACCTAAAATCAGAATTTAAATCTGCAATAGAAGAGCAAATAAAAGTGTTAGAAACCTTTCCGAAATAAGCTACAAATGCCATTAATTTCATCAACATACAATCCCCCTTTTTTGTTTAAGAATGGCCATTTTTCCACGATTTATTCTGGTTTAATTCGTAAAGTTGATGACGTCATACAAAGAAGAGAACGGATATTTTTACCTGATGGAGATTTTATAGATTTAGACTGGAGTTTTGCAAAAAAAGCCTCAAAAAAGGTAACTATTCTTCTTCATGGTTTAGAAGGCAATGCGCAACGACCCTATATTATGGGTAGCGCAAAACAATTAAATTCGAATGGATATGATGCGTGCGCTGTTAATTTTAGAGGATGCAGCGGTGAGTCTAATTTATTATTTAGATCTTATCATTCAGGTGCTACCGAAGATTTACAAGCAGTAATAAATCACATCGTAGAAACAAAGAATTACAATGCTATTTATATCAAAGGATTTAGTTTAGGAGGTAATATGGCTCTTAAATATCTTGGAGAAACTACAGACATTCCTGTAGCGATAAAAGGCGCTATTGCAGTTTCTGTTCCGTGTAATTTACACAGTTCTTTAAAACAACTTTTACAACCTAAAAATAGGCTATATGCCAGTAGATTTAAAAAACATCTGATTGATAAACTTATTATTAAACAAAAGCTATTCCCAGATAAAATTTCGGATACGGATATAAAAAATATCAAAACTTTAAAAGACTTCGATGACATCTACACTAGTAAAGCTCATGGATTTCAAAATGCAATCGATTATTATACCAAGTCTAGTTGTCTACAATTTTTACCTAAAATTAATATCCCAACACTAATAATTAATAGTCAAAACGACTCCTTTCTTGGTCCTGAATGCTATCCATATAAGGAGGCAAAGACTAATTCTAAGGTATATTTAGAAACTCCAAAACATGGAGGTCATGTTGGGTTTTATGGAATTGAAAACACTACGTATACTGAGAAAAGAGCAATTAATTTTCTGAATGAACTATTTTAAATATTCAGATTACTTATCTTAGTATTTTATAAAATTAACGTAGCATGAAAAAAATATTTGGCATTTTAGCAATTAGCGCATTCTTAACTAGTTGTGGTGAAAAAAAAGAAGAAAAAAAAGACGGATTCGAAATGAACCGCACCAAAACTGAGAAAAAATCAGCTGACACTGCTGAAGGTGTTCCTGTAGATATGGATAATGAAGGAATCGGTCCTTTTAAGGATATTTCTTTCCCTACAGAAATCAATGCTGAAATGGCAGCAGCTGGAGAAGCTAAATATAGCTCTGTATGTACTGCATGTCATATGCCGAACCAACGATTAATCGGACCCGCTTTATCTGGTGTTTATGAAAGAAGAAATGCGGCTTGGGTAATGAATATGATTTCGAACCCAACTGAAATGATCAAGCAAGACCCTATTGCAAAAGCATTATTAAAAGAATATAATAATGCAATAATGTTAGATAGTAATTTATCTGAAGAAGATACCCGCGCTATTGCAGAGTATTTAAGGACTTTATAAAATTAACACTACTTTTTTTATTAAAAATTAGTAGCTTTACTTAATCGTTAGGGGTGCTCTATATGGGCTGAGAAACTACCCTTTGAACCTGATTTGTTTAATTGCAACGAAGGGAAACGAGTTTTGCTAAACAAGAGTTCTGCTATTGTTTATGTGTATCCGCGTTTTGCCTTTTCAAAACCATACACAAAAGATGAACTCCATTGAAGAAAATTTAAAACAACTACAAAAAAAAGCCCCTTTAGTACATAACATCACAAATTATGTAGTGATGAATTCTACCGCTAATGCTTTATTAGCAATAGGCGCTTCTCCTGTCATGGCCCATGCAATTGAGGAAGTAGAAGAAATAACGAGCATTTCTTCTGCACTTGTCCTTAATATTGGCACTTTAAGTAATGATTGGATAAAAGCTATGATTAGCGCAGGAAAAAAGGCGAAATCTCTGGGCATTCCTATTGTTTTTGACCCAGTAGGCGCAGGAGCAAGTAAACTTAGAAATGATACTTGTGCTCAGATAATTGCGGAATGCACACCAGATATTATTAGAGGCAATGCATCTGAAATTATGGCTTTAAAAGACGCCTCGATTAGCACCAAAGGTGTGGATAGCACAAAATCTTCAACCGATGCTATCCAAATTGCGAAACAACTAGCAACAAGCCTAGAAAATATCATTGTAATAAGTGGTGCTACCGATTATATTACTAACGGAAAAAAAGTTATTTCTATTCAAAATGGTTCTCCTTTAATGGGAAAAGTAACAGGAATGGGATGCACAGCTAGCGCTGTCATCGGCGCTTTCACTGGCTGTAACAGAGACTATTTAAATGCTACTGCAAATGCCATGGCTATTATGGGAATAGCAGGTGAAATTGCAGAGAAAAACTCCAAGGGCCCGGGTTCTTTTCAAATGAATTTTATAGATGCTCTTTATACTATAAATAGCAAAGCCATTCAATCCAAAATGAAAATAACAAGCAATGAGGACTAACCATATATTATATCTAGTAACAGATAGTACTATTGTTGATATACCTAAAATCACCCATACAATTCAACAGGCAATAGAAGGTGGCGTAACTATTGTTCAATTACGTTATAAAAATATTAGTACAAATTTGTTTTATATGATTGCTTTATCGGTAAAAGAAATAACTAAAAATTATAATATACCCTTAATTATTAATGACAGAATAGACATTGCATTAGCTATTAATGCTGATGGACTCCACATAGGCCAATCCGATATGCCTTTTTCTGTAGCTAGGAGATTGTTAGGTAAAAATAAAATTATTGGTTTGTCCGTAGAAACAATAGAACAGGCCAAAACAGCAAATAGCTTAGGTGTTGATTACATTGGTATTTCTCCAGTTTTTTACACACAAACAAAATTAGATATAGCAAAGCCATTGGGCATTGAAGGTGTAAAAAAAATTGCCTCATTTAGCAAACACCCCATTATTGGCATTGGCGGAATAAACGAATCTAACGCAAAAGTCCTAATTGATGCAGGGGCAGATGGTATTGCAGTAGTATCTGCTATTTTCAACAGTTCAAAACCAAAAGAAGCTGCTATAAGCTTAATTAAAACAATAACCAAATTATGAAATGGAGTGAACAAGCTTGGAATAATATGATTCCTACCTTTGATAAAATTATAGCCCACCCCTTTATCTTAGAATTATCAAATGGCAGTTTGCCACATGAAAAATTCGAATTTTATATTCAACAAGATGCTTATTATTTAGCAGATTTTGGAAAAATCCTTGCAGGAATAAGCACAAAATTAGAAGACCCAGAACACGTACATTCTTTTTTAAGTTTTGCTTCAAACACTATTATCGTAGAACAAATTTTACACCGAACCTATCTTGAAAAACTCAATTTAAATCAAAAAAGAGAAATTTCCCCGTCATGCTTATTGTACACTAGTTTTCTAAGTAAAATTCTAAACCTGAATAGTATTGAAGAAATAATAGCAGCAGTCTTGCCTTGCTTTTGGATTTATAAAGAAGTAGGTGATTCTATTTTAAGTAGACAATCTCAAGATCATAATCCATATCAAAATTGGATTAATACCTATGCTGGTGAAGAATTTGGTCTAGCAGTACAAAAGGCTATAGAAATAGGAGACTATTATGCTGCTAAAGCAACCGATGAAATGCGACACAATATGACAAACAGCTTTCTATTGGCATCAAAAATGGAATGGCTTTTTTGGGATAGTGCTTACAATTTAGAACAATGGAAAATATGACCTACAACAGAGTTTTAACGATTGCCGGTAGTGATTCAGGTGCTGGTGCTGGCATACAAGCCGATTTGAAAACATTTAGTGCTTGTGGTTGTTATGGAACCTCAGCAATAACAGCTTTGACTGCTCAAAATACCATTGGTGTTCATGCCATTCATCCTGTACCCACAATCCATTTGAAAAAGCAAATAGAAGCCGTTTTGGATGATATTGGTACGGATGCGATAAAAATAGGAATGTTACATTCTTCCGAAACAGTCTACACCGTTGTAGAATGCTTAAAAAAATATTATCTAACCAATTGTGTTATAGATCCTGTTATGGTGGCCACTTCTGGCGATAAATTACTCTTAGATGATGCTATTTCAAGTATTAAAAAAGAGCTACTCCCTATTGCCAGAATCATAACTCCAAACATCCCTGAATGCGAATTACTCCTGAATAAAAAAATTAAAAATTATAACAATCTAAAAGACTATGCAATAGAATTAGCAAATACCTATAACACTTCTGTTTTACTAAAAGCAGGCCATATGAGTGAAACAATTCTTATCGATATTTTCTATAATAGAGAAACCGAGACCTTATTAGAATTACCATCAAAAAAGGTAATCACCAAAAACACACACGGCACAGGTTGTTCTTTATCTTCAGCTATTGCAGCCTTTTTAGCAAAAGGATATTCGCTACATGAAGCAGTAATTAATGGGAAAAAATATCTTGAAAAAGCCCTCATAAATAGTGCTAACTATACCCTTGGTAAAGGGCATGGTCCGCTCCATCATTTTTATGATTATTGGGAATAAATAAGCTTTTTATTTCACCTTATCCACAACTACTTTATAGGTAGGATCTTCTAAAACATTTACATCAATAATATCAACAGCATTTGCTAAAAGCTTAATACAATCTTTACTTAAATGTTTTAGATGTACTTTTTTTCCTATTTTTTTGTATCGTTCGGTAAGCTTATTCAAAGCCTCAATTCCAGACATATCTGCGACACGACTCTCTTTAAAATCTATAATAACCTCTTCAGGGTCATTTGGCACGTCAAACTTTTCGGTAAAAGCAGTTGTTGAACCAAAAAATAAAGGTCCGTATATCTCATATGTTTTCACTCCATTTTCATCAACACTCTTTCGAGCACGAATACGTTTTGCATTTTCCCATGAATAGGCTAAAGCTGAAATGATTACTCCTAATAAAACTGCTACCGCCAAATTATGAGTAATAGCGGTAATAAGTGTCACCAAAACCATTACGATTACATCTGAATTAGGCATTTTTCTAAAGGTTTTAAAGCTTGCCCATTCAAAAGTACCAATAGCTACCATGAACATTAATCCGACTAGAGCCGCCATCGGCAATTGTTCTATTAAACTAGAACCGAACATAATAAACACTAATAACATTACAGCAGCAGTAATTCCCGATAAACGTGCTCTAGCACCTGATGATGTATTAATTAAACTTTGTCCAATCATAGCACAACCACCCATACCTGATAAAAATCCCGATAGAATATTTGCTGTACCTTGCGCTACACATTCTTTATTTCCGCTACCTCTTGTATCGGTTATCTCATCAATAATATTCAAGGTCAAAAGGCTTTCAATTAAACCAACTCCCGCTACTATTGCTGCGAATGGAAAAATTATTTTAAACGTTTCTAGAGTAAACGGAATTTGAGGAATTGAAAGTGGAGGAAAACCACCTTTTATAGTTTCACCTTCATTCATAGTACCTGCAACGGTTAATGTATCAATATCTAAACCGATAACAATTGCCGAAACTACAACAATAGCTACTAAAGAAGACGGTACTGCTTTTGTTAATTTAGGCAAGCCCCAAATAATTAGCATGGTTAAAAGGGTAAGTCCAAGCATCATAAAAAATGCTGGCCATGCCAATAAATTTTCAGTTCCTTTTACATAAAAATTAGGAAACTGTGCCATAAAAATGATAATTGCGAGTCCGTTTACAAATCCAAACATCACTGGATGTGGTACTAGACGAATAAATTTACCTAATCGTAATACACCTGCTAAAATTTGCAAAACCCCCGCTATGATTACCGTAGCAAATACATAATTTAAAATGGTTTCGGGCTCAATGCCGGGAAATGTACGTTTCAATTCAAGAATTAATCCAATAAAAATTACTGCCACGGCACCAGTTGCGCCAGAAATCATTCCAGGGCGACCCCCGAATATTGAGGTTACTAAAGCCAAAACAAAAGCGGCATATAACCCAGTTAAAGGTGAAAAACCTGGTATTAATGCAAAGGCAATTGCCTCAGGAACTAAAGCCAAAGCAACTGTTAAACCCGATAATATTTCGGTCTTATAATCTACCTTCTGTTTAAAATCGAATAAATTCAAATACTTTTTCACATCATCATTTTAAGGGCGCAAAAATACTATTTTTCCTTTGGACAACTTGCATCTATCTGTATTATAACATTTTTGACAGTTAACAATACCCTTTTTTGATGATATATAAATTTCTTCTCGAAATAAATAGCACAAAAAAACCGCTGTAAGGTTTTATCCTTCCAACGGTTTCAACAACCAACCAACTAAAACTATTTTTATTCTTTCTTCTGCCTAGTAACATTCATTACTGGGTTTTTAACTTTTACTCTTTTCTTAGATGTTACATTGTTACCCGATTTTAAATATTGAATATACCCTCTACCTTTAAACTCGTAAGTAGTACCGCTATTAGGATGATACAACTCTATTGTACTCTCATTAATCACATATAACTCAAAATAATCATCTCCTATAAAATCATAGCTCAGCGTTATTGTTTTCAAAGAAGCGTCATTCGCAACATCGTAAACTTGATAATCACCATCAAAATCCCATTGCAGACTATTTATTCCTGTTCCTGGCGCATCAATTGATGACCTAAAGAAATTTCCATTATCTCCTGATAAAAATTGTAGGAAATTTTCACTATCAAAATCATTTATGGCTCCTTCTTGACTGGTATATATTTTTTCCCAAGCATCATACTCTTGCAAGAAATACTGAATATTGTCATAGAAAACCATATCGTAATCGAAATTATTACGCTGATATCCTTTTAAGAAATAAGAGGTGTCTGAATTTCTATCGTATAATTCTAAAGTTCTATTATTAATAACAAAAACATCCAATACCCAAAGACCGTCTGCGTCATGATTAATTTCAACCACGCCACGAATGCCATTATAAGCGCCTACATCGATCCCAAAACCATTACCATTTTTTCCAATGCCTGCAATATTATTATTGGCATACATAGTTCCGCTATCAAAGGATACCGTAAAAGCTCTTTGTAAAAAAGGAACCTCACCATTGCCTTTGGTTGCATTAATATCTACATACCATAATTCATTAGAAGCAAGTACTTGATTTACATTAAATGCAGGTTCATCAATTATGAAATCATCTTCTATGATTACTTCTGTATAACATGAAGAGGCTAGTAGTCCTAAGAATACAAATCCGAATAGTAATTTTATTTTCATAATCTAAATTTTTATGGTTGTTTATCTTAAAACAATTCTCGTGCCAAAAATTTTATTACACTGATTACCAATACTTTATGTTGCATTCATTTTTGTTAATTTTGCAAACAGCGAAAGTTTTTGGCAAATTTCTAAAGAATTGGCTACCTTACTTTTTTTTACATAATGGACTATGGATAGAGATTTAAAATTTGCGGTTTTAGGTGGTGGTAGTTGGGCAACAGCAATCGTAAAAATGTTGACAGAAAATGTGGATACTGTTCATTGGTTTATGAGAAATTCCGATGCGATAGAACATATAAGAACACAAGGCCACAACCCTAACTACCTAAGTTCTGTTGAATTTAATACAGCGCAGTTATCTTTAACCAATGATATTAATGAAGCGGTTAGTAGTGCTGATATTCTAATTTTTGTAATTCCTTCCGCATTTTTAGAAACTGAACTTGCCAATTTAACGGTATTCTTAAAAGACAAAACCATTTTCTCTGCTATTAAAGGTATTGTGCCAGAAACTGGGCTCATTGTAGGAGAACATATTCATGAAAAATACAATATCCCGTTTAATAATATTGGAGTAATTACAGGACCTTGTCATGCGGAAGAAGTGGCACTAGAGCGTTTATCGTATTTAACCATAGCCTGTGCAGATAAGAAAAAAGCAGAAATTGTAGCCGAGCATTTGAGCTGCGATTATATCAAAACCAAAATATCAGATGATATTATAGGCACCGAATATGCTGCGATGTTGAAAAATATTTATGCCATTGCTGCTGGAATTGCTCATGGCTTAGGCTATGGTGATAATTTCCAGAGTGTTTTAATGAGTAATGCTATTCGAGAAATGAAGAGGTACATTAAAAGGGTACATAGCATGAAACGCAATATAAATAACTCCGCTTATTTAGGCGATTTATTGGTGACCGGCTATTCTGTTTTTAGTCGCAATCGTATGTTCGGAAATATGATTGGAAAAGGCTACACTGTAAAAAGTGCCATGATGGAAATGAAAATGGTCGCCGAAGGATATTATGCTACCAAGAGTGCTTTTGAGCTTAATGATAAGCGTAAAAAAAGGTCGAAAACGCCTATTTTAGATGCGGTTTATCAAGTGTTGTACAATGATAAAAATGCCAAAAAGGTCTTTAAAGAGTTGACCGATAAGTTGGATTAGACTTATGATTTGGTGATTTTTAACCTCTATCTAGCGAAAAATTAGAATGCTCCTCCATTTCTTGTTCTAACGTTTCTCTATACACAGCAACCTCAGCATCATTTAGTTTAAAAACGGCTTTAAACTCCGCTAAAATAGGTTCTAGTAAATAGCGAATACTTTCAATATCAAAATACAAACGACCGGTTCTACGAATAAAGAAATCCATTGGGTTTTGTACCATTTCATAATCGATTCCGAATTTTAGTTCTGCTTTTGCTAAACGTACTTTTTTATCTTCATCTTTTAACTGGGCGTAGATGTCTAGAATAGTTTCCGTTTGTTTGCCATAGTTAGTCACTAAAAACCAAGCATGGTAGGTTTCAAATCCGTCTGGCTTTATACGCTCAGCAATGGCTGTAATATATTTCTTTACATGTTTGAACTTTTTAAATTCATTGCCACAAAGTGGAATTTTTTCTGTAAAACAGTCTTTCAATTCAATATCTTCTTCCTCTTCAAGTAGTTTTACCACTTTATCCACTACACGCTCTGCCATTTTACGATAGCCAGTTAATTTTCCTCCTGCAATACTGATTAAGCCAGTATCAGAAGTGAAAATTTCATCTTTTCGCGAAAGCTCGGATGCAGATTTTCCCTCTTCATGAATTAAAGGTCGTAATCCTGCCCATGAAGAAACAATATCGTCCAAACTTAATTCTATGGAAGGAAACATATTATTTACAGCAGAAATGAGATACATAGCATCTGCCAAATCTGTTTTCACATGATCTTTATCTTCAGCAAAGTTAGTATCGGTTGTACCCACATACGTAATTTTTCCACGCGGTATAGCAAACATCATACGACCATCTGGAATATCAAAATAAACGGATTGCTTTACTGGTAATTTCTCATAAGGAAAAACCAAATGCACCCCTTTGGTCAAATGCAAACGTTTTCCTTTTTTTGAGTTGTTTACACCCCTTAATTCATCAACCCAAGGGCCAGCAGCACTAATGACATGTTTTGAGTTTATACTGAATTCTTGTCCTGAAATACTGTCTTTTACTTTTACCCCCGAAATTTTATTGGCGGTATACTTAAAATCTGTTACGGCAATATAATTAATTGGTAACGCACTATATTGCAGACTGGTTTTTATGTTTTCTAGCGTCAGGCGTGCATCATCAGTTCGGTATTCTGCATAATATCCCGCCCCATTTAAGATTTTTTTTGGCAATAATGGCTCTAACTTAAGTGCTTCTTTTTTCTCTAGCATTCTGCGCTTATCATCACCCGTAACCTGGGCTAAAATATCATACACTTTAAGACCGATAGAGGTCAGCCATTTACCATAAGACCCATTTTCAATTAATGGCAACAACATTTTTTCTGGCAAAACTAAGTGAGGGGCTAATTTGTGAACGATAGCCCGTTCTGAACCCACTTCTTTTACCAACCAAAAATCGAATTGTTTTAAATACCTTAGTCCCCCATGTATTAATTTAGTGGATTTACTACTGGTGCCTGACGCAAAATCATTCTTCTCTACCAAGGCGACTTTCAGCCCTCTTGAGGCTGCATCTAAGGCAATACCTCCACCTGTAATTCCCCCACCAATAACTACTAAGTCAAATTTTTGACTCCTTAACTTTTCAATAGTATTTTTTCTGTTGAGATTCGAAAATTGAATGTTTTGCATTGTTTTAATTTTGGGGTAATTACTCAAAGATAACAGATTGAAATCCTATTTCAAACAGATGAAACTAATCTATAGTAATTATAATACTGGTTTCGTTACCTAGGGCATCAATTACTGAAACGGTATGAATCCCAGCATCAGGGAGAATCGCAATTTCATGAAAATCTGTAGTTTCTTTTAAAAAAATACGATCTAAATACCAAAACACTTTTGTTTCGGGTTTCACATGTACCAACTTAAGAACGAGTTCATTTTTTTTACCTTCAAAATTCTTGGCTAATATTATTTTACTGCCATCTTTTGGATAAATAAATTCCATTGTTGGAGTATCTAGAGGTATACAATCACTCCGAAAAGGCGGCAATACTTTATAGGTAGGATGTGTTTTCTTATAATAAAACTCCATTAATGGTGGCAAAACAAACCATGCTACTGCAACTGTTTGCGATAAATCTTCACAAGAAGAATTTACTCTAAACTGCTTATTTTTATCTAAATGAATTATTTTATGAAAGTTACAAGCCCTTATATAATTCCGCTTATTCGGAATACTAATTGTTTTTCTTGGACATATTTCAGAGGCTAAATAACCACTTTCAATGCATACTTCAACTTCTGTAAATTCATCTAAAGGTTTTGAAAACCAAGCAGATTTTGGCAACACATCAAAAACATCAAATAAAATTGGTGCTGCACTTGAAACTCCAGTAACATTTGGTCTGCCCTCTCCATCGGCATTGCCAACCCAAACGCCCACGACATAATCTGTAGTGATGCCAATCGCCCAAGCATCTTTATTGCCAAAACTGGTTCCTGTTTTCCAAGCAATTTCTTTACTAGAATCAAAAAACTCCCAAGATTCGCTCCCTTCTGGCCGGTTTACCTCTTTCATGGCTTCAAAAGTTAAATAAATACTCCCTGCATCATAAACTATTTTTTCGGTTGATTTAACACCAAAATCTATGGTGCTATTCTGAACCCAAATGGGCTCTGTGAATTCATTTTTAAAATATTCGCTTGAAGACGTATTAAAATGATTTACTGTTGAAACCAAATTCGCATACGTCTTGGATAAATCCCACAAGTTACTTTCAGCTCCACCAAGAATAAGTGTAAGTCCATAATGGTCCGCAGGTTTATTTAATCCCCCCAATTCAAAAAAGTCTAATTGATCTCGGAATTTTTCCAATCCATACGATTGTAATAACCGAACAGCAGGAATATTTAATGATCGGGCTAATGCTTTTTTAGCCTGAATTCCTCCACTGTAATCCTCATTAAAATTCTCGGGAGTATACCCGGCAATTTGGGTTGGAATATCTGGAACTAACATATCGGGCAACAATTCTCCTGCATCTAACATCGCGGCATACAATAAAGGTTTTAATACGCTACCAGTACTCCTATTCGCTTTAACCATATCTACATCTTTCTCATGGAATTTATCTGTTGGCGTATTACCAACATAGGCGAGCACTTTTCTGGTTTTAACATCTAAAACCAAAACCGCGGCATTGTATACTTGATTTTGCTTTAGAGCTTTATAGTGTTTTTCTACAAGAGCATTTACACGCTGTTGTAAATTTTGATCGATTGAACTTTGAATTCGCTCTCCTTTTTTACTTTTAGACACCTGTTGCACCAAATGGGGTGCTAGATTTGGCAAAGCATAAGGTTTTTGTGGTAACCGTTCCAGTAATGCCAATTCAAAAGTAGTTTTATCAATTAATTTTTCTACATAAAGCTTTTTTAGCAAGCGATTTCTTTTTACTAAAAGCTTGGATTGATTTTTTCCTGGATAAATTAGACTCGGAGCATTTGGCAATACTGCTAACGTTGCCGATTCTGCCCATGAAAGTTGATGTGGAAGCAATCCAAAATAACGCCATGCCGCAACTTCTAAACCAACAACATTACCACCATATGGAGCATGACTGGCATATAATTTTAAAATGTCTTCTTTGGAATAGCGAAGCTCTAAGCGAGTTGCTAAAATTAATTCTATAAATTTTTCTCCGTAAGATCTTTTTTGTTGATCCCTAGAAAGTCGAATAACTTGTTGTGTAATCGTACTCCCTCCACGAACAGTTTTTCCAACGGCGATATTGGCTCCAATGGCTTTAACCATAGAGACAGGATTAAAGCCAGGGTGCTTATAAAAATAAGCATCTTCAAATTTTAATACACAGGTTTTAAATTTATCAGGCACACTATCCACAACAGGAAATCGCCATTGGCCATCATCAGCAATTTTTGCTCCCAGTAATAAACCTTGCCGACTTTCCAATACAGTAGCAGTAGGAACATCAAAAAGTTCTTTGGGAAGACAGAAGTAATATGAAACTAAAAGTATCGCTAAAATTGATAGCTTTTTAGGATGCTTTTTCAAAAAATTTAAAATTATCATTTAGTAAATTCATCATCTCTTTCTATTAGATAAACTCCTACTTTGCTCCACGTGTGCAAATAAATAATCCGTATGAAACACTATTAAAGTAGATACTTTAACTCCAATAGCCATAATTGATGCATATAATGGCCGAGAAAGGTGTTTATAAGCGTATGCCTACGCCATATTAAATATCCCCTAAATCGAGGGAATAAAACACACTTTAATTTATATACGCTATATCAACAAAATAACTAACGATAGCTTCTTTCATTAAAATTGATTGCTCTCCTGCTTTTAGTGGTGGTAATTCTTCTTTAACCGTATAATGTGGCCAACCATCTTCATCAAAATAATCAAATGTATAAAATCCATAAGGTTCTAATAATCTACATATCGCAATATGCATCAAATCTAACTTTTCATCTTTCTTATAGGTTCTATGGTATTTTCCTAATTCTTGAATGCCAACCAAATAAATAATAGCATCTAACTCTAATGGATCTCCATCCGCAAATTGTGAGGATAGTTTTTCAACCAATAAACCCCATCGTTCTTTTAATTGTATATCTCTTGACATTATTTTTATTTTTACCCCTTTAAAGCTCCTTAATATTCAACGCTTTCTAATTTAAGACACATTCAACTCTTTTATAAAAAGAAGTATTCAAGGGTACTATTTAAATCTTTTCAAAGGTACAAATCAAAGTTCTATATTTGCTTCAAAGAGTGCAATATGAGTTTTTTAGATATCATTTTAGGTTTATTATTACTTTGGGGTTTATATAAAGGCCTAAAAAATGGCTTATTTGTAGAACTAGCTTCTTTGGTTGCTTTAATAGCCGGAATTTATGGTGCTATCCATTTTTCATATTTCGCAGGAGATTATTTAGCAGAACATATGCAATGGGATGAGCAGTATATGAACATTTCGTCTTTTGTCATCACCTTTATAGTCATTGTCATAGTTGTCCATTTAGCTGGAAAACTCTTAACTAAAATTGCAGATTTTGCAATGCTGGGACTTTTAAATAAAATTGCTGGAGGTATTTTTGGCGCCATAAAAGTAGCGATAATTCTAGGTGCTGTCCTCATCTTTTTTGATGGTATGAATAATTCCTTCAACTTTATAAATAAAGAAACTAAAGAAGAATCTAAACTCTATGAACCTATAAAAGAAATTGGTTCATTTATATTTAGTAGGGTAATTCTTACAAATAATGAGGAAAATTTAGATTAAAATAAAATAATTTCCCAAACAATTCGTTTATTTTAGATAAGAGAATTCCGCTTTAGCGATACTATAAAGCTGATTTGAAAGAATTTAAGAGCATTTGAACGTAACTTTTATATTTACAAGAAGGGCTCTTTTATATTTGAACAAAGATTTTAAATAAAAATAAACGATTTGAACAGCTTAAAAGCCTCCCCACTTTACAAAGAAGCCTTTAATGAACTTAATTACCCCTTTGGCAATTATTTTTTATTTGAGGGTTTTATAGTTGCCGAAATTAAGGAAGACATTGTTTACAATTGGGAAAACCACGGTAAGTTAGTAGCAGAAGATGTTTCTAATTTATACGACCATAATGGAAAAGACTTAATTTATATTACCAATAGAATCAATAATTATTCTGTTAAACCAACAGATTGGATTAAATTTTACAAGCATCATTATAACCTTAAAGCGTATGCTATTGTAAGTTATTCTGAAAAAGGAATCAAAAATGCCATCCTCGAAAAACTCTTTATGAGTACAAAAATAAACAGGTTTATTTCTTTGGATAGTGCTATTGAATGGGCTAAAAAAGAAAGAGAAGTTAAAGAATCTGCTTAATAAGAAGTCGCTAAATAATTAAAACTAATAAGCCCAAATTCTTCAAAAGAATTTGGGCTTATTAGTTTTAATTATTTCTTGCTATTGGGTAACTTTTATCCACTGTCCTTTGGTTCTTGCCATATAATCATTATCATACATTGCCTCTACCTGAACTCCAGGCAAATAATAGGTGCCCAAATACGATGCGTTTAATAGAATTCTGAACGTTTTGGTCTCGTTCTTTTTCATATCAAAATAGAAATTAGCACGATCATCACGCAAGTCTGTATAGGTAACATCATTTTGCACAAAATCTCCAAAATCTGTAAATCGAGTATTTACAATTTCCCATCCACTAGGGAAAATTTGTGTAAGTGCCATGTTTTTAATAGCACTCCCTGTTGTGTTTGTTAAGACAACTTCTGCAACAAAATCTGTACCTTGACTTATGCTAGTAATATTGAGTAGAGAACCATCACGCCCTTTAAATGTTGATTGAACTGAAAGATTGCGCTGGATTGCTTTCTCTTCTCCTACGGGCAATATTCCGTTGTTACTAATACTCACATATAAAATATTACTTTCTAAATTATTTATCTCCAACGTATTGCTTCCCTCATTCATCTCAAGAGGCCTGTTTGCCAATGTTTTATTGGTGCTTACATTTTCTGATTTTTTGTTCAGCACAACTGAAGCCTTAATTCCTTTTCCTCCTACCATTTCGGCAAATTTACCCATAGCTAATAAGCTATATGATGTGCTTTGCGTACTCATCCATTTTTGCTCTTTTAAACTAGCCGCTATAGTTTTGGCAAGTTCTTGAGCCTTTATTTTATTTTTTAATAGTATATAAGTTTCTAAAGCCATTGCCCTATTTCTTTCAGATGAACCATAGGTGTAATAGTTGTACTTATAAGTATCAAAATCTATTTTAGCGGTGTTTATAATTTGTTGTGCTACAGTAGTTTGGCCGATTAAGCCATATGAAGCGGCTAATCTAAATTTTGCTTCGTTTGATATGCCATTTGTTTCCCGCAATCGATTCATAGAAGCAACATCTGCATTACCAGAAAGTGCCAATGTATACAAACGATACGCTTGTGCTAAATCCGAATTATTCGTGCTAGCCCGCCATTGTTTCGCGACATTTTGTTGGTATTTTACCCAATTAGATTTAAACCCAATTGGCAAAACGTAACCCTTATTCTCCGCTTCCAATAAAAAATGTCCTGCATAAGTAGTTCCCCAATCATCGGTATTATTTAGTCCCGGCCAATACGAAAACCCTCCATTAGGCCTTTGAAAATTTCCTAAACGCTTAATTGCATTTTCAATATTTTTCTGTGTCTCTTTGCTCTTTGTAGACGTTAAATCAAAAATATCATTCAAATACAATTGAGGAAAAGCTGCCGAAGTAGTTTGCTCTACGCAACCATGAGGATATCTAATTAAATATTGCATTCTACCATTAAAACGCATCGGTGGCAATGTTGAAAATTCTATTTGTGCGGTATTACTACCAGAAATTCCAAAGGTTTGCAGCTCGATAGTTTTGCTACTATTTGCATCCAATATCAAATCTTTAATTTCGGTGGTCATGGGGTTTGGATTTACTATATCAATTGGTATTTCAAAAGAAGCTGTTTCTCCTCCACCAGAAGCTTCAACAATTACTTTTCCTATTCCCTTAAAATCGGCAACATTTAAATCAAAATACACCATTTTTTCGTCTGGCTCATTAAATGTTAATGATTGTGTTGCTTCTCCTAAAATTGTAAATGCTTTATCTCGCTTTATTCTTACGGTTACATTTTTAACCTTTTTTTCCATTGCAAAAACAGTAACCGGTAGCGTAACTTTTTCACCTGGTGATATTTTTCGTGGTAAGGAAGCTAAAATCATTAATGGCTTACGAACTGGTGTTGTTTTCTCCACCATCCCGTATGCTTCTTTCTCAGCATTACCAGCGACAACCATTGTCCGAACAGAACCAACATATTTCGGAATAGCAACGGTATGTGATTTTGTCTCCCCTGCTTTTAATGTAAACGGACCTAAATGCACAACCATAGGTTCAAACCTATTAGCCTTTTTGTTTTTGGCGCCTGCTAATTCATCATCTCCACCAATGGCAAAAACTTGATTTATTTTGCCGCCAAATGCCCCTATGACATCATCATAAACATCCCATGTTTTTACTCCCAAAGCCTCTTTTGCGTAAAACGTATTCCAAGCATCCGGTGTTTTAAAACGTGTTAAATCTAAAAGTCCTTCATCTACGATTGCAATAGAATACGTCATTGCTTTTTTATGCTTTTCGCTCACCTTAACTGTGATACTTTCTTCGGGTCTTAACACATCAGGCATTGAAACTTGTGGCGCTAACTTGGTTTCTGGATTTTCAACACCAATACCAACCACACCATAAAGTCGAATTGGCGAATCGTTCAAAGTAGAAGCATGTGGTTGTAATAACGAAATATTAATATAAATATTAGGTGTAAATAAATTTGTAATAGGAAGTTGAAACTTAGTTTCTCCTTTTGTAGTCTCTACCCATAAAGACTCTAAAACTTCACTACCGTTTTCAACCGTAACCAATGCTCTTCCGCCTACTGAACTAGGAAGTGTAACGGTGGCTTTATCGCCAACATTATAGGTTTCCTTATCTGTAGAAAACAATAACATGGTCGCTGCTGATGGATCATTTTTACGAGATTTTCCAGCCCATCCTGGCCAATCTATATAGACAATTTTACCAGTAGCATGACCGCCATTTTCATCTTCAACACGCACTAAATATCTACCCCAGTCTGGATATTTTAATTCAAAATTAAATGTGCCTTTGCCATTAGTTCCGGTAGTTATTTTTTCTTCAAAAACTTTCTCCCTATATTCACTACTGCTATAGGATGATAAGTTATTGGCAGAATTATCCCACCACCATCTCCAACTTACTTTATGAACTGATACTTTTAAATTCTTAACCGCTTTAGGATTACCATTTTCATTAACAGTAACAACTTCAAATTGATGTTTTACATCCGTCAATAACATCCCTCTATTCTTATCCCCTTTTGGCGCATTTAGCCCAACATAAGTCTCAAAAGGAGAGTATGGTTTCGTAAATACATCAGTACTAAAATCACCGCCGTTTTCATATACTTTGGTAATGAAAGCGGCATTCAGCATACCAGGAGCATTCCCTTTTAATTGCGGGTTTATACTAAAAACAGCTTTGCCATCAGCATCTATTGTTCCATCAAAAACCACCTGGTCTTCAGTAGAAAATCTACGAGTTGGATCATCAAAAATATACCCCGGAAAATTTTTAAATGATGTGGTTCTAGGGTTAAATTTTGCTGTAATGTCTGCCTTCAAATTTTTAGCAATTGCTCCATGCAACCATTTTACTTCCATTTCGCCCTTAATAGGTTTTGAACCATCAAGAATTTCAGTATCAAATTCGGTTTTAATTTTTAACCTATTTGGTTTTATAGTTTCAATCTTAATTGTTTTTGTAAAAGAAGCTCCACCAACAGAAACTTTTGCTAACCAATTACCTGTTGGAGCAGTTTCATCAGTCTTTAAATCAAAGTGATAAAAATTATCTAATCCGTTTACTTTTACTTCCCGATAAACCACTTTATTATAAGGATCTATCAATTCTAATTTTACAGGATGATTAGCCGGTAGTTTATTTGCGTTATCATTTAACATAAATGATAAATATATATGGTCACCAGGTCTCCAAACACCACGTTCCCCGAAGATAAATCCTTTAATCCCTTTTTGTAATTGAACTCCAGAAACATCAAACTTACTTACGGAAAGTACATTTCCATCGTTAATTTTTACATAGGTTTTTTGTCCATTATTTTCTGCAACAGCAAAATAGGCTTGATTATTTTCTGCATCAAAAATTGAGGTTCCTTTAGCATCTGTAGTGACCGAGCCAACGACTTGTTGTTGATAATTGTAAAATATTACTTTTGCACCTGCAATTGGAGCGGTAGTAAGAATATCATTCACAGCAATAAAATAACTTTGGTTTACTCCCTTCTTAATAGTAACCCCAATGTCGGTTGCTAAAACATTAACACTAATCTTTTTATTATAATAATAGGATGTATGACAGGGATTCTCTCGTTCATTCCAGTCATAATTATAGTCATAATCATCGTAATAGTCTTCAACCCCATCCCATGAACTATTTTCAGATGCTACATCATAATTCTCGACAATTTCCTCCGAAACTTCAAAATTGGCCGATTCACATTTATAACTACTATAAGAAGGTTTATATGAAAACTCAACGCTATAAATAGCTCCTTTTTCTGGAGTTATGATTGACTTTAAATCTAAAGCATGAGCTGCCCATTTACCATTATTTGCGGATAAATTATTTTGCAACTCTAGCTTTTTTAGAGCGACAGGCCTTGCAACCTGTTTCAAACTATAATTACCATTAAGATTATTGTTTTGTAAAAATTGTAACACATTATTTTGATAAATACGTAAAACCGTTACATCTACGTACTTCAGATTCACCGCTTCAAAGTTTATTTTTAAATTAGTGGATGAAGGTAAAATCGATCCGTTGGAAAGCAATCTAACTTCTGGCTTAATTTGCTCAAAAGCAATACGGTCTTCAAATTTACTTTTAAGCTTATGTCCCTCTGCGCTTTCGATACCATCAAAAACCTCCAATAAAGCAGTACCATTAATTTCAACAGACGGATAAACTTTTAACGTATTGCCTTCAACACTAAATTTTAAATTATTATCCCCTTCTAAAACAATGAGACCTTTTAAATTTTGTCCTTTTTTTAAAGGGTCGGAAAAATTAACTAATAACAAAGGTTTTTCAGTATTCTCCACAACAACATCTAGTACTGAAAAATTATTCTTTCCAGGAATCATTATAGTATTTTCTCCTATGCTACTTATTTCATATGGTGTACCATCCCATGATATTTCCAAGGGCGTATCATCATCAAATCGTTGGATACTATCAATTTTAAATTGAAATAACGTACCTTCTTTTACAGCATCATCGAACTTTACTTTTAGCTCTTTGTCTTTTTGCTTTGCCTTAATTAATTGTTTTGCAATAGCCAACGTAAGAACATCTGCACTGCGTAACTGACCCTCTATATATTGACTGTTTTTAGAATAAGACTGCAAAGCGTTGGTATAAATATTGAATTGCTGTTCTAGGGTTTTCACAGAAAACGTAAGCGATTTTAATTCTTTAGGAAGATTCTTTATGATGTCTTCTAATTGTAATGTAAAACTATATACTGTATTTTGGTTAAAGCCATTTTCCGGAATAAAGGCTATTGTTCTCTGATCTAGTGCTATTACTTTTCCTTTGACTTTCGGAGTAACTTCCAAAAGGTGTTCATCAAGAAGATCACCATTATTCCATGACTCAATTGGCGATTTTAAAACAACGCGTGCATCATTTGTTGAAGAAATGATCCCATGAGTTACCTCAGCTACATATTCTTGATACTTATTAATATTGTCAGATTGGTTTTCAACTGTACTTACTTTCTCTTTACAGCCAATTAAACATAAGAACACTAAAGCTAAGGATGATAATTGAAGTCGCATGGATTGGTTTTTTATATACGTAAATATAATAGGTTTATTATAATGAAAACCACCTGTTTACCGTGAATTTCAGTTCACTCCTAATGGGTTTCTGAAATTAAAATTAACTTAGAAAGGTTGAATTATGACTATAACAGCGAAAATTTAATGTAAGATTAAAGCCATTTATCAAAAAATACACACTGTTTATCGAAAAAAAATACACTTTATATAGTTTGTCTTATGATTTTTTTTAATCTTACAGTATTGATTTACGAGAATCAAGAGATCACTAGAAATCCCCATTTTCTTCTCTTTCCTACTTACAAATAGAACGCAATATGAAAATGAGACTGCATTATGCATTCTTGGTTTTATTTGTATTGATAATTAGCTCTTGTAACAAAGAGGTATTAGAAAATACAGTAACAGTAGAATCTGAGAACGCAATCACGGTAGAGAAAGAGTTATTGGCAATCGTTAATAATCACAGAACATCAAAGGGCTATGGGCCATTAACATATAATGCTATTGCATACAAGTATGCAAATATTCACACAGATTATATGATTTCAAAAGGAAGTATTAATCATGATAATTTTAGCTCAAGAGCTTCGTCTGTTTCCGCAGAAGTAAATGCATCTTCTGTGTCTGAGAATGTTGCAAGAAATTATGTTACAGCTGCTAAAGTTTTGGAAAACTGGCTCAATAGTTCTGAACACCGAAAAGCAATTGAAGGTGATTTTACACATACTGCTGTAAGTGTTAAAAAAGATCAAAACGGAAACTTTTATTTTACGCAATTATTTTACAAATAGGAATCTGGTATTTTAGGGTTGGCCTTTTTGTTTAGCTTCTGATCAATTTTTAAAGAAATTGATTTTAATCGATACTTTCTTACACTTCTTCTAACATCGGTTTTTAATTGCTCGATAAAACGATCTTTAATCAAGTTAAGATGCCATATTTCTGATGAAATGCATCTTTTTTAGATGAAATACGATGTATTTTCCTACATATTACCATTGCTCTGATTACTACTACAACTTACCGAATATTTACATAATAATGTCTTAAAATAGTTCAAAACGGGAAGCACATTTTATGTTTGCAGTATTAAAATCCCCCAAAACCAATTAAAATGAAATTAGGTTTCGCATTTTTCACTTTACTGTTTATAAGTTTAACATCGTGTAGTACAGAACCTTTATCAGATACTATTCTACTAGAAAATAGTTTAGACTTCATCGAAGCGAGTCCAGTAATTGCCAATTCTAATGAAGCAGAGTTTGCAACCTCCAATGAATCAGAGCTATTTCAAATCATAAATAATCATCGAATATCAATCGGAAAAAATAGTCTTGAATTTAATTCGGATACTTATTTAGCAGCAGAGGAACACAATGATTACATGATTGCTATGGGAGAAATTAGCCATGATAATTTTAGCAACCGAGCTGCTAAACTTGCTCGCATAACAAAAGCCAAAATCGTTTCGGAAAACGTTGCCAAAGATTTCTCAACGAATGAATCGGCTTTTAAAGCTTGGTTAGAGAGCCCGATACATAGGAAAAACATAGAAGGAAATTTTACACATTCTGCAATAAAAATAAAACAAGATGCAAATGGCATTTTTTATTTCACACAAATTTTTTACAACTAAAAAACAGTCTTAAGTAAATTCCTCCGAGGTTAACCTCCGTGTATTTAATGTTCAAGAATAATAAAAGAAGCCTAGTATTTATATTAGGCTTCTTTTATTATGAAGTAATATGTCAGTAGTTTTTTTTAACTTTCGTCAAAACTAAATCATGGCGATAGCACCTCCTTTTAATCTCAATAAATGGATTTCAGAAAATAGAGATTCATTAAAGCCCCCTGTCGGAAATAAAAATTTATATAAAGATGCTGACGACTATATCGTTATGGTCGTTGCAGGGCCTAATGCTCGTAAAGATTACCATTACAATGAAACCGAAGAATTATTCTATCAATTAGAAGGTCATATAGAGGTTCATATTCAAGAAGATGGCATTAAGAAAACTATGCGACTTGGTCCAGGAGATATGTATTTACACCCTGCGAAAATACCCCATTCTCCTGTCCGTCATGAAAATTCAATTGGTTTGGTTATCGAGCGAAAAAGAAACCACATGAATGTTGATGATGGGTTGCTTTGGTTCTGTGACAATTGCAACCATAAACTATATGAGGCCTATTTTACTTTGAATGATATTGAAAAAGATTTCTTAGCTCATTTTAAGTATTTTTATAATTCTAAAGAACTACGTACCTGTTCTAATTGTGGAACTGTTATGCCTGTGGATGAACGATTTATTGCAAAAAACTAAATTATGGGTATTATACTTAAAATAGTTATCGGATTAATAGCTTTTTTACATCTTTACTTTCTATGGTTTGAAATGTTTGCATGGACAACCAAAGGGCGAAAAGTATTTAAAAAATTTCCCCAAGAATTATTTGAGCCCACAAAATCAATGGCTGCAAATCAAGGTTTATACAACGGCTTTTTAGCAGCTGGACTTATTTGGACTTTTTTTATCACAAATCTGGAATGGAAAAATAATATTTCTTTGTTTTTTTTAAGCTGTATTGCTGTAGCAGGAATTTATGGTGCACTTTCGGTAGAGCGGAAAATATTTTTTATTCAGGCAGTACCAGCACTTATCGCTATTGCCCTAATCATTATATAATTAATTCCCGTTCTGATTTACAATTGAACACTTAATATTTGTAACTTTGAAATAAATATAACAAAAGTTAAACAAAAAGTTATAAAATGTCAAAAATAGCAGCAAATTTCGGTATTAATGATGCTTTAAGAGTATTGGGTGTAAAGGAAATTAATAATGGTACATCTACTGGATCAATGAATTTTGGATCAGGAGAAGAACTTTCATCATATTCACCCGTTGATGGGGCTTTAATTGCTAAAGTAAAAACTACTTCAAAAGCAGACTATGACAATGTTATGAGTTCTGCTACTTCCGCCTTTCAAACATGGCGCACAAAACCAGCTCCTTTACGTGGAGAAATTGTACGACAATTTGGAGATAAACTAAGAGAGTACAAAGAACCATTAGGAAAATTGGTCTCTTATGAAATGGGTAAATCATATCAAGAAGGATTAGGTGAAGTTCAAGAAATGATTGATATCTGTGATTTTGCGGTTGGCTTATCTAGACAATTACATGGTCTTACTATGCATTCAGAAAGACCGGGGCATAGAATGTACGAACAATACCACCCTTTAGGAGTTGTTGGTATAATTTCTGCTTTTAATTTCCCTGTTGCTGTTTGGGCATGGAACACTGCTTTAGCTTGGATTTGTGGTGATGTTTGTATTTGGAAACCTTCAGAAAAAACTCCTTTATGTGGTATTGCCTGTCAAAATATAGCTGCAGAAGTTCTTAAGGCTAATAACTTACCTGAAGGTATTTCCTGTTTAATAAACGGCGATTACAAAGTTGGTGAAATGATGACTACAGATAATCGTATTCCATTAATTTCTGCGACTGGATCCACTAGAATGGGTAAAATTGTTGCTCAAACAGTTGCTGCGCGTTTAGGAAAATCACTTTTAGAACTCGGTGGAAATAATGCTATAATAGTTACCCCTGATGCCGATATTAAAATGACCGTTATTGGTGCCGTTTTTGGAGCTGTTGGAACTGCAGGGCAACGGTGTACTTCCACACGTCGATTAATTATCCATGAATCTATTTATGATCAAGTTAAAAATGCTGTAGTTGATGCTTATAAACAACTAAGAATAGGGAACCCTTTAGATGAAAACAATCATGTAGGACCGCTAATTGACAAAGGTGCAGTATCCATGTATCAAAATGCCTTAGAACAAGTGATCAAAGAAGGTGGCGAAATCATTGTTGAAGGAGGTGTTCTAACAGGAGAGGGTTATGAAAGCGGTTGTTATGTAAAACCGGCAATTGCAGAAGCTGAAAATTCTTTTAAAATCGTACAGCATGAAACATTTGCTCCTGTACTTTATTTATTAAAATATACGGGAGAAGTTACCAATGCCATTGACACTCAAAATAATGTGGCACAAGGCTTATCTTCTGCTATAATGACAAACAATTTAAGAGAAGCAGAGCTTTTTCTTTCGGTAAATGGTAGCGATTGTGGAATAGCAAATGTAAATATTGGAACCTCTGGAGCTGAAATCGGTGGTGCATTTGGCGGTGAAAAAGAAACTGGAGGAGGAAGAGAATCTGGATCTGACGCTTGGAAAGTTTATATGAGAAGACAAACAAATACCATTAACTATACGACCGAATTACCATTAGCACAAGGAATAAAATTCGACCTATAATTCAAAAAACCCACGATACAAGTACTATTTGTATTTGTATCGTGGGTATTAACTAACTAAATCAAAAACATATAATTCTAACTATTTTATTGAGATTCCCTTAGATCTTTTTCTAAGGGAATTTTTTTGTTTTATTAAGATTAAATTAAAAACCCTCATTTCAATGCCGGAGCTTTGTCGGGAGAAATAAGGGTTGATGAATGTTTTACATATCAAATATGGTTTAAAAAAGAAAACTGTTATAGTAATTTTATATAAATGGTAAGAAATACTGTATAAATAGAAATTTGAGCTTCTTTTTTTTAATTATTTGTGTTCATAACATATATAGTATCTATTTGATAATGAATATTTAATGTCTAAATATTTAACATTTTAACGTTTTTTTTAATACTTTGCTGTTAATAACACTAAATCCCTATTAACAATGACAAAAAAAACAACTTATTTGTTAGGAATTCTCCTTACCATTCTAGCAGGAACCTACTTCTTTATCAAATGTTGTAGCTCTTGCGGCATAGCAGTGAAAGAAGAAGTAATGTCCGATGATACGATTATTATAACCGAAGAAATTCCTGAAACAACGGCTTATCCATTTTCATTCAGTGACGGTGATTATTCCTATAATGTAAATGACAATTTTAATTTTAATATGTCTTCTTCGTCTATTTTAAGACCAATATCCCAACAAATTGACGAAGGTGTTATTAGCTTAAAATCTTATTTATCTGAAAACACGGGTAAGGTTTTGAATTTAACAGGATATTATAAAAGTGATGAAGCCAATAAATCTGCATTTCCAAATTTAGGCTTAGCAAGAGCTAATGCTGTAAAAAACTATTTAGTTGAAAAAGGAATTCATTCTTCCGCCTTAAATATTTCAGGCACACTAAAAGATGATATGATTAGTTCTCCAGAAAATGTTTTTCTCGGCCCTATAGCCTATAATTTGACAGGGGAGACAGGAGACTTAGAAGCAGAACTCAAATCACTATATGACAAAATAAAAGCTGATCCTTTAGTACTACACTTTGAAACTGGAGAAACGGCAATAGATTTATCAATAGCGCAACGACAAAAAATTGCAGCCATTTCAAGATATCTTGACAAGGTTGAAAATGCTACTTGTAGTGCAATAGGCCATACCGATAGTCAAGGTAATAGAGCTACAAATATTAGGCTTGGCCAAGAAAGAGCTGATTTTGCAAAATCATATTTAATAAGTAATGGTATTTCAGCAGCTAAAATAATAGCATCATCAAAGGGTCCTGATGCACCTATAGCCAGCAATACAACTGAAGAAGGTCGTAGTCAAAATAGAAGAACAGTAGTGACTTTAAATTAAATATAACTAATCAATAAATACATAAAACAATGAACTTTGAAAATTTAAATATTTGGTGTTGGATTATCCCAGCTTTGGTAGGTATCATATGCGGAATTCTAGGTTATCTTTTAGGGAAATCTGGTGGTACAACAATCGATAATTCGGCAGAATTAAAATTGTGCCATGAAAAGAATACGAGATTAGAAGCTGATTTAGCAGCATGTAAAAAGAAAATAGTAGCACCTGCTGCTCCTAAGACACCAGCATCTGCTCCTGTCTCATCTTTTGCAGCACCTACAGCATCCGCAAAAGTTGCTGGTATTGCTTTTGATGCCGCTGCCGCTAAAGCTGCATTTGGAAAAACAGTTAAGCAAGACGATTTGAAACTAGTTGAAGGAATTGGTCCAAAAATAGAAGGTATGTTCAAAGATGCTGGTATTAAAACATGGAAGGCACTTTCTAATGCATCTGTTGCTGAATGTCAAAAAGTACTTGATGGTGGCGGCAATAGATATAAAATTCATGATCCTGCATCATGGCCTATGCAAGCAAAAATGTGCTATGAAGGGAAGTGGGCAAACCTCTCAAAATGGCAAGATGAACATAAAGCGGGTAAATTATAATACGCCACTCTTTTTAAAATCAAAAGTCCTGAATAAAATTTTATTCAGGACTTTTTAATTTGTGTTTATTTTTATAATCTTCCGTTAGCTTCTACCCATTTAAAATGATAATCATCTTCAGGAAATTTCATTCGAGTGGCAATACGCTCTAATCGTTCTGGTAATTTCATTAAATAATCTCTTGCTCTTTCTGCATCATCATTTAAGCTTCGAATAGAATCTAGTTCCCAATACGCATTCAATTTTCTTAAAATATCTATATAATCCAAAGCTGTGTAAACTCCTAAACGCTGCGCACAGTTCGAAAAATTCTCAAATGCTGCTCCTATACTACCACCAGACTCACGTAAAAAATGTGCCGGCATAACAATTTTCTTCTTCATCATATCAGCAAAGGCTAACATCATTTGGTTTGGGTCATGTTCAAAAATAGATTTTACAAATTCTCTATACGCCAAATGGTGACGCATTTCATCACCAGCAATTATGGTACACATTTTTCCCAAAAGAACATTTCCTCCTTTTTTCGCCATTTGACCCACTCTTTTATGAGAAATATTGGTAGCCAATTCTTGAAATGAAGTGTAAACAAAGTTTTTATAAGGATCTCTATCTGTACCAATATCAAATCCATCCGCAATAAGATGCTGCGTAGTGATTTCAACTTCTCTCATATTTACCCTTCCAGATAGGTACAAGTATTTATTAAGCACATCACCATGTCTATTCTCCTCTGCAGTCCAATGACGTACCCATTTAGACCAGCCATTTTTATTTTCACCATGCTGATCAACACCTTCCACATCCATCAACCAAGATTCATAGGTAGGTAAGGCTTCTTCGGTTATCGTATCTGCAACCATCGTTACCCAAAAATCATAACCTAATTCTTTAGACTCTTCTTGTATCTGCTTAACAGCATCTAAAAATCCATCGCTTTGCGAATCTGGCAAAAAATCTGTTGGCTGCCAAATATCTTCGGTTGGAATAAGGTACTGATCTATAAATCCGTTTACCTTTCCCTCAATCGCCCGCATCACTTCTATTCTAATATTTTTTGCTGACATATTTTATTTTTTACAAAGTTCGGCATAATACCGTTAATTATTCTCAAAACTACACTCAATTTTAACAAATCAGTTTCGACCATTCTCATTTGGATAAAAAGTGTACACAGGATCACTTTGCCAAATTTCTTTGGTTCTTACATCAATCACAGACAAAGGCCCTTTAAAAGCAGCCCCTGAATCAATATTCCAAACATTGGCTGCATTTTGTGGTGTGGTTTTCCCTATTCTTGTTACTGGTGTATGGCCAATATAAATTTCAGCATAATTTGTTAGTCGTTTCGGGTAGAATTTATGGTCATGAGAAAGATTTGGATTAAGTGATAACGCTAATTCCCAAAGTGTCCGATCCCAATAGAATGTTTTTGAAAAATATTCAAACTCTACACCCTTTAAGTTAGTGAAACCTGCGTGAAGAAACAAACGTTTTTCACTATCTAAATAATAATTGTTTAAATTATTATAAAAATCAATATGTAAATTCTTAGTTAGTGTATCAGCATGGGCATATGAATTTACAGTTGCTTCACCACCGTGTTCAAACCAAAGTGGGTTGTCTTTAGCTTTGGTCAACCAAGATTTACATAATTCGTCATGATTACCACGAATAAAAGTACAGTTATGCGTTTTATTTAATTCAATTAAAAAGTTAACCGTTTCAACTGCTTCACTCCAACCATCAACATAATCTCCAAGAAAAATCAGATGATCGTCTTGATTGACCCCAGCCCTTTTTAAAACTTGCTTTAAAGCCTTTAATCCAGAATGGATATCACCAATTGCCAATGTTCTCATCATTGTGCAAAAATCGTAATTACTATAATAACGAGTACTATAAATAGGACTAAAAAGAAAATTTTCCAAAAAGAATAGGGTCTAACCCCACTAATACTGCCTGTTTGTCCATTTACATAAAAATGATAATCTTTAGCGCCAAAACGATACATACTTATAAATACCGGAACTAAAATGTGTTTAAAAGTTTCATCAGATAATTTTATATGGGCATTATCTACCCTTTGAGTATCACCACCAATATCTTGCCGGATCCAATTGTAGGCAATACTTTTTGCTTCTTGAAAAGATTGATGATGTCCTTCTTTTAATGAAATAGTATATTTTTCTGTAACAAACCCTGAAAGATATTTTGAATTAAAAACGACAAGCTCTTTTAAATTCCAAAAGGCAATTTTGCTGGGTATGTCGCGCCTCTTTTTTTCTGATGCGTTAATTAAAATATCATCTATAAAACCATTTACTGAGCCGGAGGCACTAGACCATCTTGTTTTTCTCACTTGTTTGGTCTGCGTACCATTCTTTGTCCGATAAGTTTGAGTTTCATAATAATAATCCCCCCTTTGACCTTGGTACGATGCGTACATATTTGCATCAAACGTCCAATGTGGAATATATAACCCATGTAAAGCCTCTGGGTCTAATGCTGCTTTTTTTAGATTATTTGGGGCAAACCACAACCCATTTACCCAATTCTTGAAAATAGTTCTAGCTTTTCTACTATCTATTTGGAATGGAATTAAAGCACCAGGCAAAATCCAACCTTCTTTTTCAATATCTTCTCGGATTAATGGTTCTCCACAATAAACACATCCTAAAGATTTATAATTTTCTTCTACATGCTGGTTTGCACCACAATTTTTACAGTGGAGTAAATCAATGGTTTCAGTATACGCATTATCCCCAACAACCTTAAGATAGTGTTCAAGTTCTAATTCTTCAAAACTACTTTTTGCTTGTTCAATAAATTCTTCGTACCCACAATATTCACATTTTAACTGGTTAGAACCTGGTTTAAATTTGAGTTCTGCACCACAATTGGCACATGATTTTTTATGTTCTGATGAAAAAGCTTCTTCCATTTTTTCCTAAGACAATGTCAAAATAAACTGCATAAACAATTATAACAAGTACAACCTGTTGACTATAAATTAATTTAAAGGCTAATTAAATTGGTAATGGTGGCGGTGTATTTCCTCCTAAAAAGACCTTAAGCTCTTCTACTTCTTGTAAAACTGTCCAATTAGCCATCCCTTGTTTCCAAACAAGCGAATCTTTATTAATAGTTCTACTAGCAAAAAGCTCTTTTAGCTTCTCAAAAGATACTGGTCCCATTTGCGCACCATTAACCGCATAATGATACATTGTTGGTGCTGGCATTGGTGGAGGAACATTGGCTTGTTGCATATTTGGATTGCTATGTTGTGCCATTTGCGGGTTCATCATGCCTCCCATTTGCTGTGCTAAAGCAAAACCCATACCCATGCCCATACCTGCTCCAGCAGTACCACCTTCATTTTTCGCAGCTTCTTCAATCGCTTTTGCCGTTTTAAACTGTGTAAGCTTACCCATATCTAACTTATCTAACCTACTGTACTCAAAAATTTCTTTTTTGAGCTCTTCAGGCATTGATACATTTTCAATATAAAATTTTTCAAGTTGTATCCCTACACGGCCAAATTCGGGTTGCATCACTTCCTGACAGGTTTCAGATAATTCTGAAGTATTTGCCGCATATAGCTCAATTGGCAATTTAGCTTCTCCAACAGTATCGGTAAAACGAGTTACGATAAGACTTTTTAAATGCTCATTTACTTCATAATTTGTAAAATTACCATCTGTGCCTACTACATCAATAACAAATTTACCTGCATCTTGAATTCTAAAACTATAGGTTCCAAAAGCTCTAATTTCAGTAAGGCCAAAACGTTCATCATTTAAAATGATAGCATTTTTGGTGCCCCATTTTTCATCGGTAAATAATCGTGTGTTCACAAAATAAACCTCTGCTTTAAACGGACTATCGAAACCATATTTCCACCCTTTCAAAGTTGTTAAAATTGGCAGATTCTGAGTACTCAAGGTATGTGTTCCTGCTTTAAAAACATCTGCTAACTGTCCTTCATTAATAAAAACAGCAACTTGCCCTTCACGAACAATTAGTTTCGCATTATTCTTAATTTCATTTTGATAACGTTCAAAGCGATGTACAATAGTATCGTTAGAATTATCAAGCCACTCAATAATATCAATAAACTCGTGGCTTAATTTATTTTTTATTTCATCAAATAATCCCATTTGGTAGGTGTTTAAGTAATTTTCATCAAGATACCGCTTTCCTTAAAAAACACCAATAGATATTATTATTTTAGTAATAAATAAACATTCTTTTTACATTAGCGACACACAAATCTTTCTGAATTGATGAAAAAAGTATTTTGTATTGGAGAACTCCTGATTGATTTTGTAGCAGAAAAACAAGGAAACGATCTTACTAAAGCTACAGAATTTACGAAAAAAGCTGGTGGCGCTCCTGCAAATGTTGCCTGTGCTATATCACAACTAGGAGGTAATAGCTCATTTATAGGCTGTGTTGGTGAAGATCCTTTCGGAATTTTTCTAACTAAGGTTTTAAAAGATATAAAGGTTGATATTTCTTTATTACAACATTCAAAAACATTTACAACACTCGCTTTTGTTTCTTTAGCAGAAAATGGAGAAAGAGATTTTGTTTTTAGTCGTGGCGCTGATAAAGAATTAACCTATGATTCATCAGCTAAACATATCATCGAAAATAATATGCTGCATTTAGGTGCTGCAACGTCATTTTTAGGTGGCACATTGGAAAAAACATACACTCGATATTTTTTTGACGCATTGACTCATAATACTTTTATAAGTTTTGATCCAAATTATAGAGGAGATCTTTGGAAGAATAATGAAGAGGCTTTTATAAAAAAATGCACCCCATTTATTGAAAAATCTCATTTGTGTAAATTTAGCACTGAAGAGGCTCAATTAATATCTGGAAAAGAGGATCTAACTGAAGCATGTGATTATTTACACACCCTTGGAACAAAAATAATAACTGTTACTTTGGGAAGTGAAGGTACCTTGTTGAGCACTTTAACTACAAAGCAAATAATACCAAGTATAAAAGTAAAGCCTGTTGACACTACAGGCGCAGGAGATGCTTTTATTGGTTGTTTATTATATCAAATATCAAAATTAAACGATATAAATAGCATCTTTGAAGATACTTCTATTTTAGTTGAAATGATACAATTGGCCAATAAAGCTGGCGCTATCACCACTACTAATTACGGCGCCATAGAATCACTGCCTTCGTTAGATCAATTACAATCATAATATGAATCAGAATTCTTTGCATAAAATAATAGCAAAATCTAAACTTCATACTTTAGATGCTTCTACGAATGATTCACTTTTTGAATTGCGATTAGCTGGTAATCTAACGCTTATAAAAAACTTATATTTTTCATTATATCCAGAAGCGCATCATGCTAAAGATTTTGAAAAACTATTAATGCTGCTTCCAAAGCTATTTAAAGCAAGACCAGCAGATCTTAAAGAACAAGATTTAAAGCGATTAAAAGCGGGTAATTGGTACCAGTCAGAAAATATTGTTGGCATGCAATTGTATGTGGATAATTTTAATAAAGACCTTAATGGTTTGGCTGATAAATTAAACTACTTTGAAAATATTGGCGTTAATTTTTTACACTTAATGCCAATTACTACAAGACCTAAAGCAGAAAATGATGGTGGTTATGCTGTTAACAGTTATACCGAAGTAGATAAAAAATATGGCACAAAAAAAGACCTTTTAAGTCTCACTAAAAGGTTGCGTTCCAAGAACATGTATCTAATGTTAGATTTTGTTGTTAATCATACATCAGACGAGTTTTCTTGGGCTAAAAAGGCTGTAAATGGAGATGAAAAATACCAAAAGTATTACTACACGTTTCCTAATCGAGAGATCCCCAATGCTTTTGAAAAAACAATGCCGGAAGTTTTTCCAGAAACCGCTCCTGGTAATTTTACCTATAATGAAGACATGCAACAATGGGTAATGACTGTTTTTAACTCCTACCAATGGGATTTAAACTACTCAAATCCCGATGTTTTTTTAGAAATGCTGACAAACTTGGTTAAATTATCAGATTTAGGGGTAGATGTAGTACGTTTTGATGCCTTGGCATTCCTTTGGAAAAAATTAGGAACTACCTCGCAAAATTTACCTGAAGCTCACTCCTTAATAGGGCTTTTTAGAATGTGTCTTCAAGTAGTAGCTCCAGGGGTTATTCTCTTGGCTGAGGCTATTGTAGCACCAACTGAAATCATAAAATATTTTGGTGAAAATGAAATGAAAGGCAATGAATGTGAAGTAGCGTACAATGCTACTTTAATGGCATTACTTTGGGATTCAATAGCAACAACCAAAACACAATTATTAAATAAAAGTATTCCATATTTACCCACAAAACCTAAAGATACTACTTGGATAAATTATATCCGCTGTCATGATGATATTGGATTAGGTTTTGAAGATCAAGACATATATCACCTAGGGCTTGATGCACAGGAGCATAGAAAATTTCTATTAAATTATTATTGCCAAAAACTAGATTGGTCACCAGCGAAAGGACTCTTATTCATGTACAACCCTAAAACAGGGGATGGCAGAATTACTGGTAGTGGAGCCTCTTTATTAGGCTTAGAAACTGGTATTGAAAAAAATGATACGGATCTTATTGCTACGGCAATAAGAAAAATAAAAATGCTTCATAGTATTATTCTGTCTTATGGAGGTATCCCATTAATCTATGCTGGTGATGAAATAGGCACGCTTAACGATTATAGCTATCAGAAAGACAGTAATAAAAAAGAAGATAATAGATGGGTAAATCGTCCAAATCAAGATTGGAAAGTAATTGAGACCCTAGATAAAAAAGAAACTTCTCAATCTCGAATTTTTCACACGATCAAAAATCTAATTGCCATACGGAAGAAAAATCCAATTTTTGCGGATAACAATAACACTATTCTGCAGCAACATCACAACCCTCACTTTTTAATTTTTGAAAGAACTTCTGAAAAACAACGTCTTTTAGTGATTTGTAATTTTGATGGTAATGTACATACAATTGAAAAATATTGGTTTGATCAAATTAACTTTGCCATCAACACAAAAACTAGAGACTTAATATCAAACAAAACTATTTCTTTAAGCAATAATGTATTAGAAATAGGAGGTCATGAAACGTATTGGATATTAAATACTATGTAAAGATTAAAAGAAGTAATTTTGATTTTTTCGCTCAAAAAAATCCTTTGAGTTGTATATATTGGAGGAGCATTATGGTTTTACCATCTTTAATTTCTCCACGTTCAATCATTTGAATAGCTTCATCTATTTTTAATTCTAAAACCTCAATATCTTCTTGTTCATCATCCGCTCCACCACCTAAACCAATTTTCATAGCTTTAGTGTATGCTGCAACAAAAAAGTGAACTATTTCGGTTACGGAACCTGGCGACATATACGCTTCAAATATTTTTTCTACTGAAGAAATTTTATATCCAGTTTCTTCCTCTGTTTCTCTTTTTATACAATCTTCAGCATTATCCTTATCTAGTAAACCAGCACAAGCTTCTATAAGCATTCCTGTGTTATTACCATTTAAATAGGTTGGTATCCGAAATTGCCGGGTAAGAATTACCGTCTTATAATCTTTGTTATATAGAAGAATTGTAGCGCCATTTCCCCTATCATAAGCCTCTCTATTTTGAACTTCCCAAGAACCATCGGTTTTTAAATATTCGAACGTTGCTTTTCTAAGAGTGTACCAATTATCGGAAAGTACTTCCGTCTTTAGGTTACGTATTTTACTATTCCGCATCTGGAATATCTTTCAAAGAATAATATACCTTCAGTCCCAGTTCTTTTGCAATTTTTACATCTTGATCTGCTCCTTTTGATTCTCCTTCTATTCTTAAAATAGCATCGCATTTTGACAATAACCTATGTGCCGTAGGATATTGGATTTCATTAAATATACTGTCTCCCACTTCCTTTGAACCCGCCAGTTCTATTAAAGGATTTGCAACCCATTCTCCAATCATAGGAATATGTCCTTTTTGAAATATTGGAAGTGCAACAGATTCCAATTTATCCATATTTTTTTTGATAAGATTCAGGTCATTATTTGTTCCGCTTCGGTAAGGTCCTGCAATTAAAATTAGCATCATAATTAAGTTTTTGTAAAGAAAGTGAATTACCTAAACTTAAAAATTAAGATAGTTTAAGACTCCATCACTTTTTCTTTATTGAACTTAAAAATTCTGGGGTTACTCCAAGATATGAAGCTATTTGTTTCTGTGTTGTTTTTTGGACAATCTCTGGATATTTTTCAACAAAACGACAATACCTTTCCTCGGTTGTAAAAGAAATAGCATTCAACGCCCTCAACTGTTCCCTGATATAGGCATTCTGAAAAAGAATTCTAAAAAAACGTTCAAATTTTGGAATCTCTTGATACATCGCTTCCAATGCGTAAAAATCTAATGTGATTAACTTGCTATCTTCAAGAGCTTCAATTGACAATAATGCAGGTTTCTGATTTGTAAAACAATACATATCGGTAATCCACCAATCTTGAACAGCAAACATTACTGTAGACTCTTTTCCTTGACTATTTATATTAAAAGCTCTTAAGCTTCCAGAAGCTACAAAATATATTTTCTTACAGGTCTGACCTTGTTTTAGAATCAGCTCTTTTTTTGATATTTCTTTTGATTCAATAAAGGATGAAAAATAACTTTTCTCCAAATCGCTCAGCGAAATGTGTTTTTGAATATTTATAAAAATTTGGGAAGTATTCACAACATATTAAATTAGAATTAGTATTGAAATATTAATTTAAACAGCGTACTAATTATATTTCACTTTACGTAAAATTCGCAGTGATTCTTTTAAAGATAAATACACCCTTGTACTATACGCTTTAATCAAAAACCGAGACTGTTCCAATTGGTCTTTTGCGTCTTCAAATCCGTTGAAATAACAAATTAAATAGGTTGCTGGCAAATGTTCAAGATCGGATTGCTCAGTAACGCTTAACTTAATCTTTTTATTTAATTTTTGTAGCAGTATATTATTTGCATTAAAAATATGATGCAATACTTTTTTGTCATATTGAGGTGGATTAAATAGCAATTCGCTTTGAATTTGGTAAGTGCCGTTATCATCAAAAGTAATCACCACTTTCTCTAAAGGGTAATATTTTTGTTGCACCCCTAATCCAAGCTGTACATATTCGATGGTACTAAAAGAATGTTCATCAAATGCAATTGTTATTTCATCTAATGCCGAGTAAAAAAGTTTTACTTGCTCATTAATTAGCTCAATATCAACGCGAGAATAATAGGTGTCTTTCTTTACTTTTTTCTTATTGCCTGCCCAACAAACTACAAATTGCTCTTTAAAAACCTTATAACTGCTTGATATATCTTTATGTCTGTGGTTTATAAAATCAATAACGCCATCAAGCGTTAACTCGATATTATTACGGGCATGCAATTCAATAGTGGCAACGGCTTCAGAGTTTATATCCTTTAGCTCAATATTATACGCTTTAGGCATACTTATACTTCCCTCACGAAAAAAGACAGAACCTCCATAATATTTCCAGATATTCTTACGAAGCGAACAAACCATTCCGTTAGACCTTATGGTTACCAAACCAACTACCTTACCTTCAGGTAAATGTGGAAATGGAATATTTTCGTAAGAAATTAAAGGAGGGTTCTCCAAATACGCATTTACGAGATTTTGGATTTTACTATCATCAAAAAAATCGACACCTACAATCTTGTTATCTTCATCTTCGACGCCAATAACGATAAATGAGTTACTAATTGGATTACTATTCGCAAGTGCACATACGTGTTTCAAAAACTTTGCTTTTCCCTCTCTTTGGCTAATATCAATAATACGCTTTTTGTCATAAAAACTATTCTCGTCGTTATGTGCAAGAAGATTTTTTACAAGTAAGCGTTTATTAATCATATTCTTTTATTCACAATCGTAGAAGATGCTTGAGCGGTTGGCATTATAATCAAATCGGCAATATTCACATGGTAAGGCCTTGTTACTACAAAATAAATTACATCTGCAATATCTTCAGGTTGTAAGGGTTCAAACCCCTTATAAACATTATCTGCGCGTTCTTGATCCCCTTTAAAGCGCACCTCGCTAAATTCTGTAGCCACCAATCCTGGGTTTACCGCACCAACACGAATTCCATAAGGATTCAAATCTATTCGCATTCCTTGACTTATTGCATCCACTGCATGCTTACTTGCACAATACACATTACCTTTAGGATAAACCTCTTTCCCGGCTGTAGAACCTATATTTATAATATGCCCCGATTTTTTTTCAATCATTTTTGGAATAATTGCCTTCGATACATATAACAATCCTTTTACATTAATATCAAGCATAGCATCCCAATCATCTGTATTGCCTTCATCAATAGTATCAAGTCCATGGGCATTCCCTGCATTATTAATTAGAATATCGATATCTGAAAAATCATCTGGTAATGAATGAATCGCATTAAAAACAGCATCCTTATTTCGAATATCAAAATTTAGGGTATGAACTTTTGTTTCTTTACTTAGTTCTTGTTTCAAAATATCTAGCCTCTCCTGCCTTCTTCCACATAAAACAAGATGAATCCCATTTGCGGCAAACAAAATAGCTGTAGATTTCCCTATGCCACTTGTTGCTCCTGTTATCAGTGCTATTTGAGTTTTCTTAACCATATTTGATCTTCTTAATTTTTAAGCTACTTCTTTCCCGTCACTCGCTTCTAAAAGCAAAAACCAGTCTTGAAGTTCCATATTAATTTTTAATGCTTCAACAGATTCTAACAAACGTTTAGAATCTGTAGTCCCAACCACTGGAAAAATTGAGGCAGGATGTTTTAAAATCCAAGCCAATAAAAGTTGACTTTCACTGGCATTGTATTTATCTTTTAATTTCCTTAAAACCTTTTTGATTCTTTTTTTGCGTTTATTATCTTTTCTAAAATAACTACCCAATGGGCTCCATGACATTGTCATGCGTTTGTGTATACTACAATCATCCAAGGTACCATCAGTCATAACCTCATTAGCCGTGAGCGAAAATTCCATTTGATTTCCAGCTACAGGAATTGCTGTTTCTAATAATGCTACTTGTGAACTTGTAAAATTAGAAACTCCAAATTTTTTAATCTTTCCAGCATTTTTTAAACTCAATACCGCTTCCGCAATTTCTTCAGGTTCTAGTAAAGGACTAGGTCTATGTAACAAAAAAACATCTAAATAATCGGTTTTTAGTTTCTTTAGCGATTCTTCGGCAGACCATATAATATATTCTTTATTGTATTGGTAATGCTTAACACTATTATTCCGGTTTCCGGAAGTCATCTGAATACCACATTTACTAATTAATTGAATATCTGCTCTTGCAATTTTACTTTCTTTAAATGCTTTACCAAAGTCGGCCTCCGTAGAGTAATCTCCATAAATATCTGCATGATCAAAAGTCGTTATCCCAAAAGATAAACATTGCTCCATTAAACCCACCATTTCTAAAGTAGAAAGTTGTTTTCCCCAACTTCCCCAAGTCATTGTTCCTGCAATGATTTTAGAATAATTTGTGTTATTTCCCATAGGATTGTGAAATTATAAAATAAATACCTTAAATCCTTCATAAAACTTGGGGCTATTGTCAACTTTTAACCAATTGTTAACAGCGGTTATCTAAATAAATTTTCAATTTGCACCTCAATTTGTTAGCTTGTCCAAATAAATGATACATATGGAAGAAAATACTTCAATCGATATTAGTGCTATTAATGAAAAAATTGCCCAAGAAAGTGCTTTTATAGATTTATTAATGTTAGAGATGAACAAAGTAATTGTTGGTCAAAAACATATGGTTGAACGTCTATTAATTGGTTTATTAGGCCAAGGCCACATTCTATTAGAAGGTGTTCCTGGTTTGGCAAAAACCTTAGCTATAAACACATTAGCCAAAGCCGTTAAAGGTAGTTTTAGTAGAATTCAGTTTACTCCAGATTTATTACCTGCAGATGTAGTTGGAACAATGATTTTTAATATGAAAGAAAATGATTTTTCTATTAAAAAAGGTCCGATTTTCGCAAATTTTGTTCTTGCGGATGAAATCAATAGAGCTCCAGCTAAGGTACAATCAGCACTATTAGAAGCGATGCAAGAAAAACAAGTTACTATTGGTGACGAAACTTTTATTCTTGATAAACCTTTCTTAGTAATGGCTACTCAAAACCCTATTGAGCAAGAAGGCACCTATCCGCTACCAGAAGCTCAAATTGACCGTTTTATGTTAAAAACGGTAATTGATTATCCAAAAATGAATGAGGAGCAATTAATAATGCGTCAAAATCTTACAGGGAGTTACGACCAAGTAAAACCTGTAGTGAGTGTAGCACAAATTCTTAGTGCCCAAAAAGCAGTAAGAGAAGTTTATATGGATGAGAAGATAGAGAAATATATTCTCGATATTATTTTCGCAACTCGTTATCCTGAAAAATATAAATTAGAAGATTTAAAACCTTTAATCAGTTTTGGAGCCTCTCCAAGAGGAAGTATAAACTTAGCTAATGCTGCTAAATGTTATGCTTTTATAAAAAGAAGAGGTTACGTGGTGCCGGAAGATGTTAGAGCAGTTGTACATGATGTACTAAGACATAGAATAGGAATTACCTACGAAGCAGAAGCAGAAAATATAACTTCAGAAGAAATCATCAATAAAATTGTAAACGAGATTGAAGTACCTTAAATCAGCATGTAATAGCAGTTTTTTGTTGTCAGAATATTTCCAAAAACAGAAACAGCTACTCATTGATTATTGTTAACTGAACACTGTTTACTAAACAAGATGGATACCAAAGAGTTACTAAAAAAAGTTCGTAAAATCGAAATAAAGACACGTCGTCTTTCCGATCATATTTTTGGTGGGGAATACCACTCTACCTTTAAAGGAAGAGGTATGACGTTTAGTGAAGTACGTCAATATCAATTTGGTGATGATGTACGTGCAATCGATTGGAATGTTACTGCAAGGTATAATGAGCCTTACATTAAGGTTTTTGAAGAAGAGAGAGAGCTTACCATGATGTTAATGGTTGATGTAAGTAGCTCTGAGCTATTTGGTACTGCAAACCAATTCAAAAATGATGTTATAACCGAAATATCAGCAACTCTAGCTTTTTCAGCATTACAAAACAATGATAAGGTGGGTCTAATTTTATTTTCCGATCAAATAGAGCTTTTTATCCCTCCAAAAAAAGGAAAAAGCCATGTACTCCGCATTATTCGGGAACTACTAGAATTTTCTCCCAAAAGTAAAAAAACAGACTTAGCCTTTGCTTTAAAATATCTGACCAATGTAATGAAGAAGAAGGCCATTGTATTTGTACTCTCTGATTTCATTACAGATGATTATTTACAAACACTTCGGATTACCGGAAAAAAACACGATTTAACTGGAATCCGAATTTACGATGAACGAGAAGAAACCATCCCGAATATTGGAATGGTGCAAATGGAAGATGCTGAAACTGGGAAATTACAATTAGTAAATACCCAGTCGAAAAAAGTACGGCTTAATTATGGTAAGTTCTATCAGGAGAGAGTCGATTATTTTCAAACCACATTTTCAAAATCGGGTTGTGGTGTTTTAAATTGTCGTGTAGATGAAAGTTACGTTAAAAAATTATTAGGCTATTTTAAGCGAAGAGGATAATGAATATTAAAAGTGAAAAATTTCATATAGCTGATTTACCGTTTTTAAAGCGATGGGCTTTTCTATGCTTATTTTTCTTGAGTTTTTATGGATTTTCTCAAACAAATCCGTCTGTTGTTTCAAATGTAGATATCGATTCTATTAAAATTGGAGAGCAGCTAAATTTTATCGTAAATGTTCAAATAGATAGTACGGACCAAGTAATTTTCCCTGAAGGTCAAACTTTCGCACCGCTAGAAATGGTAGAAGCCTTTTCAACCGATACCATTCGTGATGACGCAAAAATATCATTGATCAAAAAATATGCATTAACACAATTCGATTCAGGTTCCTACATGATACCTCAGCAAAAAATCATCATAAATGATCAAACATTTCTTACAGATTCGATCAAAGTTGCAGTAAATACTATTCCAGTAGATACTATCGCTCAACAGATGTTTGATATAAAGGACATCATAAATGTAGAAAAAAGTAATACATTTCCTTGGAAATGGATTGTAGGAATTATTTTAGGTTTAGCGCTAATTGCTGGAGTATTATATTGGTTTGTTTGGAGAAAAAAGAAACTAACCGACGAAGAAAAAGTTGCACTTCTTCCGCCCTATGATAGGGCCATGATAGAATTAAAGAAATTGGAAAATTCTAAATATTTAATCCAGGACGAATACAAGCAATACTATTCTGAGTTAACAGATATTGTTCGATCATACTTAGAAGAAGATGTTCATATTTCTGCTTTAGAAAGTACCACTGACCAGTTAATTGAAAAACTAGAAATGCTTAAAGATGCTGGTAATTTGAAGTTAGATAATGACACCATATTTCAGTTTAAAAAAATATTACAAACCTCAGATTTAGTAAAATTTGCCAAATCTAGACCTGAAACTTCTGTTGCCGAACAAGACAGAAAAGCGATTGAAAATATTGTTACTAAAACCAAAGAAGCTATTCCCCCACCAACTGAAGAAGAGTTATTGCAACAGGAAGAATATCTAGAAGAGCTAGCTCGTAAAAAACATCGGAATAAAATTATCATAACTGTTGTTGCAGCCTCAGCATTACTGATAATGTCTGTTGTGGGAGCTATTGGATATTTTGGATTTCAGTATGTAAAAGATAGTATATTGGGGCATCCAACTAAAGAACTATTAGAGGGTGAATGGATTGCTAGCTCCTATGGTTACCCACCAGTAAGTATAGAAACACCTAAAGTTCTTCTTAGGCAAGAAGTTGAATTACCCCCTGAACTAAAAGCAAATATAAAAGAGCTACAGGTATTCTTATACCAAAGTTCTATTGGTCTATTTGCCGTTAGTGTTTCTGCTACCACATTAACACAATCTGTAGAGCCTGATATTCAACAATCCGTTGATTTTATTATTAAGAATTTTGAAAGTTCAGGAGCAAAAAACATAATCACAAAAACAGAAGAATTTACAACCATTACAGGAGTCAAAGGCCTGAAAACATATGGTTCAGGAAAATTTTCAGTACCCGAATCTAAACAACTGGTTAATGGCGAATACGCAATTCTAACTTTTGCAGGTAAAGGTTTTCAGCAACAAGTTATACTTACTTGGTTAGAAAATGACACTTATGGGCAAGATATAGTCGATCGTATTTTATCATCCGTAGAGGTAAAAACAGAATAATAAATGTTTGAAAATATAGAATTTGCTAATCCACAATTTTTTTGGTTGTTATTGCTACTTCCTGTGGCCGTGCTGTGGTATTTTTTTAAGCGAAAAGAGGAAACCCCATCTTTAAAAATATCATCTATAAAAGGATTTTCTATAAATAGCTTTTTACCAAAATTAAAACCGCTACTGTTTGTTTTAAGACTTTTAGCGTTAGCTGCAATAATTACTGCCTTGGCCCGCCCACAAACTGAAGATATTTCTTCTAGAACAAAAACCACCAAGGGTATCGACATTGTAATGGCGATAGATGTTTCGTCGAGTATGTTAGCTCGTGATTTAAAACCAAATCGTTTGTCAGCCTTAAAAAAAGTAGCCGCTGATTTTATTAAAGAAAGACCAAATGATAGAATTGGTTTAGTGGCTTATGCAGGAGAAAGCTACACTAAAACACCTATCACAAGCGATAAAGCTATTGTGCTGAATTCTTTAAAAGAAATTACATACGGTAGCTTAGAAGATGGTACTGCAATTGGTATGGGTTTAGCAACATCTGTTAATCGTTTAAAAGAAAGTAAGGCAATTAGTAAAGTAATTATTTTATTAACTGATGGAGTTAACAATGCTGGATTTATAGAACCGCAAACGGCAGCAGAATTGGCTGTTGAATATGGCATTAAAACCTATACCATAGGACTCGGAACCAATGGTAATGCATTGTCACCAATCGCCTATAATAGTGATGGCTCCTTTAGATACGGAATGAGACCTGTAGAAATTGATGAAAAGCTTTTAGAGGCAATAGCTGAAGCTACAGGTGGCGCTTATTTTAGAGCTACCAACAATGAAAGTTTGGAAGCTATATATGACGAAATAAATAAATTAGAGAAAACCGAAATAGAAGAATTCAAATACTATAAATATGAAGAAAAATTTCGTTCATGGATACTCCTAGCTGGAGTTTTATTATTATTTGAATGGCTATTGCGAAATACCATTTTTAGAAGTTTTATTTAATAAGGCTACAATTGAAAAATAGAAAATGATTCAGTTAGAAGAAAAAATATATTTTTATTTGTTATTCATCATTCCGGTTTTGGTGGTGCTCTTTGTGCTATTACAAATTTGGAAAAGAAGTGCACAGAAAAAATTTGCCGATTTAACGCTTCTTAAAAGAATAACTCCCGATAAATCTATATTTAAATCTACATTTAAATTAATCCTTTTTATTCTAGGCTTAACGTTTTTGATTATTGGTCTTGTCAATCCTAAAATTGGCACAAAACTTGAAACTGTAAAAAGAGAAGGAGTCGATATAGTCTTTGCTTTAGATGTTTCTAAAAGTATGCTTGCCGAAGATATTGCTCCAAACAGATTAGAAAAAGGAAAACGATTGGTTTCCGAAATAATCAACCAGTTAGGTAGTGACCGTATTGGCATTATTGCATATGCTGCACAAGCTTATCCGCAATTACCGATTACTACAGATTATGGAGCCGCTAAAATGTTTTTGCAGAGTATGAATACCGATATGCTTTCTTCGCAGGGGACAGCAATTAATGAGGCAATAGAATTAGCTGCAACCTATTATGATGACGAACAGCAAACAAATAGAGTTCTTTTTATCATCTCTGACGGTGAAGATCATGCGGAAGGCACCACGACTAATGCTGTTGAAAAAGCGGTAGATGAGGGTATACGTATTTTTACAATTGGGGTAGGAAAACCAAAAGGCGCTCCAATTCCTATTAAAAGAAATGGCGTTCTAGAAAGTCTTAAAAAAGATAGGAATGGTGAAGTGGTAATCACCAAACTTAATGAACCCATTCTACAAGCAATTGCTGACGAAGGAAATGGCGAGTATATAAATGGAGATAATACCAGTGAGGCTGTTGAATACATAAAAGAACAGTTGAACCAAATGGATAAAAAGGAATTTGAAGCAAAACAATTTGCTGAATATAAAGATCAATTCCAGTGGTTTATTGGTGCTGGTTTTTTACTATTGTTTTTAGATTTATTTGTTTTAGATAGAAAAACAAAATGGCTTAGAAAGCTTAATTTGTTTAATGAAAAGAAAAATGGGTAATATGAAAAAAGTTGTTTTTATAATTCTTTTTCTTGCAAGTTTCACCTATGCTCAAGAAGAAGAAAAAGAGAAAATAAAAGAGCTACGTGCTTCAAAAAATTATACTTGGGATGCAAATAAAGCACTCTCCGAGAACAACTTTGTGAATGCCGAAGCAGATTATAGAAAAGCAATTGCTAAAAGTTCTGAAAATACGGTAGCTCCCTATAATTTAGGGAATGCCTATTACGCAAAAGAAACGTATAATGAAGCGTTTACAAGGTACAAACAAGCGGGAGAGTTAGCCACTAGTAAAGAAGATAAACATAAAGCCTACCATAATATGGGCAATGTGTTCATGAAAGAAAAGCAATATGAAAAAGCTGTTGAAGCTTATAAGCAAGCATTAAGAAATGATCCTACTGATGAGGAAACGCGTTACAATTTAGCCCTAGCTCAAGAAATGCTCAAAAAACAGCAAGAAGAGGATAAAAAAAATCAAGACAAAGAAGATAAAGACAAGGAAGACCAAAAAGATAAAAACGAAGATAAGAAAGAAGGCGATAATAAAGACGATAATAAGGGCGATCAAAAAGACGATCAAAATAAAGACAAAGGAGACGAAGGAGATAAAGGAGATCAAAAAGAAGAAGAGAATAAAGAAGGAGACGGGGACAAAAAAGAAGAACAAAAAAAACAACCTAATAAAGGAGATAAACCAGAGGATAAACAAGGGCAACAACAGCAAAGGCCTAGTCAATTATCTCCACAACAAGTACAGAATCTCTTAGAAGCCATGCAAAATGAAGAGAAAAAAGTACAAGAAAAAATGGATGCCCAAAAAGTAAAAGGCGTTAAAACCAAAAACGAAAAAGATTGGTAATGCAATTAACAATTAAAAAATATATTGCTTTAATTGGCCTGTTATTCTTCGCTATTCTTGTAAAAGCGCAAGATGACCAGGTTACTTTTGAAATGTCGGTTAGTAAAGATAAATTAGGCATGAACGAAAGGCTGCGTGTTGATTTTTCGATGAACCGCGATGGTGATAATTTTAATCCTCCAGATTTTAGTGGTTTTAGAGTTCTAATGGGCCCTTCACAGTCCATTAGAAACTCATGGGTAAACGGAGTGCGTTCGTATTCAAAAATATATTCCTATACTTTAAGTCCTACTGAAAGAGGAACCCTAACTATTGGCCAAGCAACAATAGTTGTAGATGGTAAAACGTATAAATCACTTACTAAAGAAATTGAAGTTACAGCGGCAGTTGAAGATCCAAATGCACCCCCTACAGCAGAATCTGTTGCTGATGACAACCTTCATTTAGTTGCAGAAGTGTCTAAAGCCAATCCGTTTTTAAATGAAGCTGTTAGTGTTGTATACAAACTATACGTTGGTAATTCAATTAATGTTACCAACTTTAGACCTTTAGATAATCCGAAATATAATAATTTCTGGAGTCAAGACATGCCTGTTAAACAATACAGCGCACAAGAAGGCACATATGATGGCAAACCATATCGGTATGTTATATTAAAACGAGTAGTTTTATATCCGCAGAAAACGGGACAACTTGATATTGAACCTTTATCATTAGATGTTTCGGTTGAAGTACCTACAAGTAGGCGTGATTTCTTTGGTCGCCCATTATACGCTTCAACAAATAAAACAGTATCGGCAGGCAACAGAATTATTACTGTGAAAGAGCTCCCTACAGCAGGAAAGCCTGAAAATTTCAGCGGCGCTGTTGGTGATTTTGACTTTTCAGTTACAACCAGCAAGACAGCATTAAATGCATCAGAATCATTACAAGCGGTAGTTCAAGTTAGTGGTTCAGGAAATTTAAAACTTTTTCAACTTCCAGAGCCTAGCCTGCCAAGTTCATTAGAGGTTTACGACCCAGAATTTGAAGAGAATGTGAGAACATCACTTGCGGGTATGGAAGGTAACGTAAAAAATAATTATACTGTTGTTCCTAGTTTTAAGGGCAAATATCCCATTCCAAGTATTGCTTTTAGTTTTTTTGATCCAAAAACAGCGAGTTATAAAACGATACGCTCCGACGAAATTATAATTAATGTAATCGAAGGACCTTCAAGTGGTACTGCTGTTGCAAATACTACAATGACTAATCGCCAAGCTGTGATGACTACTGGAAATCAGTTTCAATTTATCAAATTAAAAACAGATTTAAAACCAATAGGTATCACTTATTTCTTTGGATCAAAGGCATACTTCTTATGGCTGCTTTTGCCTTTATTACTGGTGCCTTTAGCCATTCTTTTTGGAAAGAAAAGAGAAGCTATTGTAAGCGACGTAGCTGGGAATAAAATCAAGAAAGCCAATAGACTCGCTAAAAAATACTTATCAGCAGCAAAGAAAACCCTCGGTAATAAAGAAGCATTTTATGTGGCATTAGAAAAAGCATTGCATAATTACCTAAAGGCCAAGCTTAAAATAGAAACTTCAGAATTTAGCAAAGATAAAATTGCGCATTTATTAACTGAAAAACAAGTTGCTATCAATACATCAGAAGGTTTTATTGATCTGCTTAAAAATTGTGAAATGGCTCGCTATAGCCCATTTTCAGATGTACAAATGCAGCAAGATTATACACAGGCAAGTGAAGTGATATCAGCAATGGATAAGCAATTATAAAAAATAATTTATTTTAAAATATATAAAGTGAAAAAACTACAGTTCCTTCTTATTTTATGCATCAGTTTTTGTGGTATGGCACAAAACGATGTGCTTTTTGAAAAAGCAAATAAGGCGTATAATGAAGGTGCATATGATGACGCAGCCAAAGACTATTTAGCAATACTCGAAAATGGTAAACATTCGGCTGAGTTATATTTCAATTTAGGTAATGTGTATTACAAGCAAAACCAAATAGCTCCGAGTATTTATTATTACGAGAAAGCGCTTTTATTAAAACCCAACGATCCTGAAATAAAAAACAATCTTGCTTACGCCCAAAACATGACCTTAGATGCTATTGAGGTAATGCCAGAAACAGGTTTATCAAAACTATATAAAAGTGCTACTTCATATTTCTCTTATGAACAATGGGCATATACCAGCATACTCCTAATGGTCTTATTTGTTATAGGTTATTTGTTGTATTATTTTTTAACGTATGCCACCCATAAAAGAATAGCTTTTATCATTAGTATATTATGCTTCTTTTTAGCAATGCTCACAATTGTAATTGCCTATACAAAATACCGGGATTTTAATGCAGACCAACCAGCAATAATTTTTGATGAAGAAGTTATTGTTAAATCCGAACCAAATGAAAGAAGTGAGGAAACCTTTAGACTACATCAAGGAACGAAAGTATTGGTTCTTGAGCAACTAAATAATTGGCAGAAAATTAGAATCGCAGATGGGAAAACAGGTTGGTTACCCAGCGAAAGTATGAAATTACTTAAAGATTTTTAAACATTTTTTAACAGTTTCATTATTACTTTGCTTTTATATTTGCATTTGTTATGATTAAGGTTTCTAAAAAATTAATACAAGGTATTTTGTTAGTGCTTTGGCTTTTTGCCATAGCAGGACCTTCTATTATTACTTTAATAGACGATGATACGGCGATTGTTGTTTCCAATCTTAATGAAGAAGAACATGAGCAACCTAAAGGGAAAAAAAACAAGGAAGTTGAAAAGTTCTTTTCTGATCAGTTGGCAAATCTTCTGCCTATTTCCAATCAAAAACAAAAATCGATTTTTGAATTCTACATTTTAGGCATTTCCTCACATTCACCAAAAATATTTTTACCCCCACCAGAAAGAATAGTTTAAAAAAGTATCTAATTTTTTTAACTAATCTACCCCATTAAAATTTCTGAGGGGTACTAATATTATTTTTTATGTTTAAAAATTTAAAAAGCGACTTGCCTGCAAGTATCGTTGTATTTTTTGTGGCTTTACCTTTATGTTTAGGTATTGCCTTAGCCAGTGGTGCACCTTTATTTTCGGGTTTAATCGCTGGAATTATTGGAGGAATTGTGGTTGGAGGTTTATCTGGCTCTAAAATAGGCGTAAGTGGTCCAGCTGCTGGTTTAGCGGCAATTGTTTTAACTGCTATTGGAACTTTAGGTGGTTATGAAAATTTTCTTGTTGCCGTTGTTTTAGGTGGTATTATACAAATTATTTTTGGTGTTTTAAAGGCTGGAGTTATTGGATATTATTTTCCATCTTCGGTAATTAAAGGTATGTTAACAGGAATCGGAATTATTATAATTTTAAAGCAAATTCCACATTTTTTTGGTTATGATTCTGATCCATCGGGTGATTTTGCATTTTTCCAATTAGACGGAGAAAATACCTTTTCTGAAATTTTCAAAACCCTTAATAACATAAGTTTAGGAGCAACTATTGTAGCTGTACTTGGTTTGGCAATATTAATTTTATGGGATAAAGTTTTATCGAAAAAAGGTAAGGTTTTTCAAATTATACAAGGGCCTTTAGTTGCTGTTGTAGTCGGAATATTATTTTTTGTATTTACTAAAGGAAATGAGTCATTAAGTATTTCAGCAAAGCATTTAGTAAGTGTTCCAATTCCTGAAGATGCAGCTTCTTTTATTGCTCAATTTTCTTTTCCTAATTTTTCTGCCATTACAAATCCTGATATATGGATTACTGCTTTCACAATTGCTTTAGTTGCGAGTTTGGAAACCTTATTATGTGTTGAAGCTACAGATAGGTTAGATCCTGATAAAAACGTAACTCCAACTAATCGTGAGTTATTAGCACAAGGAACCGGTAATATTATTTCTGGTTTAATTGGAGGCTTACCTATCACACAAGTAATTGTTCGTAGCTCCGCAAATATTCAATCGGGTGGTAAGAGTAAACTATCGGCTATAATACATGGCTTTTTATTATTGATTTCTGTTATTCTTATACCAACTTTATTAAATATGATACCCTTATCTGTATTAGCGGCAATTTTATTTATAGTTGGTTTTAAATTGGCAAAACCATCATTATTTAAAAAAATGTACGCGTTAGGTTGGAAACAATCTATTCCGTTTTTTGTAACAGTATTCGGAATCGTATTTACCGATTTACTAGTAGGAATCGGATTAGGATTAGCTGTTGGTATTGTAGTAATTTTATTAAAAAGCTACCAAAATTCTCACTTTTTGCATATTGAAGATAATAGTAACGGTAAGCATAAAATTAAGATGACTCTTGCTGAAGAAGTAACCTTTTTCAATAAAGGTGCAATATTAAAAGAATTAGATAGCTTGCCTAGAGATACGTATTTAGAGTTAGACCTTCTAAAGACTCGTTATTTAGATAATGATATAATTGAAATTTTAGAAGATTTCTCAATAAAAGCCAAAGAAAGGAATATAGACATTAAGCTTGTTTCTAAGCGTGGTATTGTTGAAAATCCAACAAGCTATGTTCAATTTTTTAATGAAAGACCAAAATCTGAATTAAGTTTAAGCTAAAATATTATGAAGAATACCGAATATAAGATTACCATACTTTCAGATTTGAAAGATAGTGAAGCATTGGAACTTAAAAATATAGTAAGTTTTGCAAAGATGATTAATGGTGAAATTGACTTTTTTCATGTAACAAAATCTACAGAATTAGTCAGAAAAGAAAGCCAATTATCTGCAATGCGTTCTATTAATGACACCTTTAAGTCAACCGATAATAAATTAAGAGCACTCACAACTTCCTTTTCTAAAAATTATAATATCAATATAAACTATTCCTTTGCCTTTGGAAATATTAAAAATGAAATTGAAGCTTACTTAGAAAAAACGAAACCTGATATTGTAGTTTTAGGCAAGAAAAAAAATAGTCCGTTTAAACTAACTGGTGATAAGGTTACCGAATTGATATTAAAACAGCATAATGGTCCTATTTTAATAGCCAATCATGAAAATAGTTTAGAACCCACTACTGATTTATCAGTAGGGTTATTGAACTGTAGTACTAGCCTTAATTTTGATTTCGCTTCGAAATTAATGGGTACTACAAAAAAACCTTTAAAATCTTTTCAAATAGGCGGAAAAACCGAAAGTTCAAAAAATGCCAATAACAAAGAACTTAAAACAGTAGATTTTGTTTTCGATCAGTCCGATGATACTACCGTTACGCTTGAGAAATACCTAACTCAATTTGGTATTAATCTTCTATGTGTTGACCGAATACCAAAACATGAAGAAAAAGATAAGGCTTTAAATGCTAACTTTAATGACATTATAAATAGTCTTAATGTTACTCTTTTAATTACAGGAAAAACACAATTAAATTAAATAAAATAAAAATATTATGAAAGCACATACAAGAGAAACACAAGCAACAATGACTCCTGAAAAGGCACTCCAGTTTTTAAAAGAGGGCAATGAAAGGTTTCAAAATAATCTTAAAGCAAATCGTAATCTTCTTGAGCAAGTGAACGATACAAGTGAAGGACAATTCCCTTTTGCAACAATTTTAAGCTGTATAGATTCAAGAGTATCGGCAGAACTCGTTTTTGACCAAGGTCTTGGCGATGTTTTTAGCATTCGTATTGCTGGGAATTTTATAAATGAAGACATATTAGGAAGTATGGAGTTTGCAAGTAAATTGGCTGGTACTAAACTAATCATCGTTTTAGGCCACACGAGTTGTGGTGCAATTAAAGGTGCCTGTGATCATGCAAGAATGGGTAATTTAACAGCTTTAATCAATAAAATTGAACCTGCAGTTGCTGCTGTAAAAGAGCCAACAGATGAAAGTCTTAGAAATTCTAAGAACTTAGATTTTGTAGATAGTGTTTCTGCAAAAAATGTTTTGCTCTCTATTGAAAATATTCGTGAACGAAGTCGTATTTTAGCTGATATGGAGAAAGATCAGGAAATTATGATCCTTGGAGCGATGTACGACATATCAACAGGAAAAGTAGATTTTTATTAAAAAAATCCTTTTTTTATTTATATTATTTTGATTAGGCCTATGAAATACATAGGCCTTATTAATCAATAAAAATTTCAACTAATTGTAGCAATTCCTTCAATAAATAATGAATCTAGATCTTGATAAAGTATTTGAAAATAATAAGAAATGGATAAAAGATAAGCTTGCTGTCGATGCAAATTATTTTGAAGAAATGGGAAAAGGTCAAAAACCTGAACTTTTATATATCGGTTGTTCGGATAGCAGAGTTACCGCAGAAGATTTAATGGGTTTAGGCCCTGGAGATGTATTTGTTCATAGAAATATTGCTAATATGGTTATTGGCACCGATTTAAATGCAATGTCGGTTGTTGAATATGCTGTAGTACATTTAAACGTAAACCATATTGTGGTCTGTGGTCATTATGGCTGTGGAGGTGTAAAAGCAGCAATGCAATCTTCAGACCTTGGAATTTTAAACCCCTGGTTGCGAAACATTAGAGATGTCTATAGAATTCATAAAACAGAATTGAATACCATAGCAGATGAAGAACTGAAATATGAGCGCTTAGTAGAGTTAAATGTGGAAGAGCAATGTGTAAATCTAATTAAAACTGCTGCTGTTCAAAAAGCATATCGTGATCATGGCCTTAAAGTACATGGCTGGGTATTTGATATTCATACCGGAGAATTAGTAGATTTAAAGATAGATTTTGAAGGTATATTAGAAAATATCATGGAAATTTATCATTTAGATTAAACCTAAGATAAACAACAAGCCAATACTTATAATTGGATATTTACCATTTAAACTTTATAACCAAGTAAAAATATTATCTATGAAAAATTTATTCTCTAATTTCAAAGGAGATCTCTTTGGCGGTGTGACGGCAGGTATTGTAGCACTTCCTTTAGCACTTGCTTTTGGTGTAAGTTCTGGACTTGGGCCAAGTGCTGGTCTTTATGGCGCTATTTTTATCAGTTTCTTTGCCGCTTTATTTGGGGGTACCAATACACAAATATCCGGACCTACAGCTCCTATGACTGCGGTGAGTATGGTAATTATAGCTGGTATTATAGCCTTAAATGATGGTAGTGTTGAACAAGCCCTTCCGGCAATTTTAACAGTTTTCCTTTTAGGAGGATTAATGCAAATAGGGCTCGGTTTCTTAGGGTTAGGTAAATATATTCGCTATATCCCGTACCCAGTAGTATCTGGTTTTATGACTGCTATTGGCGTTATTATTATCATCACACAAATACTGCCAACACTTGGCTACTATCCAAAAGATGATATTGAATTTGTAAATCAATATAAACCACAAGCTGAAGAGCTTATTTTAGAAAACATTCTAAAAGAAGAGGCTGGAGAAGGTATTTTAGTCTTAGAAAATTTCGAAGAAACAATTAAGAGATCTGGCGAAATTACCGAAACTAGTATTGCGAAAGAAGCTAAAACACTAGCTAGTTCAGAAACAAAAGGTGCCTTAGGAGCATTAAAAGTTATTCCAAGAGCCCTAAATAATATTAATTGGCTAGAACTTGGCCTAGCTTTAGCTACAATATTCATTATCTATGGTTTCAAAAGAATAACTACCGCAATCCCGAGTACCTTAGTAGCGTTATTACTGGTTTCTGGAATAGCCTATGGTTTTGGATTAAATTATAGACCTATTGAAACTATTCCAGGAGGTTTTCCTATTCCTAAGCTTGAAATCTTTACTCAATTTAAGCTTGGCGCTATTACTCCGTATATTTTCTCTGCATTGACGCTTGCACTCCTAGGCGCTATTGATTCTCTATTAACGTCGGTTGTCGCAGATAACATGACAAAAACAAAACATAATCCAAATAAAGAATTAATTGGACAGGGAATTGGTAATAGTATTGGAGCCATTTTTGGAGGTTTGCCAGGAGCTGGAGCAACCATAAGAACAGTGGTTAACATAAACTCAGGTGGGAAAACAAAACTATCAGGTATGTTTGCTGGTATTTTACTTTTATTTATTTTATTAGCGCTTGGACCTATTGCCTCTCAAATTCCTGCAGCCGTACTTGCCGGAATTTTAATTACTGTAGGTATTAGTGTTATGGACTATAAGGGTCTAAAGGCAATTCCAAGTTTACCGAAAGATATTAAAATTGGCCCCCTTAAATTAAGCTCTGAAGTTGTGGTTATGCTAGTGGTTATGCTGCTCTCGACTTTTTGGAATTTAGTTTATGCTGTTGGTATAGGTTTAGTGATTGCTTCATTAATGTTCATGAAAAAAATGGGTGATTTGACTGCTGAACGTTCGGATGTAAAAACATTAGAGAAAGAAAAAGCTTGGTCTGATGAAATTGATTTTCCTCAAAGTTTAAAAGAAGAAGTATTTATAAAACATCTTAAAGGACCATTATTTTTTGGCTCAACAAGTGATTTTCAGGCACTTGCAAATCAAATTCCAAAAACAGCCTCTACTGTTATTATACGAATGGATCGAATGCAGTATATGGATCAATCCGGCTTGTATACCCTAGAAGATGTGCTAATTGATTTAAGAAAATCTAATATCAATGTGCTATTAGTTGATGTCTTAAGACAGCCAAGATATATGATGGAGCGTGTTGATGTTATTCCTGATTTAATCCCTGAAGAGCATATATTTGAAACTTTTGACGATAGTTTAATTTGGATTAAAAATAATGTTCAAGATAAATTTTCTTCACCTGAAACAGCATCTTTAACTTAATTATGAAATGTATACAAATTTTAGAAACAATTAATTCTATGGTACTGCCATAAAAGTTTTAAATTTGTCGGCTTAGTTTATTGTTATGATTGATAAAATAAAGGAACATATTGCCGAGATTGAGAAGTTTACTTCTGATTCTAAAGAGGCCATTGAAAACCTAAGAATAAAGTATTTAGGGAAAAAAGGATTACTAAATGACTTTTTTACTGAATTCAAAAATGTTCCAAATGATCAAAAAAAAGAATTTGGACAAAGTATCAATCAGCTCAAAACTATAGCTACTGAAAAGATAAATTCTCTTAAAGAAGCTTTAGAAAACAAAACTGAAGAAATAGGAATATACGGTGACCTTACACGTCCTGGAGAACCTGTGGAATTAGGTGCTCGTCACCCAATTTCTATAGTAAAAAACCAAATTATCGACATTTTCTCTAGAATAGGCTTTAATGTTTCCCAAGGTCCAGAAATTGAAGACGATTGGCATAATTTTACAGCTTTAAATTTGCCTGAATCCCACCCTGCTCGCGATATGCAGGATACTTTTTTCATTCAGACAAATCCTGATATATTATTGCGCACCCATACCTCATCAGTACAGGTGCGCTATATGGAAAATAATAAACCTCCTATTCGAACAATTTCGCCGGGTAGAGTATATCGAAATGAAGCTATATCCGCTCGTTCTCATTGTTTTTTTCATCAAGTAGAGGGTTTATATATAGATAAAAATGTGTCGTTTGCAGATTTAAAACAGACACTACAATTTTTTACTACTGAACTTTTTGGAAAATCTGAAATCAGATTACGTCCTTCCTACTTTCCATTTACAGAACCAAGTGCAGAAGTAGATGTGTATTGGGGCTTAGAAACTGAATCAGATTACAGAATAACTAAAGGTACCGGCTGGCTAGAAATTATGGGTTGTGGTATGGTAGATCCGAATGTTTTAGAAAACTGTGGAATCGACCCAAAAGAATATTCAGGCTTTGCCTTCGGTATGGGAATTGATCGAATCACTATGCTGTTGCATCAAATTACCGACATCCGATTATTAAGTGAAAATGATGTACGCTTTCTGGAACAGTTTAAATCTGCTCTTTAAAATATATTTGAAAACAAGTGCGTAAAATTCACATCTCAAGTGAAAAAAGATATCGAAATACCTGTAGTTAAAAATGTCCACATTGCTATTGTTCAAGAATGGAACGATGAATTTTTATCTAAAGATTGGAACGTTTATATTCTAAACTATAGAAGCACCCCAATAGATATGGTTTTAGTGGTCTCTAAAGGATATAATGGTGACCGTAAAACTTCAATTATGCGCCATAGCTTAAACACTATAGAAGCCAAAACTTTTGCTAAAATAGAAATGATTCAAGAAGATCTTTTTGAGCTTAACAATGAGTTTTCTGTCTCTTTCTTTTCGGAAGATAGGTTATTCGCAAAAAAGTACTTGTTCAAAAAAAATATCATTCATGAGTCTCAATTCGTGAACATTCCACTTATGAATAAGAAAGGTATACTAGCTGAATAACCTTTCTGAATTCTTCATTCACAAAAAATAAGTTCTTTTGGTTTGTTTGTTACCGAACTAATTATATATTTGCGTCCTAGTTTTATTAAAATGTTAGAAAAAGAAGAGTGTAGAAAACAACTAATTGAGGATATGGGCATTTATTTTGAAAGTCAATATAATCTTCCTCCATTAGCTGCTCGTATTTATGCCCATTTAATTTTAACCGAAGAAGATGGTATTACATTTGAAGATTGCCAAATAAAGAGAAAGGCTAGTAAAAGTTCAATTTCTACATCATTAAATTTACTGCTAAAAATTGGCATGATTACCTATTTCACTAAATCTGGTGATCGAAAAAGATATTTTAAGACCGGTGATAAAGACGCTTTCTTCTTAGCCAAACTTGAGGAAAATCTAAAAAAAGTTGAACGTGAACGGAAAATTGTAGAAAAAGTAGAATCCTATATAAAAGAATACAATCCAAAAAAACATAAAGAAAATACAGATAAAAATAAAATCTTTAAAACCTTTTTACAAAAAAGTGAAGCACTTTTAAAAGAAGCTATTGATGAATTCAAAAACTTAAATAAATAATTTTTTTACATCCTTAGTTCGTTTAAAACCGAACATTCAGAATTAACAAAACCTTAACAAAAACTTATCAATCTATTAAAATGAAAAGAATCACGACAATACCCTTATTATGCATCACAATGGTACTAGCGTCTTGCAATAATAAATATGCAGCCCAACCTGCATCAGCACCACCCGCAACTTTTCCTGTATCTCAATTAAAAAACATGACCGTTACCGATTATCAACAATATCCTTCTACTATTGAAGGTATCGTAAATAGTGACGTAAGAGCTAAAACATCTGGATACATTCAGAAAGTATTGGTAGACGAAGGTCAAAAAGTACATAAAGGGCAAATTTTATTCAAATTAGAAACGCAATCTTTAAGTCAAGATGCTGGTGCTGCAAAAGCACGTATCAATGTAGCTCAAGTTGAGGTTGATAAATTAGTTCCACTAGTTGAAAAAAATATAATAAGTCCTGTACAATTACAAACCGCTAAGGCAAATTTAGCCCAAGCTAAGGCAAATTATAGCAGTGTTTCTGCAAATATAGGGTATGCTACTATTAGAAGTTCAGTAGACGGCTATGTAGGTGCTATTAACTTTAGAGAGGGTGCATTAATCAGTCCTACCGATGAGACACCATTAACAACAGTGAGTGATATAAGTAAGGTATATGCTTTTTTTAATTTAAATGAAACACAATATTTAGACTTTTTACAAAAAGCAGCTGGGAAAAACTTGAAAGAAAAATTAGCCAATTATCCCCCTATAAACTTAATTCTCGCAAACGGAAGTATGTATCCTGAAAAAGGCAAAATTCAAACTAGTTCTGGACAAGTTAATCGAACAACAGGTACGGTTAGTTTCAGAGCTATTTTTGACAACCCTAACCAACTTATAACTAATGGAAATAGTGGGTCAATACAAATACCAACTATTTACGAAAATGCCATAGTAGTTCCACAAGAAGCAACTTTTGAGCAACAAGGAAAAATTATGATTTTTAAATTAGGGGAAGAAAATAAAGTAACCTCTTCTATTATAAAAATAAAAGCAAGTATTGATAATTTATATGTCGTGGACTCTGGTTTAGATGCTGCCGATAAAATAGTAGTAGCCGGAGTTGGAAAGCTCAAAGATGACATGGAAATTACGGCTAAAACCGTGTCTTTCGAAGAGGTTACAAAACCAATTGCAATATTATTTAAAAACTAGAAATTCGTAGCATATGTTAAAAACATTTATTGAAAGACCCGTTCTTTCGACAGTTATTTCTATTATCATAGTACTACTTGGTGTTATTAGTATCACAAGTTTACCAATAGAAGAATATCCAGATATTGCACCACCCACTATTAAAGTGTCTGCAGCATATCCTGGGGCCAATGCCGAAACCGTTTTAGAAAGTGTAATCATTCCTATTGAAGAGCAAATAAATGGGGTAGAAGGAATGACATATATTACCTCTACAGCATCAAACAATGGAACAGCAGATATTACAGTATATTTCGATCAAAGTGTCGATGCCGATATTGCTGCAGTAAACGTTCAAAACCGTGTTGCTAGAGCAAACCCTTTATTGCCACAAGAAGTTGTTCAAACGGGAGTAACAACTCAAAAACAACAAACTAGTGCATTAATGTTCTTATCAATGTATACTGATAATGAAGACTATGATGCTACTTTTATTCAAAACTATTTAAAAATAAACGTTATTCCAGCCATGCAACGTATTCATGGTGTTGGAGACGTAAGTGTATTTTCACAACAAGATTACGCCATGCGTATTTGGTTAAAACCAGAAAAGTTAGCCGCATATAGCTTAATTCCTTCTGATATTTCAGCTGCATTAAGAGAACAAAATTTAGAAGCTGCAGCAGGTTCTTTAGGAGAAAATAACGGAGAAGCATTTTCTTATGTGTTAACCTATAGCGGACGTTTTAAAGAGGAAAACCAATACGGAGATATCATAATTAAAGCCTTAGGTAATGGAGCGTTTCTACGTTTAAATGATGTGGCAACAATTGAATTAGATGCCCAATCCTATGCGTCAAATGCCATAAGTAAAGGTCATCCTGCCGTATTTATGGGAATCTTTCAAACCAAAGGTTCTAATGCACAAGAAATTATAGAGAATATTAAAACAACTTTAAATGCTGTTGAAAAAAACTTGCCAGATGGCCTACATGTTTTTGTACCTTATGATACAAGTTTATTCTTAAATGCATCTATAGAAAAAGTAATCACTACGTTATTAGAGGCTTTTTTCCTCGTTTTCTTAGTGGTATTTCTCTTTTTACAAGATTTTAGATCAACATTAATACCTGCTATAGCGGTACCTGTTTCTATTATCGGAACTTTCTTTTTCTTAAATGTCTTTGGCTATTCCATTAACCTTTTAACATTATTTGCATTGGTCTTAGCCATTGGAATTGTGGTTGATGATGCCATTGTTGTAGTTGAAGCGGTGCATGCCAAAATTGATAGTGGTGAAAAGAACCCAAAAACAGCAACCTTAAAAGCCATGACCGAAATATCGGGTGCAATTATTTCAATCACGTTGGTAATGGCAGCAGTATTTATTCCGGTAACTTTTGTACAAGGGCCAACAGGTGTATTTTACGAACAATTTGGGGTTACCTTAATTATTGCTATTCTTATTTCAGCAGTAAATGCCCTAACATTAAGCCCAGCTTTATGCGCCTTACTATTAAAGCCTCACAAAGATGATGAAGAAGTAAAAGGCAAAAATTCGTTACAACGTTTTTATACACTTTTTAATCGTGGATTTAGTGCAACAGTTGATAAATATGGAAAATCTCTTCAGTTTTTATACAAAAGGAAATGGGTTCCTGTTTTACTTTTAGCCATAGTTGTCGCAGGTATTTTTTATGCAGCTAAAACAACACCAACAGGATTTGTACCTAGCGAAGATAGAGGTATTATATTCGCAAATATCGAGTTGCCAGCTGGCGCTTCTTTAGATAGAACAAATGAAGTAGTCAAAAGCCTAAACGAAAAAGCAAAAGGTATAAATGGTATCGTTGGTTTTTCTTTTATAAAAGGAAGAAGTTTAATTAGTGGTTCAGGGACCAACTATGGTTTTGGTATTATCAAACTTGCCGATTGGGATGAGCGTGAAACTGAAGCACTTTCTGCAGCAGCTATAACAGGTCAATTGTTTGGTGTCGCAGCAGGTATTCCTGAAGCTAATATTATTTTCTTTGCGCCACCAAGTATTCGTGGTTTTGGAAATTCGGCAGGTTTTGAGGTGAATTTATTAGATAAGTTCGGTGGTGAGTTTACCGATTTAGATAAGGTAAACCAAGAGTTTGCTGGTGCATTAATGGCACATCCCGAAATTAAATACGCCCAATCTTCATTCAATACAAAATATCCACAATACGAAATGGATATTAACGTACCATTAGCAAAAGAAAAAGGGGTACCTATAAACAGTATTTTCTCAACATTGCAAGGTTATATAGGTGGAGTTTATGCTTCCGATTTTTCAAGATTCGGAAAACAATTTAGAGTTTATATCCAATCTTTACCAGAGGATAGAGCTGATGTTAATGCCCTGAATAGCATGTATGTTAGAACAAATTCGGGAGAAATGACACCAATTACACAGTTTGTAAAATTAGAGCGTGTGTATGGACCACAATCGGTTACGCGTTTCAATCTATTTAATTCAACAACAATTACTGGAGCAACAAATGAAGGGTATAGTACTGGAGATGCCATTAGAGTTATAGAAGAAGAAGTGGCAAAATTACCAAGTAATTATACGGTTGCCTACTCTGGTTTAACTCGTGAAGAGGTAAATGCAGGGAACCAAACAACCTTCATATTTATATTAAGTATTTTGTTCGTGTATTTCTTATTAAGCGCTCAATATGAAAGTTACCTATTGCCCTTTGCTGTAGTATTATCTTTACCTTTTGGGGTGTTTGGAGCTTATATTAGTACTAAGTTTTTCGGATTAGAAAACAATATATATTTTCAAATAGCATTGATTATGCTTATAGGTCTACTTGCTAAAAATGCCATATTAATTGTGGAGTTTGCGCTACAACGAAGGAAAAATGGAGAAAGTATCGTTGATGCCGCTATTCATGGAGCAAAAGCACGTTTACGGCCTATTTTAATGACTTCTTTTGCCTTTATTTTAGGGTTAATGCCTTTAGTATTAGCGAAAGGTGTTGGTGCCGAAGGAAACCGATCAATTGGTACCGGTGCCGCAGGAGGCATGCTTATAGGAACGGTTTTAGGCGTGTTTGTGATTCCTATTTTATTTATTTTATTTCAGTGGTTACAAGAAAAAATTTCTAGTAAACCAGCAATTAAAACTATTGAAGATTAAGACTATGAAATCTATTATAAAATACAAATTTTTCTGCAAAGCGATACTTTTACTAGTTATTTCTTTTACGCTTCAAAGTTGTTTTGTTGCTAAAAATTATGAAAGACCTGAGTTAGTAGAAACTCAAAATTTATTTAGAACCGACAACCTGCCAACCGATAGCTTATCCCTTGCAGCTATATCTTGGAAAACCTTGTTTACAGATAACTACTTAAATCAATATATTGAAGAAGGTCTTCAAAATAATATTGATATTCGCATAGCAATTCAGCAAATAGCAGCAGCTGAAGCTTATGTAAGACAAGGTAAAATGGGTTATTTGCCAACACTAAATGGAAACGTCTCAGCATCTCGAAACTATTTATCGGAAAACGGACAACAAGGTGCTATTTTAAGTAGCTTGGGTCAAGATCATATTGATCAATTTGAATTATCCGCTGCCTTATCATGGGAAGCCGATATTTGGGGGAAAATTAGAAGTAATAAACGTGCATTTCAAGCTAGTTATCTACAGAGTATAGCCGCTCATCAAGCTGTAAAAACACAATTAATTTCTAGCATTGCTACAACATATTATCAACTTCTTGCATTAGACGCACAATTAGCAATTACAAAGCAAACTATTGACACGCGTGAAAAAGGTGTGGAAACTATCAAGGCATTAAAAGATGCTGGACAAGTAACCCAAGTGGCTGTTGATCAAAATATTGCACAATACAATAATGCAAAAGCACTTGAGCTAGATATAGAAACATCTATTTTTAAAACTGAAAATGCATTAAGTATTTTACTAGGTAAAGTCCCCCAGCATTTTGAAAGAAGTAGCTTAAATAATCAAGAAATAGAAACTGACTTAAAACTTGGAGTTCCTGCAAAATTACTAAGTAACAGACCGGATGTTATGGCTGCAGAATATGGTTTAATTCAATCTTTTGAATTAACCAACGTAGCAAAAAGCAGTTTTTATCCGTCTTTAACATTGACGGCTACTGGAGGTTTTCAAAGTTTAGACTTTGATGAGTTATTTAATGCAAACTCATTATTTGCCAATTTAGTTAGCGGGCTGGCACAACCCATTTTTAATCAACGAAAAATTAGAACACAGCATGAGGTTGCCAAAGCCCAACAAGAACAAGCTGTATTAAATTTTAAAAACTCGCTTTTAGTCGCAGGTAATGAAGTTTCTAATGCCTTGTTTACGTTTACTATTGAAACTCGAAAATTTGAATACATAAAAAACGAAGTGGAAGCTTTGCGTAATGCGGAAAATAATTCAGAAGAGTTATTAAAGAATGGCTATGCTAATTATTTAGATTTATTAACAGCAAGACAAAGTGCATTGAGTGCTGAATTAAATCTAATAAATAACAAACTATCTCAATTATCTGCAACTGTAGAACTATATCGTTCTTTAGGTGGTGGCTGGCAATAATTATAGTTGCTCAATAAATGGAAGACAAAGCTAAATTCTTACAATTTGCAATTGCTAAATTTACTGAATTTGGGAGTAAGAGATTTACTTTAGATGATTTAGCGCGTGAAATGGGTATTTCAAAAAAAACGATATACCAGCATTTCATAAATAAAGAAGCCATTGTTTGTGAAAGTCTTGTTTTGTTATTAGATAAGATTAAACTTGAAATACTACAAAGTGTAGAAAATGAAAAATCCAATCCTATTTTAGGTGTTATTTCTATCTATAGAATAGGGTTGGATTATTTAAAAACTTTCAATCCAACTTTTTTATTTGGTCTTAAAAAATACTATCCAAAAGCAAATGAAGAATTTATTAATTTCAGAAAACATGAGATTAATGAACTTGTACGAAAGTTACTTGAAAAAGCAGCTAAAAATGGGCATATAAGAAATAATGTAAATCTCGATCTTACCAGTGAGCTCTATTTAAACCGACTTGAATTTATACTCTTCACATCCAATAACTTGTTTGAACGGTATTCAAAAAAAGAACTATTAGAACATTTAATTATAAATAACATTCGAGGTATAGCTACCCAGGAATACCTTAAGGAAAACAATTTAGCGGTAGATTTATGATAATTTCACACCAAATGCGAATTCCAAACAAATTTTCATTTCATCCATTTTACAAAAGGATTTTTGCTTAATTGAGAATTATAATATTTAGTTATTCCAGAAACTTCTTCGCCTAACCAATCCGGTTTCTCAAAAAATTCGCTTTCAGAAGACAATTCTATTTCTGCTATAACTAGGCCTTGATTATCTTCAAAAAATTCGTCAACCTCAAAGATATGGTTCCCAACTTTTACCTCATATCGAATTTTATCTATGATTCCAGGTTCTGCAATTTTTAAAAGTTCTCCAGCATCAAAAACTGAAATTTCTTTCTCCCATTCAAATCGAGTTACGCCAGTTTCATTTCCTTTTCCTTTCACTGTTAAAAAGGCCATTTCCCCAATAATTCGTACTCTAACCGTTCGTTCGGGGTCTGTATTTAAAAATCCTTGAACTATTCTATTTTTAGCAATTGCTAAATTTTTAAAAGTATCAGAAGTAACTAAAAACTTCCGTTCTATTTCTATCATATTAATGTACAATCTTCTTTATTTTATCTGATTCGATTTTTACTCCTTCATATGAATTATTTGCCAACCATATCATCGCTTTAGCAATATCTATTGGGTCTATAGATCTATACTTCTCTAGAGGGCCAACAAATCCTAGATTTAAGACTTTCATTATTTGCTTAAATAACCATTCTCCAGATCTTTTTTCAATACGCTTTCCTCCGATTAGTGAAGGCTGTAAAATATGGATTTTTTTAATTTGTAGTTTTAAAATCTCATTTTCCATCTCCCCTTTAATTCTATTGTAAAATAAAACACTTTTAGCGTTAGCTCCCAGAGCAGAGATTATTAAGATTGTTCCTATACCATTCTGTTTAACTAATTTTGCCACTTTTACAGGAATCCCATAATCGATAGCTTCATACTCCTCTTTATTTGGGGTTTTCTTTTTTGTAGTGCCAATGCAACAATAAACCTCGTCTGCCACAAAATCAGATATGTAATCTTCTAACTTGAAAAGGTTAACTATATGTTCTTCAAGTTTTGAGTGGGTATAACCTACAGATGACCTAGAAAATAATTTGATTTTTTCGTAGGCTTTGTTTTCCAAAAGAAACTTCAATAGAATTCCACCTGTTAGACCTGTAGCGCCTATAATTATTGCTGTTTTTCCATTTGTTCTCATTACTTAAATATAACTTAATTTTGAAGAACTAGACTTCATATTTCATCAAATTTCATTTCTATTGTTATGCAACATCAACCAGAGAACACTTAAATTTGTGTATGACTTATGATTTTCCTCTTAGAAAAATAATTCATGTAGATATGGATGCATTCTATGCCTCTGTAGAAGAATTAGATAACCCAGACCTAAAAGGAAAGGCTTTAGCTGTTGGTGGAAATGAAATTAGAGGAGTTGTATCGGCGGCAAGCTATGAAGCTCGAAAATTTGGCGTACGTAGTGCAATGAGCGGTTATATCGCAAAAAAAAATTGCCCTCATTTAATTTTTGTAAAACCCCGTTTTGAAAGGTATAAGGAGATTTCACAGAAGATTAGAGCAATTTTTTATGAGTATACGGATCTAGTTGAACCTTTATCATTGGATGAGGCTTATTTAGATGTTACTATTAATAAAAAAGGAAATCCATCTGCTTCATTAGTTGCCAAAGAAATCAGACAGCGTATATTTGATGAAATTGGCCTCGCTGCATCCGCTGGAATATCTATTAATAAATTTATTGCTAAAGTTGCTAGTGACATTAATAAACCTAACGGACAAAAAACGGTAAATCCAGAAGAGGTCATTGAATTTTTAGAGCATTTAGAAATTAGAAAATTTTATGGTGTTGGCAAAGTAACCACTCAGAAAATGTACAAGCTCGGAATTTTTACAGGTTTAGACCTAAAACAAAAATCAGAAGCGTTTTTAACGGAACATTTTGGTAAAAGTGGCGCTTATTATTATACCGTTGTCAGGGGTATTCATAATAGTATTGTAAAACCAAATAGAATTCCAAAATCTGTAGGAGCTGAACGTACTTTTAATGAAAATTTAAGTAGTGAAATTTTTATGTTAGAGCGTTTGGAACACATTGCTATTGAACTTGAGCGACGTCTAAAAAAATCTAAAATTTCTGGTAAAACTGTTACTTTAAAAATAAAGTATAGCGACTTTACCCTGAATACAAGAAGCAAAACTTTACTTTATTATATTGCTGATAAAAATTTGATTTATGAAACGGCAAAAGAGCTTTTATATCAAGAAAAAATGGAAAATTCTGTGCGTTTACTCGGTATTTCTATGGCAAATTTAAATACAGAGAATAAAGACAAGATAGAGTCTAAAAAAATAGTTTCCATACAATTACAATTTGATTTTTAAACCTTTAGTCAATTTAATTCAGTCAAATACAAAACAACTTTTTTAAAATTCATTTATATTAGTCTTCATGAAAAAATTAGAACTCCGAGAGCATATTATTAAAGTAGCATCAGAATTATTTTATGCTAATGGTTATAATGCCACTGGCATAAATGAAATAATTGCTAAAGCTGAGATCGCCAAAGCCACATTATATAGCCATTTTAAATCAAAAGACGCACTATGCATTGCCTACCTAAAAAGTATGGACAATAATTTTATGGATAATTTAGATGTTTTTATAAAATCTAAAAAAGAAGCAAAACTTCAGCTATTAGGTATTTTTGATTTTTTAAGAGAGATGTACTATACATCAAATTTTAACGGCTGCTGGGCTATAAAATGTATAGCAGAAATAGGAAAAGAAAATCATGTTGTGAGACAAGAAATACAAAATCAAAAAATAAACTTGCTCTCTTATTTAAAAGGCATCATAAGTACTAATTTGCCGTATTGCTCTAATGCTGAAATAGAAAAGTTATCAAACACCATCTATCTTCTTTATGAAAGCGCAATTTGCGAGAGTCACTTGCACCAAAGTGATTGGCCTATTTATTCCGCAAAAAACATTGCAAATCAAGTAATTAGCCAGAAATAATAATTAATACAGACTTGTCTGTTCTGATGTTATTTAAAAATCATCATTAAAAAAAAGCCTCAATATTATCCAAGATAACAATTGAGGCTTATTCGTTTTTATAGTACTTTAATTAGAAGCTTCTATCTCCGATACCCTCAGAGTGTTCACCATACCTTTATCTTTAATAGGCATAGCGGCTAAGCTAATTAACATATCTCCTACTTCAACAAAACCTTTTTCAAGAGCCATTTTATTAACATCTTCAATTGTTTCATCAGTCGAAACAAATTTATTATAGTAGAATGCTTTTACACCCCATAACAGATTTAACTGCGTAAGGATTCGGCGGTTAGATGTAAATACTAAAATATGTGCACTTGGTCGCCAAGCCGAAATTTGAAAAGCGGTGTAACCACTATTTGTTAAGGTTGAAATTGCTTTAGCTTTAATATCATTAGCCATAATAGCTGCATGATAACAAACAGATTTTGTAATAAATCTTTTAGTTCTAACATGTGGTGGTTCATGGGGTACTTTAATAAGACTCGAATTTTCAACCGTCTGTAAAATACTTGCCATTTTCTCAATAACTTGTACAGGATAATTTCCTACTGAAGTTTCACCAGATAACATAACCGCATCTGCACCATCCATTACAGAATTGGCAACATCATTAACCTCTGCTCTAGTTGGAGTAAGACTAGTAATCATTGTCTCCATCATTTGCGTTGCGATGATAACAGGAATTCTTGCCTTCTTAGCCCTTAATACAAGCTGCTTTTGAATTAATGGAACTTCTTGAGCAGGAACCTCAACACCTAAATCGCCACGAGCAACCATAAGACCATCACAATAAGCAACAATCTTATCAATATTTTCAACAGCTTCTGGTTTTTCAATTTTAGCAATTATTGGAATTTTCTCATCTGTGTGTTCTTTTATAAGATTTTGAAGATCTATTAAATCTTGACTAAAACGTACAAATGATAACGCTATCCAATCTACTTTTTGAGAAATTGCAAAAATAGCATCTTTAATATCCTTTTCTGTAAGTGCTGGTAATGAGATATTGGTATTAGGTAAGTTTACCCCCTTTTTAGATTTCAAAGGCCCTCCTTGAATTACCTTAGCCCTAACTTCATTTTCTTTATTTGTTGAAAGCACCTCAAACATTAGTTTTCCATCATCCAATAGAATTTTCTCACCTACATTTACATCTTTTGGAAAAGAAGTATAGTTCATGTATACGCGCTCTGCTGTACCCTCAAAAGGTTTTCCTGTTACAAATGTTATTTCATCACCCGGTGCAACAACGACTTCTCCTGCCATTACACCCACCCTAAGTTTAGGCCCTTGTAAATCTCCTAAAATAGATACGTTTACACCCATCTCATCATTGAGTTCACGAATCATTTTTATTCGTTCTGTAACATCGGCATAGTCAGCATGAGAAAAGTTAATCCTAAAGACATCTACTCCAGCCTCGATCATGTCTCTAAGCACTTCTTTCTTACTTGTCGCTGGTCCTAGTGTAGCAACAATCTTTGTCTTTTTTTTAGTTGGCATTATTTAAAATATTAAATTATTTTTCGATTTTAGTGTATTGGTATTTATCGTATAAGCAGTAATAATGTTTGGAATAGCTAATATTGATTTCAAAATAGCTGACTCCGAATCCAAATCTTCTTGTTCTAGCTTCATAAAATAATCCACATTCTTATATTCTGGGATTAAATGTTTTTTGGTAAATGAAGGAACATTTTTGAAAAATCCAGTATTATTAGTATTCTCTTCTGACTGAACACTATTTGGAACTAATGTCCAATACCTATCATTTATAGTATCTTTCCATTCAAATATAGGAAGTGATGCAGCATCTGAAAAAACTAAATTAGTGCTTCGCCTTTTAAAACTACATTTAAGATACTTATTTATGGTATAAGCAAGTGTAAAATCTTCTAAACTGCAATGCAATGCTATCAAAGCAAAAGAATCTTCGTAAAAATCCAGTGACATTTTATGCATCGCAACCATAGGCATATAAAAAAACCAAGATGTAAATATATGATTTCTACCCCTCTAAATCTAGTAGATAACTATTTTTTAACCTCTGAGAGGTAGCGAAAACGTTATAGATTTAAAAATATAACACTATTCTTTATCTATTTTGCTTTGTAAAGCATAATAGGCTCTTTTTGAAGCCATCTCTTCGGCCTTCTTTTTAGAAGTAGCTCTTGCCTTAGAGACAATCTTGTTATTAATATGCAACTTTACTGCAAAATGTTTTACTGAATCATTGCCAGAGTCTTCATATATATCATAGTAAAAAGCTTTTTTCTGTTTTTGACACCACTCAATCACTAAACTTTTATAGCTAATTACTTTTCCTTCTAATTGCTCAATATCAACATAGGGCTCTATTACTCTTTTCCTTATAAACTTATCACAGTATTTATACCCTCTATCTAAGTAAATAGCACCAACTAAGGCTTCGAAAACATTACCATGGATATTATCCCCAAAATGAGATTTCGGAATTCTACTTTCTACAAATTCAATAAGATTGAGATCTTTACCTAATTCATTTAAGTGTTCTCTGCTTACAATTTTTGAACGCATTTTTGTCAAATACCCTTCATCGCCAGTAGGAACCTCATTATATAAATATTTAGAGATGATTGTGCCCAACATAGAATCTCCTAAAAATTCTAAGCGCTCATAATTCATAGGATCCCCATTAGCATCTTTTATATTTGCAGATCGATGCAGGAAAGCCTTTTTATATACCGCCAAATTCTTTGGTTTAAAACTAAGTATTCGGCTTATCCCTAAAAAAAAACCCCCATCCTCTTTAGAATGGGAATTAAATATATTTGAGGGAAAATTCATTGCCGTCTTAACTTATTTTTTTGAAAATCACACAGGCATTATGCCCGCCAAAACCAAAAGTATTACTCAAAGCTACTTTTACATCTCTTTTTTGAGCCTTATTTAAAGTCAGGTTCAATTTAGGGTCTATATTTTCATCAACAGTTGTATGGTTAATTGTTGGTGGCACAATACCATGTTCCATTGATAATATTGCTGCAATGGCTTCAATAGCACCAGCTGCTCCTAATAAATGCCCCGTCATAGACTTGGTCGAGTTAATATTTATATTTGGTGCATGAGCTCCAAATACTTTAGAAATTGCTTTTAGTTCAGCGACATCCCCAAGCGGAGTAGAAGTACCATGGGTGTTAATTGCATCTACATCTTCTGGTTTTAATCCTGCATCTTTTAAACAATTTTGCATCACACGTACTACTCCAATTCCTTCTGGATGTGGAGCTGTCATATGATAGGCATCACTAGATAAACCACCGCCAGCTACTTCTGCATATATTTTTGCTCCTCTTGCAATTGCATGCTCATACTCTTCAAGTATTAATGCTCCAGCACCTTCGCCAAGAACAAATCCGTCTCGAGTAGCATCAAATGGTCGTGAGGCTGTCTCCATCTCATCATTTCTTGTCGATAATGCGTGCATTGCTCCAAAACCTCCCATTCCAGCAATAGTAACCGCTGCCTCACTTCCGCCAGTAACAATAACATCACAATGACCTAAACGTATCGTGTTCAAAGCATCTATAATTGCATTGGCTGAAGATGCGCATGCAGAAACTGTAGTATAGTTTGGCCCCATAAAGCCATGCTTTATAGAAATATTACCTGGGGCAATATCTGCAATCATTTTTGGAATAAAAAAAGGATTAAACCTTGGAGTACCATCACCGGCAGCAAAATTTAATACTTCATTTTGGAACGTTTCTAAACCTCCTATACCGGCTCCCCAAATAACTCCAACTCTGAATTTATCTACAGTATCAAAATCAATTCCACAATCTTTAATAGCTTCATCAGAAGATACTAAGGCATATTGTGCAAATCGGTCTAATTTTCGAGCTTCTTTTCGATCGAAAAAGTCTTCTGCGTTGAAGTTTTTAAGTTCGCAAGCAAATTTCGTCTTGAATTTTTCACTATCGTAATAAGTTATTGGTGCAGCACCGCTTTTTCCATTAACCAATCCGTCCCAATATTCTTCAATAGTATTACCAATAGGAGTCAATGCTCCAATTCCCGTAACAACAACTCGCTTTAACTGCATTGAATCAAATTTATATTAAGTATTTTATTGTCTTAAGTAGGGTGTAAATTAAAAAAAAATATCCATGCAGAATAATTACCACATGGATATTTTATAATCTTAATCTAAGATATCATAAAATTACTTTGCTTCTTCTATATAACTGATCGCTTGACCAACAGTAGCAATATTCTCTGCTTGATCGTCTGGAATTTGGATATCAAACTCTTTTTCGAATTCCATTATTAATTCAACAGTATCTAATGAATCTGCTCCTAGGTCGTTAGTAAAGCTTGCTTCGGTAACAACCTCGTTTTCATCTACACCCAATTTATCAACGATGATAGCTTTTACTCTTGATGCAATATCTGACATAATTATTCTTGTTTTAAAAATTTAACTGATGGCAAAAATAAAAAACTTTGGATTAATAACACTATTTGTCGGTAAAATGTATTGTAATTTACGAAAATTAAATACAAGAGTGTTAATTTAGCCCAAAATAATTCTTCTTCAATAACCTCAAAACACCGCATGAAACGTATTGTTCTTTTTGCTTCTGGTTCCGGATCAAATGTTGAAAACATATCACAGTATTTTCAAGACAATGCAGAGGTTACTATAGCCGCTGTTCTTACTAACAAAAGCAATGCCAAAGTTTTAGAAAGATGTAATAAATTAAAAATCAGCGCATTATACTTTAACAAAACAGCCTTCTATGAAACTGATTGTATTCTAGACTTTTTAAAAACATGCAATCCTGACTTAATTATACTTGCAGGTTTTCTATGGAAAATACCTGATAATATGATAAAAACCTTCCCTAATAAAATTGTAAATATTCATCCGGCACTCTTGCCAAAATACGGAGGCAAAGGAATGTATGGAATGCATGTTCATAATGCGATAAAACAAAATAAAGAGAAAGAAACAGGCATTACAATTCATTTTGTGAACGAAAATTATGATGAAGGAGCTATAATTAAGCAAATAAAAACAAAAATAACACCTGAAGATTCCGCAGAAGATATTGCTAACAAGGTTCACCAATTAGAATATGAGTATTTTCCTAAAGTAATAGACACCTTATTGCATGAGTAATTCAGAGGTTCATATATATACAGATGGTGCTGCTAGAGGAAATCCTGGTCCTGGTGGATACGGAATTGTTATGGAATGGGTAGGAAAACCCTATAAAAAGGAATTCTCTGACGGTTTTAAACATACGACCAATAATAGAATGGAACTTCTTGCCGTAATTGAAGCGCTTAAAATGATAAAAAAAGAAGGTGTTGCTATTACTGTGTTTACCGATTCAAAATATGTCGTAGATACTGTTGAAAAAAAATGGTACATCAAATGGGAAAAAACAAATTTTAAAGGCAAGAAAAATCCAGATTTATGGAAATTGTTTTTAATAGAATACCGAAAGCACAAAGTTTCTTTTAAATGGATCAAAGGTCACAACAATCATCCACAAAATGAACGTTGTGATGAACTAGCAGTAGCTGCCTCCAAAGAAAATAACTTAAAAGTTGATGTTGGGTTTGTAACAAAATAAAAACTGTTCAATCTTTTTTAAAACTACTTTACAAACCTCAAAAGTTACCCTTATATTTGCACAAAATTACATACCATAATGGGTAAATTATTGATTGTAGGTACAGTAGCCTTTGATGCCATTGAAACTCCTTTCGGAAAAACCGATAAAATTTTAGGCGGAGCAGCTACATATATAGGGTTAGCTGCATCGCAATTTAATGTAGAGTCTGCAATTGTTTCTATCGTGGGAGATGATATGCCAAAAGAATATCTAGATTTACTTTCTAGTAAAAATATTGATCTTTCTGGTTTAGAAATTGTCAAAGGAGGCAAAACATTTTATTGGAAGGGCAAATACCACAATGATCTAAACTCAAGAGACACCTTAGCTACTGAACTCAATGTATTAGCCGATTTTAACCCTATAGTTCCAGAGACGTTTAAAAATGCGGATGTAGTAATGTTGGGAAATTTACACCCAAGTGTTCAACTGAGTGTAATTAATCAGATGATTGAGCGACCTAAATTAATAGTACTAGATACTATGAATTTTTGGATGGACAATAGTTTAAACGAATTGTTAGAGGTAATCAAACACATAGATGTTATTACCATTAATGATGAAGAGGCTCGTCAATTAACTGGTGAATACTCACTTGTAAAAGCTGCTGCTAAGATTGAAGAAATGGGACCTAAGTATGTAGTGATCAAAAAAGGAGAGCATGGTGCCTTATTGTTTCATAAAAGCAAAGTGTTTTTTGCTCCAGCGCTACCTTTAGAAGAAGTTTTTGACCCAACAGGTGCTGGCGATACCTTTGCCGGTGGATTTGCGGGCTATTTGGCTGAAACTGAAAATATTTCATTTAATAATTTAAAAAATGCCATTATATATGGTTCTAATTTAGCGTCCTTCTGTGTAGAGAAATTTGGCACAGAACGCATGAAAAACTTAGAAAAACAAGAGGTGAACGCTAGATTGCATCAATTCAAAGAATTGAGTCAATTTGACATAGAATTACAATAACTAATGCCCTGAATATTCAGGGCTTTTTTAATATATCTCAACAGAAACAATGAGTGACGCCATTAAACACGAATGCGGAATTTCTTTAATACGTTTATTAAAGCCGTTGGAATATTATCAAGAAAAATATGGTACTGCCTTTTACGGGGTAAACAAAATGTACCTGATGATGGAAAAGCAGCATAACCGAGGCCAAGACGGGGCTGGTTTTGCTAGTATCAAATTAGATATGGCGCCAGGAGAAAGGTATATGAGCAGAGTTAGATCTATTGCTCAACAACCTATTCAAGATATATTCGCGCAAATAAACGACAGAATAAATACTTCTTTTAAAGAGCACCCAGAGTATGAAAAAGATACCGAACTGCAAAAAAAGCATATTCCTTACATAGGTGAAGTTTTATTAGGCCACGTTCGCTATGGTACTTTTGGAAAAAACAGCATTGAAAATGTGCATCCGTTTTTAAGACAAAATAACTGGATGCATCGTAATATTATTGTAGCTGGAAATTTTAACATGACTAATGTTGATGAGCTATTTGATAACTTAGTACATATAGGTCAGCACCCGAAAGAAATGGCTGACACGGTAACAGTAATGGAGAAAATTGGTCATTTCTTAGACGATGCCGTTGCTAAGCTGTACAAGCAAATTAAAAAAGAAGGTTTTAACAAACAAGAAGCTTCACCCCTAATTGCGGAGCGATTAAATGTTGCGAAAATATTACGAAGAGCTGCAAAAAATTGGGATGGTGGTTATGCCATGGCCGGTTTATTAGGACATGGAGATGCTTTTGTACTTCGTGATCCTGCTGGGATAAGACCAACGTATTACTACCAAGATGATGAAGTTGTTGCCATTGCTTCTGAACGACCTGCAATACAAACTGTTTTTAATGTTCAGTTTGATCAAGTAAAAGAATTGGACCCTGGTCATGCTATTTTAATCAAAAAAAATGGCGAGACCTCTATTAAACAAATTCTTGAACCAACGGAACGTAAAGCTTGTTCTTTTGAGCGCATCTACTTTTCAAGAGGTAGTGATAAAGAAATTTATCAGGAAAGAAAAGAACTAGGTAAACTTATTTTTCCCAAAATTCTTAAAGCTATCGATGAGGATATTAAGAATACTGTCTTTTCATATATTCCCAATACCGCCGAAACATCATTTTTTGGAATGGTGAAAGAAGCACAGAACTATATGAACAAGAAGAAAGAAGAACAAATTCTTTCAATAGGTTCAAAAATCACAAAAGAAGAGCTTCATGAAATTCTAGATATTAGACCTAGAATAGAAAAAGTTGCAATTAAAGATGCTAAACTTAGAACATTTATTACGCAAGACAGTGGAAGAGATGATCTAGTGGCTCATGTATATGACATATCTTATGGCTCTGTAAAACCTGGAGATAATCTTGTTATTATAGATGATAGTATTGTAAGGGGTACTACTCTTAAAAAGAGTATTCTTAAAATATTAGATAGATTATTACCTAAGAAAATAGTTGTTGTTTCTTCTGCTCCACAAATACGTTATCCGGATTGCTATGGAATAGACATGGCTAAACTAGAAGATTTTATTGCTTTTAGAGCCGCCTTAGATTTACATAAAGATAAAAACACGATGCATATTGTAGATGCTATTTATAAAAAATGTTTAGCACAAATTTCTTCAAAAGACAAAGATGTTATCAACTATGTAAAAGAATTTTACGCCCCTTTTACAGCTGATGAAATATCAGAAAAAATAGGAAAACTACTGAGCCCTCCGGAAATGAAGGCGAAAGTTCAAATAATTTATCAAACTATATCTAATCTACATCAGGCATGTCCACATAATCTTGGCGATTGGTATTTTACGGGTGACTATCCAACACCTGGCGGTAATAGAGTAGTAAATCGTGCCTTTATTAACTTTTATGAAGGGAAAAATGAAAGAGCGTATTAATATAGATTATTCGATGAAATACACAAAATTATGTAGTTTGTCGATAATATATGTCGATTAACGAAATTGTAGTCCTTTCGTCGACAGCAAGAGTAATTTTAGACTTGCCATAGCATAAGTAGGTTAAGTTCATGGTAAGATTTGGGGAAAAAGGTGGAGTCTGACTCCGCCTTTTTTATTTTATACCATCCACACCATTTATACTCATAAAATACATTCTACGTATCAAATGCTACCGTTTGTCTTTAATTATTGACATTCATCTAATAGATTGTTAAGTGTTTAGGTTTACCATTACTTTTGAAGAACCATAGCATAAGTAGGTTAAGTTCATGGTAAGATTTGGGGAAAAAGGTGGAGCTATGCTCTACCTTTTTATTTTTAATATGACTTCATAATCCTCAAGTAAGCTCCGTTAGCTACTAATTATATCAAAAAGAGCATTTCAACTTGTTAAGGAGACTTTCATCTAAAACATTCTCAAGTTTCTAAGTCAACCATTACTTTTGAAGAACCATAGCATAAGTAGGTTAAGTTCATGGTAAGATTTGGGGGAAAAAGGCGGAGTTGAACTCCGCCTTTTTCATTTCTGATAATCAACACATTATCCATTAAAAACAGATTTTATCGATTAACTGTGTTAACAAAAATTCTTTTAAAGTCATAAAAACTATTTGATTCTTTTGATATTTCACACAATACCAGTAACTTAGCACTGCCATAGCATAAGTAGGTTAAGTTTATGGTAAGATTTGGGATGAAAAGGGTGGAGATTTCTTCACCCTTTTCTGTTTTAAAAAAAGAAACCCGTTAGACATAACATAATCTAACGGGTTTCTTTTTGAAGTGCTATATACTAATTAAACTACTTATTTGCAGCATATAAAGCTGAAACTTTATCCCAGTTGATTACATTGAAAAATGAATTGATATAATCTGGTCTTCTATTCTGATAATTCAAGTAATATGCATGTTCCCAAACATCTAATCCCAAAATTGGAAAACCTTCACAACCTGTTTTTGGCATTAAAGGGTTATCTTGGTTAGGAGTTGAACAAACTTCTACCTTTCCTCCTTTATGTACACAAAGCCAAGCCCAACCAGAACCAAATCTAGTTGCTGCAGCTTTAGAGAAAGTATCTTTAAATGCATCATAAGAACCAAAAGCAGCATCAATAGCGCTAGCTAATTCCCCAGAAGGCTTCCCTCCTCCATTTGGAGACATGATTTCCCAAAATAAAGAGTGGTTATAAAATCCGCCTCCATTATTTCTTACCGCATTATTGCTCATATCTAAGTTTGTCAAAATATCTTCAATAGAAGAATTTTCTAAACTAGTTCCAGAGATCGCATTATTTAAATTGGTTGTATAGCCGTTGTGATGTTTAGTATGGTGAATCTCCATAGTTCTAGCATCAATATTTGGTTCCAGTGCATCGTATGCATATGGTAATTTTGGTAATTCAAATGCCATAATTAGTATGTTTTAATTAATAAATCGTTGATTAACAAAGTTAATGTTTTAAGAAACTAATTACACTAATAATTTGTTAAGAACTGTATAAGATTCCGTAATTTGCAAGCAAAAAGCGGGTGCAAAACTCAACTTATCATATATATAATGCTTCTGCAGGCTCTGGAAAGACCTATACCCTTGCTAAAGCCTATTTAAAAATTATTCTTTCTAAAAAAACTGCAGCAAATTATAGAGAAATTTTAGCCCTCACATTTACGAATAAGGCTGTAAATGAAATGAAAGATCGAATCATAAGTAGCTTGTATGAATTTGGCAATGTGTTAGATCTAAAAAAAGCTCCTCCTATGTTCTTAGACATTTCTAAAGAACTCAATATTGATAGCACTACACTTCAACAAAGAGCAAAAATATCGTTAAAAGAGATCCTTCATAATTATGCCTTTTTTGATATTTCAACCATTGATAAATTTACACATAGACTCATAAGAACCTTTGCCAAAGATTTAAAGCTGCCTCAAAATTTCGAGGTAATTTTAGATACTAATCTTGTATTGAGTGAAGCTGTAGACCGTTTGGTTAATAAAGCTGGTTCTGATTCTGAATTGACAAAAGTTTTAATCGCATTTGCGCTAGAAAAAGCAAATGAAGATAAAAGTTGGGATATCACAAGGGATATTTTTGAAATGGGTAATGAGCTTTTGTTTAAAGAAAAATATGAAAATGCTCTCGAAACCTTAGCCCAAAAAAAACTATCCGATTTTAATGGCTTAAAAAAGCTACTTAAAGAACATATTGCAAATACAGAACTATTCATAATTGAGGTATCAAAAATAACCTTGCAATTTATTTATACTTCCGGCTATTCGGACAAAGACTTTCCAAGAGAAACACTGCCAAATCATTTTAAAAAAATCAGTGCAGGAGAGTTCATTCCTTTAAAGTTATATGCAAATAAACTAGAAGAAAACTTATCAGAAAATAAAATAGTTTTATCAAAATCACCAACTCCAGACGCATCTGTTTGTAGCGAAATTCTTAGCGGTTATTTAAAAATTAAAGAGGCCGTCTATAGAAGAGCGATGCTCAAGAATGCCTATAAAAACGTTGTGCCTTTAACTGTTTTAAATGCACTTCAAAAAGAAGTAAAAAATTTGGAATTAGAGCGTGATGAAATCCCCCTTGCTACTTTTAATAGTATTATTTCAAAAGAAATAAAAAACCAACCTGTTCCTTTTATATATGAACGATTAGGGGAAAAATATCGCCATTATTTCATTGATGAATTTCAAGATACTTCTGAGCTACAATGGAACAATTTAATTCCGTTAATAGGTAATGCATTAGAAAGTGAAGATGAAAAGGGAAGTAAAGGTTCTTTACTCATAGTTGGTGATGCTAAACAAGCTATCTACCGCTGGAGAGGTGGTAAAGCAGAGCAGTTTTTAGATCTTGTACAGCAAGAAAAAAATCCGTTTGTTTTACAACCAGATATTGAGAATTTGCCGGCCAATTATCGTAGCTATGATGAGGTAATAAAATTTAATAACGACTTCTTTACCGCTATTAGCCCTTCCATAAACAATGCTGTTTATAAGCAACTTTTTGAAGAAGGTAACAAACAAACCTATAACAACAAAAAAGGAGGGTTTGTACAACTTACTTTTATAGAAGAAGAGCATAAAAATGAAAATGAATTGTATTGCAATGAAGTTTTAAAAGCCATTCATGTAGTTTTAGATAAAAACCATCCTTTAAAAGATATTTGTATTTTAGTTCGGGATAAAAAAAATGGCGTTTTATTAGCCGATTTTTTAAGCCAAAATAACATTCCTATTATATCTTCAGAAACCTTATTACTCAAGAGTAATGCCAAGGTAAATTTTTTGATAGCTCTATTAAAATACAGTACAAATTCTGAAGACTTAGATACGGCTTATACGATTCTGTATTTCTTAAATAAAAATCCAGAAAACCTACATACCTATATATATCTTAACCTTCATCAACTAGAAACACATCTTCAACAGAAATTTGGTTTTAGTATAGAAAAATTAAGACAATCATCGGTTTATGATGGTTTCGAGCAAGCCATTAAAGTTTTTAATTTAATTGAAGACTCTGATGCTTACCTCACCTATTTACTGGATGAAGTTTTGGATGTTGAATACAAACAAGGTACAAGTGCATCATTGTTTCTAGAGTATTGGGAAAAGAAAAAAGAAAAATTAAGCATCAGTGCTCCCTTGGCTTTGAACGCCGTGCAAATAATGACAGTTCACAAATCAAAAGGATTAGAATTTCCTATTGTAATTTTCCCATTTGCAAACAGCCATATATATAAGGATATAAAGCCAAAAATGTGGTTGCCTGTAAATGAAAAGGATTTTGATGGCTTTAGTGAACTTTTAATAAACAAGAATAAAGAGGTCGTAAACTATTCTGATTATGCTGCCGCTATTTATGAAGATGAGCAACAAAAATTAGAACTAGATGCATTTAATGTATTATATGTAGCATTAACTAGAGCCGTAAAAAATTTGTTTATCATTTCCAAAAAAGAAATTGATAGCAAAAGTAAAAAACCTAAAACTGATTATTATTCTGGCCTTTTTATAAACTATTTAACCAACATTGGTATTTGGGAAGATCAAAAACAAAACTATACTTTTGGTTCTTTGGATATGAACACAAAAATTGATATCTCAGAAAATGAACAATATCCAATTCATTACCAACACTCCTATAAAGAAAGATCCAGTTTCAAAATACTGACAAAATCTGGAATGCTTTGGGATACTACTGCTGAAGCTGCTATTATAAAAGGAAACACAATTCATCATATCTTAAGCTTGATAGATACAACAGATGATATTAATTCGTGTTTTGAAAAATTAGTGCAAATTGGATCTTTACAAAAAAATGAAGTCCCATCATTAAAATCAAAAGTTCTCGCAATTATTCAACATCCGAAATTGAAAGAATTTTATGCGGAGGATAAGGATATTAAAAACGAAGTCGATATTATCACAAAAAATGGTATAATTTTACGCCCCGATCGTATTGTTTTTGATGGAAAACACGCTACGATTATAGATTATAAAACTGGAAAAAGAAACATCGCCTATAAAGATCAAATAGAATCTTATGCTGCTGCACTAGAGGAAATGAATTATCAAATAAAAAATAAAATAATCGTTTACATAGCGAACGAGATAACTCCTGAATTTATTTAAAGAACAAATCATGTACGGTAACATTAAAAATTATTTAGAAAAAGAATTACAAAACATTGTAGCATCTGGATTATTCAAAAAAGAACGGATAATTACTTCTCCTCAAGATGCTGTCATCAAAATAAGTACTGGCGAGGAAGTAATTAATTTCTGTGCCAATAACTATTTAGGGCTATCATCACATCCTGCAGTAATCCAGGCAGCCAAAGATGCATTAGACACGCATGGGTTCGGAATGTCTTCTGTACGTTTTATTTGTGGAACACAAGATATCCATAAAACCCTAGAAAAAACTATAGCTGATTTCTATGAAACAGAAGATACCATATTATATGCCGCTGCTTTTGATGCTAATGGTGGTGTTTTTGAGCCGCTACTTTCTGCTGAAGATGCAATTATATCTGACTCTTTGAATCATGCATCTATTATAGATGGTGTTCGTTTATGCAAAGCCATGAGATATCGATATGCCAATAATGATATGGCTGATTTAGAAGTTCAATTACAACAAGCGAACAAAGATGGTGCTCGCTTTAAAATAATTGTAACTGATGGTGTTTTTTCTATGGATGGTGTTTTGGCTCCATTAGACAAAATATGTGACTTAGCCGATAAGTATGATGCATTGGTTATGATTGATGAATGCCATTCCGCCGGTTTTATAGGAAAAACAGGAAGAGGAACCTTAGAAGAAAAAGGGGTTATGGGGAGAATAGATATTATAACTGGTACTCTCGGGAAAGCACTTGGCGGCGCAATGGGTGGTTATACCACGGGTAAAAAAGAAATAATCGAGATGCTACGTCAGCGCTCAAGACCTTATTTATTTTCAAATTCATTGGCACCTGCAATTGTTGGAGCTTCAATTAAGGTATTTGAAATGCTAAAAACAGACACTTCTCTTCGTGATCAGTTGGAAAAAAACACAATTTACTTCAAAAATGGGATGAAAAATGCTGGTTTTGATATAATTAATGGTGATTCAGCGATAGTTCCTATCATGTTATACGATGCAAAACTCTCACAACAAATGGCCGATATGTTATTAGAAAAAGGCATTTATGTTATTGGGTTCTTTTACCCTGTAGTCCCTAAAAATAAGGCGCGAATAAGGGTTCAAATATCCGCAGCACACAAAAAAGAGCATTTAGACCATGCTATTTCGGCTTTCATCGAAGTAGGCAAAAAGTTAAAAATCATTTAAACGCATTATTTTTCTTACTATTTGTGTTAAAAAAAATAGGAAATTGATTTTGTTAATAATTCTTAACAACTTACATTTGCAGCTAATAAACCCTTAAACTTAAATATTATAAAATGAAACATCTTAGCAAATTATTGGTTGTTGCCCTACTTTTTGTAGGATTTAACAGCATTCAAGCGCAAGACGAGAATAATCCATGGCAAGTTGGTTTTGGTATAAACGCAGTTGATGTTTATCCAACTAGTGATGTAAGTTCTTTCGGAAATGAATTATTCAATGCTACTGATCACTGGAACATTCTTCCATCTATTTCTTACATCTCTGTTTCTAGATTCGTAGGTGATGGTTTTTCTGTTGGTGCTAGAGGTTCTTTAAATAGAATCAGCAAATGGGGAGATACCTCAGTTGATGATCTTTCTTACTATGGTCTTGATGGTACAATTAAATACAACTTCTTAAAAAATACAGTTATTGATCCTTTCGTTGAAATCGGTGGTGGTTATACTTGGATTGATGAAGTTGGTGCTGGTACGGCAAATGGTGGTGTTGGTGTAAATATTTGGTTTACTGAAAACATTGGTTTGTCTTTACAAACATCTTACAAGCATGCTTTTGAAGATTACTTAGCTCCTCATTTCCAACATTTAGCTGGTCTTAACATCAAATTTGGTGGTACTGATACAGATGGTGATGGTATCTATGATAAAGATGATGCTTGTCCAGAAGTTGCTGGTTTAGAAGCATTCAATGGTTGTCCAGATGCTGATGGTGATGGTATTGAAGACAGCAAAGATGCTTGTCCTAATGAAGCTGGTTCTAAAGAAATGAACGGTTGTCCAGATGCTGACGGTGATGGTGTTGCTGATAAAGATGATGCTTGTCCTACTGAAGCTGGTTTAGCTGCTTTAAATGGTTGTCCAGATGCTGACGGTGACGGTGTTGCTGATAAAGATGATGCTTGTCCTGCTGAAGCTGGTCCTGCTTCTAACAAAGGTTGTCCTTTCTTAGATAAAGATGGCGATGGTGTTTTAGATAAAGATGATGCTTGTCCAGATGTTGCTGGAACTGTAGCTAACAAAGGATGTCCTGAAGTAACTGCTGAAGTTCAGAAAAAATTGAATGATTATGCTAGAACTATCTTATTTGATACTGGTAAATCTTCAATTAAAGCTGAGTCTACTTCTGTTATGGTAGACATCATTACTATCTTAAAAGAATATCCTAATTCTAAATTTACAGTAGAAGGTCATACTGATAGTGTTGGTAGTGCTAAATTAAACCAAAGCTTATCTGAGTCTCGTGCTCTTTCTGTTAAAGAATTTTTAGTAGAAAAAGGTATTGAAGAATTTAGATTATCTGCAATTGGTTACGGTGAAGAAAAGCCAATGGCTTCTAACAGCACTAGAGCTGGTAGAACTCAAAATAGAAGAGTTGAAATTAACTTAGTAAAATAATAGTACTAAAAGTTAAATTCACATTTATAATTAAAAGCTCCGCAATTGCGGAGCTTTTTTTATTTTTATACGATGCAAAGTTTTATAGAAGAGATTGTTCAGGAGCTATTAAATAAAAAAGATAATGTCTCTGATGTTATTTTTGTACTCCCGAGTAAAAGAGCTGGGACCTTTCTTAAGAACAGTCTTGCAGCGGCATTAAACAAGACCGCATTCGCCCCAGAAATATATAGTATAGAGACTTTTGTTGAAAAAATCGCTGATCTAAATTATGCAACAAATACAGAGCAATTATTTGCATTATATAATTCTTACCTAACTACTACAAAAGAAAAAGATAGGGATAGCTTTTTAAGCTTCTCCAAATGGGGGCAAACTATTCTACAAGATTTTAATGAAATTGATCGCTACCTTGTTCATACAGACGCTATATTTTCACATTTATCGGCAATTCAAGAGTTAAACTCCTACTTGGAAACTGAAAAAACAGAAATGATTGTCAATTATATCAAATTTTGGAATCAACTTGACGCACTATACCATCATTTTAATAACTCCCTACTACATAAAAATAAAGCAACACAGGGCTTTGCGTATCGCATTGCCAATCAAAAAATTGCAGATTATATAAGCCAAAATAAAAATAAAGAATTTGTCTTTATTGGTTTTAATGCGTTAAATAAAGCAGAAGAATCTATAGTACAAGCCATTCTTAAGTTACCTGATACTAAAATATTTTGGGATATCGACACTTATTTCCTAAATGACCTTATACATGATGCTAGTTACTTTATCCGACAGCATAAGAGCAATTGGCCCTATTTTTCTAATCATACATTAAGAGGTGTAAGCAGCAACTATTTAAGTCCCAAATCAATTAAAATAGTCGGTGTCCCTAAAAATGTATCCCAAGCTAAATACGTTGGTAATCTACTTCAAAACATAAATACTGAAAAACCAGAACTACTAAAACATACGGCAATAGTATTAGGCGACGAAAACCTGTTGAACCCGATAATGAATTCTATTCCACAAGAGATAGATCGAATAAATATTACAATGGGGTATCCAATAAATAAGACCCCGCTTGCTGGAATGTTTACCTTATTTTTTGATGTATTACTTACCAAAGAAACGAATGGCTGGTTTTATCAACATGTACTCAACCTACTTTCTCACCCGTATATTCAATATGTTCTAGCATCAGAAGAAGAGAATAATGCCACCTTAATTGCCAACAAAATAAAGTCTAGAAATTGGATTTATATTCAAAGTCAACAATTATTTGCAATTGCTCCAAAGCATAAAGAAGCATTAAAAATACTTTTTTCTGAGCAACCTTTCACGCCATTAACTTTTTTAACGGATTGCTTAGCCATCATTACTATTCTAAAAAATAAATTTCAAGCGTCAGAAAATAATTTGGAATTAGAATATTTATTTAGATTTCACACCTTATTCAACCAAATTTATAATTTGGTTCAAGAGCACACCTTTATCACCGATATAAAATCATTACAATCACTCTACAAAGAGCTTATTGCTAGTGAAACATTAGATTTTCAAGGAGAGCCTTTGCAAGGTACTCAGATTATGGGCATGTTAGAAAGTCGAAATCTTGATTTTGAAACTGTAATCATTACATCTGTCAATGAAGGTATTTTACCCTCGGGAAAATCAAATAATTCGTTTATCCCTTTTGATGTAAAAAAAATCTACGGATTGCCTACCTATAAAGAAAAAGATGCTGTATATACTTATCATTTCTATAGGCTCTTACAACGTGCAAAAAACGTGTATATCCTCTATAATACAGAGCCTAATGTTTTAGAAGGCAACGAAAAAAGCAGGCTTATTACACAGCTATTGACAGACGATACTATATCCGATCATATTGTTGAAATTATTGCTTCAGCGGCAGTAAATTCAACAACAAACGTATTGTCGGTTGTGCCTAAAGACGCCCAATTAGTAGAACAACTAAAAATCCTAGCTGTTAAAGGTTTTTCGCCTACATCATTGACAAATTACATTAGAAACCCTATAGATTTCTATAAAAAAAATGTTCTCAAAATTAATGATACCAATGAAGTAGAAGAAAGTGTTGCAGCAAATACTTTTGGGACCATTGTACATGATACTTTGGAAGATTTATACCAACCCTTTATTGGTAAATACTTGGATAAAAATTTACTTGAAAATTTACTTCCAGAAATTGAGCAAACAGTTAAAAGCAATTTTATCAAAACCTACGCTGATGGTGATATAACCCGCGGCAAAAACCTTATTGCTTATAACGTGATTATAAGGTATATAGCGAATTTTATTCGTTTAGAAATTAAAGAAATAGCGAATCATCAGATTAAAATAATTGCTTTAGAACAAGACTTGGAAGTACTTTTAACAATCCCAACAATTGAAAATCCGGTCAAAATAAGAGGAAAACTTGATCGTATTGATGAAGTTGACGGAATCACAAGAATTGTAGATTACAAAACCGGAAAAGTGGTATTGAACAATGTAAAAATTAATGATTGGGAAGTGTTAATAAGCAATTATGATAAGAGTAAGGCTTTTCAATTATTATGCTACGCCTTATTATATGATGCACAGCATCCAATAAACACGATAAGGGCTGGCATTATATCCTTTAAAAATCTGAATAGTGGCTTATTAAATTTCAGTTGTGCCAATGCTCAAGAAATAAATCAAAGCACACTTTTAGAATTTAAAAATGTGCTTATAAAATTGATTTTAGAAATATTCAATACTGATATTCCTTTTACCGAAAAAGAAGTCTAGCTTACTTCAAATCAGGCCTAGTAGGTCGTACCTCAATTTTACTAGGTAAGGTTCTCGGATTCATTTTTAATACATCTAACACCAATTCCCCAATATCCTCCGGCTGAATTTTCCAAGCATCCTTTTCTGAAGGCTCATGGTCATTAAAATGTGTGGCTACAGACCCTGGCATTATCGTAGAGACCTTTATACCGTATTGCCTAAGATCTAACATCGCTGCTTGGGTAAAACCAACAACACCAAACTTGGTGGCATTATACCCTGCCCCATTGGCAAAAAAATTAGTGCCGGCTAAACTGGCTAAAGTAATATAATACCCTTGGGTCTTCTTCAAGGCCTCAACACTAGCTTTCAAGGTATGAAAAACACCATTAAGATTGGTATTTATCATTTGATGCCATTCTTCTTCAGACATCTGATCTATTGGAGCAAAATTACCAACTCCTGCATTCGCTAATACCACATCTAGCTGACCCCATTTTTTTATGATTTTATGTACCGCATTCTGCTCATCTTTGAACATTGCTACATCTGATTGCAATGCTAAAACATTGGTGCTATTTCCTAAACTTTGAGCCGCTTCTTCGACTGTTTTTAAAGTTCTACCACTGATAGCAACCTTCATTCCCGCTGCTAGTAAAATTTTTGCTGTACTATAACCAATACCTTTGGATCCTCCAGTAATATAGGCTACTTTATCTTTTAAATCTGCCATAGTAATATCTTATTTTATGTGAAGTTAAAATTCTATTCCTTGCTATTAAAAATTAAGCCGTTATAGTTTTCTTAAAACCAAAATATTCTTATGCATAAAAAAGTTTTGTTTAATTAACCTGTCATTAGATCAAATATCCCAATCATTAACCTAGAAACTGAATATTTTAGAGCTGTATACCACAAAAACTTAAGTTATATATGAAGTAACTGATTTTATGATAATTAAAATTCTTAAAAAATGCTAATGATTAAAAAAAAGCGTTTATTATTGTAACATATTGAGACAATAATAAACAAGTATCCTATGCAAAAAATTATAACCGGTCTACTATTGATGCTAACAACAAATGGCATTCTATTAGCACAAGGAATAAATGACTTCCCTGTTCAGACAAAAATTGAAAATGGTATTATTGAAGGAAATTATAACACCCACAACGGTATTCAAACTTATTTCGGTGTTCCATTTGCTCAGCCACCAATTGCAGAACTACGTTGGAAAGCCCCCCAACCCTTAACCAATTGGGAAGGAATAAAAGAAACAAAGAAATTTGGTCCACGCCCCATGCAAACCATAGTTTTTGGAGACATGAACTCACGTTCTAATGGCGTTAATGAAGATTGCTTGTATTTAAATATTTGGACTCCTGCCAAAAGAAACACAAAAAATCTTCCTGTATTAGTTTATTTCTATGGTGGTGGTAATGTTGCTGGGGATGCTTCTGAACCCAGATATGATGGCGAAAATATGGCTAAAAATGGGATCCTGACAGTAACGGTAAATTATAGATTAAACATTTTTGGTTTTTTAGCACACCCAGAACTTAGTGCAGAAGCCGATTATAAGGCTTCTGGTAATTATGGCTTATTGGATCAAAATGCAGCGTTAATATGGGTACATAAAAATATTGCTGCTTTCGGTGGCAATCCAAATAAGATCACAATAGCAGGAGAATCTGCCGGTTCTATTGGCGTTAGTCAACAAATGGCTTCCCCTTTATCTAAAGATCTAATTGCTGGAGCCATAGGAGAAAGTGGAGCAGGAATTAACCCTACTATGGCACCTGTACTTTTGGAAGAAGCAGAAAATTTAGGTGTAGAATTTGTAAAAAATGCGGGATACTCTTCACTGGCAGAATTACGTAACCTAAGCTCAAGAGAGATATATGAAATCTATAACGAATCTCAGAGATTTGGTTTCCCCGCAGTACTTGATGGCTATTTCTTACCCAAAACCATTACTCAAATATTTGAAAATAAAGAACAGGCTATGATTCCATTATTAGTAGGGTGGAATTCTGCAGAAATACCAGGAATGGCTGTATTACAAGGACCTGTGACCAAAGAAAATTATATTTTGAAAATAAAAGAAATGTACCCTGAAGACTATAAAAAAGTATTTAAACTATATCCTCATCACTCCGAAAAAGAAGTGTTACTTTCTGCCACAGCATTAGCCTCTGACAGATTTATAGCCTATAGTACATGGAAATGGTTTGATCTTCATAGAAAAAATAGTGATCAACCAGTATACCGTTACCTCTATAGCAAACTTAGACCACCATTGGTAGATAAAACATTAGCATCTGGTTTAGCGGGAGGCACAATACAGTCAAAATCTGAAGCCCAAAAAGCCCCAGAGACTGTTGGCGCACCACATGCATGTGAGATTGAATATTGTATGGGAAATCTTCATTTGGTTAATGATTATGCATGGACGGCTGATGATTATAAAGTATCTGAAACTATGTTTAACTTTTTCGCCAATTTTATAAAAAATGGTAATCCTAATGCTGACAATCTTCCTCAATGGGATGCTGCAGGTGCAGAAGACAAAAAACCTCCAGTAATGATTATTACTACTGAGAGCCAACAAATAAAGGCCAAAAATGATGATCGCTATGAGTTTTTAAACAACACGTATAAAAATTAATAATCGCATTAACCTAGTGTCTTATCGGCATTTATTTTATAAAAAAGCCTCCACATATGTGAAGGCTTTTTTGATTTGGGGAAAAATATAAGTGTTTCAGTTGTTTATTTGCAATCATCCTTAAATCGAAGACTATCTGAATCTAAACTTAATTCAAATTTCTTTTTACCAGAGCCATTTCCTATTTTCTTAAGAGTCCATGACCCGTTAAAATCAGGTAAACTCAGAATATCCACAACTACTATAATATTATTTCCAGTTCCACTTGCTACCCATGTACCTATAAAGGTGTCTGAATCTGAAGTAGCTATAACGCTCCCATCATCCAGAAAATTAAATGAATAATCTTTATACTGATTCTGAAGGCTATTGGTGTCACGGAACAACTTATCAACCTTCCACTCAGAACAACCAGACCATAAATCTAATAAATCTTCAATGGTACAATCTGCACAATTAACGTCAAAATCGTTATTATCATTTTCGTCACAATCATCTTTATAGGTCTCAATAATACTTTCTAACTGCTCTAAGGTAAGAGCCTCTACTTCATTCCCATCACTTAAAATAACTGTAACAGGAAAACTAATGGTGACCACATCGTTTTCATCTAGATCCTCTACAAAATCAAATAATTTCTTATCATTTACCAAGGTAACTGTGTCTATCATTCCGCTAGCGGTATTCACTAAGGCGATAACAATAGGGTATTGAAGATCTACACATTCTATATCATCATCATTTTGGTTTTCACCACCACAATTAGTTACAAAAACTTGGAAGTCATCTGCGTTTAAAACCGGTTGTTCGCTATAATCTGAAAATATAATGGTAATCGGAAATTGTATCTCCACGATATCCTCATCACTATCATTTTCGTCAAAAATATCTTGAATTAAATCGAAATCTTCAGAGCTCAAAACTTCAACAGGTGTACTGTTTACAATTACATTTACTGGGAGTTTAATCGAAATACAGCTAGCATTATCTATAATATTATCAGAAGAACCATCATTCATTGTAGTTCTTACTAAAAGATTTGCTACATTAGAACCAAGTTGTAATCTTTCTTCTGGAGGTGTTCCTTCAAATTGAGATTCTTCTTGCCGACAAGAAGTATTAAACATAATTAATAAAAGTAATAAAAAGCTTACAAATTCGTTACTGTTTTTCATGTCTCTACAAATTAATGAGTGATGTGTAGTACTAAAACAACTGAACGATAAAAACTCCTGAAAATTTTAAATAAATTAAATTTTCTGTTTTTTGAATATAAAAATTTTACCATTTGAAAAAGGATCTTTACCACGGCATTTGTGATGAAACACTATATACCAACCTCTATAATAAATATGCCAAAAGTCTTCACGATTTTTTATATTACAAATATGGTGATAACTTAAACCCAGGAGATAAGGCACAAGATGCTTTTATAAAATTGTGGGAAAATTGCAAAACAGTTTCTTTGGAAAAGGCAAAATCATTTTTATATACGGTAGCCAATAATTTGATGCTCAATGAAGTTAAACATCAAAAAGTAGTTTTAAACTACCAAAGTGTAGCTCCAAAAGGCTACACCAATGAGACACCTGAGTTTTTATTAGAAAAAGAAGAGTATTATAAAAAGTATCAAAATGCACTTGGAAAATTATCTGAAGAACAACGGGTGGCTTTTATGTTAAATAAGGTAGAAGGAAAAAAACATGAGGAAATAGCACAATTATTAGGCGTGACTCGAAAAGTGGTGGAATACCGTATTTACTCGGCTTTTGACCAATTAAAAAAAGAATTGGAAAATTTTAAAATAAAATAGTCAGGAGAATTAGCTTCTGAGTTGTTTTATATAAAAGAGTAGTACTCATGGATAAAAATCACTTATTACAAAAATGGTTGTCAGACGAATTAAATGAGGAAGAGAAGAAAGCTTTTCACACATTGGATGACGCATCATTTTATACAAGTATATTAGAAGACGCATCTCAGTTCAAGGCAGCGCATTTTTCTAAAATGCCAGATTTCGACGCTTTTAAGGCACGAATTGAAAAGGACGAAACCCCCGTAATAACTTTACAGTGGATGAAGCCAATGTTACGTATCGCTAGTGTTCTTATCGTAGGTATGGGTCTTTATTTCATGTTTTTCTTTAACCAGTTAACCAAAGTAGATACTTTGGTAGCACAAAAAACTACTATAGAACTCCCTGACGCTTCACAAGTAGTATTGAACTCGCTTTCAGAAGTTCGGTATAATGAGAAAAAATGGAGTACTAACAGAGAGATTGAATTAAAAGGAGAGGCCTTTTTTGATGTTGCTAAAGGCGCCAAGTTTGATGTAGTTACCACAACGGGAACCGTGAGTGTTTTAGGAACCGAGTTTAACGTAAAACAGAGAGGCACTATTTTTGAAGTTTCTTGTTTTGAAGGAACTGTACGTGTAGTTTCTGGAAAAAATATTCAAATATTAAGAGCTGGTGATAACTTTAAATCTACGAATGGTGAAATAATAAGTGGAAAACATACACATGAAATACCGAAATGGATAAATAATATGAGTGAATTTCAACGTATTCCAGTTTCTGAAGTATTTGCCGAATTAGAAAGACAATATGGTATCACTATACTAGCTGAAAATATAAATTCTGATCAGCTATTTACAGGAGCTTTTGTTCATGATGATCTTGAAAACGCGCTTAACGCTATTGCTGAGCCACTTGGTTTGAATTATGAAATAATAAAGCCAAACAAAGTGCGTTTAAGTATAAGTGAATAGGAAATTATATCTTCTTTTATGCTTTATTACCCTTTGCCTTAGTAGTATTGAGACTTTTGCTCAAGAAAAGGAGACAAAAAAGTCGCTTACACGCATTTTAACAGAAATACAGGAACGTTTTGACGTACAATTTAATTATGCCTCAACTTTAGTTGATGGTATTTCAGTAACTCCTTTTGACCCTTCATCATCCTTAAAAGAAGCTATTTCCAATTTAAAAGAACAAAGTAAATTAAACTTTGTTTTTGTATCCGAAAGTATAATTTCAATTCGGAAATACAAAAACATAGTATGTGGCTATCTCAAAGATCAAGATACCGAAGAATCGTTGCCTTATGTCACCGTACAAAATGGTACTAAAGGCACTTTAACCAATGAGGATGGGTTTTTTGAGCTTGAAATAAACACAGCTAGTGATGTTATCCAGATTAGGCATATGGGTTATAAATCCATCCGCAGGGAAGTATCGGATTTTGAGAATTCCAGCCCATGCGAAATCGTATACCTTATCCCAAATCAAGAACAATTAGCAGAGATCATCCTCTCCGATTATTTAATCCGGGGAGTTGATAAATTGGATAATGGTGCTGTTCAAATAGACTTTAATAAGTTCACGATACTTCCAGGACTTATAGAAAAAGATGTATTGCAAGCAGTACAGGCATTACCAGGTATACAAAGTATTGATGAAACTGTTTCTAATATTAATATTAGAGGTGGTAGTAACGACCAAAACCTTATCTCCTGGGATGGTATTAAAATGTACCAATCGGGGCATTTTTTTGGTTTGATATCTTTGTACAACCCCAATATCACTCAAAAAGTAAAGCTCCACAAAAATGGTAGCAGTGCCTCAGAAACAGATGGTGTTTCTGGTACTATAGCCATGTTGACAGAAGGGTATATTAATCCTAGTTTAAAAGGGAGCATTAGTGTTAATTTTTTGGATGGTAATGGCTATATTGATACTCCGATTGGGCAAAATGCCTCATTACAAGTTGCGGCTCGAAAGTCTATTAGCGATTTTGTAGAAACGCCTACATACACAGGTTATTTTAAACGCATCGCTCAAGACACTGAATTAGAGTCCAATTCGTTAGCAATTACAAATTCGAACATAGCCTTCGATTTTTATGATGCCTCTTTTCGTTTACTTTTTAATCCTTCGGATAAGGATCGACTTCGGATTAATTTCATCTATGCGACCGATGAAGTAAAATTTAATGAAAACGCAGCAATATTAGGAGTCGAAGAAATTCGAGAAAGTAACTTAGATCAAAGTAGTATAGCAGGTGGAATTGAATACCAAAGAAATTGGACGGAAAATTTTAATACAGAAATAGCCATCTATGAAACCGATTACCAATTAAAGGGCACTAATGCCAATATTCTTCAAAATCAACTTTTTTTACAGAAGAATAACGTATCTGAAACTGGTGTAAAACTTAAAGCTCAAATAAAAGTCTCATCACAAATGCAGTTAACTAATGGTTACCATTTTGTAGAAACCAAAGTATCTAATCTTGATGATGTTGACGACCCTAGATATTTACTGTTGGAAGCAGAAGTACTACGCACACATGCCGTTTTTTCTGAAATGAGTCTTTCTTCGATAAATAGGGCCACACATTTAAATTTAGGGCTGCGATTTAATTATCTAGACAAGTTCAAAAAGCAAATACTAGAACCACGTGTTAGTTTTAACCATACTTTTTGGAAACACTTTAATGCAGAAGTACTTGGCGAGCTCAAACATCAAAATACCTCTCAAATTATTAATTTTCAAAACGATTTTTTAGGAATTGAAAAACGACGCTGGCAACTTTCTAACAATGAATCTATTCCTGTGATAACAAGTAAACAAGTATCATTAGGCCTAAGTTATAACCAAAAAGGATGGTTGGTGAATGCAGTTTCATTTTATAAAAAGGTAAACGGTATTACCACACAAAGTCAGGGGTTTCTAGATCGTTATGAATTTACTAGGCAATCAGGAAACTATGATGCCAGTGGTGTGGATTTATTAATTAGAAAACAACTACAAAGTGGTAGTACATGGTTTAGTTATTCTTATCTTAATAGTAATTATTTTTTTAACGAACTACCCGAGACCAAGTTTCCCAGTAATTTTGATATTACCCATGCCCTTACCCTTGGAGCCAATTATTCTTTTAATCACTTACTCTTTGCCATTGGAGCAAATTGGCGTACAGGAAAACCATTAACAAGTCCTGTCGTTAACAATGAAGTGATTGATGGGGGTATTAATTATCAAAATGAAAATGGGGACCGACAAGACGCTTACTCGCGAATTGATTTTTCTGGTCGTTATGAGTTTAATTGGGGGAAAAATACAAAGATGCAAATCGGATTAGCCTTATGGAACTTATTAAACCATAACAATACCATTGATACGTATTATAGAATAGACGCTTCTGATCCAGACCAAGTGCAGGAGGTTAATGAAAGTTCTCTTGGCATTACTCCGAATGCCTCTATCAGGCTTATTTTCAACTAAGTTTCGCCTATTTAATTAACCTAATAAAGAAACTACACCTTTGGGGACAAGTATAGTTTCTGGACTAAATTATTAGAGCGTATAATAAGTAAGTAAAATTGCAAACTGTACGCAAGTAAATAGAATAAGGCCTTTTATAAAATTTTCTTGATTATGAACTATTTTAGTGATCTCTTCGCTTTCTAATCTGTGTAATTCGGGGGTTGATACAAGATTTTTCATAATATATTTCTTTGCTTATATATATAGAACAATCAAAAAGTAAAAACTCCCGAAAAAAAATCTTTTTTTTTGAGTTTTACTTTAAAGAGTTACTAATATTCGTTTAAATACAAGAAACTTATTTAAGAACTAGTCCTCATGTGTTGGGGCAAGGAGATTTCAGGTATACCAAATAATTATACTCAATTAATTTTTACCTCGAATTAAATTGGCGTACTATTAAACCCTTGACAACAGTTGTTGTCAACAATGAGGTAGCTGATTAGGTGTTTGAAATTGGAAGTAGAAAAGACACCTACGTGCCAATTACTTTCTCTCGTGGTTATGATTTTAATTGAGGAGAAAATATTAAGCTGCAAATGGGGTTAATCTTGGCAGCTTATGAAACAGAAACAAATTCATTAGAATGGATTCATAAGACCATATGTGGGAGGTTAAGTAAGCTCTTTTGATATTACTCCAAATATCATTATAAAGCACTCGGATCGTATTTCTAAAAATTCCTTAAATAGACACTAGGATTTTTGTCTCTTTAATTTACCTAATACAGAAGCTACACCTTTGGGGACAAGTATAGTTTCTGGATTAAAATATTAGATCGTATAATAGGTAAGTAGGATTGCAAACTGGACACAAGTAAATAAAGTAAGACCTTTTAGAAAGTTTTCCTGATCATGAATTATTCTATTGATCTCTTCGCTTTCTGATTT